>Ga0247815_10001937_pt1 | contig 15507 bp, 11 predicted proteins | sample UWRJL194509B1_FD_181014 | JGI IMG/M metagenome (GOLD analysis project Ga0247815, IMG submission 181014) | Plant litter microbial communities from Arlington Agricultural Research Station in Wisconsin, United States - UWRJ-L194-509B-1 | ecosystem: Environmental > Terrestrial > Plant litter >...
AACCGCTACAAAAATAAGTACCAGCACATAGCGGTTACTTAAAAACGCTAAAAAGGGATATCGGGTTGTTATTTTCCTGAAAAAATTCATAATCTAAAAAATCCTGAATTACAAAGTAATGCTTTTTAAGCTTTTGATATAGTATAATTACATAATGTTATTGACATCCTGCAGGTAATCTGAAATCTGAAATCAAAAATATGAAATTACAGTATCCTCTGGTTTATAACCGCCCTAACAACATCAATAGCTACTGTATTGTATTTGTCATTCGGAATGATGATATCAGCATATGCTTTTGTAGGTTCAATAAACTGCTCGTGCATAGGCTTTAATGTGTTTTGATAACGGTTAAGCACCTCTTCCATATCGCGGCCACGCTCTGCAATATCGCGTTTTAGGCGGCGTATAAGCCTTTCATCACTATCGGCATGTACAAATATTTTAATATCAAAAAGGTCACGCAACTTAGCATCAGCTAAAATTAAAATACCCTCTACGACCATTACTTTACGTGGGTGGGTAAGAATGGTATCATCGGTACGGTTATGTGTAACAAAAGAATACACCGGTTGCGGGATGGTGTTGCCAGCCTTTAATTCTTTTAAATGCTCCGTCATCAATTCAAAATCTATGGCACGCGGATGGTCAAAGTTTATTTTGGCACGGTCTTCATAACTAAGATTATTGTTCTCACGGTAGTAATGATCCTGAGATATAATTCCCACTTCGGTTAGGGGCAACTGATTCATTATTTGGTGTACCACAGTTGTTTTACCGCTACCTGTGCCGCCTGCAATTCCGATAATAAGCATTTAAAAGATTGTTTTTGTTTCTGCAAAAATAACAATTATAGGCGGTTTACACCGTTGCCCGGCAACTTATTTATGTAGGAGTTTTTTCGCTGCTTTTCATATCTCTTACAAGGTTATAGCAAAAATAAAACAGTATAAGTGCCCCTGCTGCTATACATGCCCACATAATCCAGGGGCTTTTATCGGCATTAATACCTTTTGGTTTTGCATTTACAGGTTCCGGCTTGCTAAGTGTTGCCTGTGGTAATACGGCAGGAATCTGGCTTTTAAAATCCTTAAGGTCATAATCCGGTTCATGTAGTTGTATGTTTCCTGCCATAACACTGTAGGTTTCGCCCGCTGTAAGATTAGCAATTAAGTTTACAGGCATTTGATACAGTTTTACCGATGCTATATCTAACGGTTCATTATCCTTATTCTCAATATCTATAACTACTTTATTTTCTATAAGGTTAAGGTTACTGATTATATTTTTATTTGCCGAATTAAGGTTGAATGCAAGTTCCTGCTCCAGATAAGTAGTTGTTTTTTTGCGCACTGTATGGCTGCGTGACACAAATAGTGCCGCATTGCGGTTATATAATTGTGGGTTTGCAATATTAAAGGCAATCTGGTCTATAATAACAGGATCGTTAAAGGTTACAGTAACGCGGGTTCTTTTTTCCAGCAGCATCTCTGTAACTTTAACGTGGGCATTAGGTATTTCTACCAATGATGCAGCAATGGGTTTACCGGTTATCCTGCCGGCACCTGTAATATTAAGAGGAAGCGACGTTTTATCGTTAAACTCTATTTTTAAATACCTGTAAGTGTTAACCGGCAGGGGTAAGGTCTTATAAACCATAGTATCGGCATGGCTGTACAGGCCGGTAAGCGTTTGGTTGTTTACCAGGCCAAACCATTCGCTATTATCATTACTACCGCTTATGCTGTAGGTTTTAACAGCATCTGTATTTGCAATGGCAAGTGTTATTTCATTAAGTTTTTTACCAGTTGTATTCTCTATAAAAACCTGAGAAACAGAGTCGGCTGCAATCCTCTTTAGTAATAGTGGGAATTTTTCGAAACCGGATTCTATCCTTATTTTTTCCGGGCTGCTTAATATATAAGGCACCTCTTTGCCATTACTATCCAGTATACGTATACCTGCAAGGTTGCCATCGGCATAGCAACGAAAATCGGGCGTTAGGGCAATGTTGTGCAGCCCATTGGCTTTTACCTTAGATATCTTAGACGAAACGGTAAACTGCTGTGCAAAACTGCTAAAGCTTAGCAGTAAAAGCAGGGCTATTTTAAATGTTTTCATCGTTAGTGGTCGTAGTGTTGTTAGTAGTGTCTTCGGGTTTATCTGCAATGACTAATAATTTTAGTTTTTGGTATACAAAAGATATTACTAAGATAAGAACTCCCAGTAAAATAAATGCTATTATCTTTCCGGTTTCGGATGCATTCCTAATGTCGTAAATAAATAGTTTGGCAATGGTTAGCCCAAGTAATACCAATGCCGTTATGCGAACGTTTTTTAATTGTTTTTTAATGCCGAATACTAAAAGTATACCTGCAATAACACCCCATAGCACAGGGTAGCCCGTTTTTATAACCTGTGCACGCATAACATCTATAGCTGTATCTGCACTTAAGGCGAAAGAGTTGGGTAAAGATTTTATAGGGTTTATACTAATCACGATCCAGTGCAGCATGAGTTCGCTACTGGCGAGATATACAAGCAGGAATACACCTATCCAGGGTAGGATACCTTTACTTTTGCGGGTGTTTATGGTTTCTCGATTCAATTTATAAACTAATACAACAGTATAAAACACAAGTGCCAGTGCTATAAAATGCAGCCAGTAAGCCAGTTTATAGGCTATAACAATATTTAAATAATCTTCTACCTCGTAGTACGCATATCTTGAAAAGAATAGTATAAATGTTACCACATTGAAAATCCCTATAGCCGACCCAATTTTTTGTGTTAGTTCGTTTTTGGTATAAAACTGTATAAATAATATACTCATGGTAAGATGGTAAATTAGCAACAGGCTATATACTGCATATATACTCTCAAGGTAAATAACTGCCTGGTAGTTTATCTCTATAAATCCGGCTATGTATACTAAAATCATAGCTGCAATTTGCAATACTTTAGTATATGCCCTTATGTTAAAGATAATTCCGTAGAGCTGATAAGTACCTGTATCACGCTTTAGTAATTGCAGTACCGCAAGACATGATACTATAGCAAACAATCCGGTTAAAAAAGCAGGGTTAATTACAGGAGTGAGCAATTCTGTGCCACGGTAAAGGTTTGACCAGTCCATAAGCAGGCTTATAAGCATAAGCCCATGCACTATAACCGACCCAAACCTAAAACTCTCTATGCGTGATTTTTGTGCCAGCCATAGCAGCAATACAGCTTCTGCCGCCCAAAAAAGTGTAATGTAATTGCCGTTAAACTGTATAGGTATGGTTAGCGTTACAAAAGTTAAGGTAAGGCCTATAAGTATATAAATAATTTTTTGGTCCATTGCCAGTTTTTTGTACAGCAACCAGGCAAAAACAAAATTAAACACTCCAAGCATTAAAGTAAACAGGCCTTTATATTGCGGCATAAAACTATCTATAATAAACATGCCCGCACCATAAAATAAAAAAGTGTTGCTTACCAGTATGGTAAGTTCCATTTTGGTAAAAGCAGTCTTATTGCGTATGTTATTAATGATATTCATAAGGATAAATATCAGGTAAAACAAAAAACCAAACATTAACGCACCGGCATAAGGAGGATTTTTTGAATCTTCTATGCTAATCAGCCAGATGCCATAAAGCAGTACTGTAAAAATATATGCCTGCGCATTTATAAAAGCCCATTTTTTATAATAGGCTATAGATAGTATGCCAATGTTAAGGATGGCTATGTAGCTAAACAATACCACATAATTGCCACTGCCTGTACTTACCATAAAGGGTGCTGCAAAGCCACCTATAAGCGATAATGCTGCCAGCTCTGCACGGTTATAATTTACCGATATAAATGCACTAAAGCCTGTAATGGCAACCATTATTATAAAGGCCACCGTTTGGCTAAACAAATGATAATCATGAAATGCTACGGTAATTGTAAAATAAAATATTGAGATGGCACCTGCAACCAGTACAGAGCTAAATGCTTTGTAGTTAATACGCAGTTTGTGGGCTACCATCATTACAATGCCTCCTGCAAGTATGCCTATGCCTACACGTGCGGGTTCGTTTATCCAGTCTTTATCTATGGCAAATTTTACAAAGTAGCTTATACCTAATACAAGTATAAGTATCCCAATTTTATTGATGAGGTTCTCGCCAATAAATTTCTCAAGATCGGGGTTTTGTTCTTTAAAGTTTTCCCACCACGATTTTTTAGGTGGTAAAACTATATGGGGTTTAGGTGCCGGAGCAGGAGCATTTATAGCAGCAACACGCTCTAAAGGTACTACAGGTTTAGGTTGTACAGGCTGTGGCGGAGTGTATACCGGTGCAGCCGGCCTTTCGGGGATAGGAGCAACAGGGACAACAGATGGTTCAGGTTGTTTAGTTTGTTCAGGTTCCTGTTGTTGTATGGGGTTGGGGTCAGGTTTCTCTACAGACTCTGCCAGTTTTTTATAGTGGTCAAGTTTTCTGTTTACTTCATAAAAGCTATCCTGCAGGCGGTCTATTTTTTTAGACAGCGAGTTTATGGTAACAACAATAACAATAATAAGTGCAATAAGTAAAACTATCTCCATAAAACTATAACGTTATCTGTATTTGTAAATATACTATAAATTAACATGGTTTAAAGTATATTTATTACACGTACAGTTTTCGTTACAAATTATGCGGGCTCTATTGCTAAAGCTATTTAAATTGTTGCAGTAAGCAAACACAATAAATGCTCCGTTTACGGGAGCATTTATTTGTTAGGTAATATTATGTAATGTAATTGCTGTAAGATAAGAGATACGTTTGTTCCACTCCTCTGTAAGGTTATATTTGTGAGAGGGTATCCTCCATATTTTTGTCTCGTATATGCATTTTCCAAATTGCTCCAACTCTTTTGCTGTAGAAAAATTTTTTAATTTTTCGAGTCCCCTCATGGCAATAATTGCAAAATCGGGGCTCATATTTAAATTATTTACAGACTCTAATATGGTTGTAATGCTAAGCCTTTGCTGTGTGGGTGCCCCACTGACAAGCAATATGTTTTTTTTGCGCACGGTAATTATATAAGTGCCATCACTAAGATCTGATGTAGAGAATAGTTTTTGAAGGTGTATTTTTCCTGCTTCGGTAAAATATACTTTTGATATAGATTCCGGTTTTAATCTTCTGCATACCTCGTTTATGGTCTCAGATTTACCTGCGCTTTTAGCTCCTTTAACAATTATATATTTCATAGCAATTAATTTTAGGTTAGCGGTAATGTTATCTCATTATTGTATTAGTAAGAATTTGGCTTATATTTAATAAATCGATAATCGAAGCTCAAAATAGCTGCTTTTTATCTATATTTTATTTAATAAAGTTACTTCCTCATTAAGAGATAGCCTTACGGGTTTCCGTAAACTAATGTTAAATATATGTTAAAATATTTTGATAAATGTCAAAAATAGTTAAATATTAAATAATTCCCATGTCCTTAACGGTAGAGATGAGGTGTATGGCATTATTTGCTTTAAAATAAATTTTTAATTTATTGATTCTCTTCTCTATGCTGCTCGTGCTCGATGATGTTTTCCCGGCATTTTTTAACAATTCACTTATTTCCGGCTGGGTAAGCCCGTCAGATAAATATTTTAATAGTGTTATGTCGTCTTCGTCAATTTCGAGTATAGCCATATCTCTTGCAATATGAGATAACTGAGGAGACGTATATATTGTATCAGTATCATGAACAATATCCATTGCTTCAATAATTTCGGTGCTGCTATCCCTGCCTTTGGCAACAAAAGCGTTTATCTTATATTTATCAAACAGGTTTTTTATTCTGTAAGGTTTGTCATCAATAGAGTATACAATAATTTTAAGATCGGGCTGCTCACTCCTTGCGGCTTCTACCAGTTCTTCGCCCGATGACAGTTTAACATCACGGTAATCGTCTTTGAAGGAAAGGTCTGTTATTAACAGGTCATAAGGTTTGCCTTCATGCAATGCTGCCTTAATTTTTAAAAGTGCATCGTCGCAGTACTTTGTGGTGCGAATTTCAGAAGGGTAATTTTTTTGCAGTATAGATACAAGGCCAAAACTTATGCTGTCGATATCTTCAGATACTAATATTTTTTTAAACATATAAAATAGGCAAAGGGTAGGTTAAGGTAAGATGAAATCCTTTTTCAGACTTAGTATCAAAACTAATACTACCTCCTATAGAAACCATACGGTTTTCCACATTTTGCAAACCATTTTTTAAATTTATTTTAGGGCAGTCTGTCCCAATGCCATTATCCGAGTATATTATTTTAACTTTATTTTTTTCTGAACTGAAATCTATAAGTACAACTGTGGCTTTGCTATGCTTATCCATATTAACCATTAGTTCCTGTAAAACCCTGTATGTAGCTATCTTTTTTATAGATTCTATTTTTTCCCAGTTTATTTTAGAGATGCCCTTTACGATTACGTTTACGCCGTTATTTGAGTAAGTTGCAAGCATGAGCTTAAGTTGTACAGGAAAACGCAGCCCTGTATCTATATCATTATTTTCTCTGGATATGTTACGGGTCATTAAGTAAATATTATCCAGTTGCTCTATAAGTTTTTCTTTTTTAGATCCGGATACTATATCTTCATGTTCTATATAGTGTAGTGTGCCATAAAGCTCATTCGCTATTTCGTCGTGTATTTTTTTAGACAGCCTGGTCTCTGCAGCATAAGCATCAAGAAGGCGTTCTTTTTTATGCCTTTGTGTTAGTTGGTAAAATAAAAGTACAGATGAGAACACGCTTGCCATAAGTGCCAAAGTAAGTATTTTATTGTTGTCTTTACTTACTTCAAGTTTGGCTATATCTTCAGGGTTATCTGCATTCCGAGCTGCATTATCCAGCATCTTTTTAAATTTGTTTTCTGCAGTTTGTGTATTATGGTCGGCATCGTTTTTTAAAATGGCATAGTGGTGCGAATACATATCGGCATCTTTACCATCGCTCACAGCTATAAGCCTTAATAGAGATCGTAATTTTCTTTTGTAGTTAGATGATTGCCATGTAATTGCATATGCCTTTAGGGCATACAGTTTTGCATTATCAGGGTCTGAAGAATTATAAAACTCAGATAAGTGTAAATAACTTAAAACTAAACCATTAATATCATTTACGTGTTGTCTTATTTCCATAGCTTCATTCATGGCTTTAAGGGCGCTATTGTTTCCCTGTTTAAAATAAGAATACCCTATCCTGTCTATTATTGCAGCCTTTTCAATAGGGTCGCTATCTATTGCTCCAGATTTTTTTGCTTTATTAAGAAGTTGTAAGGCAGTTGTATATTCGCTTTTGGCAATATAGACCCTGGCTATTGTACTTTGCAGCTTTAAAATTTCAAAAGTATCTTTTTCTATCTGATAAGCTTTTTCGTAATAGAAAATTGCTTTATCGTTATTTGATAGTTCTCTATGTGTAGCACCAAGGTGTTTGTAAATATTTAAAAGATAATTTAAGTCTTTAAAATTTTTAGAAATATAAAGGCTTTTCATGGCAGATATTTCGCTTCCCGGATAATCGCCGGCAGCATATTGTATCTGTGCCATCTTTAAAAGCGTATTTGCAGCTTTTAAATAGTCTTTAGCATCAAGGTATTTTATTTGTGAGGCATTGTAATAATAAAAGGCACTATCAGGCAGTTTTTTTTGTTCCCATTTCTTGGCTACTAAATCAAGCTCTTTTGCCTGAGCGGTTATGTCTTTAATTGTGTTATCGTTTGCAGCGCTGCTTAGGCTATATGTACAGCCTGCAGCTATTAGCAAAATTAGCAGAGTAACTATTGTAATTTTTACTTTCATTTATCGCAAACTGATAAAGAATTAATTGTAATTGTACCTATAGCATGATACATGCTTAATAGTGCCGCGGTTACTGTAAAAAAATAAATCATAGTGTGTTGCAAAATTTTAAGAACGTTCCTTTTTAAGGTTTACTTCCTGCCGTTTGCAAAACTCGCGCCAATTCGCTTCGTAAAGAAGCAAAGTTAAAATTTTAACACAGTATTAACTGTTGTTTATAATGTGTATAAATTAAAAATAAGTATTTGTTTACAAAATTTTGTTTTATCGCGCATTTAATCAGATAATTATCACTTATAAAAAAACGCCGATATAATATTGTTATTAAACAATCTTACTAATATCGGCGTTGTGTCTTGTTAAATTTAAGGAATTTTATTCAAACTCCGACGTGAAAAATAATTTTACTGAAGGATATTTTGATTGGGTCATTTGTATAGAAAATTCAGAATCAGCAAGAAACACCAGCTGGCCAAACTTATCCTTGGCTAAGAACTTTTGTTTTATCCTTTTAAATTCTGCAAATTCTTCATTTTTAGGGTCATCTGGTTTTAGCCAGCACGCCTTGTATGCAGGAAAGTTTTCGTAGCTGCATTTTGCACCATACTCATGTTCCAGCCTGTATTGTATAACCTCATATTGTAATGCACCTACAGTGCCTATAACTTTACGGTTGTTCATTTCCAGTGTAAACAGCTGTGCCACACCTTCGTCCATTAACTGGTCAACCCCTTTTTCAAGCTGTTTGGCTTTCATAGGGTCGGCATTATTAATGTATCTAAAATGTTCAGGCGAAAAGCTTGGTATACCCTTAAAGCCCATATTTTCACCCTCGGTAAGGGTATCGCCTATTTTAAAGTTACCGGTATCATGAAGGCCCACAATATCGCCGGGGTAAGAAATATCTACAATTTCTTTTTTCTCTGCAAAGAAAGCATTTGGGCTGCTAAATTTCATGTTCTTGTTGTGGCGCACATGCAGGTAAGGCTTGTTACGCTCAAACATGCCCGATACTATTTTAACAAACGCAATACGGTCGCGGTGCTTAGGGTCCATGTTGGCGTGTATCTTAAACACAAAGCCGCTAAATTTATCTTCATCAGGTTTTACAAGGCGTGTGTCGCTGTCCTTAGGCCTTGGCGATGGTGCTATTTCTATAAAGCAGTCTAACAGTTCGCGTACACCAAAGTTGTTTAATGCCGAACCAAAGAATACCGGCTGTAAGTTACCATCAAGATATTCCTGACGGTCAAATGGCGGGTATACCTCGTCTATAAGTTCCAGTTCCTCACGTAGGCGTGTGGCGGGCTTTTCTCCTATAAGCTCATCTATTTCAGGGTTATTTAGGTCGGATATTGCAATAGTTTCCTCAATATTTTTCCTGCTGTCGCCGCTAAAAAGGTTAATGTTCTTTTCCCAGATGTTGTAAATACCCTTAAAATCATACCCCATACCAATAGGGAAGCTTAATGGAGTAACCCTAAGGCCAAGCTTTTGCTCTACCTCGTCCATCAGGTCAAACGCATCTTTACCTTCGCGGTCCATTTTATTAATAAAAACAAGCATGGGTATACTGCGCATGCGGCATACTTTAACAAGTTTTTCGGTTTGTTCCTCAACACCTTTGGCAACGTCTATTACCACAATAACGCTGTCTACGGCTGTAAGGGTCCTAAAGGTATCCTCGGCAAAATCTTTGTGGCCGGGAGTATCCAGGATATTAATTTTTTTGCCCTTATAATTAAATGCCAGCACCGATGTAGAAACTGATATACCACGCTGGCGCTCAATTTCCATAAAGTCGCTCGTGGCACCCTTTTTTATTTTGTTGCTCTTTACAGCACCTGCCTCCTGTATGGCACCACCAAAAAGCAGAAGCTTCTCTGTAAGTGTGGTTTTACCGGCATCGGGGTGAGATATAATGCCAAATGTTCTCCTTCTCTCAATTTCGTCTTTAAAACTCATCCGTCTTAACAATTGTTTGTTGCGGGTGCAAAAATAGGTTATATATTATTAATGAGAAAATTTGAAATGTAACTTGCTTTAGGCTTTACGTTACATTTTTAAAAAAGCAATAAAATTTGCACTACTTTATTAAGTAAAATACTATTTTTACAAACCTACTGCTAAAAGGTTTACAATATTACGTGTATGAAAAGCGCATTTGCATCTTTTAAAACATATTTCGGCCTGCTGTTATTTACAGCAACCTGTGCTACGGCACAGCAGGACCCGCAGTATACACAGTACATGTATAATACACTTGTGGTAAACCCTGGCTATACTGGTTCTACCGGCGGGCTGGAGGCAAACCTGCTGCACCGGTCGCAATGGGTAGGTATTCCCGGTGCACCGCGCACACAATCTTTTAGCATACATTCTCCTTATTCTCAAACGCACGACAATATAGGTATAGGTTTAAGCGTGGTTAACGACAGGCTGGGCCCAAGCGATGAGGTGTATGCAGATGGTAATTTTTCGTACAGCATACCTACGGGTGTAAACGGCAAATGGGCTTTTGGGCTTAAAGCCGGGGCAAGGGTGCTTAGTATAGACTGGTCGCGCGGGCGCTACTATCAGGAAGGCGACCCGTTATTAAATACAAACATTAATAATAAAATAGCGCCGGCAATAGGCGCGGGGATTTATTATTATACTGATAAGTGGTATGCAGGTATCTCTGTACCTAATTTTATCCGGACCAATATTTATGATGACATCCGCGAAAGCGTAACGTCTGACAGGTTGCACTATTATGCAATGGCTGGCTATGTATTTAATATTAGCGACAACCTTAAGTTTAAACCGGCTGCATTGGCTAAAGTGGTTTCGGGTGCGCCGGTAACTGTAGATGTTTCGGCAAACTTTTTATTGCAGGAAATAGTCACACTTGGTGCTGCTTACAGGTGGAATGATGCCGTGAGCGCGCTGGCAGGCGTACAGGTAACAGAGAATTTTTTTGTGGGATACTCTTATGATTATTCTACAACCGACCTTAATAAATACAATAACGGGTCGCACGAAATAATGATTCGGTTCCAGATAGTACCAAAAGCCACCCGTATAAAATCGCCAAGGTTTTTTTAAAGCATCTATCATGATTAAAAAATTACTTCTCATATTACTATTGTTTTGCACAGCGGCAACATTTGCACAGCAAAAACTGCATAAAGCCGATAAGCTTTTTGCCGAGTTTGCCTATACCGAAGCTGCAAAACTGTATGAAGAGTATTTGGCTGATACGAAAAATCCAAAACAGGAAACAATCGCCAATACTGCAGATTCTTATTATAATACAGGTAAAATGGCAAGTGCGGTACGGTGGTATGATAAATTGTATGAATTGCAAAAAGATGCAATGGACGAAACTCGTTTCAGGAGATACATATTATCTTTAAGGGGTGAGGAACATTATGAAAAAGCTGACCAGTTGCTATGGGAATATCTTGATAAAAAAGGCAGCAAAAAGCTCAAACAAAAATTAATAACCCAAAAACAATATTTAGACAGCCTTAATAAAAACCTGCCTGTTTATAAGGTAGAAAACCTCGCCATAAATACTAATAAAGCCGATTTTGGCACTTCTTTTTATGGTGACAAAATAGTTTATGCATCGGGTAAGGACAGTATAAAGGGGCACGGAAGGGTATATTCATGGAACGAGCAGCCTTTTTTAACTTTATATGTCTCCGACAGAGATACTACGACCGGGGCATTTATAAGCGAGCAAAAGTTTCTGCCTAAAGCGCAAACCAATTACCACAATGCGGCCCCGGCTTTTTCGCCCGATTTAAAAACTGCATACTATAGTGCCAATAATGTTACTAAAAGCGACAGGCTCGAAAATGATGCTAAGGGCACTAATAACATAGAACTTATAAAAGGACAGGTGCAGGATGGGGAACTTACATTGCCCGAAAGTGTACCTTTCAATAATAAAAATTATTCGGTAGGGCAGCCTGCTGTTAGTGCCGATGGTAAATGGCTTTATTTTGTGTCAGACATGCCCGGAGGGTTAGGGGAAACTGATATTTATGTAACAGAGATATTCAGCGATAGTAAGCTGGGCACGCCTAAAAATTTAGGCCCAACCGTTAATACCACAGGTAGGGAAATGTTCCCGTATATAAATGATGAGGTGCTGTATTTTTCGTCAGACGGGCATTATGGCCTGGGAGGCCTTGATGTTTTTACCAGTAAAAAAACAGGTGATACCCAGTTTGCCGAACCGCAAAACATTGGCAAACCCATAAACAGCAATCTTGACGATTTTGCTTACATAGTGAGTAAAGATGGTGCTTTTGGTTACCTTTCGTCTAACAGGGCAGGGGGTAAGGGCGACGATGATATTTATTATGTTACCCATGCTAACAATGCACCTTGTGGGCAGTTAGTTACAGGCAGGGTTATTAATAAAAAAACAGGCCAGCCTATAGAAGGTGTTGCCGTTAAGGCACAGGTAAACGGGTCGGGGTATACAGATACCTCTAAGGCCGATGGTACTTATATTATTACAATTCCCTGCGGAACCGAAGCGGTTGTAGAAGGCAAAAAACCGTATTATACCACAGGTAAGCCTAACGAGAAGGGTGAAATTGTACTTTCTAAATACGACGACCTTGTTGTAAAAGAGGGTGATGTAGAGAAAGTAGCCATTAACCCAATATATTTCGACTTTGATAAATACTACATAAGGCCACAGGCTGCTGCCGAACTGGATAAAGTTGTATTTGTAATGCAAAACTTTCCTGACATCGTTATCAAAATAGAATCGCATACCGATTCGCGAGGTAATGATGAGTACAACATGCAGCTAAGCGACGACAGGGCAAAATCTACCTACAGCTATATTATTGCAAAAGGCATAGCGCCGGAACGTATAGAAAGTGTAAAAGGCTATGGCGAAAGCCGCCTTATAAACAAATGCTCAAACGGGGCAGAATGCAGCGAGGAAGACCACCAACTAAACCGTAGGTCAGACTTTATAATTGTGAAGAAGTAATTTATCCTTAAGGTTGCTTTTTCCATATTATATAATACAAATAAACATGGGCGGCAATGGCAAAATAGCAGGCTCCAAGACCAATATTTTGTGATGGTTTACTACCGTCATAAGTAAGCCATAAAGGGGCGGCAATGGCAATGCCTGTTAGTGCCAGTAGAGGCGAAGCATATTTAAATCCGGCATATTTTTTAGTCACTGCATAAAAAATTGCAGCAATTATAATGATACAAAATGCTATAGGGTATGCCATTAAGTAATTTAACCCGGGAGGTGTTTGGTATGTTAATAATGCAAATATTGCGGATAACAAAGATGCAGAGAGTAACAAACTCAGCTTACACTTCTTGCTTTCTATAAGATTCTCATTTGCCATAAGCCAAATCTAATCTTTTTTAAAAGATATATACATAAAAAAAGGCATCCCGATTAAAGGATGCCTCACACAAATATTATGTTACTTTTTACAAATGTTATTGTTTAACAAATGTTGCGATAACCGGAGTGCCGGTGCCTGAAGAAACATAAATATTACTCAGCTTAATAGTGCTGTCACTAACTTTTTGCAGGTCATGGGTGCTTCCGCCGGTAGTTTTTCCTTTAGGATAAAACAGGAGCTTATTGTCTTTAACTACATAATCGAGCGTGTCTTTTGTGCCATCGGTATCTGTAAATATTGCAGCTGTAGCTGTTTTAAAACTAATCTTGTGTGCATTGGCGGTCGGCACTGTTTCTGACCAATTGCCTATCAGGTAATTGTTGGTGTTTACAGGTGTTCCTAATTTGTCATCGTCGTTACATCCGGTCATAGCAAGTGCCGAAAGCGCTGTGAATAAAAAGATCTTTTTCATAATAAATTTAATTTTTATGAAGACGCAACAATGCTCTGCGGGTTGCGTAAAAAATATCACTTTGTAGTAAAAATCTGTTATAAATTACCGGGAACGCAGCTAACGGTTTCTCTTGCAGGTATTATGATTAAGACAGATAATTAAAAATATTCTAAAAGACACTTTAAAAATGTCAATGGATATATGTGCCTGCTTATTTTTCGGCCATTTTAAAAGGCTGAAGGCTGGATGATATTTTTTTTTGAATGTATTTAATAAAAAAACAGACTGTAGATTTTAATATGCCTTCATATTAATACAAATATTTATTGCGTAATACCATCGAATGCTTACTTTTGTGAGTTGCAAAAAATGAGCGATCATAATTTTTTAACTTTTAATACGTTTACTAACGGTATTTAAGCATATAAATTAATTTTATAATGAGACTAAAACAGGTTCTTTCCGGCCTTTTATTTACGGCGTTACTTATTTCGGGCTGCAAATCATCTAAAGAAACTACAACCACAGCAGCTCCGGCTCCTAAAAAAGATGTCCTTTTTACAATTGATGAAAAACCGTACTACACAGACGAGTTTGTGAGGGTTTACAACAAAAACCTTGATCTTGTAAAAGACGATTCGCAAAAAGACCTTAACAACTACCTCGACCTTTTTGTAGGTTATAAGCTTAAAGTTAACAAAGCCAACAAACTTGGCCTGCAAAACAATAAAAAATACCAGGGCGAACTTAAAAGTTACCGCGGCCAGCTTGCTAAAAATTACCTTACAGATAGTAAAGTAACTACAGAGCTGGTACAGGAAGCTTACAACCGCTCGCTAAAAGAAATTAAAGCATCGCACATATTGATTATGGCCGATGAAAATGCTGCCCCTGCAGATACCCTTAAAGCATACAACAAAGCACAGGCAATTTACAAGCGTGCTGCTGCGGGAGAAGATTTTGGCAAACTTGCTGCCGAAACATCTGAAGACCCATCTGCTAAAGAAAACCAGGGCGACCTGGGCTATTTTTCAGTATTCAGGATGGTGTACCCTTTTGAAAACGCTGCTTACAACACCCCAAAAGGCGGAGTGTCTAAACCTACAAGAACGCGTTTTGGCTACCACATTGTAAAAGTAAACGACATTAGGGATAACCGCGGCGATATTACTGTGGCGCACATAATGATCATGAAGCCAAAAACGGCCGATGCTACTGCTGCTGCAAAAGCAAAGACCAAAGTAGACGATATTTATAAAAAACTAAAACAGGGAGAAGATTTTGCTGCTCTTGCAAAACAGTTTAGCGAAGACAAATCAAGTTCAGATAAAGGTGGCGAACTAAATAGTTTCAGTTCAGGCGAATTAACTTCTCAGGAGTTTGAAGAAAATTCTTTTGCGTTAACCACTCCGGGACAAATCTCTGCACCGTTCGAGTCGCAGTTTGGCTGGCATATAGTTAAGCTTGTAGAGAGAAAACCGGTTAAAAAGTTTGACGATGTAAAAGCTGATTTTGAAGCAAGGATAAAGAGAGACGAGCGTTCACGCCTTATTACACAGTCGCTTAACGAAAAAATAAAAGCTAAGTTTGCTGCAACAAGAGATAAAGATATGTACAAGCAGGTTGTTAAAACCCTTACCGACAGTCTTTATACAATGGGATGGACACCGCCGGCTAACCTTGAGCCTTACAACAAAACGTTGCTTACCATAAACAACGATAAAAAACTTACTGGTAAAGATTTCCTTGAGTATGTAAATGCACAGCAAAGGGCAGGTATTAGTGCAAAACCGCTTTCGGCAGCAGCAGAGGTACTGATTAACCGTTATACAGATGAGCAGCTTA
>Ga0247815_10001938_pt1 | contig 15499 bp, 16 predicted proteins | sample UWRJL194509B1_FD_181014 | JGI IMG/M metagenome (GOLD analysis project Ga0247815, IMG submission 181014) | Plant litter microbial communities from Arlington Agricultural Research Station in Wisconsin, United States - UWRJ-L194-509B-1 | ecosystem: Environmental > Terrestrial > Plant litter >...
AACCCCTCCCTCCGCGCCCAAATTCATGGGGGGGGGGGAGTCAATCACCCTCAACTGCTGCTTTAGCAAGCACCCTCGGCTGCTGTGTCACCAGCACCCTCGGCTGTTGTGTCGGTATGTACCTTCACCGTTAGTTCTCCGTTGCTCTGTTTAGCCCACTTATAAATGCCGAGGTGCCTCAACCACGGTGTCCGCGGTGTTGATAGCAAACACTGTGACAGCGCGCCTCACGACAACGGTGCTGCTTCTCTCGATCTGTGTCATCGAGCGTTTGACGCCACAACCCTGCAGATGCATCGCATCGCATCCCAGTTCTCTCCTAATTGGCCTCCAGTCTAATGAGCTTCTACGACCCCTAACACTCGAAGAAGTCTTGTTTGCCACAAGACCTCCATACGGGGTAATCTCAGATGCTCTTATTGTCGGTTTCTCGCTCAATTCACATAAATGCCATCCAGGCATCTATTTGCTGTTCTCAGAATTGTCCCGCATCTTCATCCGCATCTACCAATGGCCAGCCTCGCGTGAGTGCATCGTTCATTCGTCGATGGATGGGCAGCACAATCGATGCCGCGTACCTTACAGTACCAGTTCGGAAATACTGACGCCTGGTAGTGATAGTGCACAGGCGAGTCAACCGTTTGTGCGTGAGCTGCTGGCAGGTGTTCTGAGCGATTACCAGGAGTTTCCAGAATCCACAAAAAATATCACTGCGGATCCGGAGGTGCGTAGAGACGGTCATCGTCGCAGTTCACCATCTACCCGGGGATTGCCGACTAGCGTTCGGAACGATCTGAACAGTTACAGGTGACTTCTCCCGTCATCGACCCCCTCTCGGAGGAGCCAGCGGTGCGTTATCTTTGTGATGAAAATGAAAAAAGGCCGAAGAATGCTCACTGGCCATTTCGAACTAATCTGAACGGTTGCAGGCGTCCCAGACATTCATCCCTTCTCCGGCGCCGAGCGCGATAGAAGTGAGTAGATATTATCCCCTTGGTCATTCGAAGTCGGCTCTAGAGATGCTAAAGAGTGTCTTGAATGCTTTCAGTCATTGCAGGCGTTAGCCAAAATGCTTCATGGTGCTGTAAATGTGCGCAGGGATGGTGCTGGTCATCGTCGCAGTCATACATTCGACTACAGCTGCTAATCGACTCTTGAAACCCCTTTTAACCAATTTAGTCCGCTCAAAACTCCTCCATGCCCCTTGCGGCCAATGTAAATATCTGTACAGGCGGCGCTGGTCGCTGCAGCACTCGGCCCTTTTCTAACCTTCGCCTTGACGCAGGACATTACCGTCAGGGCGGCCGAGACTCACATCGCCCCTTCTGGTACGACCAATCCAGGAGGCGGGATCTGCGCATACATTTTAGACAGAACACAACAGTTGGTCACGGACGCTCCCAACCTGCGTGTGGCCGAAGATGGCACCTATTATACCCATCCAGCTTAGTACAGGACCAACAGGCTGGTGGAGATCAAATTTGCAGTTTGCGTACCATGGGACGGATGGGGTTGTCATTCTCACGTGTTTTCTCTCTTTGTGAGCTTACTGTACTGTCGTTGTCGTGACACATACAAGCTCATGTTTAATACCGAATTTCAACAATTCCGAACCCAGTGTCCAGTATGCCTTCTCTACACGGTCTAGGAAAGACCACCAGCCGCAGGCCCCACTCAAGGACGAAGCAGACGAAGCGAACGAGTATTTATGTGTAGGAAGCGGCAAGGTCTGCATCAATTAATGAGGTCTTGCGTAGGACAGCGAGGAACGAGTAACACCAATAAGCCCAAATTAGGTGTGCGACAATAACGCTCTCACAGCTGGGTGTGAAGCAAGCAGATGAATGCGGCAGCATCTCCAGCGAAGATGTATCATCTCAGCAGGCATCGTAGAACTGGCCTAGGGTACCAATGCATGTTCTGAAACTTAAGCATCGAAAAATAACGGACCGAATGATCCGACTGTACTTTGAACACACGCTGTAGTCGCTCTGCACCGGCCGCATCATCTGACAATTCACTGCGCGGGACACTGCGCTCCTGCTTGCTATATCTTGCCACATCTCGCGCGGTACTTGGACCCGTTGGCGCACAGCCAGTCATGTGTAGATACCTCGGGCATCTCTGCACCGTTCTCAAGGTGCGCATGCCAAGTCCAGTGCCCCTCCTCGTGACTCGGACCAAGAGCCGTCGCCCTGTGCACATTAAGTTTTTAGATAATAATTTAAAATTTGGACAGAAGTGTGCTTATTGAAGGGCCTGAGATGACTGCGACTTTCGAATTGGCCTACCACACATTCGGTGACATCGACCGCTCACGGAGCTCAAACGCCCTTGACAAAATATACTCAACGAGCCAACAAAAAGAAAAGAAAAGGAAAAGAAAAAAGGTCTGATTGTTAATGTATGTAATTAGGGCATACTGTGGTTGATGAAATTGCAACGGAACACCTTTCACCGGCAGGTTGAACGCGAAGCCGGAGGCAAATTGAAGAGCCGCCGCCAGTCCTTAGTTACTCCTCATCCTCTTCCTTCTATCGGTTCCTCGCGTCATAGAGCCCTACATGAAACACTGTCTGATCAACGCGTAACTCATGCGCCATTTGCGTCCCCCCTGATTTTGTCTGCGTTTGGCTTGCACTCTTGGCGGTGAGCAGCTAGTTCACGTGTCCGCGCTGCTTCGCTGCTTCGGGTGTATCATCACCGAACGCGTCAACCGCTGCATATATAAGCGTGGATTTAGCGCGGCTGAATTTAGAGTCGAGGCCGCCAACTTTTTTGGGCTTGAGTGAGCATGAGAGCTGTGAGGTTGAGTTCAAAGGCGACTCAGGTCAGCCACACGGCCGTAGTTGCGAGCCTCTTGCAATGTGGAGCCAGTCTGGAGGTTGGATTAATATTACTAACCCGCTTCCACGCGAAATCCGAGCCAAAATCGATGAAATTTCGGCCCGTGCGAGCAGGTGAACGCAGAATAAGCAACCAAGCTGACTCGGAATTGTCGGAGGTCGAATTCGCTCCTTGACTCTTGCCGTGACCGTGTTCACAATGAGCGCAACTGGATCTAAGCGCAAGCCGTCAGTATTTCTCACGAATCGCTTGTAAAACTTGCTGACAGTGCCTGTTGGTCACCTTCTGGGTCGGATTCGCCTTCTCGTGGCGGATGTAGAGGTGCGCAGAGACTGCCATCGTCACAGCTTACACTCAATCCGACGGGTGCTAACGAGCCTTTGAAACGTTCAAACATTTCCAGGCGCATGTAAAGATTCTCAAGGACACTTTGAAGGTAATTAATGATAGCGCTGGCCAAACAGTCGCCGGAATACTGCTAACGACAGGATTTTGGTGACTTAGACCACCTACATGAAACCCCTTGCGGCCGGCCCAAAAGTGCGTAAAGATCGTGCTGGTCCCCGTCGTCATCTACTGGAATCTGTATTTTGCCCTGATGTAGGACATTGTCACTAACGCGGCCGTAATTCTTATTGCGCCTGCCGGTACAGCGACTCAAGGAGCTCAAGGAGCACCTGACAAGATCGTTTCATACACCTTCGACAAGGAGGAACGCCTCGTCACAGACGCGTGTGCACACATTATCGCCGAGGGTGATGCCATTCGCACTGAAGATATCGTCGCTGAGCACGCTGGCGGAGGTGGGATGAATACCGATGGCTCCGGGTGTATGATATCAATCAAAGGCGATGCCAAGAGCTCTGTACATCTCAGAGTTATGTCAGGCCCACGGCCGAGAGGCTGGAAGCCGTATTTCCAACCATAGTTTTGTGTGGGAGCACGCTGTATTGCTATCCTTGTACCCTTGCGCCTAGACGCATGAAATTGCACAACAGACTAGTACTGGTCTAATGAAGTAGAGCGCCGTTCTAGTCATCTGCCCGATCCCATATTCACATTAACTCGATGAAAGCGTCAAGCAGGCATTGTAGGACTGGCGTGGCGTACCAACACACTTGCCGAAACTCGAGCATTGACTGCACTCTGAACGAACGCTGTTGTCGTTCCCTCACCAGCCAGATCACCTGACGAGCGAACGACTCCCGATATGCGTATCACGTTCCTGCAAGCTCTTGCTCGCAAGTGCCTTGACCTGTGCGGCGTACGCGCCTGCGCCAAAGTACGCATGTTGTTAGAAAATCACGAGCTGAACACAATTGAAGGAAGTAATTACTTGTTGTCTGACCCTCGCTCGGCTCTGTAGAGTGTTTAGCTTTCTTCGCAGCAGGCGGCGCAGCGGTCTCCGGTGGCGGCGCGGCACGCTTACGACGGTTCTTCTGTAGCGCTAGGTTAGATGTTGTAGGAGTATGTGGGCAAGGAGCACTAACAAAGCGCTCGTCAAATTCGCGTTTCCTGCACGAGCAATGAGTGGGGTGGTCAGTTGAATAGGCCAGACGTTCAGGCCTAGGTAAACGTACTTCTTCAACGCCTCATCCTGCTCCAACTTGGCTTCATTTCCCTGAATTAGCGCAGCAAATGAATAAATAAATACTTCAAGGCCACATGAGGCGGTATGAGGTACGCACACCCTTGGTGCGCTGGAACCGTTCGAGAAACGAGCCGTCGTTGGTAAACACGTTGCTTGGCTTTGTTTTCACAGGTGCTGCTTTCGGCGCGGCTGCTGGCGGGGCTGGATACGCATTTGAAGACATATTCAAGTGCGGATGGGTAAGATACAAGGGAATATGTGTGATCCGAAAATGCAGGAGCGAAAGCGGGAGCCGCCCGCAAGATTCCGCGCGGCGCTGCTTGTCTTCATACCTGCCACTCCACCACCTGCCACACGCCCTTGCAACTCTTCGGAACCTCTTTAATCCTTGCTGAACCTCTAATTATCTGCCCAGCATGCCGAAAGCGTGCGTCTACCATCATGTACACTGCCATAGACCATGCACTGACTCACATTGAACAGCGAAATGGGCACGCCCAAGCAGATCGCCAATGCGATGAAGTCGAAAGGCTTGCAACGCCTGCGCTGGTTCTGTCAGGTCTGCGAGAAACAATGCCGCGACGAGAACGGATTCAAGAACCATATGGGCTCTGAGGGCCACCTGCGCGCCATGCTCGTTGTCGGCGAGAACGCCGGAAGACACATTGCAGACTTTAGCGCCCAATTCCAGAGTGAATTTGTTGGACTACTTTCAAGGAGGTGTGTTGGAGTCTTGCTGCTGGCATTGAGTGCAGCACTGACGCTTCCTCCTCGTGCAGATACGGCACGAAACGCGTGCTCGCCAACCGCGTTTACCAGGAATACATCTCCGACAAATCCCACCTGCACATGAACGCGACCCGCTGGGTTACCCTGACAGGGTTTTGCCAACACCTTGGGCGCACAGGTTTGGCACACGTCGACGAGACTGAGAAAGGCTGGTTCATCGCATGGATCGACAACTCGCCCAAAGCGCTTGCAAAGGCCGATGCAGCAATGAAGAAGGAGCGCATGAAGACGAGCGATGAGCAGCGGGAACGCGTGCTGCTGCGGGAGCAAATCGAGCGGGCAGTGGCAGTCGAGGAGGATGTTGGTGGCCAGGCAAGCGGGAGTGGCAGCAGGGAAGACTCGCCGCCTGCGGCACCTGCACCAGAGCTCGTACAGACCGAGGGCGAGAAGGTCAAACTCAGCGTATCACTCAAGCCGACAACGCCTGTGGAGACCCCTGCACCTGCGATCAAGCTCGGCTTGAACGCGTTCAAGGCCGCGGCCAAACCTGCCCCAGCGAATGCGCTCAAGGGTACCGGGAACCCCTTGAAAGGCAACGTTTTCAAGAGCGGGGGATCGATTGCACCAGTTGCAGGCCAGAAACGACCAGCAGAAGCCATGAGCGCGGTCGAGAGACTGATGTTTGAGGATCAGGAGCGCAAGCGGAGGAGGATGGAGCGCGAGTCGCGATGACTAGGTCGTTTACCGCCTTTTTTGACATTGTAGTTTCTTCACACCTGTACTGCTTTCTCTATCCTATATCACTATCTCTCTTTTCTGCTCCATTAGAATGACAACTTGTTGGTGGGCGGATGCCTTTTAGTGGTGACTAGCGGAGTTGAGTCACCCGAGTGCTTCTTACCCATCTACCACGTCGTCCACCGCATTACCTGTCATCGTCTTCTCATCACATCCACAGCTCACATCATGCCTGAGCGCTTGCCAACCGAACTCGTGTTAGCTGTGTTTCGCGAGGCTGCAGAGAATTTCGTCATCAGCGATCGTCCCTCTGTTTTGGCCATCGCGCTCACGAGCCGTCTCGCCTTCAACACGGTCGAATCGATCTTACTGCGTCGTATCACTGTAATCGACAATAACACCGAAGCGATTCAAGAGATCTTAGGGGACGCTCGTAGAGCAGCTCTGATCTTGGACGTGACTTTGGCATCTAACTGGGACCCACCAAGGGCGATCTTCTGTAACCTAACCAAACTGCAATGCCTCCGCGGATATCACGTTGATATTGCTTCCGCAATCTCCGGATTGCCCTCATCGGGCCTTACCTCGCTATACAAGATCCAGGTATGGGGCGCAGAACCGCCCCCCGTCGTACCGCCGTCCGTCTCCCACCTCTGTTACTACAATGCGTATCCGGGCTTCCCTCCCCTTGGCTACATGGTCGATTGGGTCACCAAAACTCCTACGATAACTCATCTTGGTTGCGAATTCGTGTCGCGCGGGGACGTTCCAATTGCGGAGGACTTTACGCCCGAGATGTTGACGCACGGGTTGCATGCATTGTTCACTAAAAGTGGACAGAATCTCTGTGAGGTCTCCATTCGCCTGTGTGGTGAAGTCTTTACCACGCCGAGCAACTGGACTCGGTTTGTTGAAGCGCTCAGACGTGAAGGATGGGCCGAACGAGTCCGCTTATGGCGCGATAGTCGCAACATTCGGGACGCAAGTATCGATTTGAATGCAAGCATAAGCGATTCGTTCAGTGGAGTGGATGTATGGAGTGAAGCTCGGCCACTTCTAGCATTCATCTGCGAGTAAAGTGAGGAGGGTTTTCAGTCCCTTCAATTCTCATCAGAGTCCTACGTTCTTCCACTGCAGTAATGTTTCATAAACAAAATATGAATAGATGATCATCGGTACTGTATAACGCTGCTGTGAACGCCTGAGCGTCAGCCTTGTATTCAATTCGAGAAGCGTCACCGGCTCTGGCAACCCTTGATCCAAATAAGCTTTTCCAGATTTTCCTCTGCCCGCAAGTCACGATCTGAAAGTTTCAACAGCATGTTTACACCCCGCATCAGCTTTGTCCCTTTCTCGACGCTCGTCGGAGTTTCGTGAATCCTTCCCTTCTCCTCTTCCTCCTTCCCTATCTCCCACATCGAGTGCACCACAGTACCTTTCATCGTGCTATCATCAAGCCTTCGACGCAATTCATGCTCGAGCAATTGCCAACTGAGCTCGTGTTGGCCATTTTCTGCGAGGCTGCCGAGATTTTTGTCGTGTGCGATCGTCAATCTGCGTTGGCTATCGCGCTTACAAGCGCGCTCGCCTACAACAACATCCGCTCTATTCTGCTACGCCGCGTCATTTTAAACAACTCAAACAAAGACGCGATCAAAGAACTCTTGCAACATGCTGTCAGCTCGGCTATGATATTGGACTTGACCCTGGCATCCGATTGGAACCCACCTAGCGCGATCTTCTGCAATTTGACAGGACTAAGATGTCTCCGCGGATATGATACGGATATAATCTCTGCTATCGCCGGTTTGCCCTCATCGGGGCTTGCCTCACTCTTCAAAATCCAGACCTGGGCTCCATCGCCGCTCCCTGTCGTACCGCCGTCGATCACCCATGTTAGTCCATACAACATCGACGTGGGCGATCCCCCGCTGGATTACCTAATCGAATGGCTCAACAGTACACCCGCCCTCACTCATCTCGGCTGCGAATTCGTGTCACGTGGGGACAATCTATTGGCGGAGGACCTCACGCCTCAAAAGCTGATGGACGGGCTGGACGCAGTGTTCCATGCGGGTGGACAGCGTCTAAGTGAGGTTTCGATTCGTTTGTGTGGAGAAGGCTTTACTGCGCCGAGCAACTGGGCTCGGTATGTTGAAGCACTTCGCGGCGCAGAATGGGCGTATCGGTTGCGTCTGTGGCGCGATCCGCGCGACTTTTCCAATCCAACAACTGACTTGGAGGCAAGCATAGACGACTCATTCCTTGGGGTAGATTTATGGAGTGAAGCTCGGCCACTTGAGGCCTTCATCTCTGACCAAGCTGACGAGAGAGGGGCGTGAAATGTTCTATACTTTACAAGTTTCATCAGAATCCCATATTCTTCTATCAAACAGACAATGATTTATGTCAAATATGTTCTTATCGAGGGAATAGTCCTTTGGGATTTATGGACGCACCGTAGATGCCCAGAGTTCAGTATGTCCAACCTGCGTATTAGATGTCTTCGTGGCGTCGTATCGTTAGTCGAAACTGTCATCAACGGACTGCCACCATCAGGTCTGGCGTCACTTTACAAGATCCAACTGTGGAATATGGCTACACTCCCAGTCGTACCACCCTCTTTCACACACGTATGCGTGTATTACAATCAGCTGGATGAACCGCCATTGTGAACCTGCATTAGATGGCTCAAAATATCTCCGTCGATTATGCATATGGTTGCGAGCTCGTCCCGCGTACAAATGATGACATGGGCCGATTGTTCGCACCTGAAAAATTACAGGAAGGCCTTGGCACGATCATTGAGATAGGAAGATCTCGGCTTCATACCTTCTCTATTCGTTTGTTCGGGATGATGGCCACTTCCGACAACTGGACGCGATATCTTGAAGCCTGCCGAAACGCCAGCAAATCTACGCCTAATTGGAGCGGGAGGGTCAAATTGTGGCATGATCAACGCCGGTTTTTGGACCGAGAAGACGACATAATCACAACTATGACTGACGCGCGTGCCGGCAAGGATGTGTGGAGCGAGGCTCGCCCTCTCGAAACTATGTGAGGACAAATCCGAGTCTCTATTACGTAGCACAGTATGCCGTGGAAGTATGGTCATTTTATCGTGATTATTTGAGTGCTTTTCACTTGTTCACAACTTAGGGATTGATCAATCGGAAGCCTAATAGTACCGTTTAACGACCTAAGATGATAACTCGAACACAAGCATTGTTGAGTAATTTACCAGCATGTACGCTTGGAGCGGAACGCGTCCGCTTCGTACGCTCATCCAATCAAAATTCATATGAAATCTGATTTCATTGTTAGGATATCGGATATACGATCGGGGTTGGATTGAACCTGTCGGTTTCAGCCTCATACCAATCTTGCCACACCGTGTGTGCAACTCGTATTTCGCAGCATTTCGCAATATTGCTTCTGCAGCATGCTGAACCGCCTGCCAACAGAGCTCACCCTGGGGATCTTCCGCCAGGCCGCGGAGATCTTCGTCGTGCTTGATCGCCCATCTGCACTCTCCCTAGCGCAAACCAACAGGCTCGTGTATCTCATGATTGTGCCGATCTTGCTTCGCCGTGTTGTGGTGACCAAAACAAATGTGGATGCCGCGGCGGATCTCTTTCAGAGAGCCGACAGGGCGGCCTTGATCTTAGATTTGACCGTCACTGCCGCCTCAGATTGGAGCCTACCGCGCCAGGTATTAGGCAACCTGATGAGCATCCAATGCATACGCGGCTACCGCAAGAACATTGAAACTGTTATCGCCGCGCTACCCGAAACAGCTCTATCCCAGCTCTTCAAAATTCAGCTGTGGGGTGAAACCATGTTGCGACACGTGCCACCCAGCGTCACGCATGTCTGCCTGTACGCTGACAGGCTTGCTGACCCACTGCTCAAGAAGCCGAACCAATGGATCATGACAAATCCTTCGATTAGCCACTTTGCGATCGAGTTGGTCCAGTATGACGACGGGTCGGACGACAGCGACGCGACTGACATGGCGGATCGAGTCGCAACTGGACTTGACACCCTCCTCGACGCGGGTGGCCCGCGACTTCGTGAAGTCTCTGTTCGCTTAGCTGGGAGCCTCTCAGGCCAGAAGTACTGGGATCGCGTTCTCACAGTGTTTCGAAATATGGATGAAAACAGATCCGGAAGTACAACTCAATTTCGTTTGTGGCGCGACGAGCGCACTATCACGAGTTGGGAGACCGATACAAAGACTGGCCGGGCAGATTCACGGGTGGGAGTCGATGTTTGGAGTGAGGCTCGCTCGATATCTACATATCTTAGCTGAAGTCACTCTGATGACACATGTATAGAACTGTCTTATTAGCCTTCTGAGACGACGCATATGGGCAGCTTTCTACTTACAATAATCTACTATCAGTAAATTAGAGCATCTGATGGCCTTAACTGCCCCCCCCCCCGGTTACGATACTTTTGCAGAATCAGTGTGTAAATTCGATGAAACGGAACGATCTTATACGCGACCTCTGCTTCTTTCCCGCTCAAAGTATTCATCACTCCTCAACGTACTACCTGTAGGCTTGCCTATATGAAACGAGCGAGTAGTGGCAGTGGAATAGTCAGCGATTGTGGAATAGCTCATGCCATCACCCACGCACGTAACTACGAGTTTGTGTTTTGTCGGAGACTGGCTGCAATTAGCAGCTTGACATCCTGCCAGTCAATTGCGACCTTCAGCTCCGGGCGTCTTTCTGGACATCGCATCTAAGTTACATTATGTTCGTGCTTTCTTTGCTAAAATCTGGCCGCATTCTTCTTCCATGACAGGATGCGACTTATATGTGCTGAAATGGACATACACGGCTCGTCCTATTGGAATTCCCGTCAATTGCACACGTATGCCTCATCACGAGACATCCTCCAATAAATCATTGGGGGCTTCGCGGACTGGCTGAGTCCGGAAATCACCCTGTTTGTTGTGCAACCACGTGTACACCTTGTCCTCGTACCCCGTCATTCCGCGCAGTGTTAAAACTCCAGACCTATGGCAGATACGCATACTCTCGTGAAAAAAGGCGCAAATGGGTCACACCCGCATTCGCGCCCGCCAATTCCTTCAGATCCCGATCTTGTAACATCCTCGGACAAATCGCCGTCAGCAATGCAAATAACTCCAGACACAGACTCGGCCCCATGTGACGCTAAAGCAAGTCAATCAACAGAGACAGCGGTAACACAAGATGTTGTCGTACCAACGTCGCTGTCCCAAGTAACATCGGCCTCAATACTCGCCCTCTCGACCTCGCCAAAAGAGTTATTTACGCTCGCATCGGTAGCTTTGACGCCCTCACTGTCAACCAATATGTTACAGAACTGGGGGCTAACAGTTCAGAAGTTGCGGGCTGCAGTCGAGCGAGACGATGCCAATCTCTTCCAACCACTCGCGGCTGCGCTCGACGGCTTCGCCAAACTGGGCGACAATGTAAAGGTATGTATAATTTCTGTACAAGTTGCTTGTCAAAATCGGTTTCATATGGTGCTTCAGGGACAATGGAACGCCGACAACGCGTTCGCTGTGCTCAAAGCTTGGTTGAAAGCCTTTCTCGCGATCGCGAGTGCACCGATGCCGGGCGATGCCGGTGACAGCGATGCCATGCAGAACCAGCTTCGCGAAATGGCGAAGTAAGCGCTACTAGAGGATATTTTGATATACTAGTGCTCATATGGGTGCAGGGTTGTTCAGATACTGTGGACTGCTGTAGACTCTGAGTACCAACCTGAGCATAGGGGCCAGTCTGCTCAGAACATTGGCGAAATCCAGAGACTGCTGGAGTCTCTTGCAGACATGCTCCAGAAGTTCGAGGTCAGTCATGCTTATCTCGCGAGTTCTGGGACGGGACTAAGCATATCTGGAAGGTATCCTATCGTGACGCCAACAAGCGACGCCTACGAATGATTCTTCAGGTGAGCGACTCGATCTGTGCGTCCTGTAAGCCCTGCTCACACTCCTCAGCGCTTCCCACGCGGTCGTGCAGCGAGGAGTGAACATCACGCCCCCGTGCGTGTTGACATGTGTCCTCTGTCGAGTGTGACTCATATCATCCCAGGGCATCGTCAACAGCAACAAGAACTTTAACTACAACGCCGGTGGCGGGAGAATAGTCAACAACAACCATATTCACATCTACACGCTCTTGGGTATGCGGGTGGCAAACGCGAGAGAGCAGGTTCGTATGGTTGGCTTGCGCGTTTTGCCGCCATTGCTCACAAATTGTGCGATCGAAGAACGTTGGCTATATTCAATCCTGTAAGATGGTTCTCTGCGTAGTCTATTTGACGGAGCTCACGCATCTCAGTGATAGGTAAAGGATTCGTCCCAGAAGCACTGCATAGCGCGCAGCCCGAAGATTCCGGTTGCATGTCAGGCACGCGCGTCGGCGTGCTGAACAGGCTTATCGAGTGGGTGCTTAACGACCCGAAAGGTATATTCTGGCTGGTAGGCATGGCGGGAACGGGCAAGACATCCATCGCCGTGACGCTTTGCAGGATGCTGCAGAAAAACCCGGATGTGCTTCTTGGTGGCACATTCTTCTGTTCGCGCACTGCAAGCAACAAAGCCAGATCCAAGGTTCGGAGTATCATACCAACTCTAGTAATGTTGCTCGCAAATCGCTCTACTGCCTTTGCAGCGGGAGTGGTGGCCGAGCCGAAGCCCGACTCTGATGCCACCGTGGACAGACCGCCAAAAGAGCAATTTCGCACACTGCTTCAAGGGCCTTTGGCTGCTCTTGCCTCTCAGGAACACCCAGTTGTTTTCGTCATTGATGCTCTTGACGAGACCAATGAAGAGCCCGAGTTGACCGCCCTGCTCTCAACAATTGCCACCTTCTCCAAGCGCTCACCAGCCCGAGTCAAGTTCATCCTCACGTCTCGCCCGGAGACCCCCTTCCTGAAAAGCCCAGTTTCAGAGAGATCCCAAAGCGATATTTTACATCTGCACAGGATCGATCCGGACGTGGTCGCCGAAGACATTCGGTTTTATATCAATCAAACGTTCGCTCAGAATCTCCTATACGACGACCCCGAAGACTGGTACTCGGACTCGGATGTTCGAGCGCTCGCCGATGCCTCTAACGGCTTGTTCATCTTTGCGTCTACTGCCGTCGGATATATTCTCGACACCTACAACGCAGATTATCGAAGGGAACGTCTGAGTATGGTACTTTCGGCAAGAAAAGACAGCAAGGTGCTGACGGCGCCACTCGATAATATGTATGAGCTCGTCTTCACTCAGGCCTTGATTACAGCCAAATTGGAGCCACATGAACGCGAAACGACGCGTCAGGCACTGGCATGCATTCTAGCGGCGCGCATGCCTCTTTCGGTTGATGCTCTGGCTGAGCTCCTCGGACTCAAAGCAGACGTGCTCAAGGGGTCATTGAGCCGTCTCCATCCAGTTATACACGTGCCGGACATGCTTGATCGGCCGGGTCTGCAAGTCATGCACTCGTCGTTAGGTGACTACCTGTTCGAACGCGCCACACCTAACATCCGCATCAGCAGCTCACTTGGAAATGCGTTGCTGGCTCGCGGCTGTCTGAAAGTGATGGAGGACAAACTCCGTTTCAACATAGCCCAGAGTCGCTCTTCGTATGAGGCTAATCCACCGACAAGGCCAGAGTCCATCACCCTCTCCCTCGAATACGCATGCCTCCAGTGGGTGTATCATGTATCCAATTTACCCGAGGGATCAGATTTCGACAGTGTAATCAACGACGCCTTCCGCTGTCGCTTTCTGTTCTGGCTCGAGGTAATGAGTATCATTGGTCAAGTCCAGCGTGCCGCTGCAATGCTGAACATCGCAGTTTCTATAGTGAGTCTTTCAGCCTGAGCTTAGGCTGCAAATAAGTAATCTGGATGTCAGGCTCATTCCACAGATTTGGCGCAGTTCCTCCGGGACGCCAACGTGTTTGTTGCGTCATCGCAGAAGGCGATCGAGCGAAGCGCAGCCCACATCTACCTATCGGCTCTCCCATTTGCTGCGAGGATCTCGTTGGTTTACAGAGACTTTGCTCCGCTCTGCACTGGTCTCATCTCTGTCGACACATTCGGTACCATCAGCCACGGCGGACGGCTCGTAATGACGCTGAACGGTCACGAAGATAATGTCGAGTCCACCGCATACTCTCCGGAAGGTGGTCTCGTCGGTTCAGCCTCATGGGACGGCACTGTGCGCATCTGGGACACGTGCACAGGCGAGGAGGAGATGAACCCGCTGCGCAGCAGCAACAGCCGCCTGTATTCCATTGCATTTGATCCTACCGGCATATTCCTCGCTTCCGGGGCTGACAGCGGTACCGTGTGCATTTGGAACCTCTCTATGAACCAGGACAACCCTCAGCGATTATCTGGTCACACGGATTCGGTATACTCCGTAGCATATTCATCAAATGGGACTCTCCTCGCATCGGGGTCGAAGGACAACACTGTCCGCCTATGGAAAATGGGAACGGACAAGTACAAGGTTCTCATAGGTCACTCGAATGAAGTTCGCAGCGTCGTCTTCTCACCCGACGGACGAATTGTCGTGTCCGGCTCCAAGGACAAAACCGTCCGATTGTGGTACACTAAGACAGGCGAGCCCGCAGGCCAGCCGCTGCTAGGTCACAACGACTACGTCTTCAGCGTGTCCGTCTCGAGGGACGGCACGAAGATCGCCTCCGGTTCTCAGGACACCGACATCCGACTGTGGGAGCTGAAGACTGGCAGGCACATTGCAACTCTATGTGCTCACTCGAGCACCGTCACATCGGTCCAGTTTTCGCCAGATGGGAACTCATTGGTGTCGGCTTCGCACGATCGAGGTGTACGTCTATGGTCTCTGCGACACGACACAGCTGAGCACACATCCGTCCAATTGGGAAGGCACATGGAGGAGGTCAACTCGGTTGCATTCTCATCCGATGGGCTATACATCGTGTCAGGGTCCAAAGACCGGGGTATACGCATATGGAACGCCGGAAGTGGTCACGAGGTGGTTCCGCCGCTGCCCGGTCACGAGCAGACAGTACGCTCGATCATGGTCTCAACCGACGGCAGCGTCATTGTCTCTGGCTCCGAAGATCGCTCGGTTCGTGTCTGGGATGCACGAACCGGTGAGCCTATGCTCGCTCCACTGCTAGGACACAAAGCTGGCGTGACCTCAGTCGCCATATCCGCCGATGGAGGTCTTATTGCTTCCGCGTCGTTGGATCACACGGTTTGGCTGTGGAACGCGCGAACGGGCGAACCGACTGGCGAGCCTCTGTCAAGCCATTCAGCAGAGGTGAATGCGGTGGCGTTCTCGCCCGACATGCGATGGCTTGCATCTGGATCTGACGACAAAACTGTGCGTATCTTCGATGTTGCAACTCGGCAGCCAGCCCCCACCGAACCGATGCATTGCACCCTGTCGATAAACACCATTTCCTTCTCGCCTGATGGTCTGATCCTTGCCGCTGGAGACAGGAGTGGAAGCATTTATCTGTGGCAGGTGGAGACTGGTCGGCCGCTTCATGAGCCGTGGCAGGGAGAGGCGACCTGGATCAACTCGATTGCCTTTTCACCGGA
>Ga0247815_10001941_pt1 | contig 15487 bp, 14 predicted proteins | sample UWRJL194509B1_FD_181014 | JGI IMG/M metagenome (GOLD analysis project Ga0247815, IMG submission 181014) | Plant litter microbial communities from Arlington Agricultural Research Station in Wisconsin, United States - UWRJ-L194-509B-1 | ecosystem: Environmental > Terrestrial > Plant litter >...
CACGACCAGGAAGAGGCGATGGAAGTGGCCGATCGCATCGTGGTGATGAACAAGGGTGTGATCGAGCAGATCGGCTCACCGGGTGACGTTTACGAAAACCCGGCCAGCGATTTCGTCTACCACTTCCTCGGTGACTCCAACCGCCTGCACCTGGGCGAGGACAATCACGTGCTGTTCCGGCCGCACGAAGTGTCGTTGTCGCGGCACGAACTCGACGACCACCACGCGGCCGAAGTGCGGGATATCCGTCCGCTGGGCGCGACCACTCGAGTGACCTTGAAGGTCGAAGGGCAGAGCGATCTGATCGAGGCCGAAGTGGTGAAGGACCACGACAGCCTGATCGGGCTGGCCAAGGGCGAAACCCTGTTCTTCAAGCCGAAGGTCTGGCAGAAAGTCGCCAACCTTTAAGGGCTAAAAGCATCGCGAGCAGGCTCGCTCCCACCAGGGCGCGGTCGTCACAGAGTTTGTGTACGACCCCGATCCCGTGTGGGAGCGAGCCTGCTCGCGATGGCGTATCAAGCCGCAGCGCGATTCGGATTGACCCGTACCCCACCCACCCGCGCCTCGATCTGCTCTTTCAACTCACGCCGCATCCCCAGCAGAAACGCCAGCTCCGCTACCACGAACAACGGCCCGACAATCAACCCGGTCACGTCATCGACAAACGCCGGTTTGCGTCCTTCGTAGTAATGGCCGACGAACTGGATCGCCCAGCCCACCACGAACAGCCCGATGCCACTGGCCAGCCAGACCAGGGTGCTTTGTTGCGCCAGTACATGACCGGCCCAGACGGACAGCGCCATCAACACGCTCATCACCAGCCCGAGGCGCAATTCCAGGCGCAGGTAGAACCAGACCGACGCCAGGGCCACCAGGACCGCCGGTGACAGCCAGCCGCCGCCCCATTGCGGGCGGGCCAGCAGCACCGCCACCGCGACGACGATCAGCGGGATGCCGATGAAGTGGCTGGCGATGTTGCGCGGGTCACGGTGATAGGCGGCGTATTGGCCGAGATGGTCAACGAGGCTTTTTTTCATTGTTATTCCTCCTGTAGGGTGATCGATCATGCCCCGGGTTCAGCGTTGGCTCTGTCAGCCAGGCGACAATCTCCAGGAGTTTCGATGGACATGCAGGTTTGGCGTTCGCGCCTGATGACGGGCCACTGGTTCAGCCATCTGCCGACACGCTTACAGGATAGCTTGCTGGCCGCCGCCAAGGTGCGGCGCCTGTCGTCGGGCCAGCGCCTGTTCAAGCGCGGCGACCCACCTTGTGGCCTGTACGCCGTGCTCGAAGGCGCGGTGCGCATCGGCACGGTGAACGAGCAGGGCAAGGAGGCCTTGTTGAGCCTGGTGGAGCCGCCGCACTGGTTCGGCGAAATCTGCCTGTTCGACGGCCAGCCGCGCACCCACGATGCATTCGCTCTGGGCCAATGCACCCTGTTGCACATCCCGCAGTCGGCGCTGCTGGCCTTGCTCGACGAGCAACCGCTGTACTGGCGGCAACTGGCGCTGTTGATGAGCCAGAAACTGCGCCTGACTTTCATCAGTCTCGAACAGCTGAGCCTGATGCCGGCACCGGCCCGCCTGGCCCATCGTCTGCTGATGATCGCCGCCGGCTACGGTGAGCTCGACCCGCCCCGACGGGTGCTGCAACTGCCGCAGGAACAACTGGCGTCGATGCTGTCGCTGTCGCGCCAGACCACCAACCAGATCCTCAAGGAGTTCCAGAGCCAGGGGATTGTGAATCTGAAGTACGGCGAGATCGAAATCCTCGATGCCGAACGGCTGCGGGCCTTGGCCATTGTCTGAAAAACACGTTGGTGCTGGGCTTTGGCCGTGAAGGCGCTTAGCCTGTGACGACGACAATGAGGTGTGCCATGCGTGTGCTGTTAGTGGAAGACGAACCGGAGTTGGCCAAGCGCCTGGCCATTGGCCTGGGTGAGGCCGGTTACGCCGTGGATGTAGCGCTCAACGGCATGGACGGCCGGCGTTTTATCGAGTCCGGCGAGTACCGGATGATCATCCTCGACGTCATGCTGCCGGGGCTCAACGGCTGGCAGTTGCAGCAACAGGTCCGCAAGCTCGGCGCAACGCCGGTGCTGTTCCTGACCACCCGCGATGGCATCGAAGATCGCCTGCGCGGACTGGAATTGCACGAAGACGCTTACCTGCTGAAGCCGTTTACGCTGAGTGAGCTGGTGACGCGGGTGCGCAAGCTGTTGCGGCGGGATCGGGGCCACTGAGGTTCTGCGGCGCCTGTTCCATCGTCTCGCGAGCAGGCTCGCTCCCACAGGTTTTGGAGGTTGACTACAACCTTGTGGTTCACACCGCCCCCCTGTGGGAGCGAGCCTGCTCACGATGAGGCTGGCCCGGACAATCCGCTCTGCGGATCGGTCACCGCAACCCATCGCGAAACTGCCCCGGCGTCATTCCGGTCCAGCGTTTGAACGCCCGGCTGAAGCTGCTGGTGTCGGCAAATCCGAGCAGGTAGCTGATCTCGCTCAGCGAGCATTGCGGGTCACGCAGGTGCAGCAGGGCGAGATTTTCGCGGCTTTCGTTGAGCAGCGTATCGAACCGGCAGCCTTCGTCCGCCAGGTGCCGTTGCAGGCTGCGCAGGCTCAGGTGCAGGGCCTGGGCAATGTGCTCCGCGCTGGGCTCGCCTTCAGGCAATTGCTCCTCGATGGCGTCGCGGACCTTGCGCTCCCAGGTCAGGGGCTTGAGTTGCGCCAGGGTGCGCTTGAGCACGGTTTCGTTGTGCTCGGCCAGTTCCGGGTTGGCGTCGTCCAGGTGACTGTCGAAATCCGTCAGGGAAAATTCCAGCCGGTCCTCGGCCGCCGAAAAATACACCGGGGCGCGAAAGACTTTGTGCCATTGATGCGCGTCCACCGGTTCCGGGCGGCGCAGATACACCGCCAGTGGCGCATAGTCGCGACCCAGGCGATTGCGGCAGGTGCGCACATAAATCGCGGCGAAGGCGTCGATGGCTTCGAACGCCGGCGCCGGGTTGCCGGGCGGGATCTTCAGGCGAAAGCGATAACGGTCCTCGGTGCGGCTCAACTCAAGCTCCAGGGCATCGCTGACCACCTGGTGATAACGCACGATGCGCTCGAACACTTCGCGCAGGCTGCCGCTGGCCACCAGGGCGTAGCCCAGCGCGTGGAAGGTGGTCGGGCTGACGAAGCGCGACACCCGCAGGCCGATCGCCGGATCGCCGCTGACCTGCACGGCGATTTCCCACAGGCGCGTGGTGCCGGACAACGGATAGCGGGCGTTGGGGTCGTCCATCCATTGCGGGTCGAGCCCGGCCTGCTGGCACAGGGCGGTGCTGTCCAGGCCCAGCGCATCGAGTTGCTTGCGCAGGGCGCGGGTCCAGCTGGCGAGGGAGGTCGGTTCAGTCATGCTGATTGGCGCTTCCGGTCAACAGGTTGGCGTCTACGGCTACCGCGTGCCGAGGGTTCGCAGGGCAGGATGCAGACATCAATAACCAGAGGATGGAAGCATGGAAGGTACTTCTGCAAGTCCCCAGCGACTGAATGCAGCCCAGCGCTCGGCGCACATTCGCGAAGTGGTGCTGGCCAGGGGCGTCGAACTGCGCCAGCGCTACCCGATTCTCAACCACCAGGACGCACTGGGCGCGGGGATTCTGGCGTTCGCCCTGGCGGGGATGGTCGGCTCGGCGGCGCTGTATCTCGGCGGCTACATGGCGTGGTGGGCCTGTTTGCTGCTCAACGCGTTTTTCGCCTCGCTGACCCATGAGCTGGAGCACGACCTGATCCATAGCATGTACTTTCGCAAGCAGCGCCTGCCGCACAACCTGATGATGGGCCTGGTGTGGCTGGCGCGGCCGAGCACGATCAATCCCTGGATTCGCCGGCAACTGCACCTCAACCACCACAAGCTGTCCGGCACGGAAGCGGACATGGAAGAGCGGGCGATCACCAACGGCGAGCCCTGGGGCATTGCCCGGTTGCTGATGGTGGGCGACAACATGATGTCGGCGTTCATTCGCTTGCTGCGGGCCAAAACCTGGGCCCACAAGTTCGGCATCCTCAAGCGTGTCCTCAAAGTCTATGCGCCGCTCGCGTTGCTGCATTGGGGGGCGTGGTACCTGTTCCTGGGTTTCCATGGGGCCAATGGCGTCGCCTACCTGCTGGGAACGAGCGTCGAGTGGTCGGTGACCACGCTGTCGGTCATGGGCGTGATCGACATCGCGGTGGTGGTGATCATCGGGCCGAACGTGTTGCGCACGTTTTGCCTGCACTTCATCAGCTCGAACATGCACTACTACGGCGATGTGGAACCGGGCAACGTGATCCAGCAAACCCAGGTCTTGAACCCGTGGTGGCTGTGGCCGCTGCAGGCGTTCTGCTTCAACTTCGGCAGCAGCCACGGGATTCACCATTTTGTGGTGAAGGAGCCGTTCTACATTCGCCAGATGACCGTGCCGGTGGCACATAAGGTCATGCGCGAGATGGGCGTGCGCTTCAACGACTACGGCACGTTTGCGCGGGCCAACCGCTTCGTGCGCCAGGATGCCGCGGAACCTCAGGAAGTGCGAGCGGCACAGGCGTGATCCAAACACCTGGAACCTCAAACGCCGGTCATCAATTTGACCCAAATCAGCGCTACGTTGAGGCTTGGAAAGTGAATGGCATATGCCATATGAGTCTAATAAAGTAATTAAATATTCCTTTATTGGATATTCATTTCAGCCAATCATCGCGCTACAGCGTGTGAGTTTCCGGGGCCGTCTCCTTGGCAGGGTGCGGCCCCTTTTTTTGTAGACCTCCTGTGGGAGCGTGCTTGCTCGCGAGGGTGTGACTGTCGCCATCGAGACCGCTGATCGCCATCGCGAGCAGGCTCGCTCCCACAGGAAATGATTTGTTATTCATTATAGATCTTAATAAATAGCTTCTTATTCCTTAACGAATATAACTCTCCTCCCTATACTCGGTCAGCAACAGACACGCAGCAGGAGAGTTCCCCATGCGCAACGAATCAATCCGCTACCTGATTGTGCCGGGCTGGCAAGGATCGCCAGAAGATCATTGGCAAAGCCATTGGCAGAACAGCCTGCCGAACAGTGCGCGGGTGGAACAGGCCGACTGGCTGACGCCGCGCCGTGAAGACTGGGTGGCGGCGCTGGCCGAAGCGATTGCCGCCGACAGCACGCCGGTGATCCTGATCGCCCATAGCCTGGGTTGCATCACGGTCGCGCATTGGGCCGCCACCGCGCCCTTGAACGTCTTGCGTCAGGTGCGCGGTGCCCTATTGGTCGCCCCTGCGGATGTCGAGCGTCCGGCCTGTGCGCCGGCGCTGCGCAACTTTGCGCCGATCCCCACCGACCTCTTGCCGTTTCCCAGCCAGGTGGTCAGCTCCGACAACGACAGCGCCGTCAGTGCGCCGCGTGCGCTGGAGCTGGCGCGTAACTGGGGGGCCGAGGCGGGCATCCTGTCGGGTGCCGGGCACATCAATGTGAAGTCCGGGCATCAGCGTTGGGAGCAGGGGTTTGCCTATCTCTACCGCCTGCAGAACCGCATGGAACACCACGCGCTGCGCCGCGCTTGAATTCGTCATTTTTTTAGAAACGCCTCCCCGTCTCCCGGCGGTTTGGGGCGGGAGCCTGCCATGAGTTTTGAAACCTTCGGCCAGCCGCTGCTGACCTTCCCCGATGCCGAAAAAAGTCCCCTGAGCATCCGCGCCAAGGCCCTGGTGTTCGTCGATCCGCGCTCGCGCCAGTTGCGTGAGGAGCTTGAGCAACTGGCGCCGCGTTCGATTTCGGTGTTGATCCGCGGCGAAACCGGCAGCGGCAAGGAACTGCTGGCCCGGCATATCCACCGCGCCAGTGATCGCGGCGGTTTGTTCGTGTCGGTCAACTGCGGCGCGATCAGCCCGACCTACGCCGACGCCGAGCTGTTCGGCTATGCGGCCGGCAGCCACAGCGGCTCGGCGAGCAGCCGCGCCGGGTGGTTCGGTTCGGCCAATGGCGGCACGCTCTACCTGGACGAGATCGGCGACTTGCCACTGCCGATCCAGATCAAGTTGCTCGCCGCCCTGGAAAATCATGAAGTCACTCGCGTGGGCGCCACGCACCCCAGCCCGGTGGACGTGCGCCTGGTCGCGGCGACCAGCATCGACCTGGCGCAGGCGGTGGCCGCCGGAAAATTCCATGAGCGGCTTTACCACTACCTCAGCGAGGGGCAGCTCGAACTGCCGGCGCTACGCGAGCGGGTCGGCGATATCCTGTCGCTGTCCGAGTATTTTTTGGGGATCTACAGCCAGCGCCTCGACCTGCCAGTGCCGCTGATCAGCGAGGCCGCGCAACGGGTGCTCGAGCGCCACAACTGGCCGGGCAATACCCGCGAACTGGAAAACGTCATTCACTTCGCATTGTTGGTGAGTCACGGTGACGAGATCCTGCCGGAGCATCTGAACCTGCCCGAATCGCTGACGCAGATCGAGGATCAGCTCAGGCTGATTCTGGGCAACGGCTCTGCGGCGGAGAAAGAAGCGTTGCGGCAGCTCTTGAGTCGTCTCGAAATGCTCCCGTAGGCGCGAGCGCGCCACAGGGGTAATCCGCGATTTAGAGCTGTATGAGCAAAATGGAATATCAAAGTGAATAAAAGATATTGTTCGGGCATATAAAATCCCGGTATTGTCCGCTCCACGCCAGCGATAGCACTTCACTGGCACACGTACTGATAGCCGTCGTCGATGACGACCGTGATTTTCGATAAGGACACTGCATGAAAAAGGTTCTGTTGTTTACCGCATTGGCGGCTGCCCTGACCGCAGGCCTGGCCCAGGCTGGCGAGAAACTGGTGGTGGCGGCGACCCCGGTTCCACACGCCGAGATTCTGGAGCTGATCAAGCCAACCCTCGCCAAAGAAGGCGTGGACCTGGAGATCAAGGTGTTCACCGATTACGTTCAGCCGAACGTACAGGTGGCCGAAAAACGCCTGGATGCCAACTACTTCCAGACCAAGCCGTACCTGGACAGCTTCAACAAAGGCAAGGGCACCAACCTGGAAACCGTGATCGGCGTTCACGTTGAACCGTTCGGCGGCTACTCCAGCAAATACAAATCCCTGGCCGAACTGCCAAACGGCGCGACCATCGCGCTGCCAAACGAAGGCAGCAACAGCGGCCGTGCCCTGATCCTGCTGCAGAAAGCCGGCCTGATCGAGTTGAAAGACCCGAGCAACGCCCTGTCGACGCCAAAGGACATCGCCAAGAACCCGCACAACTTCAAGTTCAAGGAACTGGAGTCGGCCTTGCTGCCACGCGTTCTGAAAGAAGTCGACCTGGACCTGATCAACACCAACTACGCGCTGGAAGCCGGTCTGAACCCGGCCAAAGACGCGCTGGTGATCGAAGGTGCCGATTCGCCGTACGTGAACTTCCTGGTGGCTCGTCCGGACAACAAGGACAGCGCAGCCATCCAGAAACTGGCCAAAGCTTTGACCAGCCCTGAAGTGAAAGCTTTCATCGAGAAGAAGTACAGCGGCGCGGTACTGCCGGCGTTCTGATTCACGCGTAAACCCCTTCACGGTTTCGAACGCCGACGGCTAGCGATAGCGTCGGCGTTTTTTTGCCTGCTCGTTTCTCGAGGGGGTAACCGTGTGCAGCCAGTGCCTGTAGCAACAGGCACCGCCTGTTCGCGAGCAGGCTCGCTCCCGCGAAGGAAAGGTGTTCAGGCCACCCCGGCCTTCAACGCCCTGCGCAACGCCACCAGCAGTTTCAGGATGTCCTGCGGGTCCAATGGTTGCGGTGCTTTTACGTCAGCCATGATGTTCTTCCTTGTGTGGTCCGGCCAGGTCTGGCCAGAAGCTGTGCGTCCTTGGAGGGTGGATTCGAGAAAAAGATCCCCCCTGCAGCGCAAAGGAAAGTAGTCGGCTTCCTGCGTGCCGGCCAATTCGGCGGATAGGTTTTTGCGTGATATAAATATGCTTTAACGGTATTTAAATTTAATTTCTTATACCTTTAAAGTCGGTGCTTGCCGGGTCGTTACCCACTGCCCATGGACCGCACCACCATCGTCACCACCGGCACCACGGCAGACATCTGGCTGACCAAGAACCACCCGGACTGGAAACTGCTCAAGTTCGAGAAGAACTCCGAGTCGCTGCAAGCCCTGGCCAATGGTCGCGGCGATGCCTATGCCCAGGACAACCTGGTGCTGTTCAGCTGGGCCAAGCAGAACCCGGGTTATCGCGTGCTGGCGCAGACGCTGGGTACCGAAGCGCCGATTGCGCCGGCGGTGAAGAAGGGCAACATCGAGCTGCGTGACTGGGTCAACGCCGAGTTGGCGAAGCTGGGTGAAGAAAAATACCTGCTCAAGCTGTACGACCAGTACGTGCGCAAGGAACTGAGCGACGACACAAAGCCTGAGAGCGTGATTGTCGAGGGTGGCAAGTGGCAGGGGTAACTCACTAGCGCCTCAGACGATCTGTGTGTCCCCATCGCGAGCGGGCTCGCTCCCACAGGTTTTGTGCATTACCTGGGGGAGCGAGCCCGCTCGCGATTCGATGAACAGGGCGCCGATCAGCCCGGCCAATTCCACGCCGGCTCATCCAGCACCCGCTGGCCGACCATCCCGGTCTGGCCCAGGGTTTTTTCCAGCACGATGCAATGGCATGCCGGGTCTCCCTGCAACGCCGAAATCAGCCGTCGTGCATGGGACACCACCCATACCTGAGCGTGTTCCGAGGCCCTGATGATCAGGCGCGCCAGCGCGGGCAACAGATCCGGGTGCAGGCTGGTCTCCGGTTCGTTGAGCACCATCAGCGATGGCGGACGGGGTGTCAGCAGCGCCGCGATCAGCAACAGATAACGCAGCGTCCCATCGGACAGCTCGGCCGCCGATAACGGGCGCAGCAACCCTTCCTGATAAAACTCGATCGCGAAACGTCCACCCGGCAGCGGCTCGATATTCAATCGCGCACCAGGGAACGCATCGCTGATCGCGGCCTGCAAGGCGTCGGGATCACCGATCTCGCGAATGGTCTGCAAGGCTGCTGCCAGGTCCCGCCCATCGTGATGCAGCACCGGCGTACGCGTCCCCAACTGTGGTTGGCGCGCCGGTGCGTCGGCGTCGCTGCGAAAGTGATCGTAAAAGCGCCAGCGCCGAATGAACTCGCGCATCTGCACGACTTCCGGAGAGCTTCGAAGGCTGCCGACCTGATCGAACAGGCTGTCGAAATGTGGCGTGTGCTGGGCCAGCACGTCCCAGCTGCGACCGGCACGGGCGCGAATCATCGAGCCATCGCGATCCACCAACAGGCTGGCGGGGCGATAGAGCGGCCCGGACCAGATGCATTCTTTCTTGATTTCCGGGTCGAGGGAAAACGCTGACAGACTCGGCACCGGCAGGCCCAGGGCGATCGAATAGCTGAAGTCCTCGCCGGCAAATCCCAGGCGCAGGCGTTTGACGCCGTGCCGCACGGTCGACTGGATGGGCACCTCACCGCTTCGCATGCGCCGGGTGATGATTTCAGGCCCCGCCCAGAACGTCGAGTCCAGGCCGCCCTCGCGGGCCAACGCGTTGACCACGCCGCCCTGGGCGGTTTCCGCCAACAGACGCAACGCGCGGTAGAGGTTGGATTTGCCGCTGCCGTTCGGTCCGGTGATCAGGTTCAAGCGCCCCAGGGGAATCACCAGGTTGTTGATCGAGCGGTAGTTGGCCACCGCGAGGGTTTTGAGCATGAAAAGCTTCCTTTACCGGGTCGCCCGGTTGCCTGCCTGCTTGGGGGCGCGCGCCTCAGGGCACGCTCAAGACCATCGCGAGCGAGCTCGCTCCTACGGGGAGGGCCGCCAGCTGTGCAGCTATTGAACCCTGTTCTAAGCTCACAGTCGTATTGCCATTGGCACGTCCGTACAGCGCAAAGGAGTTTGCATGGCTGGTCCCGGGTTGAAAAGAGTGGTGGGCCTGAGCCTCCTGCTGCTGTTGAGCGCCTGCGGCGAAAAACCCCAGGTCGAGAAAGATCGCCCACGGGTCTTCGTGCAGGTGGTCAAGCCGGCCGAATACGCCGCGTCGGTGACACTCACCGGTGATGTGCAGGCACGGGTCCAGACCGACCTGTCGTTTCGCGTCGGCGGCAAGATCATCCAGCGCTCGGTCGATGTCGGTGACCGGGTGTCGGCCAAGCAGGTGTTGGCCAAACTCGACCCGAAAGACCTGCAGAACAGTGTCGACTCGGCCAAGGCCCAGGTGGTCGCCGAGCAGGCGCGGGTGACCCAGACCGCTGCCGCCTTCGTCCGCCAGCAAAAACTTCTGCCCAAGGGCTACACCAGCCAGAGCGAATACGATTCGGCCCAGGCAGCATTGCGCAGCAGTCAGAGTGCGTTGACCGCCGCCCAGGCGCAACTGGCCAACGCCCGTGATCAGTTGAGCTACACCGCACTGATCGCCGACGCGCCGGGGATCATCACCGCCCGCCAGGCCGAGGTCGGCCAGGTGGTGCAGGCCACGGTGCCGATTTTCAGCCTGGCCCGGGACGGTGAGCGGGACGCGGTGTTCAACGTCTACGAATCGTTGCTGGCGCACGAGCCGGAAGAAAAGACCATCGTGGTCAGCCTGCTCGACAACCCGGCCATCAAGACCACCGGCACGGTGCGGGAGATCACCCCGGCGGTTTCCGCGCAGACCGGCACGGTGCAGGTCAAGGTCACGCTCGACGGCCTGCCGGATGGCATGCAGCTCGGCTCGGTGGTCAGTGCCACGGCGAAGGTTCCGGGCACATCCGCGGTCGAATTGCCGTGGTCGGCGCTCACCAAAAACCTCAGCGAACCGGCCGTGTGGCGGGTGGACGACCAGGGTGCGGCGCAGTTGCAAACGGTCACGGTCGGGCGCTACCTGACCGGCAAGGTCATTGTCAGCGACGGCCTGAAGGACGGCGACCAGGTCATCATCGCCGGCGGTCAGTTGTTGCACCCAGGGGTCAAGGTCGAAATCGCCGAAAACACCTACAAGGACCTGGCCGAGGGAGTCCAGCCATGAAGCACCTGTTGCTGGCCTGCGCCGTGGTGATGCTGGTGGCGTGCTCGGACGAGGAACCGCCCCCGGAGCCGGTACGCCCGGTGTTGTCGGTCCGGGTGCAGGCACTGGACGAGCAAACGCTCGGTCGCTTCGCCGGCAGCATCCAGGCCCGTTACGAAACCAATGTGGGCTTTCGCGTGCCGGGACGGATCGCCAGTCGCAACGTCGATGTCGGCGCCGAAGTGGAGAAGGGGGCGTTGCTCGCCACGCTCGATCCCACGGATCAGCAAAACCAGTTGCGCGCGGCGCAGGGCGATCTGGCGCAGGTCCAGGCGCAGTTGATCAACGCCCAGGCCGACGCCCGTCGCCAACAGGAATTATTCGATCGCGGGGTGGGCGCCCAGGCGCAACTGGACATTGCCCAGACCAATCTGAAAACCACACAAGCCTCCTATGACCAGGCGAAGTCGGCCGTCGATCAGGCCCAGGACGCGCTCGGCTACGTCGAGTTGCACACCGATCACAAGGCCATTGTGACCGCGTGGAATGCCGAAGCCGGCCAGGTGGTGACGGCCGGCCAGCAGGTCGTGACCCTGGCGCAGCCGGACATCAAGGAAGCGGTGATCGACCTGCCCGACACGCTGGTCGATCAGTTGCCGGCGGACGTGGTGTTTCAGGTCGCCGTGGAACTGGACCCGAGCATCACCACCACGGCCACCGTACGTGAAATCGAACCCCAGGCGCAGAGCGCCACCCGCACCCGCCGCGCGCGCCTGACCCTGGCCGAAACACCGCCCGGTTTTCGCCTGGGCACCGCCATCGGCGTGACCCTCAGTTCGACGATCAAACCGCGTATCGAGCTGCCCCTGACCGCCCTGCAGGACGCCGATGGGAAAACCCGGATCTGGGTCATCGATCTGCAGAATGCAACGGTTTCGCCACGGGAGGTGCAAGTGGTCAGCCGCAGCGGTTCGACGATGGTCCTGGCCAGCGGTGTGAAGACTGGCGAACGGGTGGTGAGTGCCGGCGTCAACAGCCTGAAGCCTGGGCAGAAAGTGAAAATCGACGAGGACAGCCCACGATGAAAGGGAGTTTCAACTTATCCGAATGGGCGCTCAGGCATCAGTCGTTCATCTGGTACCTGATGCTGGTCGCGTTGCTGATGGGGGTGTTCTCCTACCTGAACCTGGGTCGCGAGGAAGACCCTTCGTTCACCATCAAGACCATGGTGATCCAGAGCCGCTGGCCCGGTGCGACCCAGGAAGAAACCCTCAAGCAGGTCACGGACCGCATCGAGAAAAAACTCGAGGAGCTCGACTCCCTCGACTACGTGAAAAGCTACACCCGACCCGGCGAGTCGACGGTGTTCGTGTTCCTGCGCGACACCACCAGCGCCAAGGACATCCCGGAAATCTGGTACCAGGTGCGCAAGAAGATCAACGACATCCGTGGCCAGTTTCCCCAGGGGCTGCAAGGGCCGGCGTTCAACGACGAGTTCGGCGATGTGTTCGGTTCGGTGTACGCCTTCACCGCCGACGGTTTGTCGATGCGCCAGCTGCGCGATTACGTCGAGCAGGTCCGCGCCGAAATCCGTGACGTGCCCGGGCTGGGCAAGGTCGAGATGATCGGCGAACAGGATGAGGTGCTCTACCTGAACTTCTCCACCCGCAAACTGGCGGCGCTGGGCATTGATGAGCGTCAGGTGGTGTCCAGCCTGCAATCGCAGAACGCGGTGACGCCCGCCGGGGTGATCGAGGCCGGTCCGGAGCGGATCTCCGTGCGCACCAGCGGCCAGTTCGCTTCGGAAAAGGACCTGGCAAACGTCAACCTGCGGCTCAACGATCGCTTCTATCGCCTGGCGGACATTGCCGAAATCAGCCGGGGTTATGTCGACCCGGCGAACCCGGAGTTTCGTTTCAACGGGAAGCCGGCCATCGGCCTGGCCATCGCCATGAAGAAGGGCGGCAACATCCAGACGTTCGGCAAGGCGCTGCATCAGCGCATGACCGAACTGACCGCCGACCTGCCCGTGGGCGTCGGCGTGCACAATGTGTCCGACCAGGCCGCCGTCGTGGAAAAGGCCGTCGGTGGCTTCACCAGCGCCCTGTTCGAAGCGGTGGTGATCGTGATGCTGGTCAGTTTCGTCAGTCTGGGTGTGCGCGCCGGTCTGGTGGTGGCTTGCTCGATTCCCCTGGTGCTGGCCATGGTCTTTGTGTTCATGGAATACAGCGGCATCACCATGCAGCGGATTTCCCTCGGCGCCCTGATCATCGCCCTCGGCCTGCTGGTGGATGACGCGATGATCACCGTGGAAATGATGGTCACGCGCCTGGAAATGGGCGAAACCAAGGAACAGGCGGCCACGTTCGCCTACACCTCCACCGCGTTCCCGATGCTCACCGGCACGCTGGTGACGGTCGCGGGTTTCGTGCCCATTGGCCTGAACGCCAGTTCGGCGGGCGAATACACCTTCACCCTGTTCGCGGTGATCGCCGTGGCGATGCTGGTGTCATGGATCGTCGCGGTGCTGTTCGCGCCGGTCATCGGCGTGCACATCCTCAGCGCCAACGTCAAACCCCATGCCGCCGAGCCCGGGCGCATCGGCCGTGGCTTCAACTACGGCATGCTCTGGGCGATGCGCAATCGCTGGTGGGCCATCGGCATCACCATCGCCTTGTTTGTCGTGTCGGTGTATTCCATGAAGTTTGTGCAGAACCAGTTCTTCCCGTCCTCGGACCGTCCGGAAATCCTCGTCGACCTGAACCTGCCGCAAAACGCTTCGATCGCCGAAACCCGCAAGGCCGTGGACAAGCTGGAAGCGACGCTCAAGGACGACCCGGACATCGAGCGCTGGAGCACCTACATCGGCGAAGGCGCGATCCGTTTCTACCTGCCGCTGGACCAGCAGTTGCAGAACCCGTACTACGCGCAACTGGTCATCGTCAGCAAAGGCCTGGAGTCGCGCGAGGCCCTCAGCCAGCGATTGCGCGAACGCTTGCGCAAGGAGTTCGTCGGCATCGGCAGCTACGTCCAGGCACTGGAAATGGGGCCGCCGGTCGGCCGGCCCATTCAATACCGGGTCAGCGGCAAGGACATCGACCAGGTGCGCAAGCACGCCATCGCCCTGGCCACCGAACTGGACAAGAATTCGCACATCGGCGAGATCATCTACGACTGGAACGAGCCGGGCAAAGTGCTGCGCATCGACATCGCCCAGGACAAGGTGCGGCAGTTGGGGCTGTCATCGGAAGAAGTGGCGAACCTGATGAACAGCATCGTCGCCGGAGCACCCGTGACGCAGGTCGATGATGACATCTACCTGATCAACGTCGTGGGGCGCGCGGTCGACGATGAGCGCGGTACGCCGGAAACCCTGCAGAACCTGCAAATCGTCACGCCCAGCGGCACCTCGATTCCACTGCTGGCCTTCGCCACCCTGCGCTATGAGCTCGAGCAGCCACTGGTGTGGCGTCGCGACCGCAGGCCGACGATCACCATCAAGGCGGCGGTGCGCGACGAGATTCAACCGACCGACCTGGTCACGCAATTGAAGCCGACCATCGACCAGTTCGCCGCTTCGTTGCCGGTGGGTTACAAAGTCGCCACTGGCGGCACGGTGGAGGAAAGCGCCAAGGCCCAGGGGCCGATTGCCAAGGTCGTGCCGTTGATGCTGTTCCTGATGGCGACCTTCCTGATGATCCAGCTGCACAGCGGGCAGAAGCTGTTCCTGGTCGCCAGCGTCGCGCCGCTCGGACTGATTGGTGTGGTGCTGGCGCTGATTCCGACGGGCACGCCGATGGGCTTCGTGGCGATCCTCGGGATTCTGGCGCTGATCGGCATCATCATCCGCAACTCGGTGATTCTGGTAACCCAGATCGACGCCTACGAGAAAGCCGGTTCCACGCCATGGGACGCGGTGGTGCAAGCCACGGAACACCGGCGCCGGCCGATTCTGCTGACCGCCGCAGCGGCGAGCCTGGGGATGATCCCGATTGCCCGGGAAGTGTTCTGGGGGCCGATGGCCTACGCGATGATCGGCGGCATCATCATCGCGACGCTGCTGACACTGCTGTTTTTGCCGGCGCTGTATGTGGCCTGGTACAGGATTCGCGAGCCGAAGCAGGAGACGCAGTAAAGGCGAGCAGGCTCGTTCCCACAGGGGACCCGAGTCGTTCTGGCACAATGCGGTCTCCTTTGGGAGCGAGCCTGCTCGCGAAGGCGGCCCCCCAGCCTATGCCGACTTGCGCCAGACACTGGCCAACCAAGGCTGCTGCGCCCTCGGCAGCCCCGCCGGCCGGTAGTAGTGCTCCAGCTCGACGAACCCGGCTGCGGTCAGCAACCCCTGCCAGGCCGCCAGGTCGTGATACGCCCCATACCGGGGGCCGTTCCAGCCTTCCTGATTCTCGCCACGCGGATTGGAGCTGAACAACACGCCACCGGGTTTCAACGTGCCATGTAATTGCTGCAACACCCGCGGCAATTCCTGGCGCGGAATGTGGAACAGCACAGC
>Ga0247815_10001942_pt1 | contig 15485 bp, 11 predicted proteins | sample UWRJL194509B1_FD_181014 | JGI IMG/M metagenome (GOLD analysis project Ga0247815, IMG submission 181014) | Plant litter microbial communities from Arlington Agricultural Research Station in Wisconsin, United States - UWRJ-L194-509B-1 | ecosystem: Environmental > Terrestrial > Plant litter >...
CGGGAAAGCGTCGGGACTGCCCAGGAAGATCTTCCGCGCTTGCACCGGCGTCTTCGGGGACAAGTCCCCTCCTACCGAGTTGTGTTGATTCGGTAGGACCGGCCGGGGTGGCGCTCCACCTCGTCCGGGAAGATCTTCAGCCCTTGCGCTTGCCATCCATCCGACGCAGGTGGCAGGTGACTTCTTCGCGGTCGTGGTACAGCTGTTTACAGCCGATCTCGACGCGAATGCCCCGCGCTTCGAACCCGTCTTCAATGCGCTGCAACAAACGCCGCACTTCGGCATAGCGCTGTTTCATGGGCAGTTTGAGGTTGACCACCGCTTCACGGCACAGCCCTTCGCCGATCCAGGTTTCCAACAACGCGGCATTGCGCGCAGGTTTCTCGACGATGTCGCACACCATCCAGTCCACCGGATGACGCGGTTTGAAGGTAAAACCGTCCGCCATCAAATGCTGCACCAGCCCGGTATCCATCAGGCTTTCCGCCATCGGGCCGTTATCGATGGCAGTGACCAGCATGCCACGACGTACCAGTTGATAAGTCCAGCCGCCTGGCGCGGCGCCAAGATCGACGCCGGTCATGTCGCCGGACAGCCGCTCATCCCACTGATCGCGGGGAATGAAGTGGTGCCATGCCTCCTCAAGCTTCAGGGTCGAACGGCTCGGCGCTTCACGCGGGAACTTCAAGCGTGGAATGCCCATCGGCCACATCGCCGAATTATTCGACTCGGCCAAGCCTAAAAAGACTTCACGGCCGCTTTTAAACGTCAGCAGCAGGCGCGGTTTGCGCGGGTCGTCCACCAGCTTGCCGGCCTCAGTCAAAGCCTTGCGCAGTGGCGCTTCAAATTTGCGGCAAAAATTGGAAAGCTCCTTGCCATCATTGGTGTCGACCACTTCCAGCCACAGGCTGCCACAAGTCGCAAAATCTGCCATGTGCGACAGGATCACGCTGATGCGGTCAGTTTCCGGCAGGTCGAGAAACACCCCGCGCGCCCACTGCCGAGGGAAGATCAACTGCGCGAAACGTTGACCGTTCATCAGGCGTTCGGCGCCATCGTCTTCGGTGCAGATGAACTCGGCGCAAGCCGCGTTGGGCTTGGCCTTGGCATAACCGGACACATTCAGGCGCGCCGCGTGCTCAGCGATTTCCGAGCAGACTTCGCCCTCGAAACCGGGTCGGCAGTGCATAAAAAGGGTGTTCATGGGTATCTCCTGGGCAACGATCAGACACTTGACCGCTGCGTCGTCCCGGCAAGGAGCCTGGACCAGCTATACATGAGGGTTAGTCTCATGGACGCGAAAGCGGCGCATGATAGCCGAATCAGGAACCACTGGCGCGGGCTACAGGTCCAGTACTACACCAGTCAATGATTGCAGGCGGCGCCACAACCGGCTCAACCCGGCAGACGCAAGCCTGCAGCAGATACCAATCGTCAAGTCCGTTACCGTGCGGACGCGTAAGGAGTAATTTCATGCCCTCCCTCGATAGCCTGAAAAGTCTCAAGACCCTCGAAGTTGCCAACAAGACCTATCACTACTTCAGCCTGCCCGAAGCCGCCAAAACCCTGGGCAATCTGGACAAGCTTCCCATGTCCCTCAAAGTGTTGCTGGAAAACCTGCTGCGCTGGGAAGACGGCAAGACTGTCACCGGAACTGACCTCACGGGCCTCGCCGCGTGGCTTGGCGAACGGCGTTCCGACCGGGAAATCCAGTATCGCCCGGCGCGGGTATTGATGCAGGACTTCACCGGCGTCCCGGCAGTGGTGGATCTGGCCGCCATGCGCGCCGCCGTTGCCAAGGCCGGCGGCGATCCGCAGCGCATCAATCCGTTGTCGCCCGTGGACCTGGTGATCGACCACTCGGTAATGGTCGACAAGTTCGGCGACGCCAGCGCGTTCGGGCAGAACGTCGACATCGAGATGCAGCGCAACGGCGAACGTTACGCCTTCCTGCGTTGGGGCCAGAGCGCTTTTGACAACTTCAGCGTGGTGCCGCCTGGTACCGGCATCTGTCACCAGGTCAATCTGGAATACCTGGGCCGCACGGTCTGGACCAAAGATGAAGACGGCCGCACGTACGCGTTCCCGGACACACTGGTTGGCACCGATTCCCACACCACCATGATCAACGGCCTCGGCGTATTGGGCTGGGGCGTGGGCGGGATCGAAGCCGAGGCGGCAATGCTTGGCCAGCCGGTGTCGATGCTGATTCCGGAAGTGATCGGTTTCAAACTCACCGGCAGGCTCAAGGAAGGCATTACCGCCACCGATCTGGTGCTCACGGTCACGCAAATGCTGCGCAAGAAAGGCGTGGTGGGCAAATTCGTCGAGTTTTATGGCGACGGCCTGGCCGACTTGCCGTTGGCGGACCGAGCCACCATTGCCAACATGGCCCCGGAATATGGCGCGACCTGTGGTTTCTTCCCGGTAGACGACATCACGTTGGAATACCTGCGCCTGTCCGGACGTCCAGATGAAACCGTGCAATTGGTGGAAGCCTATTGCAAGGCGCAGGGCCTGTGGCGGCTGCCGGGTCAGGAGCTGTTGTTCACTGACAGCCTGGAACTGGACATGAGCAGCGTCGAAGCCAGCCTCGCCGGGCCAAAACGTCCGCAGGATCGGGTGGCCTTGCCGGGTGTTGCCCAGGCGTTCACCGATTTTCTCGGCCTGCAATTCAAACCCACTCATAAAGAAGAAGGCCGCCTGGAAAGCGAAGGCGGCGGCGGTGTCGCCGTGGGCAATGCCGATCAGGTCAGCGGTGAAGCCGACTATGAGTACGAAGGCCAAAAATATCGCCTGAAAAACGGCGCGGTGGTGATCGCCGCGATCACCTCGTGCACCAATACCTCGAATCCGAGCGTGATGATGGCGGCGGGCCTGGTGGCGAAAAAAGCCGTAGAGAAAGGCCTGAAAACCAAACCCTGGGTGAAAACCTCTCTGGCGCCAGGTTCCAAAGTGGTAACTGACTATTACAAGGCGGCCGGGCTGACTCAGTATCTGGACGCGCTGGGCTTTGATCTGGTCGGCTATGGCTGCACCACCTGTATCGGCAACTCCGGGCCGCTACCGGAACCGATCGAAAAAGCCATTCAGCAATCGGATCTGACCGTGGCGTCGGTGCTGTCCGGCAATCGCAACTTTGAAGGCCGGGTGCATCCGCTGGTCAAGACCAACTGGCTGGCTTCCCCGCCGCTGGTGGTCGCCTACGCCTTGGCTGGCAGCGTGCGTATCGACATCAGCAGCGAGCCGCTGGGCGAAGGTAGCGATGGCCAACCGGTCTACTTGCGGGACATCTGGCCGACGCAAAAGGAAATTGCCACGGCGGTCGAGCAGGTCAACACCGGAATGTTTCACAAGGAGTACGCCGAAGTGTTCGCGGGTGATGAACAGTGGCAGGCAATCGAAGTACCGCAGGCCGCGACTTATGTCTGGCAGGAGGATTCCACCTATATCCAGCACCCGCCATTCTTCGATGATATCGGCGGGCCGCTGCCGGTGATCGAAGACGTCAAGGACGCGCGAGTGCTGGCCATGCTTGGTGATTCAGTCACAACCGACCACATCTCCCCTGCCGGCAATATAAAGGCCGACAGCCCGGCTGGACGTTATCTGCGCCAGAAAGGTGTCGAGCCGCGCGACTTCAACTCCTATGGCTCGCGACGCGGCAATCATCAGGTGATGATGCGCGGCACCTTCGCCAACATCCGCATCCGCAACGAGATGCTCGGCGGCGAAGAAGGCGGTTACACCCTGCACGTTCCCACGGACGAGAAGTTGTCCATCTATGACGCGGCCATGCGCTATCAGGCCGAAGGCACGCCGCTGGTGGTGATCGCCGGTCAGGAATACGGCACCGGATCGAGTCGCGACTGGGCAGCCAAGGGCACCAACCTGCTGGGCGTCAAAGCGGTGATTGCCGAGAGTTTCGAGCGCATCCACCGCTCCAATCTGGTGGGCATGGGCGTATTGCCACTGCAATTTAAAAATGGCCAGAGCCGCAAGACCCTCAACCTCAATGGCAAGGAAACCCTGAACATCAGCGGCCTGACCCACGCCAACCTGCACCCCGGCATGGACTTGCCCCTGCAGATCACCCGTGAAGACGGCAGCCAGGAAAACCTCGATGTGCTGTGTCGGATCGATACCTTGAATGAAGTCGAGTACTTCAAGGCTGGGGGGATTCTGCACTACGTGCTGCGGCAGTTGATTGCCGCGTAGGCAAGCAGCCTCACCCCCACGTTCAACAACAAGGGCGATAACCGAACGGATTATCGCCCGGCTTTGATGTAGGCTCTTTCACAAAATTAACCATCTGGTACATTTTGTGAAAACAGCGTTCACTCTACTCGAACGCACTCATAACAAGAATCGAGAGCCCATCGCCATGACCTCATCCAGAACCCCTTCGATCCTCGCCGGGCTGATCGGCGCGGGCATTCAGGCTTCGCGCACGCCGGCCTTGCACGAGCACGAAGGCGATGCCCAGGGCATGCGCTATCTCTACCGGCTGATCGACATTGATGCGCTCAAACTCGACAGCAGCGCCCTGCCGGATTTGCTGCTGGCGGCCCAGCGCATGAGCTTTACCGGGTTGAACATCACGTTCCCGTGCAAACAGGCGGTGATTCCTCTGTTGGACGAATTGTCCAGCGAGGCCCTCGGCATTGGCGCGGTCAATACCGTGGTGTTCAAGGACGGCAAGCGCATCGGCCACAACACTGATTGCCTAGGTTTTGCCGAAGGCTTTCGTCGAGGCTTGCCCAACGTGCCGCGCAAGCGTGTGGTGCAACTGGGTGCTGGCGGCGCTGGCGCGGCCGTGGCTCATGCGTTGCTGGCCGAAGGCGTCGAGCAGTTGAGCATTTTCGAAGTCGATCCGGCGCGGGCACAAAGCCTGGTGGACAACCTCAACGCCCACTTCGGCACGGCACGGGCGCAGGTCGGGCGGGATTTACCCGGCGCGATGGCCAGCGCTGACGGGCTGGTCAACACCACTCCGGTGGGCATGACCAAGTTGCCCGGCACGCCGCTGCCACCGGAACTGCTGCATGCCGCGCTGTGGGTGGCGGAAATCATCTATTTCCCGCTGGAAACCGAACTGCTGCGCCATGCACGAGCGCTGGGCTGCCAGACGCTGGATGGCGGCACCATGGCAGTTTTTCAGGCGGTCAAAGCGTTCGAACTGTTCAGCGGCCAACCCGCCGATGCCGAGCGTATGCAGGCGCACTTTCAGCGCATGAACGACTGAGGTTCAAGGTCGCAGGTAGCGCATCACTGAATCGCAGATCATGTCTTTGTGGCGCTGCTTGACCTGTTCGTCCACCAGATCGATCTGGAAGATTTCCGAGAAGGTGTGGCGGTTCGATATCCGGTAAAAGCAGAACGAACTGATCATCAGGTGCAGATCGATAGCGTCCACGCCCTGACGAAAGAGGCCTTCGCTCTCGCCCCGACGCAGCAGCTTGTCGAGGGTCTCGACGATGTTCTGGCTCAGGGCGCGGATCGTCGGCGACTGTTTGACGTTTTCGCCGTTATGGATATTTTCGATGCACACGATACGCACGAAATCGACGTTGCGGTCATGGTGGTCGAAGGTGAATTCCACCAGACGCTGAATCGCCTGCATGGGCTCCAGCGCATCCAGGTTCAGCCCGGTTTCGGTGCGGCGAATATCGCCGTAGAGCTTCTCCAGCACTTCAGCGTAAAGCTGCTCTTTGCTGTTGAAGTAGTAATAGATCATCCGTTTCGAGGTATGCGTGCGCTCGGCGATGGCATCGACGCGCGCGCCGGACAGTCCTTGCGCGACAAACTCGACAATGGCGGCTTGCAGGATGTTGTCACGGGTCTTTTCCGGATTGTTCTTGCGGCCCTTGACGGGTACCGGCAAAGGCGCCTCGGCGAGACTGTCTTCGGTAGTTTTCATTATTGATTCACGGTTCGGATAAACGATTGGCCGCGTGCATTATGCAGGCGACTGCGCCAAAGATCCCGTCTCTGACGCAGCCACTGAATCAAAGTCGTGCCTGGCGTGCCGCGCCGCTGCGCGCCTTGGCCATCGCTGCCAGACGCACCGCTACGTTTGCGGCGCCGTAACCGGCGTAACCGTTCTTGCGTTGCAGAATTTCGAAGAAGAATCGATCGTCGAAGGACTCGGTATACACGTGAAACAACTCACCACCTTGGGCGTCGCGGTCGTACAGCACGTTGTAATACGCCAGTTCGCTGAGGAATTCGTCGTCGAAATCGAAACGCGCCGCCAGGTCGTCGTAATAATTGAGCGGGATATCCAGCAATTGCACGCCCGCCTCTTTCGCGCGGCTGACCTGGGCGAAGATGTCTTCGCATTCAAAGGCGATGTGATGCACGCCCGAACCACGATAACTGGACAGCGCATGGGAAATCGCCGTGTTGCGGTTTTCGGAAATGTTCAGCGGCAAGCGCACGGTGCTGCAACGGCTGCGCAGCGCCCGGCTTTTCACCAGCCCATAAGGGTCGGGCAGCACCACTTCGTCGTCGGCCTCAAAATCCAGCACGGTTTTATAAAACAGCACCCAGCTGTCCAGACTGTCAGCCGGCAGGGCAATGGCCATGTGATCGATGCGCTGCAAACCGCCGCCCTGCTCCGCGTCAGGGTTGATGATGAAATCGCTGTCGTAGATCGACTGGCCCGGTTGAGCCGGCTCGACAAGATAGATCAGGCTGCCATCCGGTGCGCGCACGGCGGGAATTTCCCGCTCGTTGGGCCCGACCAGCCCGCGATACGGCTGACCTTTGTAGACCCTGGCACGCTCCAGCGCCGAAGCGCCATCGTCGACCCGCAATGCGGTGGCGCACAACGAAGGGCCGTGGGCTTCGAAGAAACTGTGGGCGAACGAATAAGGTTCAGCATTGAGCACAATCCTGATATCGCCCTGCCCCAACAGGCTGACGGCTTTGGAGCGATGCTGGCCCAGTTTGGCGAACCCGAGGTTCTCCAGCCAGCCGGACAGTTTCGCGCCCTGGGCGTCGTCCACGGCGAACTCCAGAAACTCGACCCCGTTGTAGGCACTGGCGGGCGGCGGGCTGAACAGCAGGTCCTGAGGCGCTGGCTTTTGCTGCTTTTCGAGCAACAAGCGGGTCTTCTCCTCCAGGTACAGCAACGAGCGCAGGCCGTCGGCCGCGTTGGCCCGAGGCGGCGCGGCGCGGAAGCCGTCGTTGAAAATCTCCAGAGACAGCGGCCCCGTGTAACCACTTTGCAGGATCGGCGCGAGAAAACCCGGCAGGTCGAATTCGCCCTGGCCGGGGAAGCAACGAAAATGCCGGCTCCACTCCAGCACATCCATGGCCAGCACCGGCGCATCGGCCATCTGCACGAAGAATATCTTGTCGCCGGGGATTTGCGCGATGCCACTCGGATCGCCCTTGAGCGACAAAGTGTGAAAGCTGTCGAGCAGAACGCCGAGCGCCGGATGATCCACCTGACGCACCAGATTCCACACCTGTTGCCAGGTGTTCACATGGCGGCCCCAGGCCAGCGCTTCGTACCCCACGCGCAATTGTCGGGCGCCGGCCCGTTCGGCCAGCAGGCTCAGGTCATCACGCAGAATATTTTCATCGCCAAGGGAATCCGCCGCCGCATTGCTGCACACCAGCACCAGATCAGTGCCCAACTCCTGCATCAAGTCGAATTTGCGCTCGGCGCGGTCGAGATTGCGTTGCAGGCGTTCCCGGCGACAGCCTTCGAAGTCGCGAAACGGCTGGAACAAGGTGATGGCAATGCCCAGATCGGCGCACAGCTGCCGAACATGGCGCGGGCTGCCGTCGTAATACAACAGATCATTCTCGAAAATCTCCACCCCGTCGAAACCGGCGGCAGCGATGGCTTCAAGTTTTTCCGGCAGGGTCCCGCTCAAGGAAACGGTGGCAATCGAACGTTGCATGCTTGCACTCCTTTGAGGTTGCGACCTCTGCGGATCGCGTGTTGATGCTTCTGAACGAATTATTCGCCTCGCCAACCGCTACCGCAAATTAAATGTACCAGCTGGTTAGTTTTGCGTTCGATAATCGCCCAAAACCCTTTTCAGCCAATTGACGGTGTCGGTCTGGATGCCCAAGATCAGCTCCACATTGTCGGACAAGGTTAATTCTGACGTCGTAATCGCTGATGTAAGCAGCGCTATCCGCTGCCTCGAAATGCCTGTCTCACGCAGCCCATAACAAATTCAATAAGACGGTCAATCGCCATGAACGCTCAACACAACAGCCCTGTTTGCCCTTGCGGCCACCCGCCCCGATCATCGGCCTCGTCGACCTCATCAGTTGAAAGCTCGTTTATTACCCGCCCGACGGGTATCGCATCGCGCTTCGCCTGATTAAAATCCAGCGCCCTCGAAGAATGGCCCTTGCAGGATTGACGCCTGCGAGATCGCCCACGGCCCGTTAACGGCCCTGATTCGAGTCGCCTTTTCAGTTCGATCGTGGCCCATGCCGCGATCCTTGAACGGATGGCCAGACCATGCTTTCTACACATTCCTCGACATCAGCGGCCAAAACCGCGCATCCCCACGCCGGCATCGGCGAGAAAATCCGTGGGGCCATGGCCGTGGGCAAAACCCGCTGGGGCATGCTCGCCCTGGTGTTCTTCGCCACGACGCTGAACTACATCGACCGCGCCGCGCTGGGTGTCATGCAGCCCGTCCTTGCCAAGGAAATGGGCTGGACGGCGATGGACTACGCCAACATCAACTTCTGGTTCCAGGTCGGCTACGCCGCAGGCTTCCTGTTGCAAGGCCGCTTTATCGACAAGGTCGGCGTCAAACGCGCGTTCTTCCTCGCGGTATTACTCTGGAGCGTGGCCACTGGCGCACATGGTCTGGCGACGTCGGCTGCGGGTTTCATGGTCTGCCGCTTCATTCTCGGCCTGACCGAAGCCGCCAACTATCCGGCCTGCGTGAAAACCACGCGGCTGTGGTTCCCCGCTGGCGAACGCGCCATTGCGACCGGCATCTTCAACGCCGGCACCAACGTCGGCGCCATGGTGACCCCGGCCCTGCTGCCCATCATCCTCACCGTTTGGGGCTGGCAGGCGGCCTTTCTGTGCATGGGACTGCTCGGTTTGAGCTGGGTGGTGGTCTGGCGTCTGAAGTACTTCAATCCCGACGAGCATCCAACCGTCAGCCAGGCTGAACTGGACTATATCCATAAGGCTGTGGAACCCGAGCCGGTCAAGGTGCCGTTCACCCACATCCTGAAAATGCGCGGCACCTGGGCTTTCGCCCTGGCGTATTCGCTGACCGCCCCGGTGTTCTGGTTTTACCTGTACTGGCTGCCGCCGTTCCTCAATCAGCAATACAACCTGGGGATCAGCGTCACGCAAATGGGTATTCCGCTGATCCTGATCTGGCTGACGGCGGACTTCGGCAGCATTGGCGGCGGGATACTTTCGTCCTGGCTGATCGGCCGTGGCATGCGCCCGATTACCGCGCGCCTGCTGTCGATGCTGGTGTTTGCGATCACCATCATCAGCGTGATTTTCGCGGCCAACGCCAGCGGTCTCTGGGTCGCGGTACTGGCCATCGCTCTGGCAGTGGGCGCGCATCAAGCCTGGACCGCGAATATCTGGAGCCTGGTGATGGACTACACGCCCAAGCACCTGATCAGCACGGTGTTCGGCTTCGGCGGCATGTGCGCGGCGATTGGCGGCATGTTCATGACCCAGATCGTCGGTGCCGTCCTGACCGCGACCAACAACAATTACAACGTGCTCTTCACCATGATCCCGGCCATGTACTTCATCGCCCTGACCTGGATGTATTTCATGGCGCCGCGCCAGGTGCCAACGATCAAGGAATAAACCGCTGCTCTCAATCAAGGCCGCTTGTTGCAAGCGGCCTTTTTTTGGCAAAAAAAACGCCACAGAGAAATATCCGACAAACATTTCTCTCAGAAAAAACTGACAAACTGCTGGAAATTTTCCTTGCCGATCAGTGAAGCTTGGCGCCGGCATCTGCCCTTCCTTCGAGTGCGGGCAGCTGCGCTCAAGCCTCAATTGAATGGACTCAAGGAACGCCACATGTTTGCCACGCGCTGGATCAGCCTGACGCTACTGACTCTGGGTTACGGCCTCGCCATTGCCTATGGTCATTTCAGCCTGCCGGTCGTGGTCACCTTTGCGCTGTTGATCATGGCCGGAATTTGCGTCACGCAATTCAAACAGCGCGCAGTAATCGGCTTCGGCCATTGCCTGTTTATTGCGCTGGCGTTGGCACTGGCCAGCCACTGGCTGCCGGGTTTCTTCAGTGAACGAGTTATGGCCGCGCAACGCCTGACGCCGCAGTCCGCACCGTTTTCCATGTACCTGAATCTGGATAAACCGCTGATCGGATTCTGGATCCTGCTGGCCTGCCCCTGGGCGCTGCGCAACGTGGCCATCGGGCAAGTCGTAAAGATCACAGCATTGACGCTGCCGGGCACCGCGTTCGTCTGTTTGAGCACCGCAATGGCCTTGGGGCTTATCGGTTGGGACCCGACCTGGCCGGCGAAAAGCTCGCTGTGGCTGGCGAACAATCTGTTATTGGTGACCCTGACCAAGAACTGCTGTTTCGCGCTTATATTCAGGGCGGCCTGCAACGGTTGTTCAAGCCGCTGCGTTATGGGCGCACACTGGCGCTCGGCTGCGCAGCGCTGCTGTTCGGTCTGGCGCATTTCGGCAGCGGTTGGCAATGGGTCGTGCTCGCTGGCCTGGCGGGCATTGGTTATGGCCTTGCCTTTCGCTTCGGTGGGTTGCCGGCAGCGGTCATTACCCACTTCGGCGTCAATCTCGTGCATTTCAGCTTTTTCACTTACCCCATGTTTGATCGGTAGACCGCTTGGTTGCAGTAGTGGCCAATTGGTCATTTTGACAACGCGCTCAATGTATTGGTATCAGTGCCGATAGCATCCCAAAGCCTAGCGGATCGAAGCTCATGCGTAATAACCAGCCCATCACTCAACGCGAACGGACGTTTCCGGCCAATCAGCGGTTGATCTCAACCACTGACGCCCGAGGTGTCATCACCTATTGCAATGACGCTTTCGTTGAGATCAGTGGCTTCTCCCGGGAAGAACTGCTCAAGGCGCCACACAATACCGTTCGCCATCCCGACGTGCCTGCCGCCGTTTTCGAACATATGTGGACGACACTGAAAAGCGGTCAACCGTGGATGGGCATCGTCAAGAATCGCAGCAAAAACGGCGACCATTATTGGGTCAATGCCTACGTCACGCCCATGTTCGAGAACCAGCAGGTGGTCGGCTTCGAATCGGTTCGGGTCAAACCCACCGCCGAGCAGGTTCAACGTGCCGAAGCGCTGTATGGACGGCTGAACAATGGCAAGTCGGCGATCCCACGTCGGGACAAGTGGCTGCCGGTGCTGCAGGACTGGCTGCCGTTCATCATGGTCAGCCAACTGAGTTTCCTGATCGGCGTCTGGTTGAATTCCCACTGGGGTTTCGCCTTGGCAGCCGGGCTGTCGGTGCCGCTGGGCCTGTTGGGTCTGACCTGGCAACAGCGGGGCATCAAGCGCCTGTTACGCCTGGCGGAACAAACCACATCCGACCCGCTGATCGCGCAAATGTACACCGACAGCCGTGGCCCGCAGGCACGTCTGGAGATGTCAATCCTCAGCCAGGAAGCGCGGATGAAAACCTGCCTGACCCGCTTGCAGGACACCGCCGAACAACTCAACGGCCAGGCGCGTCAGTCCAATACGCTGGCCCACGCCAGCTCCACTGGCCTGGAACGTCAGCGGATCGAAACCGAGCAAGTGGCCACCGCCATCAACCAGATGGCCGCCACCACCCAGGAAGTCGCCAGCCACGTTCAACGTACCGCTGACGCCACCCAGCAAGCCAACGAGCTGACGCGTCGCGGCCGGGATATCGCCGGGGAAACCCGCGAAGCCATTCAGCGCCTGTCCACTTCCGTGGGCGAAACCGGCCTGACCGTGACCCAACTGGCTAAAGACAGCGACGAAATTGGTGGCGTGGTCGATGTCATCAAGGGTATTGCCGACCAGACCAACCTGCTGGCCCTCAACGCCGCCATCGAAGCCGCCCGCGCCGGGGAAATGGGCCGTGGCTTTGCGGTCGTCGCCGACGAAGTGCGCCAACTGGCGCAACGCACCACCGAGTCCACCGGCCAGATCCACGGCCTCATCGCCAAGCTGCAACAGACCGCCAACGCCGCCGTGCAAACCATGAACTCCGGCCATCGCCAGGCCGAAGAAGGCGTTGCCAAAGTCCTCGAAGCCGACCAGGCGCTCATCGGCATCAGCGAAGCCGTGGCCAACATCACCGACATGACCACCCAGATCGCAGCCGCGACCGAAGAACAAAGCTCGGTGGCCGAAGAAATCAGCCGCAACATCGCCACCATCGCCCACCTGGCCGACCAAACCTCCGAAGAAGCCCAACGCTCGGCAACCCTGAGCGGCGAACTGACCAACACTGCCCATTCGCAGTATTCGTTGGTGGAGCGCTTTAATCGGTAGTTTCAGCACACAGTAAAAGAACCCCAATGAACCTGGTTTGTTGGGGTTTTTTGTTGGGTCTTTCGGGGCTATATTTTTATGGACTACATAATTAAGGAAGTAGTTTGTAGGCTGAATCCGAAAATTTTAGGCAGCGCTGTTTATTATGGAAAAACTGTTGACGCCTGAAACGGACTCGGATTAGTTAATATTTAGGCGGGCACAGACAGATTCCTGTGCATCATGAGTAACGCCCGCTCTTACCAACCAAACTACTTAGACAAAAATGAGATGAATAAAATGAACAACGAAGACTCTATGCTTTTCAGTCCAGAAATTCCCGTCGCGTTGCCAGATGGCTTGATCAGGACAATTGATTTGAACGCCGATATAGCGGTGAATTTCCGGATCTGGCCGTATTCAAGTCAAGGGGAGGACTACACTCTTATGCTAAATGGGATGCCTGTGGGGGAGCGCAAAGTCATTACTGAATCCGAAGCCGGATCTGATGCAATGCTCACACTGACGCTTCCCTCAACCGCGCTAACCAAGGATGGCCCTCACTCTGTCGGATACATGATAATTGCTACTCCAGGCGGTGGAACTACCCTCTCGCCCACAGCGGTTATTAGGGTTGACCGTACAGCTCCTGCCGGTCCATTACTCGGGCCAGCTCTATTTCCGAATATGGATCCAACAAACCTCAGAGGAAAAATTCCCGCTTATGTCGGCATGGAAGTGGGCGACACTGTTCAGACCCTCTGTAACGATATCCAAGGCCCTTCCTACGTTATCGTTGCTGAAAACCTGACAACGCTACCCGTTGAAATTACCTTCACACGAGAATTCCTCGACAGCCTGCAGAGCGATAAGGTCAACATTACTTATCACGTCACCGATCGAGCCGGTAATCAGTCGGTTCTAGCGCAACCTGTTGAATTGACCCTACACCCCTAATCCTCACTAACTCGACCAATCATCTTGTGCGTTGTTTGCGCAAGATGATTGCTTCGACGGAGTACCCCATGACTACAGGACAGAGCTACGCCCTTGAGGCTCCACACATTCCAGTCGCACAAGCTGATGGTCTGATCCCCGTCGACAACTTGAACAGCGACATCATTATCTATTTCCCCGTATGGCTCGGCGCGCACCTGGGCATCGACACCAATCAACTGATGATCAACGGAGTGTTGGTGGGCGAGCCGGTAACGGTTCCCGAGGAGGCCACCGAGTTTTCGCTCACTATCCCGCTGGCCACCCAGCTCAAGGAGGATGGCAGCTACGAGATTGGCTACAGGGCGACGGATACGGAGAACGGGGTTTCGGAAGACTCAGAAGTCACCACCATTCGCATCGACCGCACGGCCTCCGGCGCTGCAATGCTCGCGGCCCTGGCATTTCCCCAGGTCAACTTCGGCGACCGGTTGATCGGTCGGCTGCCGGGTTACGCTGGCATGCAGGCAGGGGATCTTGTTCAGACTATTTGCAACGGTAAAGACGGTCCTTCTTGTCTGATCAAGACCGAGCACCTGACCACGCCCATGGAAATAAACTTCCGCAGTGAATTCCTGCAAAGTCTCGAAAGTGACGTCGTAAAAATCACCTACCAGATCACGGATCGAGCCGGTAATCGCTCTATCCTCGCGGAGGCAGTTGATTTAACACTCCAATCTTGATCGAACTTGCCACCCATACGTATCAAATCTTATTAGTCCTGCACGCGTTTGCGTGCGGGACTAATATTAATCCACTGAAGGAAATTTCCTAGGACTGCAAAAACTGAACATTTGACCCTGACCATTACTTCTTCTCCGGCAACAATTGTAGTACTTGCCCTACATTTACATCTCGTCAGCTCCTACAACCAATTTCAAGACCCCAGATTTACCCCCTGTATTTATTGCCCTATACCTAAAAACCATCATTTAAAAATCACCGCTTTATGCCGTCAAAGGAAACAATCAAAAAATCGGCAACGTCAATCCCCAGAGAAATTTTCTCACTTGACGAACAGACACTGAAGCAATGTAATGCGCAAAAAAAAACCGCCATGAGCGGCACTGATGAGTTCCAACATCAAACTAGCCAACACAAAATAAGGAAAATAACCAAATGGAAGAAACGCCTCCATACAACAGTACTGACAAGGACAAGCCACAGGAGCCATCCAGCCCCGTTGTCGATATACCGCAAACCAGCCGGGCTTTAGGAGATATCTCGGACAGTCTGAAAGCGCCTTTTTTGCCTCATGTAAACCCCGACGCGATCAGTTATGAGCAAGTGCATACGGGAGTCTGTGTTCATATCCCGGGATCAGCGAAGATGCTGTTCGGCGATGAACTGGTGTTCTATTGGGGCGTCAACAGTTCCTCGACCCCGATACTGCTCAAGCACGTGAACTCAAACAGCGTGGTGCGCGTACTGTGCGTCAGCTACCACTTTATTGGATGCGTGCAATATGGGTTGGTGGATTTGTACGTCGAGGTTTATCGGGACCAGCATTTGATCGGCACCTCGCCGGCGCTGGTGGTCACGGTCAACCGCAACTCACCGGTGACTCCCAGGCAACGGCAACGCAAGCGCAACATGATCCGCCGCTATTCGAAAAAGCCCGATAAAAACCGCTTCTGAAAAAGATAACCCCGGTGTGAATGCACCGGGGTTCTGGAGGAGGAATACAGTCCCGTTGGAGCGAGGCTTGCTGTGGGACCGGCTTGAGCCGGGAAGGCAATTGACGCCTTCGTGACTAAAGCCGCTCCTACGAAATCTTAGCGGGCAAGCCTCGCTCCAACGGACTTATAAAACCAGGCGATGCCGCCGTGTCATGGACACGGCGGCATCTTTTTTCAGCGCCTGTTGCAGCGCGCTTACCTAGAACGCCAACTTCAACCCCACATTCGCCCCCCATGGCTGTTCGACGTTTTTGCCCTTCATGTAATCAAAGTCCGCATGCAGTTGCAGCCGCTCCGACAGCGATACGGAAACACCGGCGCCCAA
>Ga0247815_10001943_pt1 | contig 15475 bp, 17 predicted proteins | sample UWRJL194509B1_FD_181014 | JGI IMG/M metagenome (GOLD analysis project Ga0247815, IMG submission 181014) | Plant litter microbial communities from Arlington Agricultural Research Station in Wisconsin, United States - UWRJ-L194-509B-1 | ecosystem: Environmental > Terrestrial > Plant litter >...
ATCCGGCCGGATACCATGTCTGTTGCTGCAGCTCTCGCTGAGTGAGCCGAGAGGTGGCGGAACGTTGGGCCGCCCGCTAGTTTGACACATTCGACCCACAAAAACAAAACGTGGTGCGGTGCAAGAGGAGATGATTAGAATAGACACTTCAGATATGCATGCTCAGGCTTGTGTCAGTGGAACTTCAGTGCTAGCAGGCTTTATCAAGCCAGAGAGTTAGGTACATGAAGAAGTAAAGATAATAGTGAGTTGTTAAGCCAAGAGTGAGTCTTCTCGCAACATAATTGGTTCAATGTAACTAAGCCGAGTTGGCCATGTTTATGGGTGCCGTGGCCGAATCTTCGACCTGAACCTCAACCACCTGGCTCCCGTTGTTCGAACCGAGCTCGTCAGACCCAGTCTCATCCGCGTCTATCACTGCAAGATTCACTAGATCGTTCAAGATCTCTCGTTTGGCGCGCCACTCCGCCAAATATGAACCACCGTCAGCGAAAAACGTTCCGCCATTGGCTCGCGCGTTTCCCTCCATGTACTGCACCAACTGATCCAGTTCCGACAACTCATCGTCTGGGATGTTCAGTAGGCCAGTTATCTTGATCCGTCGCAGCTTGTGTAGGACCGTCGACGATCCTTCCACATATCTCCTCATGCTCTGCCAGAAGTCCGTGAATCTGAGCCGAAGCGCCACATCCTCGTCGTTTTGGAACGGTGTCGCACAGATCTCGAGCTCCTGTATATCTGCAAGACACACCAGCGCCAACGCATCTTCGTCTGAGAGCTTTGAGTTGGGCTCGTACTGCATCTTGAACACGCGGATCTGGCGTGCAAAGTGGGCAAAGAATTGTCCCAGCATGTAGAACCCGTACGTGCTTGCCGTGATCGTATGAAGCGATGGGCATTTCCAGCGTGCACTCCAATGAGGGAAGCCAGACGACGCGTGGCCGTACAGTGCTAGTCGCTCGAGTCGGGGCAATACTATGTCGTGTGAGGGCGGAATGCCTGGATGAGTGACGGCGTCAAGGTAAGGGAAGAAAACTTGTAAATCGCGCAACACCGGCGTGTAGGACAGCATTTCCCATAGGATGTCATTCTCTGCAATTCGCATGTTGATCATCAGGTAGTCGAGGTGGGCCCAGGGTGTCGGCGGCGGACCTGGCGTGAACGCTGTACATGCCAGTCGCTGCAGTTGTGGACTAATCGACAGCAACTTCGATCGGTCGACTGTAGGGTCTGTGACGATCCGGCGGTACTCGCCGGTCAGGACGACTTCCTCGAGTAGCGGTGCGATGAGGTCCAGCATCCCCAATTCCAGCAGGTCTACCTCGGTCACGTGCAGTCGCACTCGCCGCCAACGGAAGACTTGGCCCCAAATCTTTTCCAGAATCTTGTAGTCAGGGTGGCTGTTTGGTTCGTCATATATGCCGACGATGACCAGGGGCATATGGCCTGACCGCTCCATGTTGAGATTCAACCTATCCACATCGTGCTCCTCCAATTCCCAAGGGATTGAGATGTATGTCCACAGTTCCGGTGTCCGTAGTGCAATAGTTCTCCAAGCAGTGCAGACAGAGGCAATGCGGTAGGGCGCCACATCCAGGGCAGGATCAAACTCGGGAATGGCGTGCTCGTTGAAGGGCGTGTCGGGGTACGCTGTGACATGACCAAAGATAGCCTGTACCAGCTCAACAGGCATCGAATCAAGTGAGCGAGTCATGTTTGGCGCGGTGTAGACCGCTTGGAGTTTGATGAGTTGAACTAGAGAAGCAGGAGGAGGAGTTGCGGGATCGGCCGTTGAAATAACTTTTCACGCGACTTGTCTTCACCTTCCAGCACTCTCCTACTATCTTCGCCTTCAATACCTATTCGACTGTGCTATGAATGAAGCTACCTCAAATCTCGACCGCGAGCAGCTTGCGTTTGACGAGTCATTGCTGGAGAGGCTGAAAATGCGCCGAGATGACCTCTCCCAGCGGCACGCAGCCGCCAGTGCCGCCGTTGCTGAAGCCCAGGTCGCACTGAAAGCCTTGTCGGACGAACTCGACGCAGTTTCCGCTCGCCATGACAACCTGTCGAGTCTGGTCGCGGAGCGGCGAGGCCGACTGCAAGTTTGCTACATGGCGTCGCTCCTCCCGGAGCTCTTACGCGCAATCTTTACTACCACAACGAAAGACTATCAGGTCCGCACTTCAGCAAAGCACGGTAGTTGCGACTATCACCGTGCTCGACAGCCATTCCAGTTGGCCGCTGTGTCAAAATGGTGGCGGCAGATAGCTCTTGACACACCAAAACTCTAGACGTACATAGCAGTGCCCGCCCCAAGGCCGAAGACACGCGATAATGCACGAAGCATATTCTACAAGTTTCATGTTCAGGCGGTTCTTCACAGATCACAAGGTCGACCATTAGACATCCACCTTGCGTGGGGCGAGAATGTTATCCTGGATAAGTGCTCACATAGTGAATCACTACTCAAGATTCTTTCCAAGCACGCCCCTCGGTGGAAGTCATTCTTCCTCACTCTCCCGCAAGCCTACCCCAACTCTTCATTGCGCACTGCGCCATCCAATGCCCCACCTTGAGCATCTCGAAATCGGTTTCGGCGCACAGCAGGCCGCGAATCAAACCATAGAGGAACGGGATTTATCAGTACCTCGCTGCTTTGAAACATGTCCAAAGCTCAAAGTGTTGATCTCCGCCTGGACAAACGTCCTTCCCTACATCAGCAACCCAGCAGGTCATCCACTGGTCCAGCTCATCCACCTTAACCTGAAAGTCACTATGCGCGTATCTCCGAGCCTGATTTGGAACGTGGTCAGCTCGGCACCAAACTTGGAGCGACTGTCACTCCATGTCCTTGGCCCGTGGGATAGTATCATTGACATGCTACCCGCCAGCGATATTCACCTTCAATCCCTCCGCTATCTCGATGTCTTTGATCTTCAAATTGCCCAAATGCTGTCTGTGGCCGCAGGAGCCATTTCAGTGCCAGCCTTGACTTTCCTCCGTGTCAGGGCACTTGCACTTGGTGCATTGCGTCCATTCATTGAACTCCGCTGCGCCAATGTCATGAAGCTAACTCTTATCGGCGATGTGTCGATCCATGCATGCAGCGATCTTCAGCCACTTCGCCGCCTTCGACACATCGAATTTAGCCGTGGAACAGTAGAAGACGCATTGTTCAAAGCGTTGGTCGTGCCCAGTCTCTCAGTCGGTGGAACCGCTACAGAATGGTCACTTCCCAAGCTCGAGCGCATTTCATTCGACCAGATCAAGTTTACACCGGAGCCTAACAGCGTAGCAGCGTTTCTTCGCGCACGGAACAACGCGTCCTTGGCGGTGATCGACGGCGTGCATTCACCATCGAAGATCTCGTCCGTGGCGTTTATAGGCGAGCTCTGCGATTGGTTAGTCGCGGAAGTTGGGCTGCTGCTCGGTCATGAGCTGGATTTCGACCAAGAGGTAGCGTCAACAATCGACGGGCGCTCCGACTCGGAATGTTCCAGTGCCGAGTTCACGGATGGAACAGAGGAAACAAGCGAGGAGGGGTTGAGTGAGGATGAGACTGGTGGCGAGAGTGACGAGGATGATTCATCGTATGTTCCTTCGGATGAATACGACCATGACGAGGACAGAGGTGCGGATTAGATATCACCTTTTTTCTCCCAAGTGGATAATTTCATGTGCGAGAATTAGAGGGTGCTATAATTCAAACGAGATGCCATGGAAACGTAATGAGGCTCTCAGAGTACATTACCCCGCTGTAGAAAGTTGTACTGTCAAGATTCACCGTCAAGCTGCCTCCCGACGAAGAAGTAGCTCGACGCCTCCAATGTTTGGAGTTCATGAGGTATGAATATTAAGTTTAACGCTGAGATAGTTGGGTGTCCACAAGTGAATATTGAGTTCATCCCTGGGCTCCAATCAGCGAAACGATGTTCCTTGAAGCTGTTTAGAAAGTTAGTGACTGATCAAACTCCGCTTCGGACCTCCTCTTCCTTCCATTCCACGGATTGATGACCATGTCATTCACTAGCGCCACTACCTTGCTAAATCAGCGCGAACTGCTGAATGATGCGCGGGTGGAAAGCATGAATGATTTGTTCATGGATTTACCCTTGGAGCTCATCGAGGCGATCTTCACAATCGCCGTCGCGGACGCTTCGCTACAACGACAAAGCACAGAATCTCCTCCAGACTACAGCATTGAGTCTGCTCGTGCTCCTTATCGCATTGCCAGCGTTTGTCGCGACTGGCGGAACCTCGCGCGACAGTGCCCATCCCTATGGACGTACATCGGGGCGCCCCAGGGCATGTCGGAAAGTCATATCGAGTATATCTCCACCAATTTGAAGCTTTCTTCCCAAACGCCCCTTGATATCATTCTTAATTTCATCGACTCGCAACCCGCCGTTGCCGCCTTCAACCTGATTGCGCGTCACGTTGACCGTTGGCGTCGGTGTTTCCTGCTGTCCCTAGACCCCGAGACCATCTTGAATTGGGACTGCCTATCTGCTCCCACGCCGTTTTTAGAGGTGTTGGTTATGGTCACAAACGGCCATCGACTGATGGTAGACCAGCCAACTGTTGACCAAGGTGGTTTCTTGCCAGCCGCGCCACGGCTTAGGCAGCTGAACAACCACGCCTTATGCGCCGCACCAGTGCAGCAATGGCCCGTACTCGTGCATTTAACTCTCAATCTACGCGACGCGACGAACGAATCGCTCTGGAAGACGCTGACGCAGACACCTAATGTCAACGAAGTGCGCTTACTCTTCCAGTTCAACCTCACACGCCCGCCCCTGCTGGCACCGTCTCATGATATCAATTTACCACACCTCGAAACGATAACCCTGCTTGGCCGTACGGACTTCGACGGCGCACCCGAGTGTGTCTCGCGTCTCAAGATGCCAGGCTTGCGCAACGTTATCATTTCATCGTACGGCTGCGATGCCCTCGGCTCCTTCTTCAAGGAGTTCTCACATCAGGTGCACAATCTCTGTATCATCTACGAGAATCCTTCGCACCTTGCATGGCGAGACGCGCAGGTGTTGCGTTGTCTCATCAACCTCGAGACAATTACCATCCTCGGCAACGGAGAACCTGGACCGGATGGAATGGAATTTGTTGAGTTCTTCGAAACCTTGGCAGAGCCGGATGATCATGGGGGAATGGTGTTTTCACAACTACGTGAGATGAAGATTGACGGATGCGGCTTCCTTCCCGATGATTACCAAGGGCTCTTGGCGTTCCTAAGGCTGCACGGCTCGCCTCAGCGGCCGCTGGAATTCATACTGGACAGCCAGGAGTCTATGCTCTTTTATGGCCCGACGTTTTTATCAGGTACCAATAGTGCCGACCGGGACCATGGCACAAATACCGGCAGCGATAGCAGCGCTGATTAGGCACAACTTGTTTCAGGTAGCGATTTAACTTTCTTTTCAATGCAAATGCTTTGCTTGATCATGAATCTATCTGTTCGGCTTGTGAGAACAGCTGTCACGGACGCGTTTCTGATGTCTACCGCACACCTTGACCAGAACAACACATGAGTTGAGATATACGGCTTAATCCTTCTGGTTCATGACTAGTTGAATTACGTGCAGGCGTCCTCGCAACTTGACGGGAATATGGATGTTGCGATTCTATACCCTCATGTTCTCAGCCGGCTCGATTGGTCTCATCGCTAATACAGAATAGCTTGACAGTAGAGCGGTATACGCCGTTAATACACGATAGTAAATACATTAGGTAGAAATGTACAGTCCAGGTGGAGAGTCAAATGAGTGTTACGAATCCCGATAGACTCGCATACAAAGATAATAAGAGAGAGAGAAGAGAGGACAGTGTCCAAGAAACTCAAACTAGAACCCAATCATCCGGTAGAGATGGCCGAACCTGGGCAGGATGACGTGCAACTGCATGTCGCGAACCTGTGGTACCCGGGGCATCTACTTCAGAATCAAGTCGAATCATGCGCCGCAATGATCGTACGGCAGCACTGCTGCCAGCGTCACCGACTGAAGCAAGAATCGAGCGCATGGACCATGCGGCAGGTGATGTAGCGAGTGTAGCTGGCTGGGATGCCACATGCGGCCGTTGGACCATTGACTCAGTAGCAGCGGACAGCGCAACACTCGGCGAGGGTGAAGTGATTTGAAACTGTGGTGCTGAAAATGTCGGTTTTGATATCGACGGGCCGGGTACACATTGGCGGCGAGGCACTGAGCGCGGCACGCGACGTTCCAGGCGAGGCAGCTCATGGTCGCTTGAGGAAGACGCGATATCCCTTGTTGGCGGCGGAGTTAACCTCCTCGCGAGATGAACTGCTAGTTGTGGGTGCTGGTGCGGCGCAAAATGATGGCGATTGAACTGCTTGAACATGCTGACATCCATGACCGGGCCCGTCCTCTCATCGGCGTCTAGCGTCGCCACGGCGACGAGGTGTTCCGTATCATCGGTAGTCATAGGCTCTACTGGCGAGAGATGGAAGGGGTCTGGGTCAAGGGCATCGAATGAGGTCCAAGACGCGAGTGAATCCTGCGACGGCGAGGTGCGGAGATACAACGACGGCACCGTCTCGAGGGAATCGACCGAGATCGACGCTCCTCGACACAATGAAGGGCTGACGTCTCCGGTCTCCTCCGAGTAGGGCCCAATGGTCGACGTGGACCGCCCCCTGACCGATGATGCGGGGGTGGCAAAGTCCGGCGTCACATCACCGGGTTGTTGATGCGCGACGCGTTGAGACGCGTAGTCGTCCGTTGACTCGCGCACATCGAGCACGTCGCCTAGTGTTTGTGCAAACGGGTTGCTCGTGCGTTGCTTAGTGTCGTGTACATCGGTAAGGTTTCCAGTGAAAAGCCAGTGCGAGGCTCCTGGCCCCAGTGTGGTGAGGTGTTCCTCCCAGTTCTCCTCGTAAACGAGAGTTGGACGAGGGATTGGTTGAGCTGTTGTCCGCACAGGCATTGATATTTGTGCGTCTAGGTGAGAGTGTCGAGTCGGTTTGGAGGATACGAGAGCAGATGCGGGAGCAGTTCAGGTGAGAACGAGAGCGGGACCGATTCACCGATACTGAAGCGTAAATGAACGTGCAAGAAAACGAGCAGAACAAGAACAGGAGGATGGGACAGAGCAGAATTCAGGGCCCGCGCGACATCAGTTGTGCTTATATCTCTGCGGAATTTGACGACAGCTTGCGCACAGGCTCGGCAGTACGGACGAAAGCAGACGTGTCCATCAAGCACCGACATCAAACACCGAATTCGCGCGAGTCAAACACCGAAAAAGGCAGCGGACTGTCAGGGCCGAATTCCCAGCCTATGAAGGCGACTTTGCGGGGATTACTTCATCAGCGGGGAACCACGAGAATGGCAACCAACATACAATCAAATTCAACGGGGTCTTCCAGTCCTCTGCTGAAGTCTTGCTTGACGACTTCTTATCCACGTCGTCGCTTGTCTGCACACTTCTTGCTGTGAACTGACGCTGGATTGTGTTTTGGTGATGCCGCCGGTCAGGAGGCGGCCAGATGCTGGCGCGCGAAAACGGACAATCACGCTGGATGTCCGCGTTGCGACGCGATCGCCCTGGCGAGGCGCTCGGGGTTCTTCGCGTCTTCCTCACGGTAATGTGGTTTGCAGTCGCGCCATGCATGGGCCACAAGCGGAAGAACAGGGGCCAATTGGCCTTGACGCACTTGAAGGGTTGACCGGCCTCCTAGAATTTGTTTTCCGCCTCTAGTCGTTCCTTCGTATCTACCCAAATCTCTAATCCTCGCTTGAGAATGCGATACTGGGACGGCTCACCCCCGCTGTTCATTTTCTCCAAAGCCTCAGCGAACGGAAGTAGGTGCGTTCTGAAACCCTGTTCGTCGTGCATTTGTGTACCGGTCTCTGGCTGCGCGTCGTCTTCGATCTGGCAAAGCCACCAGAACGTGAGATACTCACCCCCGGTAGTGGGCCTTGGGTCTGTTGGCACGCGGCGAAGATGAAAGTACGGGTCCTTCATGATATAGAAGGCCTCGGTCGTGAGACCAGCAGAGAGGGATTGCGGAAGCTGTTGTCGCTGTTCAGGTGAACGTGGTTGTCGTTGTGGGTGCAGTGCCGGAAGAAAACTGGCTCGATAACCTGACTGCGTGGTCGAGTCATTTAGATCAAGTAGGACGATCGGCCGATCTGTTTCTCACCTCCTCGAAAGCCTCGCGAAGGGCGGTTGCTTCCAATGACTCGCCGACGTCTTTCCTTCCGCGAGGCAAGAAATATTGCCCAGCGTACGAAGGGAAGTCTTCGATGATGCAGACCTTGCTCGTCGACGGCTGGATGATTACGGCGCCAGCACCAAGCATGAAGTCGCTGAAGGAAATAATCACATCAACAAGACACCGTGAATTAAAACAAAGTAGAAACCTTGAAGCCCATAGAGCTTGTGGTTGCGCGGGTGTGGAATGTGCCGTAAGAATAGGTAGAGCTTCAGACCGCCGCGACATCTTTGCGTTGAGTTTAGCAACAAGTGACGGCCAGACTGAGTGCATCCACGCGTGTGCACGTGTATCTTGGTAAGTTTTCTTCTGTGTTCAGAAGGCAGAGAGAAAGAAAGAGATGGAGCAAGTGGTACAACACGGAGCAAGACGGATGGAAGAGATGCAGGGCAAGCCTGGCCTGCGGAGATTGAACCGTGCCTCTGGTAGGGGGAGACGCCTCGTCCGCCACATCTTCGTTACTCAACTAAACTCTCTGAGGTTCTGCAAGGGTATCCACTATTCAATTCAAAGCGCCTAACTGTATGCAACTGTTATGGTGTACGAGATGGTCAAAGCCTTTCTCAACTCGCAGTCGCAGGTTTCTTTACCTCCTTCCATGTATACTGATACAATTTCACTCTGCCTCCGGGTATTTCCTTATCTTGTCTTACAAAAACACGAACCGCCTTCTGATCCCCGCTTTGTGGGACTGCGGTAAGGCGCCGGAGTGATGGAACCGAGCCATGGATCTTGCGTGCGTCGTCGAGGTTGAAATGTCGTGCATACCAGTCTCCGTTAGTGATAACGCGGATGTGTTGCAGCTGATCAAACGGTGCAAGGGCGTTGAGCATAGCATTTGGAGTCTAAGGCGGAATGTCAATGTCGTCCAAACAAACCCGACGATGCAGCAAGCCTGAGCCCTTACCAAAGTGAAAGGATCGAGTAGGTAGCAATCTCCGAGTTCGTGCAGATGAGGAAGCCACCTGGCCAAGTCTGCCACATCTGCGGGATAAAAGCCACTCATCACACTCCCTTGGAATGACAGCTTGCGGCATGGTCCCCTCGACAACGACAGCACGCGAAACAGCTCTGCAGGCGCCGCCAAGTCAGCATCACCATTGTGCCGATAAAAATACGATATCAACGCACCAGTAATTCCAAGGAGCGAGTTTCTCGTCACAGTCACCTCAACGATTGGCCGACCAGTGGCTACTTGGGCGAGCCACCGAGCCTCGCCAGCGATACGCGAGAGGTTAGGTAGTGAGCTTGGTGGGAGCTCCTTGTGCCTCGACGAGACCATACCGCCGTCAGTGATGTTGAGCTCCTCCAGCTGCGGCTGACGAAGCAAGAAATCCGTTACGGGCAGCATATACATGCAATCCCACTCGAAGATCTGGAGTGAAGTCGTCGGGCAGCGAACCAACAGAGCGCCGTGTGAACCTGATCCTAGAGAGCTGGCGATATTGCTGTTGGTGCTCCACCGCACCCGAAGCTCAGTCAGATTGCATAGCAGAGACATAATACGTTCCAGTTGATCAAATGTCCGGTTGTTGGCAATGAAATCGACACGCAGATGAAACGTGTGTACACGCGCGCCGACAACATGTGGCTCCGCCGCGTTGCCAACTGCGCGTGCAAAGGCATCGATTTTCTTCAGTGAATCGAGTTCAATACTACTGTAGAGGCGGGGCATTGCTTCGACATGCATGGCGCGAGAGACCTGGGCAAGTGCACGTAACGTCCGGCGCTGCCCATGCAGATGGTCAAGGATCACGGTGTAAACGTCGTATGGGAGCTCTGGCGGCGGCCGAGTGCGTAGAATGGCTGCGTAGATGTTTGCGTAGTGCATGTTCGTACAAGAAGAGATAGCCAGTGGCTTCAGCGGTAGAGCAGGAGGCAGACCTATTAAATAGGGGCTGTCAGCCGCAGCGGCTCCGGGCCACCGCCTTGCGAATCCCGCATTCCAGGAACGAGAACCCTTAGCTGTTTTTAGGACACTGCCCACGGATCCGGGTGACTGAAGGTGTAACTTGAAAAGCGGTTTGCGTTTACCAATAACCAAGTTTCTAAAGACCGTGACGGTATCATGACAACAGCCAGAGAGAGAGCAAAATTCACTTCAATTCTCAACGTACAGATCGTATTAAGACGGGGACATTATGTCACTGCAATCGGCGGTGAAAGCGTCGTTGCGAGCCGTTGCATTCTCCGCGAGGACACGCATGAGTACTTGTAAATGTTCAAGTTCCTCGCCCCCAAGTAATATGTTGCCGTGTGCGGTAAGAAAACGCATCTTCTGGAGCGATGTACCTGCTTCCACTGCGGTACGTAGCTCCTGCCAAAAGGCGACTGAAGGCAGTTGTTGCGACGATCGTAGCCATAGCTTGTCATACACCAGCATGTCGCCGTGGAGATGCAACTCTTGCAATTCCGTTAGTTGAAGGACGGCCTCAGCATCTCGATAAGATATTCTAGATCCTGGTTCGTGCCGTATGTGTAATATGCGAATATGTTTGGCGAGGTGTGCGAAGAATGTACCAAGTGCGTAGCACCCATACGTGCTGGCGACAATTGTGTGCAGCTTTGGGCAGACCCAGGACTGTGCCCAGCCCGAGATTTCGACTGGAGAGTGGCCGTAAATCCCAAGTAGTTCCAAATGTGGGAGTGCGATCTCGCCATCGGGATGCGCGACGGGCTGATGCATTCCATCGAGATAATCGAAGAACAAGTGCAGTTCGCGCAGACTGACTGCGAATGCTAGCGTATTCCACAGTTGATATTGCACCGAAAGCCTACGGAGATTGATTACGAGGTAATTCAGCTTGGCCCAAGGCGTTGGCGTTGTCGCGAGGAACGCAGAACAAGCGAATCGTTGCAGCCGCGGCGAAGCCGGCAATACGACGGTCGCGCTGGTCATTAGACGCCGAGAGTGGGTAGTAATAACGATCTCTTCGACAAGAGGCATTGCTGTCCCAAATGCGGACCATTCTGGGCCGACATCGACGCGACGCTCAGCGTGAAAGCGAAACCTTCGCCACCGCCGCGCGTGAACAAGGACTTTGTCCAAGACACCAGTGGCAATTTTGGCATTGTAGCCCGATATAGTTGCGACGACGATCAGCGGCATTGGTGATGACCGTACGAGGTTCAGGTCAGTGCGTCGATCAATGTAGCGGGTCTGCTCAGGCGGAATGTCGATATAAGTCCATAGCTGTGGTGCACCGAGCGCCAAAGCTCTCCATGATTTGCAGACGGCTGCTATCTGATATGGTGCCCGTACTAGGTCTGGCCGATGGATGGGGATCTCGTGCTCATCCCACGAACCGCTTGGATACGCTGTGACGTGCTCGAATATGGCGTGGGAGAGTTCCACAGGAAGTAACTCGATCTGTGTGGCCATTTCAGGATGTTTGAGACGGGTGGACGAGTGGTGTTCACTCGCTGGGCAAGGGGAGGAAGGGTCGGCGCACTTTCAATTTCAGCCTCATGCTTGCGGCGAGAACCGGTGACAGTTGCCTCTTTGATATCTACTATCATGACAAGCATAAACCAAGCATGATGCCAGCGTCAATGTGCATTTGTCTTTACATAGACGCATTACTACGGGCACAACATTCGGCTCGTTGGTCGACGGCAACTCACGCACAGTCTCCATCTCGTTACAGACGATTGACTGGCTCTGCGCCGGGCCCAGCCCAAGGCGCCAGATTACAGAACAGCGGTCAGCCTATGTCTAACGCTGACTGAGTCGATCATGACCTGACATCGCCACCAAAGGCTCAGCACAGAAGCACAACCTCGGTGGCCGAAGAGTGCGCGAGCGCCAAGCACGTCATCCCACGGGAGATTCAAGCCCGAAAATCCTGCTAAATCCGGGTCCGCGCATGCGCGGCCCATTGCTGACCAACACTTACTTTTCTGAAGCTGACAAATTACTCACACACGCAGGATAAAAACCGGGACTTGCAGGCGTGATCCGGCTCATCGTTTCAGTCAATTTCTACCTCAGCATGCCCGCCGACGCACCATCCACTCCGCAACGCTTCATCAACGAGGGTGTCGCAGGGCACGATCAATTCTTCCCGCGTTGGGAGCCAAGTTCTGGCACAGCGCTCGATGCGAAGATCTTTCCACAGAACGAGAAGCTTCCGTTGCTGTTCACGCCACTGAAGCTGCGCGACGTCGAGTTCAAGAATCGGCTTTGGGTGAGCCCGATGTGCATGTACAGCTCGAAAGACGGCCATGCCAGTGACTTCCACCTTGTTCACATCGGGGTACGCGCCTGTGTCTTGTCGATCTGTAAGCGAGAGCGCTGACGCCGCGTATAGCAATACGCTCTGGGCGGCGCCGGCGCAATCATGCTCGAAGCCACTGCTGTCGTACCCGAGGGTCGCATCTCACCTGAGGACGCGGGCATCTGGGCCGACTCGCACATCCCACAGCTGAAGCGTATCGTTGATTTTGCGCACGCCTTCGGTGCCAAGGTCGGCATTCAGCTCGCCCACGCGGGTCGCAAGGTACGTGCCTCTGGCTTGATCTTCTGTTCAGATTGCTCATCAGCGAGCATAGGCTAGTACCTACACCCCATGGCTGTCGTTCATACCTGGCCAACCTCGGCCATCAAAGAGCACAGCAAGTGCGGAGGAGAATGGCTGGCCGGAGAATGGTGAGTCTTGGCTTCCGGAGCTTGAGCGGGATTCTGACGCCACCGTAGTTCAAGGACCGAGCCCAATCCCATACTCCGACTCGTTCGTCACACCCCAGGAGATCACTCTCGAAGGGATCCAGAAGGTCAAGGACGCATTCATTGCTGCTATCGGACGTTGCAAGCAAATTGGCTTCGATTTCATCGAGGTTCATGGCGCCCACGGTTACCTGCTGCACGAGTTCTACTCGCCAATCTCCAATACTCGCACCGATCAGTATGGTGGATCTCTGGAAAACCGCACCCGCTTCCTCCGCGAGGTTGTCGAGGAGTCGCGCAAAGCATGGGGTGACGACAAGCCGTTGTTCGTGCGCATTAGCGGCGACGACGCAGCCGACGATATCCCCGAGCGCGATGCGTCTGGCGAGTGGAGGAGCTGGGGACCTGAGCAGAGCAAATGGCTCGGCCAGCGGTTCGCCGAACTAGGCGTTGACCTCATTGACGTGTCGAGCGGTGGTAACTACCACAAGAGCACGTTCTTCAAGGCAGAGCCCGGTTACCAAGTGCGCTCATTCAATCACCGTTGATCGCTGTTGACTAATCGTCTTGCCTTAGGTCCCTCTCGCTGAGGCTGTCAAGTCCGGCGCACCAAACGTCGCCGTTGGTTCCGTTGGAAATCTCCATGACGCCAAGTTCAACGAACAAGTTCTCCAGGACGGCAAGGCGGATGTTATCTTCTCCGCGCGTGAATTCCTTAGAAGGTGGGTTTGTCGCAGTGAGCTTCAGGCCAGTTCCCTCTCTAATTCATATCTGCCAGGCCATACTTCGCGCTTGAAGCCGCTGCCGAGCTCGGAGTCAGCGTGCAGGTTCCTCCACAATACCAGTTCGGCTGGTACTCAAAGTTCTACGTTCCTAAACCTGCTGCTTCTGCGACAGCGTAGTTATTTCGTTCGCTTGATGTTAGACCTTTAGTTTCGTGCTTACTTGCCTTGTGCAACAGTACTGTCATACAATAGCAACACGATTGGCACCATAAACTCTGTGTTGTAACCGTTTCATGTTTCAAACGGCGGCACTAAAGTGTGAGGTGAAGTTGAGGTTGGCCACCGGCGATTCGGCGTGAGTGCGGATTTGCCGGGCCGTGTTGGGCGGTCTGGTTGCCGGCCCTGGTTGCTCGTCTCCTTCCGCCCTTTTACTTTCGCCCAGCTCGCCGTTCTTCATAGCTTTGTTCTGACTTTCTGCTTCTACCTATCTCTCTTCATTTCATTTCACTTCTCCACCTCTTCTGTCAGTTTCAACACCATGTTCAAGTCCACCGCCCTTCTCGCAACCATGTCGCTCGCTGCTTCGTCGTTGGCCGCCGTCATGCCCGTGCGCCGGACACAGTGCGAAGGCTACCGGCCCATCTCGGAAGTGTTCAGCATTGGTATCTCGCAGCAGTTCATTATGGACGTCAACGACTCGGCCGCCGATCCTTCAAGCCCGGACTATGGCACGACAAAGGTTTTCTACGAGCAGCCATGCGAGGCCGGCTCTGAGGCTATTCATGAAATCTCGTTTGTGGTCAGTCTTTCGAACGAGGCTGGTGTGGAATTAAGCTGATGATGTGGCCGGCGCTGCCGCAGAATCTCGAGGACTGTACTCCGATCACAGCTCACTATGAACGCGTGGCGTCTCTCGATAAGTCGGGCGTTGTAGGCTTCTGGGAAATGGAGGGCATTCCAATGACTCCCGTATCACCGAACGCGCAGGGCATCGCGCAATTCCAATGCTCTGCCAGTGCACCAGCGACCAGCTCGTACCGCTACGAGGTCTACTTCGTGAGTTGCACGTTACATACCGTTGGAAGTCCGGTAGGCTGACGAGCTTTGTCAGCGCGGCTATCATCGCGAGGACATGCTTGCCAACATCGGGTTCTATGACAAGATTGTCCAGCCTCAGCCTGAGGTTCGCGACAACGACACCTTCGAGTAAAGCATGCTTTTTTATTGATATCTCGTCACTATGTACTCTTTGACAACATAAATTTGGACATTCCTCATTTTTTCAGGCTAGTATCTCGTTGGTTTGTTACTCGCCTCGAATGCCAACATGGTTGGTGTTGAGATTGAGATTGAACGCACTGGACATTCGAAAGTGACGGGCAGAGTCTGTCAAGCTCCAGTGGGCAGTGAGCACTTGACACGCGCAAGCACGCAGGTTGGCAATAGCTTCCGGTTACACTCACCTTGGCACTCGAGGGAGTGGATTGATCACGAATCGGCCGTTTCCGATGATGGCCAGAAACAGTGCGACAGGTTGATGCTCCGCTTGTCCTGACTCTTCCTCAAATTGTGGCTTGTCATCATGCCGATATCAGATCTCCCAACTGAGATATTTCAACTGATATTTGGTTTTGTCACCAGTGCGCCGAACGTAAGTTGGGACGAAACACGACTACCTCCACACGAGCCAAACCTGGCGTTTGCCCCATACCGACTCGCATCGGTCAGTTCTATCTGGCGCAGAACCGTACTTCAAACACCCGAGCTATGGTCATACTTGGACATCTTTGTTTCTTCTATCAAAGGGTTGGAACAATACGTCGCGCT
>Ga0247815_10001946_pt1 | contig 15463 bp, 15 predicted proteins | sample UWRJL194509B1_FD_181014 | JGI IMG/M metagenome (GOLD analysis project Ga0247815, IMG submission 181014) | Plant litter microbial communities from Arlington Agricultural Research Station in Wisconsin, United States - UWRJ-L194-509B-1 | ecosystem: Environmental > Terrestrial > Plant litter >...
GCACCACCACCGTCATCGTCACCACCGCGGTGGGGACGCAGATGGTGATGGAATCGAACCTGTTCGCCGTACACAGTCGCTTCCACAGTCTCAGCGTCGCGGTGCCATTCCTGCGCATCTTACGCCCCCCACGCGGCCCGTGGCCTTGCCATTCGGCTCCGCTGCTCGTCTCGGTGGTATGGCCGTTCGCCCGTCCCCGCTTGGACTGCCACCCAAGCATGCGCGCTTCGATGTTCCCAGTGGCAAGAGCACGGCTGTCGACGCTACGACAAACGGAATCAGACATCGTGGCCATAACGATCTGGAGCGCAGCGCGTCCATTGCGACTAGCGAGGAAGAAGAACACGAAGCACCCCAGGCGAACATCCCTGTTGCTCTTTTCGTCCTGCTCGCGAGTACCGGTTTGACGTGTGAGTTGGTGCAAAAAATGACGTCTCGGTAGAGACTGACGCAGGGTCGTCTTGCAGATCTTACCGCGGAGGCTTTGACCGACTCGCTTGAGGTTATTGGCTCGACTGGTAGCGTCACTCCGGAATGGCTCGGTCTTATCCTCCTCGCAGTGTATGTTTGGTGGCTAGTATCACTAGCGTTTGCTGATTCCGTCTGCAGTGTCGGTAACGCCGCTGAGCACGTCACGGCCGTCTTCGTCGCGTACCGCAATAAGGTCCGTTATAAGTTTAGAGCTTGCTTGTTCACAGTGCTCACAACCGACTCTGAAGGTCGACCTGGCGCTCTCGGTCTCTGTCGGCTCATGCATCCAAATCGCTCTCTTTGTCATCCCCATTCTGGTCCTGCTTGGTACGTCGCACTTCTTTACCGTGCCAGATGCAGGGTTCTAATCCTAGGCGGTGCAGGCTGGGCCATCGATAAGCCTCTCACACTGCTCTTTGATCCGCTCGAGACGGGGACGCTGTTCCTCTCGGTTCTGCTCGTGCGCTTCGCTACCGAGGACGGACGGACGCATTACATGAGGTTAGCCGCTGTCAACCTCACCTGAAACACCGGCTGACATTCCCTCTTCTACAGTGGTGTGGCACTCGTCGGCACATACATACTCATTGCGTTCTCGTTCTGGTACTATCCGTCGACGGCTGCCGAGACTGCGCTGTTCAGCGAGCACGTGTGTAAGACGCACGACTACTAAACCCCCTCATCTGAGGACGTCGGAAATGAATACACGCCGAGTACTTGTTACTTTGTAGTTTGCTACCCCTTGCTCTAATGTCACATCGCCCTTGTTCCATGTGGAACAAGGTACCATTATAATTCGGTGGCCTAGTGCAAGCCGATTCTATACTGTATAACGGAAGATCACAGTACTCTCTACTCTCCTCGTCTCGTTGCTCTCTTCCCCATGCGCGAGGTAATCCAAAGCGGGCGGTTTGTCTGGTGTCGGGGTCAAACTCGACGGCGTCGACGACACAGCTGCCAACGGCTTTTCCTTCTCTACCGTCGCGTCGTCCGCCGTTACAACCGACCGACTCGACTGGTCCAGATCCTCGTCCGAAAGACCCTCTCCTGCATCCAACTTCGCGTTCATCCTCGAGAGCACAGTGTACTGTAACAGCGTCGCCAGAATCGCCAGCGCAAGACTACCCAACGCAATCGAATGTCCCATGACGAATCGCGGAGCGGTCGTGTCCGGGTAAATGAACGAACCCGCGACACCACCGAACTGACCCACGGCAAGCTGGACTGCCGCACCGACTGCGCGACGTGAGTGTCCCCGCAGGTTGTTGGAGAGCCAGGGTACGTTGATAGCTGTGGCGGGGTATGCGCCGGCTGTTACGAAGAAGCAGCCTGTATAGCGCACCGCGGTGCTCTGAGCGCCGATGAGCATGGAATAGCCGATCATGGAGGTTGTAATAGCACCAAGGACAAAGCACGTCCGGTGTCGTAGTCGGTCGCTCCAGTACGTCGCCACGATTGTGGTGACGAAACCGAGGGCATAAGGAGGGACGGTGAGCAGCTGGGCTTGTGATGCACTGTAGCCCATAGAGTGAATGATGCTCGGGACGAAGAGCGCGAAGCTGAAACTGGGGAGCGCGACTGTAACGCAGAGTAATGCGGCGGTCCAGACGACCGGCATTCGGAACGCTTTGCGAACCTCGCGCCATTGGAAGTCGTGCGACTCGCCTGCACTGTCAGTGTGCAGCCATGAAACGAGGCTGTTCTTTTCGGAAGTCGAGAGGAATCGAGCTTGCGAAGGCCCGTTGGCGAGGACGCGGAAGGCGATTAGTGCGATGAGAACGGTGATGAGACCCTCTAGAGTTGCCACATCAGCACGCAGCGACGATAACAACGACCAAAGGGGAAACTGACCGATGATAAAGATCCATCTGCGACCGAACAAATATTGGTGAGCGGGAGGGTGGCGAGGACGTCAGCTATTGCGGAGATTCCGGACCGAGGTGCAGTGGGAGAACGCACCTCCACCCTTCGAGACCACCTACGCCATCCATTTCAACGATACCACGCGCAAGTAACCCTCCAAATGCGCCTGCGAGTCCTCCGGCGCTGTAGAACATTCCGAAACGAAGGATAATGCAGTGTCGTGGGTACCTGCGCAATTGAAAGTGTACGTTAGCATTCACTTGGCGTGGTGAATTAGTGGTACTGAATGTGCATACCAAAGCGTCAAGAGGAATGTGAGGCCAGGCATCTGTAATTACAGTCAGCAAACGGAACGGAAGGCCGACGCCACACCAGAGAAGTGCCAGTCAGCTAAGCCTGACCAAGGCCGTGAACCAATAGACGCACCAGGCCAGACTCTGCGAAACCAAGTATCAATCGTACAACTACAAGCGACGGGTAGGTCTTGACGAAACCCGTTCCCACAGTCACCCTGCAGGGGAAGAAAAAGGGTCGTGTGAGTCGACCTGGTACACGGCGGCAATCGAGTGGCACGTACAGTCCCCACGACAGGCAGAGGAACGGCAGCCATCTGCTTGGTGTGAACTTCTTGAGAAGGAGGTTGCTGGGGATCTCTCCCGTCACGTAGGATGCATAGATCATGCTGGCTGCGACTGCATATTGCGACGGCGAGAGACGGAGATCGTCCGTGAGGCCTGCAATCTTCGCGTTGCCAAGATTGCTGCGGTCGAGGCCGCTCATGAGATACATTAGCGTCACGATGGGAAGCTATATGGACTCGAGATGAGTCTATGCGGTGGCTGCAGAGGACAACAGTGGACGCACGACATGGAAGTCGACTTTGCGTAGCAGACGCTTCCGAGCGTGAACGTCGCCTTGCGCACGTTCTGCGTCATGGGTGGTCGTGGGCGAGGTGTCCTTGTTGCTGGCAGCGTCCATGGCCCAGACGCGCAAAAGAAAGTAAGAGGACAAGAAGCGAAGCGGGACTTGGCACACGCGAGGCACCTGTCTAAAATCGAAACGTCCGCGTTCCTGGCGCACCGATCCCTTGACTAGTCTCAAACCGCGTCGGCTCGACGAGTGAAGTCTTCAGTGTACATTTGCCTCCCGCTCGCAGGGGTTTGGCGTTGAATTGTTCTGTTGGTGCGTTCTTTCGTGCTGCTCGGTGACAATCGAGATGCAGGGGTCAATTGATTGCGTCGTGACGGTTGTGTTCAGTTAGACGACCAAACAAAGTGCTCCTCGCTAATGATCGTGACACTCGCTGACTCATCTCGGAGCGCGAGATCCGACGTCCCGTGCATCGGTTTCCCACGCATCCCACGCTCACTCCCCAATGTTTTGAGTTTCAGATGAACTCGATCGCGCAGATATTTCCATTGATTACACATATCCCTTGTCAGCTGTTGCAAGGGAGCTTCCGGACAGGACCTTGTCAGGTCACCCACGTGCGGCCCTTTAACTTGGCGCAACAAATCAGTAAACAATCAGGCCAAGCAGTGGAGCTGGTGTGCCTTGCCTCGCTGGTCAGATAGGTCGACCGGGCCGCCGCTAGGTTAGTGCGGCCAATACGGAGCTCCGAGCCCGCATCGTTCTCCCGGGCCCCCGTCAGGTAAGTGACGACACGATCACGGCGTTCTACGACATGAAAATCTGCATCAGCGTGTCACACAAGAATCCCGCTCTCTCTCAGGGACCAGCCTTTGATCTGTCGAGAAATTTGGAAAGCTGGTTACGGCGCTGTCAACGCCTAATTATGAAGCCATCTGAGCAACGAAACTACGATCGAGTGAGTAACCTTTAGAAGCGGTTCAGAGTAGTGCACGATTGCTGATCGTAATGAATGATTCAATTCATCCTTCTCCGTGTTTGATCACCGGGACACCGATTAACCAGGTGCAAAAGATTACTGCTGAATGACAAGTGTTTGGTACCGCACTTCACCTAGTAATTCTGGCCTTCACAAGAGTTCCGACTCGTCAGTATCAGCTACTTACAGACGGGTAACATGATGAGGCGACAGTGGCGAGTGAACCCCATGCTGATCTTCCAGATTCGGTGCGGCTCCGGAAAGTACCGCATGCAGCTGTCACCTCTCGTGATCTCGACATTTTGATGACCGGTAGCCGCTTCTCCATGACGGACTCGCGTCTTCAGAGGGAAACGCGCTCTTTGTTTGTCCAAGAATAGTCGTTGAGCCATGAGCTCGCATTGACTGGCACGACGATCGTGCTCAAAGCCGAACTCGACATGCGCGGGTTGCACTCTGTGAGGTAGAAGACATGCATGTTCGGTCAACCCTCAGGGTGTGTCCCAATTTGGGAGCACAAAGCGCTCAGCGGCGCCTGAGAGTGCCTCTCTGGGTTATATCTCAATCATACAGCTGATGTCTAAAAAATCTTCGACCATCCGTTTATCTGAAACTGACATCTTCTACTCTAGTGAGCTTCGCGTGGGTTCGCGTTAACGCGTTCTAGAGCCTATCGCAAAATGAGTGAGCCACGGCTACGATCATTGTTAGCATGCCGAAAAGCCGTGAAAATTCTGTAAGAGCGCTGTTTGCGACGCTCACTCCATTTTGCGATAGGCTCGAGAACGCGTTGACGCGAACCCATACGAAGCTCACTAGAGTAGAAGATGTCAGTTTCAGATAAAGTGATGACCGAAGATTTTTAGAAATTAGCTACATGATCGAGATATAACACAGCGGGCAACGAGGTGTCCGACACCCTGAGGCGAATGGCACGTTCAGTGGTCTGTCCGACGGCGCGTGCGACAACCAGTTCTACAGACAAACAATAGAGCTTTATTGTCTGTCTGTCGAACTGACTGTCGAACGGGCTGTCGAACAGAGCACTGAACGCACCATTCGGCATCACATGTCGAACACCTCATTGCCCGCTGTGTAATAAGGACCCAGAAGGACACTCTTGGGCGTCGCTGGGCGCTTTGTGTTTCCAAATTGGGACAGTCCCGGGACTGAGGTTTGACCAAATATGCACGTCTTCTACCTTGCCTGATCCGCGCAACTACCCCCGCTGTTGCTTGCCACACGCTCCCTAGACGCACCCCAGCTTTTTTCGCGCGTGCACAGCATGGATGCTGTTTCTCTTTTCTGCCTCCTACCTCCTTGCTTTGCTCTCAAACGAGGGTAATGTCTTGCTTGATCCGTGCACTGCAAGTCGCACGCGTCGCGGCTGTTGCCCTTGTCTTCGTCGGCGCGTATGCCGCCAGGACCATTACAGTGTGCGTCAATGCCCTCTCGTCAATGTGGTCATCGCTTAAAACATCTTCCACTCTGTTGCCTTTCTGCGCCCCACCAAACTAACCCCGGCCCTCTCGACCCTCTGTCTTGTTCTCCGCCATCAACTACCGTACTCGCGTCCGATGGCAACAACTCATTGCTTGTCACAACGCTCGGTCTCACCAACTTCAACACTGTCATTTGTGGTCTGGTCACACATTCGAACCACGAGGACGATGCCTTCGTCACCAACTGCGATAACGCCGGCCCCTGCTTCTGCTCCAACACCCCGTAACACAACTCACTTCTCGCCATACGCACCACCCCGTCTGATTCTTTCATTCATCCGCTTGTGGTCGCGCTCGCAAACAGACGAAACGAATGCACAGAGAACCTATGGCCAGTCATCCTTTCGGAGTCAAACACCCAAGTCGCCGGTCTGACTGGCTGGGAAGCCGTTGCCGGCAGCTCGCTGGCATTACAAGTCCCTGACACTTGGACTGGGAGGATATGGGTGCGTGGTGTTCTCACGTCGCTTTTGTTTGTTTGTTCGTCGCCGCCAACGCCTCGCGCTCGCTGTCTGGTGATCGGCTCGCAATTCCCATCCATGACCAGGTTGTCAGGGGTAAATCCGATGGTATTGCTCGCGACGGCCAGCACTGCGCCGGATATCTACCTTTTCCGTATTTCCGGCTTCGCCCCTTCTCACACATTCTGTGTAGCCCTTCGAGGCTCTATACAGCGCCATGAGGCCTTATCCGCGCTTTGATGTCTCTTCCTTGTTCTACCCGCTCGTCTCAACCTTTTATTTCTTCTTTTTCGTCCATTTCCGAACGGCCTGTTGACGGCGCGCTGACAATTTCCTTGATCTTGCGCTTTTTGAAATTTCAGGCACGAACAAAATGCGATTTCGACAAGAAACCTGCGGAGGGCGAGCAGACTTGTCAGACTGGTGGTTGCGAAGAGGGTCTTATTTGCCAGTCCAACTTCACCGGCGCCCCAGCTAGCGTCGCGGAGTTTAGCTTCGCTGAGATTGGGGATTTCTACAACTGTTCGTCCATTAGAGTACCGCAGAGTTCAAAGCTGAGGTGGCTGACTGCGTCGAAACCGACCATAGTGAACATGATTGACGGATACAATGTCAATGTCCGGAGTAAGTACCACTGCCCAATGATTGGTGTCGTGCTAATTATCGACACAAAGTCTCTCCAAGCGCTGCAGGTAACGGAGCACGATGTACACCTGCAGAGTGTGTGAGCAACATCCTTGAAACTTGTGCGAAGTCTCCTCGCCCGTCGCTTTTCTTCATGCTCACACGACATCGAACACATCCAGGTCCACCAGAGATTAGGGTAACTGCAGGAGATGAAACTGTGGGATGTATGAGTAGCTGTTACGCGCGGCTTGATGGCAGCCCGGCAAACTCGTCCAACTGTTGCTCAGGTTCATTCTCCACGCCGGACATGTGTACGGCCAGTGGTGTTAAGTACTACACATACTATAGTGATTAGGCTACTCCCATATCATCCAGTCCTACGCTGACCGTGGCGTGTCGCAGATGGCGCTTGTCCAGGGGCGTATCTATTGCCGTTCGACGATGGTCAGTTTTGCCCGTTTTGACATATCGTGATCTCTCACTCACAGATGAGCGTTGCAGCCAAAGCCATGCATACATGTTCTGGAAAGGCATCCTATGCCGTCTCGTTCTGTCCAGGCGATGGAGGCACCCAATCTCAGCCCCCCGACCCTTCTGCATCTGTCTCTAGTACGACATCAACACCGCCCACACAAACTTCACTTCAGCTTGAAGATGATGCGCCGCCAGTGGCTGCTATCGCTGGAGGTGTAGTCGCTGGCGTCGTAACGCTCGCACTCGTCACGCTAGCGTTTATCTTGTGGCGAAGGAAACGCAAGAACGCGGATAACGCGCACGCCTTTGAGCAAAGCGGTCCAGAGACTGAACATCGCGAAGCCGGAGTGATATTACCATATCCCACTCACCTACAACCCGGCTCAGGTGCACGCGGTGCAGCTGGCGTTGGGTACGGCGGCGCAGCGGCCGGGGCTTATGGGTCGTCCGCCAATGACATCCTTGGTATCCGATCGGTAGACAAGACTGGAGTGCCAGTAATGACGCATTCTGCAGGCGGGAAAAGAGCACTCGTTCGAGAATGGTCAGGAAACCAAGCGCCCTCAGGTGCGGCTGCTGCGAGTTCGTCTTCCGGTCCAACCGGCTTTGGCCCAAAGTCCAGCGCGCGGCCAGTCCAAACGAATCGCACAGACGGGACAGGTACAACGTACTTCCAAGACGAATCGTCTCCTGGTGGTACTGTACCCTTGGGCGCGTTTGCACTTGGTCACCCGCCGTTGCCCCCTGTGACGGAACCTGGTTCGCGAGTACAAACAAATGATGGCTCATACGACACTCAAAACACTTCCGGTTCCGAGACAGTCATCATTCCAGCCCCTGGGTCCGATGCGGCGGCTTCACATGAGACTGCAGGTGGTGGCGGTAGCAGTGCCATGATCATCAGGCCGGTAACGAATCGTACGGCATCTGACGGTGGTGCTGCAGCCTCGAATGAGGACTCTCGAGGTGTCAGCGTGGATGCGAGCACTAGGGCAGTTATCCGCGAGAGACGACCGTCCCAGCGGGGAGGCGGGTCAGCGTCGGGAACCATGACCAACCCACACCAAGACTTCCCACCACCAGCTTATTCGTCGATTCAGTACAATGGACAATCCAATGGGTGACACTTAGCTGAGACATACGTTCGGTATATATATCTCTTTTTGTGAACATCACGTTGCCGCCAACGACCTGTGCCTGTGAGAGTTGTAATCAGACCGCCGCCGTGACGGTCGATGCCGAAAGTCGCGAAAGGATTCTGACTCTTTAGTATCAACTACTTGCAGACATGAAGAGACGAAGGTGGCGAGTGAATCCCATGCGGATCTGCCAGATTCGGCGCGGCTCCGGAAAGTACCGCATGCAGCTGTCACCTCCGTGATCTCGACATTTTGATGACCGGTAGCCGCTTCCCCATGACGGACTCGCGTTTTCCTAGGCAACTGCGCTCATCGTTCACCCAAGAATAGCCCGTCAAGCCATGAGCTCATATGGACCAACACGACGAGTGTGCTCATAGTCCAACTCGATATGCGTGGTTGCACTTCTGTACTTGATCCGCGCAAACAATCTGCGAAGGACAACGCTGATGGCACCGGAGGCGCTTGTCTTCCTGCTTCCACCCCCGCGTTCGCTTGAGCACGCGCTCCCTAGACGCACGCCAGCTTCTTTCGCGCGTGCGCAGCTTGGGTGCTGTTTCTCTTTTCCGCCTTCCACCTTCTTGCTGTGCTTTCAAACCGCGGTCGCTCGTAAACGAGGGCCATGTCTCGTTTGATTCGGGCATCGCAGGTCGCACACGTCGCAGCTGTTGCTCTGTTCGTCGTTGGCGCGCATGCCGCCAGGACCATCACAATGTGCGCCGCTGCAGTCTCGTCAGTGTGGCCATCGCTTATAACATCTTCTGCTCTGTCGGTTCGCCATGCGCTATTACATTTACCCTGACCCTCGCGGCCCCTCTATTCCTGCGCTCCACCATCGACCACTGCATTCATGTCCAACGGCAACCGCTCATTACTCGTCACAACACTCGATCTCGAACATCTTCAACACTAACATTCGTGGTCCGGTCACACATTTGAACCACGCGGAGGGTGTCTTCGTCACCACCTACGATAACGCCGGCCCCTGCTTCTGGCCCCAACGCCTGCGTCACGCGACTCACTTCTCATCCAACGCCTGATGCTTTCATTCTTCCGCCCGTGGTCGCACTCGCCAACAGACGAAACGAATGCACGCAGAGCCTATGGCCAGTCGTCCTTTCGACGTCAAACGCCCAAGTCGGCGGCCTTACAGGCTGGGAAGCCGTTGCTGGCAGCTCGCTGGCATTACAAGTCCCTGACAATTGGACTGGGAGGATATGGGTGCGTGGTGTCCACACGTCGCATTTGTTTGTTTGTCCGTCGCTGCCAACGTCTCGCGCTCGCTGTCTGGTGATCGACTCGCATTTCCTACCCATTATTACACTCCCCTCGCATTCTTGGGTGTTCTGCCTCGCTTTTACCTTGTCTGTTTGTCAGGAGCAAAGCCGGTGGCATTGCGCGCGACGACCAACACTGCGCCGGCCATCCACCTTTTCCGTATCTCCGGCTCCGCCCTCTCTCAAACACCCGATGTAACCACTTTCCATCTTCGAGTCTTTGTATAGCGCTATGAAGCCTTGTCCCCATTGTGCAGTTACTATTCCTCATCCCTCCTCCTCATCTCAACCTTTGATTTCTTCTTTTTCGTTCATTTCCAAAAAGGCCTGTTGACGGCGCGCTGACAATTTCCTTGATCTTGCGCTTTTTGAAATTTCAGGCACGAACAAAATGTGACTTCGACAAGAAACCTGCGGAGGGCGAGCTGGCTTGTCAGACTGGTGGCTGCGTCGAGGGTCTCATCTGCGAGTCCAACTTCAGCGGCGCCCCAGCGAGCCTCGTAGAACTCAGTGTCTCTGATCAGCAGGATTTCTACGACGGTTCGTTCATTTTAGTACCGTGGAATTCAAAGCTGAGGTAGCTGACTGAATTGAAACCGACCACAGTGAGCCTCGTTGACGGATACAATGTCAATGTCCGGAGTAAGCAACACTTCCTAATGTTTGATATCGTCCTGAGTATCTCCGCGAAGTATCTCCAAGCGTTGCGGCAAACGGAGCCCAATGTACGCCTGCAGAGTGTGTGAGCAACATCCTCGAAACTTGTGCGCAGTCTCCTCGCCCTTCTCTGTTCTTCGTGCTCACATGACAGCCACTGCATCCCAGGTCCACCGGAGATTAGGTTAACAGCTGGAGATGAAGTCGTCGGATGTACGAGCAGCTGTTACGCGCAACTCGATGCCAGTCCGGCAAACTCGTCCAATTGCTGCTCGGGCTCGTTCTCCACGCCGGACATGTGTACCGTCAGTGGTGTCAAGTACTACACCTATTTTGGTGAGACAGTTACTTCAAGCTCGCTTAGCCCTACGCTGAACATGGCGTATGTCGCAGACGGTGCTTGTCCTGGAGCATACGCATCTGCGTTCGACGATGGTCAGTCTTGCTCATCTATGGCATACCGTGATCTCCCACTCACAATTGAACGTTTCAGCCAAAGCCATTCATACGTGCTCCGGAAAGGCATCATATGCTGTCTCATTCTGTCCAGGCGACGGAGGCACCCATTCTCAAACCTCCGATCCTTCTGCATCTGTTTCTGCACCAGGATCCTCTACCGTGAAATCCGGCTCGGATGCTGCGGTCTCTGGCACGACATCTACACCGCCTACACAAACTTCACTTCAGCTTGAAGATAATGCACCGCCAGTCGCTGCTATCGCTGGAGGTGCGGTCGCTGGCGTCGTTGCGCTCGCATTGGTGGCGCTGGCGTTTATCTTATGGCGAAGGAAGCGCAAGAGCGCGGACAGCGCGCCTGCCTCTGGGCAAAGCGGTTCAGGGATCGAACCTCGCGAAGTTGGGGAGGTGGTATCGCCGTACACAACCCATCTACAACCCGGCTCAGGTGCACGTGGTGCGGCAGGCGTTGGGTATGGCGGTGCAGCGGCTGGCGCATATGGGTCATCCGCCGATCCCATCCTCGGCATTCGTTCAGTGGACGAGAGTCGAGCCCCAGTGATGACACAGGCTGCGGGTGGAAAACGGGCACTCGCTCGAGAGTGGTCAGGTAACCAACCGCCCTCAGGTGCAGCTGCTGCGAGTTCGTCCTCCGGTCCGACCGGCTCCGGGTCCAAACTCAGCGCGCGGCCAGTCCAAACGAATCGCCCTGACGGGACAGGTACAACTTACTTCCAGGACGAATCGTCTCCCGGTGGCACTGCACCCTTGAGTGCGTTCGCACTTGGTAATCCATCGCTGTCCCCCGTGACGGAATCTGACTCGCGAGTACGAACTCGTGGTGGCTCGTCCGGCACTCACAATACGTCTGGCCCTGAGTCGCTTATTAGTCCAGCCCCTGGGTCTGATGCGGCAGCTTCATATGAGACTTGGAGTGCAGGTGGCGGCGGTAGCAGTATCATGATCATCGGGCCGGTGACGAATCGTACGGCTTCTGAAGGCGGTACTACAGCCTCGAATGAAGACCCTCGAAGGGTCGGAGCGGATGCGAGTACTAGGGCAGTTATCCGCGAGAGACGACCGTCTCAGCGAGGAGGCGGGTCAGCGTCTGGAACTATGACCAACCCACACCAAGACTTCCCGCCTCCAGCTTATTCGTCGATTCAGTACAACGGACAAGCCAATGGGTAACACTTAACTGAGGTATATGTCTTGTCATACATCTCCCCTTGTGACATCATGTTGTTACAGACAACCTGCACCTTCCAATGTTTGTTCCGCATAGCATCGACTGCATACTTTCAACCCTCGTTATCTCTCTACACCATTTACTGCCTGTGGTACTAGTCCTGGCTGCGCTTTTGATCGCCTTGTGTCTGTCTTTACTAGTTTTATAGCATCATACCTTTTGATAACATGAGAGCTTCACGTCTTTTGGGCCTTCCCAACACCTCGACCTCGCAACTCCCGCCTCCAGCTTATTGCAGCACCCATATCAACTTCTTTAAGCATGCTAGTTAGTTGAAATTGGCGCAGATTCTGCTTTCATTACAAAATTTCGATATTGATGTACGTAACAGAGTACACAACTACTGGGAAGGTGGTAACGTTTGTTGCACGCTAGTGCGCCAGCAGTTCGTCCATCTATCTCCCAGATTGAGTTCGCCTCCAGGTTCTTCAGTTGTGATTACAACTCGATGAGGACCGATGAGAGTCGAGCACGGTGGCAATTGAATCCGCCCGCGGTATTCTACCGGCAGCCACAAGAGAAGCTGACGGGACGATCCCATGAGCCAACCATCGGAGATCCGAGCAGATGAAAGCGCGGTCAGTGAATTTTGCTTGTTGTTTGACGGCGGCGAGACGGCCGCTTCCACATCCCAGACGTGAATTGTCCAGTCCATGCTGGCAGAGACAATGGCCTGCCCATCGGGAGTGAACGCAACCGATCGCACTTGGTCTCCGTGACCGAACAAGACGGAAACAGGCTGCCCAGTTTTGGCATCCCAAAGCCGCACTGTCGCGTCGTCCGACGCGCTGACGATGTACCGACTGTCTGGCGAGTACGACACCGAACGAACCCAATCGATATGGCCTTCAAGTAGAAAGAGCTGTTGTCCATCGCTGACATTCCAGGTCATAACGAGGCGTTCGGTCGTCCCGCAAACAATTTGTGTCGAGTCGGGCGAAAAGGCAACAGAGTGGATGGTTGCAAAGTCTGCATACAACGCTGACCGCGCCTGATTATCGGTTCCAGACCTCCAGAAATGGACATAACCTCCAGATCCGGCGGCAGCAAGTAGCTGCCCGTTTGGAGAGAAACTGACGGTGAGAGCCGTTCCCGTAATACGGAGCGGCCCGAACAACGCCGCCTTTGTGGTCGGAAGGTGCCACATGCGAACACTGTTGTCATCGGATCCAGAAGCAAGCCACAGAAGGTTCGGGGAAAAGGCCACCGAATTGACCTGACTTTCGTGGCCTTGTAGCGGCTCGCACACACAATTACCGGTTATCGCGTCCCAGATCCTGATGGTCAGGTCCGCTGAAGCTGAGGCGATCAAGCGACTATTTGACGACACAGCTACTGCAAGCACCGTGCCGGTGTGACCCTGCAGTTGTAACTTGGCCGTTCCTGTAAGAGTGTCCCATACGCGAATGGAATCATTATTTGATCCGGAGACGATGAAGGTGCCATTTGGAGAGACCGTCACCGAAGCCACCCAGCTATTGTGCCCGTCCAGCGGCTGAGCCGCCGACTGGGACCGACTGAATGTGTCCCAAATTTGAATCTTGCAATCGTCAGAGCCGGAAGCGAGAAATATTCCATCCGGAGAAAAGGCAGCAGCGTTTACCCAACGAGAGTGACCGGCGAGCGAAGGGACAGGAATCGCCTCTCCGTTTCGCATATTCCATCCGCGAATGATCTGCCATCCAGCAGCAATAAGTCTCGATCCATCCAACGAGAAAGAGAGCGACGTGGTCGCCGTCTGGTTCTCAATTATGGTTGGCGTTGGCGTCGAACTGTTCAGATCCCAGATCCGAATCTTATCCGTTACCCGTGAACCCGCCGCCAAGTACTTGCCATCAGCCGAGAAAGCAAGGCAAGTGACGCCTTCTTTGAGAAGAATGTATGGATCTTTACCAGATTCATCTGTACGAGATTCCCAGAGGCGAGTGATCCTGTCATCTGAAGCGCAAACAAGCAGGTGACCCTTGTGAGAGAATACGGCGTTGTTGACCTGACAGGCGTGACCACTATGCATCATAGAAATCGCATGTCCTGTATCCGAACTCCAGAGACGAACGGTCCCATCAAAGGATGCTGATGCGATTATCTTGCCGTTCGAGGAGAACGCGACGGACAGAACCCAGTCTACGTGGCCGTATAATGGTTCCAGGACTGCGCGGCCAGTGTTAACGCTCCAGAGGTTTACTGCACCACTGCTAGTGCCCGAGGCGATATGTTGGCCGTTTGGAGCAAACGCAACAGATAAAACGGCGTCTTCGCCATGCTGTAGTGAGACGGTCTCCTCGCCAGTTCGCACATCCCAGATTCTCACGGTACCGTCGTGCGAGCCCGAGGCCAAGTGGTGGCCATCGGGGGAGTAGGCGACAGAGTTGACCTTGTCCTCGTGTCCTGTGAGAGTCGTAATCAGACCGCCGCCGTGACGGTCGATGCCGAAGGTCGCGACGGAGATGAGGCCAGTGCAGAGGGGCACGAAGTCACGATATACTAGAGAGTCCTTCGCCGCAAACGGGAGCGCCGAGATATAGATATGAGGTGCGCTCCTACTGATAGCAGCATGTGAAGACGCGGTAAACTCGTTAGCGTCGCGAAGAAACTGAGAGGTCTCTTGCTGTCTAATCTGATAGGATATAAGTGCGAGGTCTGTACGAAGCGTTGCGGACTCACCGCAGAGCCTGCAATGCGCAGAAGCCCCGAGGCAAGACCAATCTTACCCAGGACGCTGAGGACTTCTAACCAGAATAAGAATTTGGGTCTAAAACCCTGGGCAATCTCCTGGCCAAAGTCGGATGTGATTGAGGCGGCATCAACATGGTGGGCCCAGTTTAAGCATGCGTAGATGAGGGAGAGTGGAATCCAGTTGGGTTCGGTGTCGGGGTTGGGCTGAAATGAGGATTGACTCCGTGATATGTTGAAACAAAGGTCATCCCACCCCAGTCGTCTAAGGCAGCCGCATGCCAGGATGTCGTGGCCCAGGGAAGGCGCAATTCGAATAGAATCCGGCCCACGCTCGAGCATATAGTCACCGAACGAGGCATGTAGGGTCTGAAGGCGTGGTTCGAAATCATCTGAGGGAACATGCACGATAGAGTGCAGCCGCCGTAGTGAGCTACGAAGTCGTGCAGGCCTGATATCGATGAGTGCCGATAGCGCCTCGACTGAAAGCGAGATACGCGCTGTAAGAATGCACGCAAGAATACATCGCATCCTCTGTAGCTCATCGCTATCAACCGCCTCGGACCGTGAGGCCTCGGTGATGATCAACTCGTAGACCTTGTCCACAGTATTTGTTGCGGCGATACCTTTCGCGACGGTGGAGGTCACTTTGCGAAGCCGGTCCCGGCAGTCCTCTACATCCTCTGGATCTAGAATGTACTTGAGAACGGTGGAGGCGAAGATAAAGAGGCCACCAGACATCTTCACTATCAGCTCGATATCGTC
>Ga0247815_10001947_pt1 | contig 15458 bp, 20 predicted proteins | sample UWRJL194509B1_FD_181014 | JGI IMG/M metagenome (GOLD analysis project Ga0247815, IMG submission 181014) | Plant litter microbial communities from Arlington Agricultural Research Station in Wisconsin, United States - UWRJ-L194-509B-1 | ecosystem: Environmental > Terrestrial > Plant litter >...
TCTATTGCAATGTTTGACGGCGAGGAAGCAGTTCGTGAACGAAAGCAGACAGGAAATCTCGGATGCTGAACTCAACGCAAGCAACAAACAAGTGATCTCAAATCCAGATGATTGGGTACTGTGACCAACTGGCGCATGGTGCGGCGCGCAGACGCGTTTGAAGATGAGAGAAGCAGGAGACCAAGATTCAAACCGCGGATCCAAAGTCCGCTTGACGCGTTTGACTCTCGCTCTCTCCTTTCCACATTCATGGCATCTTTACTCCGACCGGCTGCACGTGTGGCCACTCGTGCCATCTCTAGAACTACGCCTGTCCGCGCATTTATATTCTCGCGCGGATTGCCTATTACACACCGCGCCGTCTACAGGCGATGGAACTCGACGTCCGCAACGCCGCCAGCTCTTGACACCAACACGCCACAACAACAAGAACAGCCCACAGGGACACAAACTCAGGAACCACGACTCTCCATTACGTTCACCTGTACCGCAAACGATTGTGGCCACCGATCCTCGCACGAGTTTACAAAACGCGCATACACGACTGGGTACGCCGTTCTGCGCGTCCGAAAAGGCGACCTCCACTCATATTTTGTGGTTTGGATAGTATTGTGATCGTGCAGTGTCCATCGTGTAAGAACAGGTGCGTCGTAGCAGCTAAAAGAAACATGCGCCACGCGACTCATTTGTCACGCGCAGGCACCTCATTGCAGACCATAAGGGCTGGTTCAAGGAGACAGACGGTGCGTAAACTCGCTCGTTTGCTTATCGAATGACTTTACATGTTGCTGAATGAGCTTGGGTTGCAGGCACGGGCGGTGGCAAGCTCAAAACGATCGAGGACCTGGTACGCGCAAAAGGCGAACGCGTCGATCGAGGCCGCATAGACGTCGAGACCAGCACGATTGAATACTTTGACGACCCGACTGACGCTCCAGACTCGAAGCCGTCGCAATAGTCATGTGCGTCGCATGGCCGGTACGGGCGCCAGCAACAGAGGAGCCAATGGGCTGCAGTGAGATTTGTGCAAAAGTGATGTATTCTATGCTATAATGCGCGATCAACTCGACTCGGCGGGTGCGTCTGCGGGCACAGGCTCAATAATAGAGTGCTTTACGAGGAGTTCTTCGAGTTTGCCGCTCTGGTGCACTGTATGCAGGCAGTCAGCAACTTTGTCAGCAAAGTGTAGAGATGTGGACGCACTCTCGAGGACGATGTCACAGCCACCGAGAAACTCGCCGTCAACGTAGAGCTGGGGTATTGTTGGCCATTGCCTGAAGGAAGAAACGTGTAAGTGGGTGGCACAGCAAGAGCGCGCGACACGACTGGACACGCACGAATATTCCTTGATGCTTTCGCGCAACTGTGCGTCCTCAAGCACATTGTAAGATGCAAACTTGCTGGGAGAAACGCCATGCAGCTCGAGGATCTTGATGACCGCACGCGAGAAACCACATTGCGGCGCGGATGGCTCGCCCTTCATGAAGAGTACGAGCGGATGTGCCTTGACAGCGATATCCAGCTTTTGGCGGATGTCATCTGTAATCAAACGGCGGAACATGGGCTGGCGCGCGAGGCGCAGTGTTGACCTTTGCAAGACGGCACGAGCGAGCATGGTGGCAGCAAGTCAAGAAAGAAATAGTCGCGCTCGCTAAACTCCGAATGACCGCGTCAAAACCTGAAAACTCAGTCCTAACAACATGTGTGATTTGTAGTAAGTTACTGCTTCTGAGAAGTCTGCTCGCGTTCCTTGCGAATACGGAGCCGCTGGATGCCCTTGAGCGCGGCTTGTGTCTTCTGCTCGCGCTCTGCACGCCGCTCGCGAATGCGTTCGAGAATACGTCTCCGTGGCTCTGGCTCGGAATCTGCAGGCAACGAATGCCGAATGATGGCAGACATTCTCCCGCGCATCCTGCCTTCCATACCCATGCCCCATGTCTCCTGGTACTTCTTCAGGAGCGCCTCCCGGTCCGCTTCAGCCATGTCTTCCACCGCCAGCGGGTAGTAAAATGGCTCGTTTAGGCCCACAACTGCACGCTTGAAGCGAGCACGTTCGCGAACACCCTTCCTCATCGTGTTCCGGTTGCGCCGCGACTCGTTAAAGCCAGTGTAGATGTCCGTGCGAATGTATGTGACGTCCAACCCATACACGGCCTTGAGGTACCCACGAACGTCCAACTTGCTCATCGACTGCGAGATATGGAATGTCGCCTCGAACGGGTTGTAAGGGAATCCCTTTGGCGTCTTGTTGCGCACCATCGACACGATGTAGTTGGGCAGATACACCCGCTGACCTACGATCGACCCCTTGACAATACCACGGATGCGGTACCTCTTGGGCTCGGTCGCGCGGAACTGTTCCAGATCGACTTCACCGGGTTGTAGAGGTCGTTTGTTCTTGATTGCCTGTCGCTGTGCCAGTTTGTGCGGCGTAGAAGCCGTTCGCGCGAATGCTTTTGCGACGCGCTCTGGGTCCGAAAGCACTTCTGGTGCGATTTTGGGCACGTGTACGCGCTTGCGAATCATGCGAGGCGCGGTAGGTGTGAACGCGGCCAGCTTGCGGAATGTTGGGACGAACGCCATGGCGCGCGAAATTTAGAGGGCAACACGAGCCTCGGAAGACCCCGGCGCGTCCTTCTCCTTGTCCTCCTTGAAACTTGTTCTGTTTAACCTCACATGCTCAAACGGATGCTTCTACATCCGTATTCGCAAAATGCACTGGTTGTTGGATGAAGGACCTCGCTTCCCTACTTGCTCAGTGTATTGGAACCATAGTTGATGGCCAAACACAGCCGTTCCGATCCAAACGAAAACAGGCCCGTCATGTGGCCTGCATCCACCTCTTCCGTCCATCCTTGCCCTCCCGCCTCTCTAGAGCTCGCAGTGATCATGTTTGAAGACGAGCTAGCACTTATACCCGAACTCAGGCTTCGCGACGGAGACAAAGCACACTCGGTTCATCAGCAACTCGTCACTGCGCCGCTGCTCAACCTCACTGCACTTCAGCGGCATCTCAAGTACTTTCCTTCTCGCGGGCTTTTGGGCCTCAGCAACATAGAACGTATTTACCTCAATACAAACGAGCCTGGTAGCGGTATCGTCTGTGGCGTTCAGGTACGCTTGTGATCGCAAGCTCATAGAAAGTAATTTGACATTGAAATCCAGGGCTCTGGAAAAACATATACACTCTGCTGTATTCTCGAGAACGCTCTCATCTCAAGTTCGCACATTGGTGCGCTCCCTAACCCCCAGGCAGCATTGGTGTACGTGAAAACACCACAGATGCTACTCGTCAGCTGGGCTGAGCTGCATTAGCTTTCACTTTGATCAGCAGGATTACAAGCGCCCATGCGAGGCGGCGTTCTTAGGCACCCCCAGTGGGACATTGTCCGGTGCAACCTCCGTGCCCAAAATCACTGTGCTTTGCTCGTGCGTCATGTGCTTGACCTACTGTACCCTAGCCCTGGCTGAGCCGACTTGCACCGTATCCACTGTACCCGACAGCCCCAGCAATCTGATCCAGCGCACTGAAGCCTATCGCTCTCTTTCAAACGTTCGCGTTGCGCCACTGTATGTCTCCGAACAAGACCTAACCGTCGATCGTGTGCTCGCACTTTTGGGCTGGGACAATCTCCAGGTTAGTTCCCTACATCCTCACGTAAACGTCTGCCCATTCTTGCATTCCACCAGCCCACACCCCTCTACATGGACACTGTGATCCGCATCATGCGCTCAATAGGCGCTGACCGGTTCACCTACAGAGGTGGGCTTCTATGTTGGCCTCTTGCGATAAGAAGCCTGACTGTCAAACTCTCGTACTAAGACTTCCGGTACCAGCTTGCTAATGTACAGCTCGACAGTGCACCGACAGCGATGTTGCAACTGCGGCTGGACCTGATCGACTCGTTCCTTCAACTTCAGGCTGGGTCGCCGCCGAGCATCATGATACAATCGTACTTTGCCGTCGGCGACGTCGTTCTGATTGATTTAACCGACCCATTCCTTGACGGTGAGCTGTTTTCAGTTGTGATTGGGCGAATTTGAAGTGACTCAATGTAATAGGCACGACCGCTGGGCTACTGTTCGACATCGTACTCCATTCGTTCGTCGGGTGGCAGACGGCGAGCGGCAAGATCGTCGGTACGTCACTTTGCACCTCCGCATCCCATGCTTCTACCCAACACTTCTCACGACAGTCTTCGACGGGGCCCACAATTACCTAACACCTGACGAGACGTCCTGTCTCAATCGGTCGGTCGCTGACGCCATTCGCTTGCAACGCCACTTCGCAACACGCGTCATCGTCGCAACCCAGGACCTCACCGTCATCTCGCGCAGACTTCTCGACTTGTCGTCTTTCGTCATCTGCCATCGCTTCAGCTCGCCGTCGTGGTGCACGTACCTTGCCAACAATTTCAACTATTTACAAACTCATGATGCAGAAAAATGGTTTCAGACGATCAGGTGGCTCGGTACAGGCGAGGTTATCATCTTCTCTCCGACAGCAACGGCTGACTACGAAAAGGAAGGAGTGACCCAGTTTCTCGGCGGGGATTATATCAAAGTCAGAGTTCGGCTGAGGCTGACAAAGGTGGGTGGGGGATCCTTGGGGTCCTACCACTACCTCGATGCCAGCTTGGGCGGTTAGGTCGATTCAGACGTTCAAACGCATTTCTCTTGGATAACATGTCTGCTATGCCGAAATAACATTCTCGATCATCTTCTGTTGGGACTGGCACATGGATAGGATGACAGAATGTAACACGCATCCTACCATAGCGGAATGCTCAAACCAAATGTTTTAAACGGGATAGTGTACGGAGTATTGGGACGAACGCCATGGCGCGCGTAATTTAGAGGGCAACACGAGCCTCGGAAAACCCCGACGCGTCCTCCTCCTTGTCCTCCTTGAAACTTGTTCGTTTCAACCTCCTATGCTCAAAACTGTGCCTGTGCATCTACATTTACAAAATGCAGTGGTTGGTTCATGAAGGAGCTTGCCTCACTACTTGCTCAGTGCATTGGGACCATGGTTGATGACCAAACACGGCCGTTCCGATTTGGAACTGTGACGCCGCCTCAGTTCGCGATCCAAACGGAAACCGGCTGCTATTTGGCCTCGATCAGCCTCTTCCGTTCTTCCTTGTCCTCCCGCCTCCCGAGGGCTCACAGTGATCATGTTTGAAGACGAGTTGGCACTTGTACCCGAACTCGGACTTCGCGACGGAGACAAAGCACACTCGGTTCATCAGCAACTCGTCACTGCGCCGCTGCTCAACCTCACTGCGCTTCAGCAAAATCTCAAGGACTTCCCGTCTCGCGGTCTTCTCGGCCTCAGCAACGGAGAACGTATTTACCTCAATACAAACGCGCCGAGCAGCGGTATCGTCTGTGGCGTTCCGGTACGCTTGCGATCGCAAGCTCATAGAGAGTCATTTGACATTGAGATCCAGGGCTCAGGAAAGACTCATACACTCTGCTCTATTCTCGAGAACGCTCTGATCCCCAGTTCGCACATTGGTGCGCTCCCTGACCCTCAGGCAGCATCGGTGTACGTGAAAACACCGCAGATGCTACTCGTTAGCTCGGCTGAGCTGCATTAGCTTTCACTTTGATCAGCAGGATTACGGGCGGCCATGCGAGGCGGCGTTCTTAGGCACTCCCGGTGGAACCTTGCCCGGTGCAGCCTTTGTGCCCAAGGTCACTGTGCTTTGCTCGTGCGTCATGCTGCTTGACCTACCCTGGTCCTGGCTGAACTGACTTGTACCGTATTCACTGTGCCCAATAGCCCCAGCAATCTGATCCACCGTACCGAAGCCTATCGCTCCCTGCCGAATGTTCGCGTTGCGCCACTATACGTCTCCGATGAGGATCTAACCGTCGATCGTGTGCTCGCGATTTTTGGCTAGGACAATCTCAAGGTTGGTACCCTACATCCTCACGCAAAAGTTTGCCCATTCTCGCATTCTACCAGCCCGCCCCCCTCCACATAAACCCTGCAATCCACGCCATGCGCTCAATAGGCGCTGGCCGGTTCACCTACGGAAGTGCGTTTCTATGTTAGTCTATTGCGATAAGAAGCCTGACTGTCAACTCTCGTACCAAGGCTTCCAAAGCAATGTTTACAGAACTCGGAATGACCCTGCATTTTTAAGGATGCTGGATCTGCAGCTGGGGCAGATCAATTCGTTCTTTCAACGTCCGGCTGGGTCGCCGAGCATTCAGTCGTACTTTGCCGCCGGCGACGTCGTTTTGATTGATTTAACCGACCCACTCCTTGACGGCGAGCTGCTTTCATTTGTGATTGGGTGTATTTGAGCTGAAGCAATGCAATAGGAACGACCGCTGGAGTACTGTTCGACATCGTACTCCATTCATTCGTCGGGTGGCAGAGGACGAGTCGCAAGATCGTTGGTACGTCACTTTGCTCTGCCTCATTCCAGAGTTTCCACCTAACAATTCTCACGATAGTCTTCGACGGGGCCCACAATTACTTGGCGCCTAACGAGTCCTGTCTCAATCGGTCGGTTGCTGACGCCATTCGCTCGCAACGCCAGCTCGCAACAAGCGTCATCGTTGCAACCCAGGACCTCGCCGTCATCTCGCGTAGGATTCTCGACATGTCATCTTTCATCATCTGCCATCGCTTCAGCCTGCCGTCATGGTGCACTCTCCTTGCCAACAGTTTCGACTGCTTACAAGCTCGGGATGCAGACAAATGGTTTGAGACGATCAGGCGGCTCGATACGGGCGAGGTCATCATCTTCTCACCGAAATCTCTGGTTAACCGCGAAAATGAAGGGGAGATGCAGCTTCTCGGCGGGGATTATATCAAAGTCAGAGTTCGGCTGAGGCTGACAAAGGTGGGTGAGCCATCCTTGGGTTCCTACCACTACCTCGAGGCCAGCTTGGGTGTTTAGGTCGATTCAGACGTCCAAACGCATTTATCTTGGATAACATGTCTGCTATGCCGAAATAACACCCTAAATCATCTTCAGTGGGGACTGGCACATGGGCAGGATGACAGAATATAAAACGCATCCTACCATAGCGGACATGTTCAAACCGAAGTTTTCAGCGGGATACTGTACGGAGTATTGGACGAACCCCACGGCGCGATATTTAGTGGGCGGACACGAGCCCCGGAAAACCCCGACGCGTCCTCCTCCTTGTCCTCCTTGAAACTTGTTCGTTTCAACCTCCTATGCTCAAAACTGTGCCTGTGCATCTACATTTACAAAATGCAGTGGTTGGTTCATGAAGGAGCTTGCCTCACTACTTGCTCAGTGCATTGGGACCATGGTTGATGACCAAACACGACCGTTCCGATTTGGAACTGCGACGCCGCCTCAGTTCGCGATCCAAACGAGAACCCGCCCGCCATTTGGCCTGCATCGGCCTCTTAAGTCTCTCCTTGTCCTCTCGCCCCTCGAGAGAGTTCACAGTGATCATGTTTGAAGACGAGTTGGCACATCTGGACGAGCTCGAATATGACGGTAGCGGAGAGCACACACGCTCGGACCATCATCAACTCATCAACGCGCCGCTGCTCAACCTCGCCGCACTTCAGCAGCATCTAGACTATTTTCCCTCTCGCGGAATTCTGGGAACTAGTGACGGAGAACGCATTTACCTCAACACGAATGCGCCGAACAGCGGCGTCGTATGTGGCGTCCAAGTACGTCTGCGATATGTAGGCTCACAGATGATCACTAACATCGAGATCTAGGGCTCGGGAAAGAGCCATACCCTCTCATGTATTCTTGAGAACGCTCTCATCCCAAGTTCGCGCATCGGTGCGCTCCCTGAGCCTCTGGCGGCACTGGTGTACGTGCCAAGGCTGCTACTCGTTACCTGAGCTGAGCTGCATCAGCTTCCACTTTGATCAGCAAGAGTGCATGCGACCATGCGAAGCAGCATTCTTGGCCTCTCCCGGTATCAGTGGGATAGCCGCTGTGCCCAAGGTTTCTGTGCTCTGCTCGTGCGTATTGTTTCTTGACCTGCCTCAAGAGCAAATTTTGATGTTGTTCACTCTATGTACCAACAGCCCAAGCAATCTGATCCGTCGTACTCGCGCCTATCACAGCCTGACTAACGTTCGCGTCGCGCCTCTCTATCTCTCTGAACAAGATTTAACCGTCGACCGCATGCTCGCACTTATGGGCTGCGACAATCTCGAGGTGAGTATCCCTTCACATCTACGTAGACGTCTGCCCATGCTAATATTTGATCAGGACATGCCTCTCTATATGAACACTGTCCTCCGTATCATGCGCTCGATGGGCGTCGACCGGTTCACCTACAACGGTACATTCCCATCTTGGTCTCTCGCAACAACAAGCCTGACTGTGACCTCTCGCGCGAAGAGTTCAAATGGCAGCTTGCGCAGGAAAGGCTTGATGGCAAGCAGACGGCAATGCTCAAACTACGATTGGACCTTCTCGACTCGTTCCTTCGACCGGGGTCGCCAAACATTCAGTCGTACTTTGCAGTCGGTGAAATTGTTTTGATTGATTTGACCGACCCGTTCCTCGATGGTAAGTTGCTCTCATTTGCAACTACATGATATTGAGCTGACGCGATGCCACAGGCACCACCGCTGGACTACTCTTCGACATCGTACTTGATTCATTCGTTGGGTGGCCGGCGGCGAGTGGCAAGATTGTCGGTGCGCCACTTCACGCTCCCTCGTTCTAATGTTGCCGCTGAACTTTCTTACGACAGTCCTCGACGAGGCACACAAGTTTCTAACATCTAGCGAAACGTCCCGCCTTAACCTGTCGCTCGCCAATACCATTCGCTTGCAACGCCACCTCGCAACGCGCGTCATCATTGCCACTCAGGAGCCCACTGTCGTCCCGCGTACGATTCTCGATTTGTCGTCGTTCATCATCTGCCATCGCTTCAGCTCACCGTCCTGGTGCACTCATCTCGCCCGCCATGTCAACAGTTCACAGTCTCAGAGTGCGGAGACGTGGTTCCAGAAGGTCATGATACTTTCTACGGGCGAGAGCATCGTCTTCTCGCCGATGGCACTGGTTGACGTCGACGAGGAGGGAAATATCGAGCTTCTCGGCGGGCGTTACCTCAAGGTCAAGGTTCGACCGAGGCTGACGCGGGATGGTGGACAGTCGCTTCTCGCAGTCGGCCGTACGCTAGAGAATTTAAGCTTTGGTAGTATCGCCAATGTGGATCCAGTGCCTGCGCGGCCAGCCGCACCCGTACAAGTCGCACCACTGATGCAGGCCTCTTCTACTGTCGGTCCAACGAGCGCCCGTACATCTGCCTTCCCTCCCTTCCTCCGCGAGCAACAACTTCAGAGAGTCCAGAACGTCACCCTGGCTGATACTTCGGAGCAACTCAGACAGCGCTTTGCAGCAGGTGGCTATGAGTCGCAACCTTGGTTCAGATCGCTTCAGGCTCAGGCGGAGGCGAGGGGATTAATATCGGTTCCCTACCGCAGCGACATTGGCAATGTCGACAACGACGACGACAGCGATAGCAGCAATAACGACGATGACTTAGATAAATATTACGATGACAACGAAAACGATGACGTGGACCAGCCAGCTCTTCCACCCACCCTTGGAGCCGCACATTCGCCTTACGTCGATACTGTACCCCCGCTGGTCTCCTGGTATCTCGGATCCCTGCCTACGTCGTTTACTGCTTCACCGTCGTGGCCTACAGCTCTGCCTGCGCAGCTGGCTGGAGCATATCAGCCGCTGCAGTTGCAAATGCCACCTAGACTTCCGGTGCGTCTCAAGCCTTTCGTTGACGCTCTACTTGTGTCCGCTCGTGCCGGCCGCCCGGTCGTCGTAGTGGATAAGTCGTTCCGCAACAAGTTCAAACCGCTCTTGAAAGACAAATCCGTGTACCGGGCGGCGAACAAAGGTTTGCGTTGGCAGGAAATGCTGCGGGACGCTAGGAAGCAGCAGGGCCTGATCATGCTGGAGAATATGGAATTGAATCGCAAACAGTTGAAGCAGTCCGGCAAGAAGAGGACGATTCGACTCCTTCATCACGGCCCATTCCATTATGTATAAACAGAACTCACTCGAAGTTTCACTGTTTCTTCACCAAAACACCCTATGACAAAATTAAGATAACGCTTCTGGCTATTCACGTTTTCACATCTATTGAATCAAGTCTAGGTCGTCGAGTGTATCAACTGGGCGGGTAGAGTTTACAGAGCGCGAGAGCATCGCCTAATGCGTTGTGCAGTGCGTATTCTACCTAATAAGTGTGTTGTTCCCTAAAGATGCGAGGTGTCATGAGATATGGATACAGTGTTCGTGAGATGCAGGTTGGTTGATTTGATGGGCGTGCGAGCAGCAGCCATGTAGTTTTGCTGACAGTGCTGGTTATCGCCCGACAGGATGCAGGCTAGTGGTGCGAGTGCGTGCTGCTGCCGTGCGGTCACACGTGCAGAAGACGGCAATGCCAAGGTTGAAGGAAGTCGAATCGCTGAGATTTACCTCCGCATAAGCGAGCTCCGGGCCCTCGCCTCGCCACCTTTGTAGAAGAGCCATATCGGGAACGGTACGCCCAACAGAATTGCCACGCCCGCCAAAAGCGTGCTACCGGGTCCCAAATCCAGCGCCTCGAACATCTGTGTTGCAAATAGCGGGAACGCAAAGCCGAACATGCTGCGCAGGAACGACGAGGCGGCAATGGCTGATGCGGCGTATGTGAACGAGTCGACGAGGTAGAGCGTGATTGCAAGGAAGCTGAGCATGACGCCCAAAGCGAAGATGGCAGTTCCGATGATAGGTACAATCCAGTGGATGTCGCTGCGTGCAGTCCAGCCAAAGATGAGGATGCCGATGGGCACGATGGTGCTGGCGACGATCATCAAAGGGAGGCGGAATTCGGGTTGTGCGACACCGTTGTTTTTCTTGGTCATCTGAGGAAAGTGTGAGTGTTGGCTAGCTGATGATAAGCAGGAGCTGTGACGCACCCTCAAATATATGGCATTCATCCAGCTGGCACCAAAGAGAGTCGATGCGAAGAAACCAACGCCAAGACCGAGGTACGCCAGACCCGAAACATTTGTGCCGAAGTGGTAAACGTCGTGGAAGATGCTTGGGAATGTGCTGAATAGCAGATACATGATGCCTGGGAAGTGTAGAGTCAGCCACCAAGTCATAGGGTCTCGTTAAGAGGTGCTGACCATAGTTGAGACCCATGTAAGCCGCCAGCGAGAAGCAGATGATGCTCCTCGTCAGGAGGATGAATGGCCGTGAGATATTCAGCCACAATACTTGTCCCAGTTTCGCCTTCTCCGGCGTCTTCTCCGGTAGCTCGCCCCGTGCCTCTTCGTCCTTCACACGCCGCAGAGCCCGTTGCTCGATGATATACGGCGCGTAAGTTTCCTCAAGGAGTGGAATGCCGAGCGCAAGGCTGACGCCGGCGAGAGCCGTGATGACTACGAAGATCCACTTGTAGCCGGCTGCGGCAACGAGGAAGCCACCGGCAACGGGACCGATGACGGGACCGAGCAGGGGGCCAAGAGTGTAGATTCCCATGGCCTGAGCACGCTCGCGTTCGGTGAAGACATCAGCAACGCAACCGCCACCAATGCCAACCGCAGCACTTCCACCCAGGCCAGCTGTAGCGCAAAATTATCAGCGACTGCGAGAATATACAACACGAGGTGGTGAACGGACCAAGAAGCCGGAAGACGCAGATGGCCGCGGTGTTTGGCGCCCAGATGCTGACGAGATTGAAGGCTGGGTCTATGTGTCAGCGAACCGCGCGCCTGAGGGCTGTCTGTTGTCAACGGACTGACCGAAAAACACGGCCGTAGAGATGTGTAGGATGATCCTGCGTCCATACATCTCACTGAGAGGACCAAGGATCAAGGGGCCGACGGCGAAACCGAGGAGAAAGATTCTGAACGGTGCAATGCGTCATGAGCGAGGCGACCCAGACGGGATGCGATGGGACAGGGACGCACGAGAGAACCAGACCCACAACGGTCTGATTGGTGATTTTATAATGCCGCGCCATGTCGGCGAGACCGGGAGCGAGCATAGATGACGCCAGTGGTGCAACCCTAAACGAAACGCAACCACCGATTAGACTACAAAGCCTCATTCGCAGGCCATGAAAGGGCCAACTCACATTGTGTACAGACTGACGATGGTAATCGTGATCCATTTGCGCCTGAACGTCCAGTTGCGCGGGTTTTCCGGATCTGTTTCCCAGTCGAATGGCTCCTTCACACCGCTGATCTCGAGCTCCTCGTTGTGCGCATTATCGTCGTCCGCGAGATGCTCAGGCGACGCTAGTGTTGCACTTTCGCTCAATGGCTCTGCATGCTTGTGGCCTTCGCTCGACGGTGCATGCGCATAGCTAGCAGCTGAGACACGCTTCTCGTCGACGGAGGACGAGCGAGAGGGCACAGACGGCGGCTGGGTGGCTGACATGGGCGGCAGACAAAGCAATCCAGGAGGCGTCGCGCCAGCATCAGGGGAGCCCATCTTGCTTTTGAAGGATTGCACGGCAGAAGCGATCATCCCGGGCCGCTGATGCCACAAATCTTGCGTCAAAGCAAGAGGCACCCATCCGCCGCTACCCGGTATGCAAATATAGACCCTTTGCTAGTTGTATGTCCCACGGTCCCACTCAATCTACGATATGACAAGTATGCGACAGGTGTCTCTGATCCGGTGGTTTATCGGTTCTCATGCCTGCCAGTCGAGGTCGAGGCGAGTTGAGGAGTGAGGCCAAGCGAGGGAGATGCCGCGCCATGCCGGGCCCTTTCACATGGCGGCCGGTTCGGCGAATCACTCGGAATGACGAGCAGCTGAGTCAGCGAGACGCACAACCGTTAAAGCGCCGGAAGAGGCAGAACGCCGCATCGGGCGCTGAAAACCGAAGCGGAATTCGAACATCTGAGCATGCAATTACAGTCATCGATTGTGGGTAGCTAGCTAGCTTCCCGGTGGAGGAACGTGAACGTGCTGCGACCGGGACAGCCCACATGGACTTTTTTGAAGGAGGCAGTACTCACCGGCACTCGGTGTAGCCCTTAATCACCGAGAAGTGTGTCCGTGCTTCAGCGGAGAGCAACCCAGGGTGCGCCGACTGTGCAATCTATATCAGCTCTCAATCTGCCGACCGCCGGATCCGTGGTGCAAGTCTCTCGTGGCAAAGTTAGCAAGTAGTAATCGGTCACCGCTTGAATTGTCCTTCCACGAGTGTCAAAGCAATACCGTACTAAGTGAACATTGAATTCGCGCAAATACAAAGAGTTAATTTGACATGCCGATGTATGAACCTGTCTCCATATGCGCGACTCCCAACTCCGACAGCTCCGCGGAGTTGTCGGGGGGGGGGCATTCCGGTTTTGGCAATACCCGCCAACAGAAATAGAAACTCGCCCTACGAGTTCAGAGCAGGGTTGGTACAAGAGATAACGCCCCAGATTTGTTGCCACCGAAGCTCGTCCGGTTTGTCAACCCCATGACTGCAACCCGTGGATGTTCAGCTCCAGCACGCAATCGCGCCACTGAGTCACATCGCACCGAGCCACCGTCGAGCTACTTGAACGCCTTACAAACGAAACGCCGTGCAGAACTTCTGCTTGCTCAGCCGCAAATAATCGCGTGAAATATAGAAGCACATCCGGCATACAATCGCGGCCGCCGAGGGTTCGGCGACCGAGGGCCGCGGTAAGAGCTATGACCCCGACATGACTTGAATGGTCAACTCGTCGAGCCCTGGTATCCTCTTGCGCAGCAGCGCGTCGACCCGCTCGATCACCCGGTCCACATTTGAGTGCCCGTGCCCGTCAGATGCACGTGCGACGTGGACGTGTATGGCGCCGATCAACGTGCTCGCGTCTTTCGGCCAGAACTGCGGCGCGCTATAGCCCGCGACACCGTCTAGAGCTTGCAGCTAGAAAATCGTCAGCAGGGTTCAGCAACACATTAAGATGAATGAATGCGCACCTCGGACAGCGCCAGTCGTACGGAATCTGTACGCTCCGGCCCGATGTCGAGAGCGAGTACCCGCGCGCAGTCCATGACCAACGGGTATACACTCGCGGAGATCATGATTGCGATAAAGATACTCGCAATCGGATCGAAGCCCGTCCAGCCATAAAACTGGATGAGCAGTGTTGAACAAATCACACCCACCGAGCCGAGGGTGTCGGCCATCACGTGCAGAAACACTTTACAGAGCATGGGTTAGCGGCGGTGAATTTACAGCTGTGGAACCAAAAAACTTACCTCCGCGCATGTTGTGGCTATGCCCGTGTTCATCGTGCGAGTGGTGCGAATGAGAATGCGTGTTCGGGGTCGGGTGTGGCGCATGCGCGTGGACTTCCGAATAGTGTGCGTCCTCACCAAAACGATACGACGGCGTAAGCGGTGATAATGCAGAGGCGGGCTGCGTATACAGTGAGTGGCTATTCAAGCAGACAACGAATCAGCTCACCCCACTGTGATGCGCATGTTGGTGATCATGGTCATGTCCATGCTTGTGGTCATGGTCATGGTCATGGTCGTCATGCCCATGCGCGTGTCCGTTCGCATGACCATTCTCGTGCGATCCGTGCGAATGTTTCCCATGTCCATGATCGTCGTCCGAGTGGTCAGAGTGATCATGCTCGTGTTCGTGCTCGTGCTTGTGGTCAGAGTGGCCGTGAGCATGGTCGTGCTTTGCATTGAGTGACTGCTTGCGCTGGTGGAGCTGCGAGTTGCCGTACGAGTTGGTCCGAACGGGCGAGAGGATAGGAGAGTGACTGTGTTTCTCCTCATGTGAGTGCGAGTGCGAATGGTCGTGCGAGTGCCCGTGCCCATGTTCATGCTCGCCCGAGTGCTCATGGCCATGATCATGGTCGTGATCGTGCGCGCACTTCTCGTCGTGCTTATGCTCGTGCGAGTGACCAGGCTCGTCATGCTCATGGTGCGCATGGTCGTGATCATGGTCGTGGTCGTGGTCGCATTTCTCGCCGTGCTCGTGCCCGTGATCATGGTCATGATCATGGTCGTGGTGATCATGATCGTGCGAATGAGCATCAGCATGCGAGTGACTATGCGAGTGCGAGTGGTCATGGTTGTGATCCTGCTTGGTGGTCAGTCGCATCCCGAACTCTCAGACTGGCGACAAACATGGGAGTGCGAGTGGTCATGACCCTGTACAATAATCAGATACGTTTGGCCTCAGCGAAGACGGAATACGCACATGAGAATGCGAGTGCGAGTGCGAGTGCCCGTGCCCATGGTCGTGCCCATGGCTATGCCCATGGCTATGTCCCTGCAAGACCGTCAACGCTCCATACATCTCCCACCACTCCTGTACTTACATGGTGATGATGTCCTCCCATCGCAAACATACCAAACAAGTTAACGCCAAGCCCCATACTGCTCACCAACAACAGCTGGTTGGTATTCATCTCCGGCGGATCAATGAGCCTCTGAACCGCCTCGAACACGATAAACACC
>Ga0247815_10001951_pt1 | contig 15445 bp, 12 predicted proteins | sample UWRJL194509B1_FD_181014 | JGI IMG/M metagenome (GOLD analysis project Ga0247815, IMG submission 181014) | Plant litter microbial communities from Arlington Agricultural Research Station in Wisconsin, United States - UWRJ-L194-509B-1 | ecosystem: Environmental > Terrestrial > Plant litter >...
TGAACGGGTTGACTCCTGGCGAAACGGCCGGTCATGTTGCCGCCCACACAGACAACCCGCCGACAACATACTGCGGACGATTCTATCATGTTCGCTCATTCATTATTTCATCATCGCCGAAGAGCTGCCTCGGGTCCTTCGTCCTACCGACTCGTTCCTGAGGCTGCCAGTGCGGCCGCCGTTGTTCCTGCACCTCCACTCCTCGCGCTGCTAGGGTCAAATCAGGTTTCGTACTCGATATCTTCTTCGATCTTCAGAAACCCACTGGCGGCCGCCATGCATTGAAGAGATCCACCACAAGTACCAAAGGATGTACTGCGCGATTACTGCGATGATAAGCAAGAGTCGACGTCGCGAGTCTTCAAGTCCGCCCCGTAGGTCCAGAACATGGACACGCGCTTTCTTGCGACCAGAGCTGTTGGTAACGCTACGTCCTCGAGCAAATGTATTACGAGATGAATGAACTCATTGATCCGTTCGTGAAGCCTTGTTCCACCTCGTTGCCAGCGCAAGCTATCTCGTTGCAGCCACCTACATATTTCCCTATTTCAGTGTCTGGGCTTCCGGAACTACTAGCAACCAGCGCAACTTCCAAGCCGAAGGTATGTTCGCGAATGGTTAGTTGAGTCCAGGCGTGCACATTTCGCTTTCTTACTCGTCATTATGTTTACTGCAGCCTGCATGCCCGCACGACAAGGCCGAATACGCGCCTAGCTATATGCGCCGCCCAGTCATTATAGTGGACGCCTGGATGTCAGCCAACGGCAAGGTCACCAAGAGCGCCGAAAGAAGCAAAGTGGTATGTGTCACGGTCGTGCAACATGCCTTAGCTCATCCGTGACGCTTACCTACAGCTCCTCGACTCTTGTTTTCGCACCTGTCCTGCTTAGCTCGCAGTCTGCGCCCACGCACATTCATCCAAACTCGCTCGCGTCACCTCGCCCTTGCTAGTTGCGACTCGTGCCACACATGTCAACGTCGCGCATCATCGTTACCCTCGTGCGTTGATCATTTTGGCTCGCTCCAGTCCGCCAACACAGATTGGGCCTCATTGGCATGTCATTGGTATACGCATGATTGCGATTGTGGTGCGGTCGACGGTTGTGCTGTCACGCCGCGCCAAACACGTCGTCGGCCCACCTCATCTTCGCCCTCACACATGCAACCACGCTCGCCCGCCTCTGGTAGTCTGTACTGGTCTTTGCTTGCACCAAGCTTGACCTCGCCACAAGGTCTGCCTATCTCCACTATGTTGGAAGCGAGGGAGACGAGGACAATTTGTAGTCGAGCGGTCATCGATCAAGGATTCATTGGCTCGCAGTCACATTTTGTAGATAGACTATCAGAAGCAGACTAATCGAATGATACTGCAACTTGCGTTGACCTTCGGAGTAACATTCCGTGTCAGTACCCACATTCCTCCTGCCTCGTTCCTTTTCCCACCTACCCTGTGGTTGAGATTTTCGTGACGGTACAGCTGGTGAAGGGAACTCAAACAATTGAGGATGCAATGACCCGCACAAATCTTGCCAGCAGTCATTGAAAAGAGCAGGCCACCAGTTGGCCCCAAATTGCTGCCGAACTCTGGTCAGATCTGGGACGAGCTGCCTCAATCTCGGGAACAATGGGCCACGAGGGCGTTGCCCAATATGGCTCGACGCCTGTCTCTCTCACTCCATCCGTTCTCTCTTCGCTAAACCAGCCGCGTCGCCTAGCTCGCTGCCTTCAGCTAGCCGTGCTAGAACGGCTTGACGTGCCTCTTCTCTCGTCGTCCCCTCTTCTGGTCGACCATGCCCTTCGCGCCCATAATGATTGTACGCTTACACACTCTCTTTCTAGATACCAATCGCACCCGCTTGGTCCGCAAGCCGCATCCTGCAGAATCCTTCTTCAACTTTTTCATGCCGCCAACTCCGCCGAATGAGGATGAAAACGAGAATGATGGTGACGAGGACCAGGTGCGCACCATTGTCTGTACCTATTGTGGAGCACAGATGACAGCCTAAGTTGTCGTCCCGTGTGTGTTTGCATTGCGTCGATGCTGGATTCGCCCGTCACCTCACTTCTACATCATCCCGGATACCTGAAAACCTTCGTACCAACAGCTAGAGAAGCTTAAGCAGAGGCTTGAGCTCGATTAACAGATCGGCGAGGACTTCAAAGAGCGGGTACGTCCGCGTGCCTCGCACTACAGTTACTGCTTCCTCCTCAGCAGTCTGATAACCCTCGCACACCCTAGGTTATTCCGCGCGCTATCAACTTCTTCAACGGCAAAGCTCTCGATTACGAGGACTTTGAGGATGAAGATGATGACTACGAGGGTCTGGACGAGGACGATGAGGACGATGATGAGGAGGTGAGTTTGTGCGAGGGCGTGAGTGACCTCGCGCCAGCCCCGCCCGTTCCATGCACTCCTTTCCCCCACCGACACTGACGCTCCAGGTAAAGGACTCGGATGATGGTAACTCGCCGCAACTGCGTCGTCGCGCACCAGCGGCAGGCTCGAATGCACCGAACGCCGAGGAGTGCAAGCAGCAGTGAACAACTTTCTCGTGCTTCCCTCTTCTCCTGCATCCCATTTGCGTCTTGAAATACCTCCCTCTCCTAGGGACCCCGTTATCAATTTGATCACTGTCTCTCCTTTCTCTCCTGGCATGACCAAACATTTGATTGTCAGCAACCGTCCGCTTCGTTACTCGCCTTCCTCGCTGCCCCCTCTTAGCATACACTTGCTACCTCTCTCACACACCTTTACTATTCATCTTCCTTATGCTCTGTGGTGATCGTTCTCGGGATCGGTGTCTGTCCCGGCTGCTCCTTATCCTGTCTGCCTGGAAAGGGAACGTGATTGCTTGGTCCAAGTGTCTGTCCGGCTTGGGTAAAGATGGAAGCAGCTTCTCAGGGATGCTTGACTGTTATCTCACGGAATTACCGCGTCGAATGGGTCTAGAACGCTTGGAATGTGCAATGACACGGCGATGTAGTATCCGCTTGATTGGCGACTGCTCACAGCCTTGGCTCCGCTCAGATCTTTCATCCTGTTCGCTACATCGCAATGCAACAAACTTCAGTTGAAGGGGGTGAGAGTACTGCGCAAACCTCCATGGAGGCTATAATCAATGCCCTTTCAAGGCGTGTACTTGACGCCTTGCACCGATATCGTCAGTTCGCTGGTTCCCGCCAATAAAATACGTGACCCGTAGTCCCCTTCTCCAGAGCTCAGCCCTAGGCATCTACGTATGTAACGCCTTCCACTGTACCTGTGAACCATTGTGCCGACTATCACTCACATTCACCTTTGGTTGAACATCGGGGACAAATATCGGCAACTGTGGCAAACTCTCGAGGCATGTACAGCTCAAAGCGCAACCAGACCACAGTTTTTTATCAGGAATACTATGGTCAGAAATCAAGGGAAATGATTACGATCATTAAAAAGAGGGAACTACTAGACATTGCGAAACGGTGGTACGGCATGGAAGCTCTGATTGCAGCGCTGCATCATTCAACCTCGCCAGCACGAGGTCCAGTCCAAACCAGCATGCAGACCATCGTCTCTTACCCCGATTACGACACGACTCTTGGCAATCACCAGCGCATAGAGACCAGTTTGAAGGTACCTACGGTACTCGGCTGGCACCCACAAGATGAGCTCGCCAGATCCTCCCACAAGCCACCCTTTCTCAAGGGTGGCAGACTTGAGTGCTGTAACAGGATCGGTGCCGCTTTCCGAAGACCGACAGACTGCATGAACATCCCATTTGCGGATTGTGGAGTCTTTAGAGCCCGATATGACGAACCGGCTGTCGCCTGTGAACGCCACAGATCTAACGGTGCCGCTGTGACCCCGGAGCGTCGCAAGTGGCGCACCTGTTTCCGCGTTCCATAGGCGCAATGTGTCATCGGTGGACCCCGTTCCAATGACGGATGCATCCGTGGACCACGCCACAGACAGAATGGAGGTCATGTGACCCATGTCACCCTGAAGAACGAGGATAGGCCGGCCCGCGGCGATGTCCCAGATGTACGCTGTACTTTGGCTTCCATTAGACACGAATTGCGTGCCGTCCGGTGAGAATGCAAGGGAATGGATACCTTTGCTGGTTCCACGGAACGGCTTGTGCGCTTGTTCGCCTGTATCTGTCCGCCAGAGATAAATGTAACCGCCAGTGTCTCCTGTGGCGACAAGCCCATCGTCAGGCGAAAAGACGGCAACAAGCACCGAATGTTCGCAGCGCAATGGGCATAAACCTGTAGTCTGCTGTGTCGCAACGTCCCAGATGTGTACGGTATTGTCGTTCGATGCTGATGCGAGCCAATGCCCGTTGTTTGAGAACGACACCACTCTGACCAGATCGGTATGGTTGCACATTGGCTCGCCGACTGCTGCTCCTGATTGCGTGTCCCACAGCCGTATGGTGCGATCCGCTGATGCCGATGCAATCAAACGTCCATCTGGAGAGATCGACGCAGAGAGTATTGTTCTTGTGCGGCCGCACAATGGTGGAATCGTCTGCAGGCCGGTGCATGCATTCCACACCCGCATTGATCTGTCTTCTGAGGCACTGACAATGATAGCGCCGTCATGCGAGGCCGCCACCGAGTTTACTGCGTATTTGTGCGCAGGAAGTGGCTCAACAGTCGATTTTCCGCTTCCAGCACTCCAGATTTTGATTGTGGCATCATCACAGGCTGAGGCAATGTACAGCCCATCCGGGGAGAAGGTGGCCCAGATAGCCCCGGCGTCGCGACCGCCAAGGTCGACCCAAGAAGCTTCCTGCGGATCCGTTGCCAGGGTCCAGAGCCGGACAGCTCGGCCGCCCACCGCCACCAACGATCGACCGTCGGGCGAAAATTGGATGTAGCTCGTGGAGTTCTGCTTCAGCAGTAAGATTTGCTCCCCAGTCTTGGATTTCAGGAGCATAACGCCGCCGTTGTCTGTTGCAGCAATCATCTTGCCATCCGGCGAGAGGTCAATGCTGGCGTCTGAATTATTCTTTAATGGTTCGCCGACGGCTTGTCCGGTGTTGCTGTGCCACAGTCTGATTGTTTTATCCGAAGAGCCGGATGCCAGAATCTCTCCGTTTGAAAAGAAGGCAACCCTGATGACGCAATCTGTGTGTCCGAGCAGTTTGGCAAGTCTTTGGCCCGTTTCAGGGTTCCAGAGGCACAGGGTTTTGTCGAACGATGCCGATGCGAGACGGAAGCCATCTGGGCTGAACTTGACACAGTTCACCCGATCAGAATGGCCTTTCAGTTGCCGGTGATTCACCTGATCTGGTGTGACGCTCCAAATACATACGAAACCAGATTCAGTGCCTGATGCGACCCACTGGTTGTTCTGAGCAAAGTCTACTGTTGGAACCGAGCCATTGCCACCCATAAACGGTGCCCGCGCTTCCTCGCCTGTTCGCGTATCCCAGACACGGACCGACCCGTCCTGACACCCAGAGGCAAGAAGTCGACCATCACCGGAATACGCTACTGAGAGAACGGGGCCGGTATGACCGGTAAGCGTCATGATGCCGCTTCCTCCGTGCTGGCCGATACCAAATGTATCCACGGTAATTAGGCCGGCACAACGTGGAGAAAAGTCCTTGTAGACAAGCGAGTCCTTATCTGCAAACGGGAGGGCCGAGAGGTAGATATGAGGTACGCTTCGCTCGATCGCCTCGTAAGATGAGGCCACAAAGGAGTTGGCGTCACGGAGGAATCGGGCAAGGTCCGAGTCTGCGTGACCAGATACAGTTCCAGCTGCGATGAAAAGCATTCTGGCGGCACGCCAAACTTGATGCAGATGCGACATGACTTCGAGCCAGAGCAGGAGTCTTGGACGAAAGGTGTCGCCAATCTTAGCGTCGAGGTTTTTGGGGTTGACCAGTGCAGCAACATGGTATACCCACTGCGTACATGCGTACTCGAGAGAGAGCGTGATCCTATCTGGGCGCTCGGGCGGGTTCGGCTCGTAAGAAGAGCGGCTCGCCGAAATGTTGAAACGAAGCTGCTTGGCCATTATATCGAGACACCCGTGCGCCAGGACTTCGTGGCCGAGTGACCCGGGGATGCGAATGTGGTTATGTGCGCGGCTATACAAGTAATCGCCAAATGATGCGTGTATAGTGCTCAGTCCGGCCATGTCCTCATCCTCAGGCACGTGAACAACTGCGTGAAGTCGGGACAAGCTGGCGCTCACTTCGTATGACTCCATATCTAGGAGATCGGCCAACGCCGTCACGGACAGTGTCATCCTGGCAGACAGGAGTGACGCAAGGAGACGATGCAGTGTTGGTAGCTCTACTGCTCCGGGTCCATCTTCCCTTGCTGCATCAGTTAAAATGATCTCGTACATGCGGTCAAGGGGAGCACAGGCCCTGTCGTTGAGACAGTCTTGAGAGGAGTTGAGCAATTTCTTGAACTGGGCAACAGCCGCGGAAGCACCAGCGCCAAATGTGTGCGCAATTGCAGTTGCTGCCACAATGAACAGGCCATCGCTGAGCTGAACAAGAGTCTCGACATCAGATTCCGTGATGTTCGCTCGGAGCTTCTGCTTGGCGGAGAGCTTGGTGTTGAGTGTTTCGGTGATGTATTGCCTGATGTCCGCATTGACCTCCAAAGAATCCACGGTATGAAGTCGCAGGATCCGACTGAGCTTGTCGTTTGAGATCGAGGTGTCGCGGATTTGAGCCTCGGGTCGCGATGTGACGAGGATTTTGACTGGAAGTTTGGGATCGGAACGTGTCAGATTGACGAGCGCCTCGAGCATGCTGGTGACAACTAAGTGACACTGGATGTTGTCCAGCATGCCGGAGGTGGTGTCCCCGCCACACTCGTCGAGTGCATCGATGACGAACAGAATCGGTACGCTTGCGTCTTTGAGGGTGGAAAGAGGCGCGCGAAGGAGGAGCTCGACTTGTGCAGTCACTTCCTTGTGTTGGATGTCGCTGTGAATTTTATTTGCCAGAGCCAGACGGAACTCGACGAAATCCCGGGCGAGAAGTTGAGTGAGAGTGGGAATTACGCAGCGGATGTCGCGCTGCGCCGCCACGCCAGTCGAACGAGAGCAGAAGAAGCTCCCACCCAGTATGATCTCGGTGTCTGCCTTGGCCTGCTCGCAAACCGTCTTTGAGATCGAGGTCTTACCGGTGCCTGCCATCCCAGTGATCCAGCAGATCTGCAAGGCATCGGGATTTTTGATCCAAGCCACTGTCTCGCTCAGGATACGCTCGCGCGTTTTCTTCATGCAGCCGGTGTTCAGCTGCGCGTCGTGGACCGCCTGCGGAACATGCCGTTCTTTCAGAGCTGTGTCATGTCAGCGACGTTCTTTTCAGTCAACTCAAGATGGCATCTTACCGGCAGATATTTTCTCGAGAGCCTTCTCCTGGACAACAAATGCTTTCTTCTGGACAAAAAATGAGCGGGATATTAGCATGCTTTGCCGAGGCGACAAACCAGTTCGTCGGGGGCCTGAAAGATGTTTTGAATCAAGTTGTTGTTGGTCACAACCGCTCCGTCGCCCACAACGGAGGTGGTATTGTTGTTGTTATTGACGATGTCCGCCTGCGTGGCTGTGAAGGCTATGAAGTGTAAGCCATCCTCCTGAATGAACCAAGTGAGAGAAGTTTCTAACTAGTGGTGATCGCCTTATCGTGCTGCTTCTCATCGACCTCTTGGGACTGCGTCTCGAGTACTTTGACATCCGTCGTAATATCCACGACATGCGCCCCTACGCCTTCTATAATCTCGCTTGTGGAAGCTTCAATGGGAAGATGGGCGAAGGCTTCTGCGACGCTTGAAGTGTCTTTGGGTTGCGGTGAAGGCTCAGGTGCTGGCGCCTTGAGCGCAGGACGATCCTCGCTTGGCGTGACGTTTGCTCGAGGTGCGATCAACGGACGAGTCTCCGAAGATATCGCAGGAGGCGCGGTAGACATCTCTTGGTCATGTGTAACCGCTGGCTCCTGGCTACTGCCACGCGATTCTTCCGGGGTTGAGAGCACGCGCTGACGCGAGCGTGACCGCAAGGCACCCTCGTCTTTATCCTTCACTATGCTGTATTTTCGTTTCATTTGTGCGTTTGATGGCTTGAAGATGATGAACGGCTGTGAGTGCACGGGCGACGATGACTGACGAGGGCGTGCGGGGAGAGGCAAGGACGGCCACCTTGCAACGTGCTATTTGACCGTTTCCGGATTTCATTGCTCGTATCTAGTTGTGAGTCTCAGGACAGTGCGGGAATGTGTGCGAATCGGGAGCAGACACGGTCCAGTTACGATGACCACAACCTATCTTGCGACTTTCACAGTGAGCACGCGCTCAATCTAGAATCGAAAGTCGTTCACCCTGGGTCAACATTGCGATCCTCTTTGAAAGTGTGCTGTTGTCACGACTGACCTCGGCGTTGTTAGTGCCTGTTGGTGGCTTCTTCAGCCGGTCTGGCTCCCCTGTTATGCTTCTTCACGCTTGCACGCCTGAACCCTTCTCAGGACGCGCTCTCTTCCTCCTCCCTTGGTTCTTATGTGACACGGCGTCTCAAGCGTGCAATTTTGCGTTGGCCAAATACCACACTCCCGAGTGGTGTACCCCGCTGCCATTGGCCACTCTTATTCACCCGTCAACATGTCTGTACACACTGCGCATGCTCCTTTAGTGCCGCCTATACCGTCTTCTCGTCTGCAACATCTGATCTTGTTTAGTGCACTCAAACCCCCATTGTTCTGGATCAAGCATCTCCACCCGAGTGGATCTTGTGATCGCTTTGACACCGAGACCACTGTCGGTCTTGTCGGTGCCTTACCCAAATCGTGCAAGCTACGCGAGCGCCTATTTTCGCTCTTGAACTCCTGTTACGCGCTCCTGGACCGTCCCGCGCCGCTGCTCCAGGCATCGTCCAGCGCACAAGCTCAAGTAGTAATACTGAATGCACAGCGCAAGGCGCATATATGACATCGCACTGCAAAGACTGCGTCGCGGTCCACCTTCAGTTCTCGACGCGTCGTGCGCTCAACTCGGCTGAGCATATGTTATGAAATGTAAGCCTGGCGGGCGCGTTGTCCTACCACAGTGCTGGCTCTGACGCTCGGAGCAACTGTCGCGACTCAGGAGAACGCTTCGGCTCCGAGTACGCCAGACCCTCCTCGACATACCCGCCCTGGTTACTGGCTGTCTGCGAATAACCCGATAACGCCGATACTCGAGCTTGCCCTTACAACAACTTATCAATGTTTTTCGCCATTCGCACCGGGACTGTCAGCCCGCGCCACTTTTGAACCCAATCATTTCGGCGAGGGTCCAAGGGTCTGGTTGAGTCGTCAGCTGTCGCCGGCCCCGTTCGCGTCTTGTGCTCTGCCCTCTGCCTATTTTCGCCCCCAGTCCCCACATCCTCTACGCACACTCAAACCTTACATCTATCAGTATGCCAGCCGTCTATGCAAGCCAAAATCCAAAGCATGCTGTGGTTGTTTGCTAGTCTCGAAGATGCTAGTGCTCTCGAACCCCTTTGCTTCCTTGACTCGGGATTTTGTGCTACTGGCTTCGTGAACCTCCATCTATAAGCTTTACGACGTGTAGCTGAGCTTTGGGATTGGATTCAGTTTGATATCAACAATGCCGAATCTGCGCTGTGCACTGACTTGCTCTTCAGGACTCTTCAAGCTCTCTTGTTTGCTCTCCTGTGAGTAAGAGCTTTTTCTATCGATCACGATTTGCAGAGTTAGTTGCTCACATTGCTCGCAGCCATCTGTCTCACTTGTGCCGCCGTTGTGCCTTGAGCTTTACCACCAGTGCCCGGTACGACGATGACGACGACTTGGGCTTGCTCGTGAGTCTAGCATACAGTACGCTGGGGCTGTGCCGACTTGACTTTGTTTCGTACACAGGTCTCTATCTCGTCTTTGGAGCACCTATTCTGTCGAGCACTTAGCAATATAGTAGATATTCTGTCGCGCTTTGTAGTTAAATTCATTTGCCAATACATTCTGTTACATTTATTCTTACATGTGCTTTGTTCGTATAAGCATGGCCGTAATAGTCCCAGCTCATAGCTACTTGCTACGACCATATACGCAGGCTATGGAAACTACTGGTAGCGGATGTGTCGTCTACATAGTGGGAAGAAGCTACGGCGGCTACGGCGGCTACGTAGACTCCGTAGCGCTACATAGACTCGACGAGTTTTCCTGAAGCAAATCCCCCCATCATAGGATTTCATATTGCATATATTATGCACATAGTTGTGCGAGGATCGTCGACAGAGGTGTTAATAGGCCAATCAAACATGTTACTCGAGATTAAGGGCTCTTGTTCGCGTGAAACGGCGGTGTTGCAATGACTGGTGCTGTTGCAATGACCGGTGCATGCCTGCAGCAGCTGAAACGAGCAATAATGTTTGCCACTGAGATTTACAGACAGACTGATGGATTTTGAGGTCTCTCAGTTGCGGTTATTCGCTTCAACCTAGCTCTCACACTCGGGCCGCTCCCGGCTCTACACGCTGATTTCCCTTGACATGTACCCAACCCATATCCAACCCACCGCCATTTCATTGCTCTATGCACGTTAAATAGTACAGAAATCGGCTCGCTGTTGACCGGGATAATATGAGACAACTCTGCATGGCCGTTCGATGACGAAGTCGAGCGGCCAAAATGAGCGGGCAAGAGAGTGCAGCTCATTGCCTGATTGCAACGCACGAGCGCTTATAAGCAAGTCCCAGGAAGAGACCTTGCAAGCAAGGTGATGTAGGTGTATGGCGTATGCCTGTTACAATACGTGTGGATTGGGTGCGACCAGGCGTTCTGCGGTACCGGCCATTCGCTTTCTGAAGGGACACCGGTCCGGTTGTGCCGGAACGATACCTTCGTAGCGCGAGCCAGTCGTACCGTACAGACAAGCTACAGGGCTCGTTGGTCGGCGAGCCGATACTTAAATGTGATCTTTTGACAGTGTATTTGCGGGCTGGAATTGACGACAGTTCCTTGTACCATTGCGAAGAGGCATGGACGACAACAGGTAGGGCATGCAATCTAGCCTGCTGGTACCTGAAAGCATACAATTCCTCCAAGACACCCGAGTCCACCCACGCGTGGTCATCGTACCTGGGATTAAAGGTACCTAAAGACGGTCACCTAAATCAGACAGCGATTGGGATGCAGTTATTCTTGTCGATGAGTGGAGTGTGACGTCCGGGCTCTGGCTGCTCATGGCGCATGTCAGTACGGGAGCTCACAGTGTGTCATCTAGTAGAACGCACCCGGAAATCCGGCCGTCCGTGATCCAGAGTATCTGGTCACGCTCGAGACCGTTGCGGTAGCACCTGAGGTTATCGACGAGGAGTAGGCAGACAAGCCGAGGAAGGAGGTCACGCCGCTTCATCCGAATGTTTTGACAGAAAGAAAGTCTCAGTAACGCAATATGGAGGTGAATGGTCTTCAATAAAGATTGACGCCAAGTTGCAATCAGTGCTAGCGAGGTTACTTGACGCGTGGGGTAGAACAAGGCCGCAAGCCCGTCGCACTCACAGGTTTATCATTCTCACCGTCAAGCACAAGAACGCATTGTCACATTCATCGCAAAGATCCCTCGAGGCTATCTCGTAGGGTGTCTAATTCTCCGATGAATTGAGGCAGCGGCGGTCGACAGTCGTTGTCGAACCGATGTCGGTCTTGTCGGTGCTTTACCTGAATCGCGCAAGCTCCGCGAGCGCCTATATCAGCCCTTTCCCTTCTGTTACGCGCTCTTGCACCGTTCCGCGCCGCTGCTGCAGTCATCGTCAAGCGCACACGCTGAAGCAGTAATGCCGAATTCAAAAATGCAAAGTGCATATATAACATCGCGCTGAAACGAGTGGGTCGCGACTCGCCTTCAGTTCAAGACGCATCGTCCCCCAACCCGGTCGTCCCATGTTGCACGCTAGACTAGACCAACAGGCCACCGCGAGCAAAGTACAGCCTTCGCAGCGATTGGGTCTGGCGTTGGTCGGTCCGGTGCCGTCGGTGAGTGCTTGGTTCTGCAGTGTGTACGAGTGCGGTCAGGCATGCTCGCACATGCTGAGAGCCGGTGGTCGGGCCACTTGGGAGCATCGCGTGCCTGTTGAGGCTTGGATATCGGGCGAGATTCTGGCGAGCGACTTGCGTCATGGGCGTGGTCGCCTGAGCAGTGCCCCGGAGCGTCTCGTCTGCTCGGGCCCGCCGGCGCACCATGACGTTTGTACGACTAGCTGCTCGCCATGCGATTGCGCGCAACGGTGTTCTTCCCGTAGTTTCTTCTAGTCGGGTCTTGCTGACTATAGTTTCCTTTCCACAATCACTGCACCCGGCGGTGACGACCCGCCGTTTCTCAAGTTCGACTTTGGTACTTCCGCCAAGAACATCAAGGGACTTTGGCTCGTCTGCGACACCTACATGAGCGTATGCCGATATTCTTCGTCTGTACTAATGAAACCAGTGCTCACCATATCGGCACTCTTTTACTTCTCTGTATATCGTCCTGTCACACCTATCATACGCCACGTACCCATACCTGTCGCAACTACAGGTCGGCCCCTACGGCACGGTCTTCAACATCGGCACGTTGCAAGCCTTCCACCGTCTGTGGCAGCACCACCGGCGGTTCGTCTGGCTCGCCCAACACAGGGGCACGCGCACTGGTGGCGGCAGTGCGCCAGCGCAGTCCCCTGGCAATGGTGCTGTAGTCTCGAAACCGGTGTCGCTGCGACGTTCATAGTATTGCCGCCATGGTCTTGCGAACGATGGCATGTTGGTGAGGAGCGGGATATGAGTCGATACTTGGTAATAGACATTTGTTTGCCTTCATGATTGTGTGGCTGGCACGCGTCTGAGCGCGTGATCGTTCAAGACAGTGCGGGAACGTGTACGGATTGGGAGCAGACACAGTCCAGTTGTAAAGACCACGAGCTGCATTCCGACTTCCACACTGCGCACACGCTCAATCGAGGATTCGAACCCGTCCCGCGGACCTCCTCCTCCTTTCATTCTCCAAACGCTATGGGCTGGTCTCAGGCTCCCTCTTTGCACACCGGAGATATACTGATCGGATTCGCGCTCAGCCTTGGCGCCTCGGGTGGCGTTTAGAGTTAGCCGGTCGCGCTGCGGGATCTAGCCGGACTCGCGGCTCTGCCTCTTCCCGTTCACCAATTTATTTACGCGCTGGCATCGTTCAACCCGCTTTTCTTCTTCCACTTCAAGTTACCGCGCCTATAATATGCGAGCGGCCATTTGCGCGTGCACGGCTTCGTATTCCAACGCCAGTACCTACCAACGCCATTTCGCGGGCACTCGTTTCCAGCGCGTGGTTTGATGTGCGTTCATTTGCTCGTTCTGTTCCGCAACTCGCTGACCATTGTGTTGTACCTCGGCGCACCGACACCCGTCAACACACCACTGACGACGAGCATGCCGGGTGGAAGGAATGCGCCAGCTACGCTGACCCAGTGAGTCTGCGTGCATTGGTCAGACTCATAAACCCCTCGCAATTGCTTCAAATCGTCATTTGACGTTTCTTAACCCTTTCTGGCCCCCTCTTCTGGGTTTGCTCTGTTTCGCGAATTAGGTCTCTGCCGCCGTTCTTACCCGACTCGCGCCACCTGACACCCCACGCCCGGTCCCCTTTCCGAATTCAACCAATCCACTTCAATTCTCATGCCACATTTCATTGGGCGTGTCCTGTAGAGTTGTGTCATCATGTCTGGGATCTAGGTCTAGGCGCCACCTGCACCGGTGAAGCTTTCATGCATTCGCAATTTTCGCATTCCACTTCACACCCTAGATGCGCTCGAGACTGTATTTCAATCGTTTTTTTACTCTCCTGTTGAATGCTTGTTGGATCCGCGGGCCGGCATCGATCGGCAGGCACTCGCCCTGCAGCTGGTCTTTGCTCCTGAACTCTCGTCAGGCGTGGCATGAAGCCTTCTCCTGACCGTATTTTCGTCTGATTGACTTTCTCTCAAATCCTCTGCCCCGCTTGATCCTACAATCTCCGCCCTTCATCCAACCGTGTAACCCTGTGTATCATCCAGCAGATTCTAATATCCCGAGGTTCTGCCCAGGCCAACCGTTCCGGATGTGGAAGAGGATGAAGAAGGCTGCGATGAGTGCGCGCTTCGTTGCGAGGTGCTGGGTGCTTTGTACAGGATTACATCCAGGCTCGCCCCAGCTGCGACCGTTCGCGCTATTTCTATCATATTTCACTCACTCCTTGACCACCACGGCCTCATCAGCCGCTCGTCTGGGTACATGGAGGGGCTTTCAGATGGCGTCAGGAAGACAATCGAAGGTCTCAAGGGTGTCGATGTCGAGCATCTCGCGATCTTCAAGCAGTTCAAGAAGGAGAGCCTTGAGCTCGAGGCCAAGGTATGATCCCACGGGCAGCCAAATGAGAAGACTCCGACTAATACCAACTCTATTCATCTTTCTTTCGTCGTGACTTACCTCTCATGAACGTAGTATGCGACCGGGTACGCGCCGGTCTTCATGCGCCGCGCCGCCATCATTGGAGGTCAGCAGAAGCCCACGGACACAGAAATCACCAATGGCGTTGAAATAAGCAAGAAGGTACGTGATCTTGTGCTTTTATACCTTGTGGCTTCTTGAAACCCCCATCCGCCGTTCGCGCTGGACAACGAGGTGTACACACCGATTACTGCCAGCGTTTCACCGGCTGCCAAGGGTATCTATGACTTCAGGATCACCGCTCTGCGAAGACACGTCGGCATTAGCGAGCTGATGACCGAGCGTAACGAGAAGGCGGCCAGCGCGCTCAAGGTTCGGTCAAGGCTCTCATATTCCAATGTCACTGACTTGTACTCCTTCCTTGTACACGCTCAAACTCGTTTTACTCTTCGCACATGCTCTTTTCTACAACATGGTGTCCTCGTAACGTTTCTCCTCGTTGACATACCGGGCTACAAGGTCGAGTTCGAGTTTGCCAAGAACGAGTTCTTCAGCAATACTATTCCGAGCAAGGTGTACTACTACGAGGTGAGCCTTGTGTTAGCTATGTCATACATCCGACTATTTACTAACTTCTCATCCTCTGCACTAGGACGAGCTCGACTACCATGGCGACTACGTATACAAGAATGCGGAGGGCTGCGACATCTCGTGGATGGATGACGAGAAGAACCTGACCAAGAGCTTCGAGATCAAGAAGCAGCGCAACAAGAGTGTGTATTCCTTTATTGCTTCCTCGAGAACGGGTGGAATGCGGTGGCGGTGCACTCCCTCCGTCTAGCTCGTTGCCATCAGCTAGCCGTGCTAGAACGGCTTGACGCGCCTATTCTCTTCTGGTCGACCATGCCCTTCGCTTCCCTCATGATTGTACGCTTACACACCCTCTTTCTAGACACCAACCGCACCCGCCTGGTCCGCAAGCCGCATCCTGCAGAATCCTTCTTCAACTTTTTCACGCCGCCAACTCCGCCGAACAAGGATGA
>Ga0247815_10001952_pt1 | contig 15425 bp, 15 predicted proteins | sample UWRJL194509B1_FD_181014 | JGI IMG/M metagenome (GOLD analysis project Ga0247815, IMG submission 181014) | Plant litter microbial communities from Arlington Agricultural Research Station in Wisconsin, United States - UWRJ-L194-509B-1 | ecosystem: Environmental > Terrestrial > Plant litter >...
CTAAGGAAGGTTATACCGCCTCGCTTGATGCGGTCCAGAAACATACCGGTACCTCTGCCATGAAACTCAGCTCGAAAGCAAATGCACCGGGGAGCTTTATGTCCTTTTCGCAGCATGTGCCGATTCAGGTGCAAGGGTTAAAAAGAGTTGCGGTCACGGCCTATATTAAGGCCCTGGATGTCAGAGATGAAGCAACACTTTGGTGCCAGGTTTTGGACGAAAACGGTAAAATGATCGGGTTCGAGAATCTGGGAACACTGGGCATGAAGGTCTCCGGAAGTTTGGACTGGCAAAAATTTACGCTGCTGCTGACGGTAAATGAAAAGGCAAGAAAACTCAAATTGGGTGGTTATTTGGGCGGAACGGGTACGGCCTGGTTTGACGATTTTCAGATGGAAGAATTAGATCCGGATAAGTCCCCTGCAGCGGCACCTGTTCAGGCTTACATCCGTGAGTTTATCGACATCGTGAAGCAAAATTCTATATTTACCGATTCCTTAAACTGGCCTTTAATTGAAAAAAACGTTGCCACACTGTCCGCAGGAGTGAATACAACGGCAGCGGCACGACCGGTGATCAATCATGTGATGGAATATTTGAAAGCTGCCGGCGACAACCATTCGTTCATTCAAGAGAAAGTCGCTGCAGAACGCTATACCAAAGAGAACTCAAACCCTGAAAAGCCAGAAGCCAGGCTAATTTCCGGAAATATAGGCTATGTTTCCGTTCCGGGCTTCAGTTCCACCAACAGAAAAGTTTCCGTTGAATTTGCGACCACCATTCAAAATATGATCCGTCACCTGGATACTGAAAATCAGATTAAAGGATGGGTGGTCGATTTGCGCGAAAATACAGGTGGCAATATGTATCCTATGATCGCCGGACTTGGTCCGCTAACAGGGGAGGGAACCTTAGGATACTTTATCAGCAGGGCCGATAAAAAAGAGGTAATTAGCCCCTGGTTTTACAAAAAGGGCGGCGCTGGTGCTGGTTCTGGGTCCATTGTGCAGTTGGCAAAGCCTTATTCCTTAAACAATAAAGCTGTTAAGGTGGCGGTGCTGATCGGCCCGTACACAAGCAGCAGCGGTGAGATGACCGCCATTTCCTTTATTGGTAAAAAGAATGCCAGACTATTCGGAACGCCAAGCGGGGGTTACACCACGGGGAACGTGAGTTTTAAGCTCGCTGACGGTTCAAATCTGTTGCTGGCCTCCAGTTATACTGCCGACAGAAACAAGAAGCGATATTTGAAGAAAATCACGCCTGATGTAGAGGTTAGCAGTGCTTCCGGACAGGATGATGCCGTACTTAAAGCCGCTGGGGAGTGGCTAAATGGAAAATGACCTTTAGCTTTTTTTGGAACTTATTGCCAAGCGCGTAAAGCACGGAATGGTCGAACGACAGAAACAGATTTAGTAAAACTGATTATTATGATTATATTCGTGTTGCATGAGAAATTGTAAATGAATATGAATTCAGTAAAAAAATTTACAACGTTTAACGAATTGAAATCTGTTGAAGACAAAACAGTTATTCATGAACGAAGTGTTGAAAAACATCATGATTTTGAAAAGTTCATATTGAGCGTTGGTAAAGCAAAAGTTCTTCAAAAAAATCAAGCTAAATCTAAACGATAAGAGATGTCGGAAGATCTTAGAGATACTTTGCTGACAGTTTGTACATTGCTAGAAAAACACAAAGTTCAGTATATGCTCATTGGCGGAACAGCTGTTGCACTTCACGGTTATTACAGGATGTCAATGAATAGTGCCGGAACATTAGCCGATAAGCCTGATATTGATCTTTGGTTTGAGCCAAGTTATGAAAACTACTCGCTGATTTTGAAAGTAATTGAAGAGCTGGGGCAAGACATCACTGATTTCAAGAATAAACGGACAAATCATATTTCAAATTAAGAAGATTGTTGATCCACGGCCCATGCTTTTAAAGAAGCCTGGAGTTCTTCTTCTGTTTCTGGCAACTGAATCTTCAACGAACGATCTACTCTGGCCTGAACGCTCTCCACAAAGGGCTTGAATTCGTTGTTGTATTTCGCGAAAGCAACTTGATGATCTTCATTGGCATTAAGCGCTTTGGCTAAAAGAGCTGCGCCTTGCATCGCCAGGCTGGTGCCCATTCCGGTGAAAAAGCTGGGCGCATAGGCAGCATCACCAATTAGCGCGATCCGGCCCTGGGTCCAGTCGGGCATCTGGATCTGGCATGCTTCATCGAAATAGAGATCATCGGCGCTGAGCATGGCGTCTAAAATTTGCGGAATCTTCCAATTAGTGTTGCCGGCAAAGTAGTCTTTTAAAATTTGCTTTGGCTGCTCACGGTCGCGGTAATTCCAGTCCAGTTTTGGTGCCCGGAAGACCAGGATCGTGTTCAAGGCATGTTCAAATTGATAGATTACGGCCTGTTTGCCCAGTTCCCGGTACACAATTCCAGTAGATTCATGTCTGCCTGTTTGGATCTGATCTGTGGAAGCGAATCCGAAGTAGACACCCAGGGATTTCTTATAGGCTTCCTCAGGGCCAAACGCCAGTTTTCTAACGAGGGAATGCGTGCCGTCGGCTCCGAAAACAAAATCGTAGGATTTGCTGTCACCTTTTTCGAAAGCTACCGCCACATGATCTTCGTGCTGCAGCAATGTGGATATGCTATTTCCGAAAATGATTTCTACTTCATTCTTTGGAATCGCGTCGTAGATCATTTTGACCAGGAGCCCCCGGTGAATTTCGATATCACCCTGGTATTCCGCCAAGCTGTTGATGGCAAACTTCACGATTGTTTGGTCATTGGCGTCGACGATCTCATCGGTATGCAGCAGTTCGTTGGCTTTGATCTGATCGTAGATGCCCATCTCTCGGGCGACATCCAATGCCCCGCCACGTACGTCGATGGGCGAACCGGCTGTCCGGAGTTCCTGACCCATTTCCACTACGGTTACCCGGTAACCAAATTTATTTAACCAGTACGCCAGGGTTAGGCCTGCGAAGCTGGCACCGGATATTAAGACTTGCTTTTTCATTGTTTTCTATTTTAATCTGTTCACACTGCAAAACTAATTGTAGCTTTACAAGTAAAATATTCGATTAGCTAGTATTTTTAGTCGTAAAAATGAATAAGGAAACGGAAAGATCTGTTGATAGCGATATTGCCCGGTTTGCCGACAGGATCGGGGTGGTTTTAGAAGATGTCATGCAGCATTTTGAGGTGAACTTCTTTAAAGGATTCACCTTTTTACCAGATATGGCCATGCACTTCGGGTCGTTTTTGACCACGAGTGACTTTACCCGTGTGACCGGGCAGTCGGATATGAAAGATGCCATTGGGTTTATATTTCACAACATCTTTGAAGATGCCGGGATCGATGAAACAGGTCAGGCTAAAGCAAGCAGTCCAATGGAGCCGCCTTATGTGCGGATCTTTCCTTTTGCCATTCGTCAAACCCTGCTCTTCAAAAAAGGCAATCAGGTGTCGCATGTTTCCATCAGCGTCAGTGCGGAATATTTGAAGTCTTTTTTGAAGGAAGAGGCGGAGCACTTTGCCTACCTTTTTGATAGTGCGAATCGTTTCTGGATTGAGGAACTGATGACCGATGACATTTTGCGCACCGTAAATGACCTTGTGAAAAGGGAAGAGCCAGGCGGAATGAAGAGTTTTTATTACAAGATGAAGGCCATGGAATTGCTTTTCTACCTGTTTGAAAGTTTGAAAAAGCGTGAAAGCCCAGTGGGTCTAAAACTGAATGCAAAAGAGATCCAGGCTGTTTACCAGGTCAGGGACAAAATTGTTTCTTCGCTGAGCCGGCCGAGCCCTATTGTTGAGTTGAAACAAATTGCGGGGATGAATGAGCTAAAGCTACGCAGAATTTTTACGCAGGTATTTGGTATGGGGATTTACGATTACTATCAGCATTTGCGAATGAAGGAAGCTGCAAGACTGTTGCGGGAGGAAAGTATATCGGTGTCTGAGGCGGGCTATCAAATGGGTTTTGATAACCTGGGCCACTTTACCAGAGTATTTGAAAAGCACATTGGTAAAAAGCCAAAGAAGTACGTGCAGAGTTTTACTGGCAAGTCATGCCATTAAGACATGGGAACTGGCTTTGTGCCTATTTTAGGTTGAGCGAATTCTTTTTGAAATATCTGTAAGCCCATCTAATCACCAGGAATAGCAATACGATGTTGATTATAGGCAGCAGCGTGATGAGAATGGAATGGAGCGTTGAGTTCATTCTGCAATTTAATAAAATTTCTTTATTCTCAGAAGTAAATGGTAGATAGCCTGAACTTTACTTTCCTGAAGATTTAACCGCTATGCGAATGACATTGTTATTTGCGCTATTATCAACATAATATTCATTTCTACTTTCAAAATCCGTCTTCTTGTAAGATATTTTGTTCACAATTGTTGTTTAATTGATTTTTATTAATAACATTTACACTACCGAACAATACCTGTAAAAATGCAATAAGGGAATTGCATTGCTTGAGCTGCGAAGTCGTGATGATTTAATGCAGTCTGGCAGATTAGATTAACGCTTAAACTCAACCTTTTTTTTCTGGTCGTGAATGCTGCGCTATGCGTCTGTTTTAGCAATTTTTTATATGCAGGTTTTTGTGGGTTGAATAGTATTTAACTAAAAACACCGGAGGACTTAAATGTTTAAAAATCCTTTTTCTTTTAATGGCCGGATCAGACGGCTGGAGTACGGGTTGAGTGCCCTTATTTACTTTCTATATCTAATTATCGCTATTGTATTAATGGCGGTATTTGGACTCATGACCGAGACTGGTGGAAACAAAGAATTGCTCTATTTCTATTTGATCTGCGCTCCAGCAATTTATTTCACCCTGGCACAAGGTGCTAAAAGATGTCACGACCGCAATAATAGCGGCTGGTATATGTTTGTTCCGTTCTATGGTCTTTGGATGCTTTTTGCAGATGGAGACATAGGGCCTAATGATTATGGCGACAACCCAAAGGGCTTGGTTTATGATGATGAAGAGGCTACCACTGTGCCACCGATTGACGATGTGGATGAAGATGGAATTATAAAATCAGAAAATAAGTAAGAAATGTTTAAAAATCCTTTTTCTTTTAACGGCCGGATCAGAAGGCTGGAGTACGGGCTGAGTTATTTAATTATAATCGCGGTCATTATCGTAATGATATTATTGCTCGAAGCCACAAGTACAGTTGAGAACAGTAGCACGACCGGCTTCATTGTGTTGTTGATCTATATTCCGCTAATGTGGTTTTCGTTTGCCCAGGGTGCCAAAAGATGTCATGATCGAGGCAATAGTGGGATATGGCAGATCATTCCTTTTTATTGGATATGGATGCTGTTTGTGGATGGTGAGATTGGAGACAATGAGTATGGCGAGAATCCGAAGGGGTTGGTTTATGATGATGGAGAGGATGAGGATGTTTAATTATAATACCTTGCTTTATATTTTTTCAAAACCACAAAGACTCTTGCCATTTTTCTTCGCTTCCTCTATGGTAGTTTCCACAACGCCATTTTTGCAATTTTTTAAGGAAGGACACTTAGGATTAAGATGGTATTTTGTTCCTGTACCCTGTTCACACACGTACGCACTTCCTGAACTTGCTATTGACAAATAAACCCCACCAATTAATACAATAAGCAATACAACTGCAATCCTTATTTTTGAAACGATAGGCTTCCTGGCTATTGGATTTTTTTTGATCGAATAAATGTTAGGGCCTGTTTTTTCGTTTTCCTTCTCTGCTTTTTCATTTTCATACAGGTCAACTTTCAGGCCGCCTGTAATACTTTGCGCGGTATAATCAACTTTAAAATTATACGGTCTTGGTTCGAAATTTATAAGCCAGGCCAGGAGCTCTACATTTTGGTGTTCCGGCTCTTCAGTAGCCTCTTTTAGGAAATTATTTAATGGCCTAAATCTATCCACATCAAATCTCCTTATTGCGGAGCTGTAATCATTCGATTCAGTGCCGGAATTAAAAAGACTTTTTATAAATGGCTCATCCTTTTTTTCAAACCTTGAATTTAAAACCTCAAGGCATTCTTTCTTCAACATCGCGGGGGTAGGATGCGTCAAATTCGGCGAAAGCTCCCCGCTTTCCTTCTTTTCTTTGTAGGTAAGAATTACCCTGTTCCTGTAGTCCTCGAGCATTATCCAAATAATTGATTAATAAATGTAACTGGAATTTTCGGAATCTTTTCCGGTTTTCCGGAATTCCACAGGAATTATTGGAATCATTGGAACCGTATGATGCCCAGGGGTTTCGGTCGCTATACATTTGCCTAAGAAATCAGTTCAAGTCCTGAATCGCTATCAGGATTTATAAAAAAACAGATCTCATAATGAGGAGAAAATGCGGAAGTAAATAGCCGGCTTGGGAAGCAGTTGTAAGCTTCCGCATTTGATCCTAACACTTCCCAAAAATTTCAGAAGGCCTTCTGATCAACAATTGTAGCAATCCCCGCGAACGGTCGTGGGGGACTACTATGTTTTTCAATTCTTTAATTTTTAGAAAATGTTTTTTTCATTCTTTTTTGCCATTTTCATGGGATTGGCATGCCCTTCACATAGCACCCAAAGTAACTCCAATAGCTCAGGTCAGACAGTAAGCACAAGCGGCAACGAAACGCCTGATGATCCAGATACACCAGATGATCCAAATACACCAGGTGGTCACGAAGGTGAAACTGGCGATAATCCACCTAGATAATAATTTTAAGTACGGGCAAAATTTTGCCCGTACTTTTTTATAATTTAGAGGAATACTAAAAATTTTGAAAATTCTTATAGTTCCTTTAATTCTTCTTCTGTTTATTTCTTGTAATCCCAACAAGGAAGTAAGTAAACCTATTGTCGCCAATCCTTTTTATGACCTGGCTTGGGCTTTTTTGGACAGCAATCAATCCGATAGCAGTTTTATTTATTTTAATAAAGCGAAGGAACGCGCAGTTAACGATCATGATAGTATTATAGCTGCGAAGAGCTTAATCAATATGTCGATCATCAGCGGTAACCGGGGTGATTATTTCGGGAGTCAGGAAATTTCAATTTCTGCGATAGCGTACCTCAATCCCAATAATGACGAACAGAAGGAACTTTTATCTTCAAATTATAACAACCTCGGTAAAATGGCGCATTTGCTGAAAAATTATCAGGAAGCTGATCAGTTTTACCATAAGGCACTCGCACTTACCAATAAGAAACGTTCTAAGGAGATATACCTGAATAATATTGGGATCAATTTGAGCAATTATGGAAAATATAGAGAAGCCCTACAATATTTTGATAAGATAAAGCGCTTAGACAGTATTAGTTATGATCCAAAGGCCTATGCGAGGGTTTTATCCAACATTGCGAAGACCAAATGGATGCTTAATCCTGCATACAAACCAATGCCTGATTTAATGAAAGCACTAGCTATTAGGGAGCGGGAAGAAGATTTGTTAGGGCAGAATGCAAGTCTGGGCCATCTTGTCGATTATTACTATACCAGCAAACCGGATTCTGCCCTGTTCTATAGCAAAAAAAAGTACAAGATAGCAGAACAACTAAAAGTTCCGGATGGTCAGCTCAGTTCACTAAAGGTCCTTATTAAGTTAAGTTCTGAACAGGAATCCAGGTGTTATTTTGAAATTTTTGAACATCTGGAGGATAGCATTCAGACAGATCGAAACGCGGCTAAGAATCAATTTGCTGTAATCCGTTATGAAACGGAAAAGAGCAAAGCCGACAACCTTGTTTTGCAAAAAGACAATAGTGAAAAAAAATATCAAATCACCAGGCAAAAAGCATTTTTGATCGGATCAATTGTCCTTACAGTTGCATTGGCCGTCATAGCTGTTCTTTGGTACAAGAAACGGAAACAGAAACTTCAGCTGGAGGCCCAGAGTGCCATCAGGGACGGCAAGCTTAAGACGTCAAAAAAAGTTCATGACGTTGTTGCCAACGGTTTGTATCAAGTAATGACAGAGATAGAAAACCAGGATGAAATCGATAAGGAAGGTATTTTGGATAGAATTGAAGTATTGTATGAGAAGTCCAGGGATATCTCTTATGAAGATCAGGTAGCTCAAGAAGCAAATTTCAAAGAGACAATTAATGGCCTATTGATGTCCTATGGGGCTAAAGGCAGGAGGGTTTCCCTCGTTGGCAATAAGGAAGAATTATGGGATCAGGTTGCTCCAAATGTAAAACATGAGCTAACGCACGTCTTGCAGGAATTAATGGTGAATATGAGCAAACATAGTCAGGCAGCCAATGTGGTGATTAAGTTTGAACAAGTTGGAAATGAAGTTAATATCTACTATACAGACGACGGAGTTGGCATAAATGGAGAGGTGAATTTCAAAAATGGTTTGAACAGTACGGGAAACCGTATCGCTAGTATTGGTGGTGATATTACTTTTGAAACAAAGACTGAAAGAGGACTGAAAGTTCGCATTTCATTCCCTATTACCTAAAGAAATATGATATTCGAACGCGTTTTAATTGCCGAGGACCACGAACACGCCAGTTTTTCTGTGCGCAAGACCATCCAAGACCTGAAGATTGAAGACCCGGATTATGTGTTCTATTGCGATGACGCACTGGCTAGAATCCAGAAGGGAATTAAAATAGGTCAGCCGTACGACTTATTAATTACTGATCTTTCTTTTGAGGAAGACCTTAGTCCCCAGCGCATTACTACCGGTGCTGATTTAATTAAAGCTGTCAGAAATGAACAGCCGGATCTTAAAGTGCTTGTTTTTTCAGCAGAAAGTAATCCTGCTGCGATAGACGCACTAATTCAGGATCTGAGAATTGACGGGTATGTACGCAAGGCCCGGCATGATGCCAAGGAACTGAAGCAAGCGATAGAAGCAATTGCCAAAGGTAAAACATACTTTCCTGCTCAAATGAAGCAGACAGTAGTAGAAAGGAACTCCTATGATTTTACGGTTTACGATACCACCATTATTTCCTTGCTTGCGAATGGTATACTTCAAAAAAACATTCCACAATATCTTCAAGATAATAGTATCAAGCCTTCTGGTTTAAGCAGTGTCGAAAAACGCCTCAATCTGATCAGAGAGGTCTTAGGTTTTTCCAACAATGAGCAGCTTATTGCCTACTGCAAAGATTTCAAAATCATCTGATTTACAATAATTTATTGCTTTACGGTTTCCCGTAAGGAATGGTCTGTTTGCCCATCTACTTTTGAATAGTTAAATAACTAGAAAAATGGCTGGAAATAATGACAAATGGGAATTCTATCAAGATTCAAGAAACGAATGGAGATGGAGAAGAATTGCCTCTAATGGGCAAATCGTAGGTGCTTCTACGCAAGGTTATGTAAACAAATCTGATTGTATTGCAAATGCAAGACGAAATGGCTATGCCGTATAGTCCCTATACGGCCCATGCACTGAGGTTTCCGTGCATGGGCCGTATAACTATTTATATTGACATTTTTTTGAAACACCAAATAGACTAACCACATAATATGGATTTTAAAGATGAAGTAAAACAATTGGGGCTTCGGACTTCCAAAATGATCCCTCAGATTCAAACTGAAGAGGCGACAAAAAATGCACTGATCATGCCTTTTATCAAACTCCTGGGGTTTGATGTCTTTGATCCCTTCGAAGTCAACCCGGAATTTGTAGCAGATATCGGTATAAAGAAGGGGGAGAAGGTTGATTACGCCATTATGAAAGATGGCGAACCGATCATCATTATCGAGTGCAAGCATCATTTAGAAAAGCTCGATCCCCACAACTCTCAACTTTTCAGATACTTCCATGTCACCAAAGCTAAATTCAGCTTGTTGACAAATGGGTTGAACTACAGGTTTTATACGGATCTGAACGATCCTAATAAGATGGATGACAAGCCGTTTTTCGAATTCAATATTGCAGAGATTAAAGATGCGCAGATAGAAGAATTAAAGAAATTTCATAAGTCCTATTTTAATGTAGAAAACATTTCGAATACAGCATCAGATCTAAAGTTCACCAATGAACTTAAGTCGCTGATCACCTCTGAACTCAAAGATCCATCAACTGTATTTGTCAAACATTTTGCGAGCCAGGTTTACCAGGGTAAGTTGACAGAGAAAATTCTGGTCCAATTTACAGAGCTGGTTAAGCGATCCTCTAACCAGGTTTTAAACGATGCGATTACAGATCGGTTGAAATCTGCCTTGGGGAAAGAAGAAGCAAACAGCAATGAAACTGAAGTAAAAAGCACAGCCGAACCGGTGATGACTTCCGAAACAGGAATTGTAACCACAGAAGAAGAAATAGAGGGCTTTTTTATCGTGAAGTCTATCTTAAGGGAAACCATTAGCCCAAAGCGGATTGTCTATCGTGATGCGCTTTCCTACTTTGCGATACTGCTTGACGACAACAACCGCAAAACCATCTGCAGGCTGTATTTGGGCAACAAAAAATACCTGGCAGTGCTGGATGACAATAAAAAGGAAGTGAAGCTTGAGCTGAATTCCATCGATGATTTATACCAGCATTCCTCCACTTTGATCGATGTAATTAACAAGCTGGAAAAGAAACCAACCCTATCTTAACATGAACCAACATCCAATTTTCTCAGAGCATCCCGGACTGATTATCGTTTTTGCAATCGCTGTCTTCGTGATGCTCTTGCTCGATTTAGGCGTTTTTAATAAAAAAAGTCACGTGGTAACCAATAAAGAGGCAATTAGCTGGTCATTGGTATGGATCAGTTTAGCAATGACCTTTAGTGGTCTGGTTTATTATTTTGCTGGATCTGCTAAGTTTTTCGAGTTCCAGTCTGCCTACTGGATTGAAAAGGCCCTTTCTGTGGATAATCTTTTTGTCTTCATCCTAGTCTTCAAATTCTTTGATGTTGCCAATTCAAATAAACATAAAGTCCTGTTTTGGGGAATTATCGGAGCGCTCGTTCTGAGAGCCATATTTATTTTCTCGGGTGCTTTTTTAATTGAGCTCACCTATCTGAATAAGTTGCTTAGCCTGGTCGGCATAACAGGTCTTAAATATGACATCAACATCGTCATGACGCTCTTCGGTTTATTTCTGGTCTACGCAGGTATTAAATCCTGGTCCTCCGGAGATGATGACGATGAAGAGGATTATAACAATACCAGAGGGGCGAAGTTAATCCGGAGGTTCTTTGGTGTTAGTGGTCAATATGATGGCGATAAATTCTTTACAGTTCAGAATGGAAAGAAATTGGCGACACCGCTTTTGGTTGTCGTTGCGGTGATTGAATTTACTGATCTTTTGTTCGCGGTAGATTCTATCCCTGCGATCTTCGCCATTTCCAATGATCCTTTCATTTTGTATACTTCCAACATCTTTGCCATACTGGGATTGCGGGCGCTGTTCTTTCTGCTGGACAACTTCATCCATTTGTTTAGCAAGTTGAAGTATGGTCTGGCCATTATCCTGTCCTTCATCGGCTTGAAGATGATTATCGCACCATTTTACCATATCGAATCAGTTTATTCACTTCTCGTGATCGGAGCCGTTTTGGTCCTGTCCGTGCTTATTTCGATCATCTTTCCTGAAAAGGCAATTGCCGAAGTACCTAATGACATATAGCCTTAAAATGATTAACCGCAAATATTGCAATAAGTTCAACTAACAATATAAAGCAATGAAAAAGAATTATACAAATTATACCCTCATCGTAGCATTCCTGATCATCGGATGCTATGGCTGTGGTGGCAAGGATGATCAAGTAAAAGATGATCCATTTTTATCTTCTCAATACGGTCCTTACGGTCCCGGGTTGAACAGCAGGATTGCAGCTTACCATGACGCTGTAGCCGCAGATACAAATACGAGAAAGGGTGGAAGTGTGGCGCTATACATCGATTTTTCGGCAGGAATGCACACGGCATTTGCAAATCCAGAAATCAAGACGTTATTGGGAGATTGTTTTAACTCAATTTTGGCCGACCAGTTTGAGGTCTATAAATTGGTTAGCGGACAGGTAACACCATTAGCTGTAACGAATCCTACCGAACTGGGCGAGAAGGTAAACGATCCAAAAGAATACCTCAATACGCGTGCACCAATCCAAATGGGCGTGGAGAAAATTGTCGCCTCAAATAACGACGCCTTGTTGATTACTGATTTTGAAGAATTCCAAAATGACAAGGAAGTCACCAATACCGCCTATTTAAAGATTTCATTCTCCAAATGGCTGGCAAAGGGAAACACCATCCATTTCTTTGTTGCGAATTACGCAGAGGGCAAGGTGACCAAGCACATTTACTTTACCATCTTTAGTTGCGGAACCCCGAATGCACAAAGCCTGCTGAGCAAACTTGAACCAAAACTGTCTCTGCTCCATACAAAATTCGATCTATCTATACAGTCATTTAAATTAAGCAATGACTATACAAGCGAGAGATCCGGTGGTATTTTTTATGATCCGAACGGAAAATCCCAAGTAGAAAAAAATGTCCTCGACTTGAAAGACGGCTATGTGAACGGTTTGAAAAAGGGCAGTAGTTTTGAGTTTTATCCATTAGGCGTAGATTGGAATACGGTAGCTGAACTTCATAACAGCTATAAAGAACAAGGCCAGTTTAGTGACTTTTTTAGAAAGTTATGGATTGACTTAAGCAATGAAGACAGTTATGTATATGGTGATTTTGAAGTAAAAGTTTACGATGTATCAGAAGACTTTACGCAATTCTCAAAATGCCAGGAAGTGAAAAACCATAAGCCTAAAATAAGCAAAGGTAGCGATGGCGAAGCTAAGTTCGCCGACAACGAAACAGATCCGATAGCCACGGGCTGCTATAATCCTGATGGCTCTTTGAAGCCGGAATGGAAATTCATTCCTGGAGACCCTGTTGTTCAAACCGAAGTATTTACACTAAATCAGGCGCTTTTCCACAATACAAAAAGCAGCGATAAAAAGAAGACCGAATTAGGTGTGTCGTTTGACCCGAAGTTTGATGTCAAAAATATCCAAAACCCAGATGGGCTGTTGAGGGTCGATGTGGTGCTAAAAACAGCGCAGCCAAATCTGGCTAACCCAACTCTCGAACAATTTAAATGGACTAATGTGAATGGTGTTCCAAACACCGCGCTTCGTGAATCCATTGTGAATACCCTGCAGGACCTCAAACCTGAGCACAAGGTCATTTATTCTTACTATATCAAAACCAACCAATAATTAACCATTAACCAAACTACTAATCCATACGCATATGCAATCTGTATCCGCTTACATCATTTCAATTGGTATCGCATTCATTTTTCTACTACTGGCTGCTTTTATTTCGACCTCAATAAAATTTGAAGGGGGCAGCAGACCCAAAGATGCGCAACGCCGTAGAACCTGGTTCTGGGTCTTGGCCTTGCTCAATCCCATTGTGACTTTCCTGCTGGGCTACTATGTCTTTAAACCGAGTGCGAACATCATGATCGTCAATAAATATATCGCTGCACTTGGTATAGGCACGGCAATTGGCTTTTTTGTCTATATGATCGCTGGATTCATTCTCAGCAAGCTCTTCAAAAACGGCAAACTCGGTCACTGGTTTTAATCCAAAAAAATAACATCATGGATAAATTATTTATTATCGCCATCGGCGGTACGGGGATGCGCTGTCTGGAATCTTTTACGCATTTGTGCAGCATTGGTATGTTCGATAATCAGGAAATCGAAGTATTGACCCTGGATACCGATCAAAATAACGGGAATAAGGCAAGGGCTGAAGAACTGATCACATTGTATAGCCGCATTAAAACCACCGGCACTTCAGGTGGTGGTACGCCAAATGCAAATACTTTTTTCTCCGCAAAATTAAACCTACACCGTTTCTGGACCAACTATTCCGGTCCAGGCCGGGAAAGCTATAAGAACCTTAGCAAGCTATCAACCGGAACCCCAGAACAACAGAAGGCCAATAAACTGGTCTCTGATCTCTTTTTAGACAATGACACCGTACAAGAATTTGATCTTGCGCATGGATACCGGGCACAGACGCATTTGGGTTCGATGCTCATGTACCATGGAATCGTCGAGGCTGCACGGAATATTTTAAAGGGAACCAATGTCCAAATTGAAGAAAGGGAACTGGGAGCCTTCATGGAGAAACTGGAACAGGCGGGAGCAAGTGCAAGGGTTTTTATTTTTGGATCCGTATTTGGCGGAACAGGTGCCTCATCCATTCCGGTGATACCGAAAGCCTTGCAGGACTTTGTGAAGATCAGGTCAAAGGGTACATCCAGTATAGATTTTACAAAAGCCAAATTTGGCTCCACATTGCTAACAGAGTATTTCACTTTTGCCAAGCCAGACGACAAGCAGAAAGCCGCGAAGAGTGACCGCATAATAGCTGATTCCTCTTTTTTCCCAATAAATAGTCAGGCAGCACTTCAGTTTTACCAAAGTGATCCTACCGTAAAAACTTGTTATAAGCTTTTGTATCATATCGGTTGGCCGATAGAAAGTAAAAAGGTTGACGGGAACGCATCCAATAAAACCATTACCGGAGGAAGCGAGCAAAAGAATCCATGTCACATTACAGAGCTTTTGTGTGCTTGCGCTGCCTATGATTTTTTTACCAGAACAACTGGTTTTGACAACGGACAAGCAGATTATCTGTATAAAGCTGTTGAATTTAAAGACAACTCGTTCAATTTCTCTTTTGATGATTTTGTAGGGAAAGAAAACAATGCAGGTGAGAACTTTGTGAATAGGTTAGGTGCATTTTTCTCCCTGGCACACATCTCTTTATCCCTGAATGGTGCTGCGGAGGGTGACATTGGCATCAAAGGTTTTATCAACAGATGCCAGGAGCAAAAATTAGATCTGTACAGTACCATTACCGATATTGAATGCAAGGAGATCAATGAATATTTCAAACTATTCGCTTATTCATTTAACGATACCAAGTTCATTCCGGGCTGGCTTTACCAGGTTAGAAGTACCGTTGCACCAGGCAGGTTCATTTTCGACAGCAAAGCCTTTGCTAGCAATAGAAACGAACTGAAGAACATCGATGTCGGCGCGATATTTCAGGATGACAAGCACCATTGGTCTAAGGGCGGCCTTTTTGGAAGCAGGTACGACTCTTTTGTAAAGAAACTGATCAATACCGGCCCAAAAGACAACCAGAAAGTAAATACGACCAAAGAGCAGTTCCTGGCCCACATCTACAATGCACTAACGATTTCACAAAATTTCAACCTTAATTAACAGGAAGATGTCTGACAAAAGAATAAAGGCGCTTGCGATTAAAGTTCAGCCTAAAACGGAACCAAATGGGGTGGAGTTTGCCTGGGACAAGATTCCTCAGCTTGAAGTATTTACTAAGCACATTTTAATACCAGAGATAGCGGTCGACCAGAACGGAAACTCATCGGTCAACATAGGAACAATTGTATCGGGTATCCCTTCTGT
>Ga0247815_10001953_pt1 | contig 15423 bp, 12 predicted proteins | sample UWRJL194509B1_FD_181014 | JGI IMG/M metagenome (GOLD analysis project Ga0247815, IMG submission 181014) | Plant litter microbial communities from Arlington Agricultural Research Station in Wisconsin, United States - UWRJ-L194-509B-1 | ecosystem: Environmental > Terrestrial > Plant litter >...
TTGAGCCGATTGGGGTTGCAGCGGCGGATACGCCTGCGCTGCCAGCACTACTTCGCCGCGTGCCGGGTGGCCAGCCAGACCGACCTCGCGCTGACGATGCCGGAGCGGCTGGCGCGGGTGGTCAACCAGCAGTTCGGCAATCAGATGCTGCCGTTCCCGTTGCAGATGCCGTCGCTGGACATCCACCTGTACTGGCACGCCAACGTCGACAACGACCCCGCCAGCATCTGGCTGCGCGGCCAGATCAACGACGCGATGACCTAAACTCCGGGGTCAGAGCTAAAAACTGGACACGAGCTCGGCCGTAACGCAGTTACGGCCGAGCTCGTGTCCAGTTTTTAGCTCTGACCCCGGAGTTTAGCAGCCCGAGTCGGCTCCGGCGGCAAGAGCGCGCACGGCTTTCGAGATATCGGCGGCGATACGGGTCACCGCACGGCGATGGCCGGCCACCAGCGCGTCGTAGCCGGCGGCGACTTGTTCGTTGGCGACGCTGCGGCAGGTCAACACCTTGGTGCCGCCCACCAGCCGCACACTCCACACCGCATCGATCAACGCGTACTGCCCCGGCGCCGATTCAAAGCGCTGCACGCTGGTGCTGATGCGGTACACCGGCGCGCCATCCGGCGTCGGCGTGCGGAACACGTCGATCGTTCCCAGCTCGCCCGATACCGCCAGCGACAACGCCTGCCCGATCTCCGACGCCGGCGGCGACGACCAGCGCTCCTGCTCCAGCAAATCGATCCGCCCCGCTCCGGTGCTGACCACCAGCTGGTTGCGCGCCACCTGCTGCGGCACCGTCACCGCCGGCACTTCGATGTAGTACGCGGCGCGCGCGGCCGGCGCCGCCGTCACACCCATGCCGTTGCTCAGACTGTAGAACCGCTCCGTCGGCGCGCTGGCGCATCCGGCCAACACCAGCAACGCAACAACGCCTGTCGATAGTCGCATCATTTCTGTTCTCCTTTTTTCTCCGGCTTGCCGCGTATCAGCGACTCGGGATGACGCTCCAGATAATCCGACAACGCGTTCAGCGACTGCATGGTCTGCGTCAGCTGCTGCAACGCTTCGCGCAGATCCGACTGCACCGGCGAATCCTTCTGCAGCAGCTGGTCGGCGGTGCTGAAGGTCTTGCGCGCCGCGCCCAAGGTCTCCTTCATCTCCGGCACCACCTGCGCGTCGAGCTGCTTGAGCAGGATGTTGGCGCTCTTCAGCGTCTCGCGCAGATTGGTGCCGATCTCCTCGAACGGCACCTTATCCAGCTTGCGCGCGATGCTGGAGAGCTGCGTCTGCAGTTCGTCCAGGCTGTTCGGCACCGTCGGCACCTCCATCGGATACTGCGTCACATCGACCGCGACCTTCGCCGCGTTCGGGAAGAAGTCCAGCGCCACATACAGCTGCCCGGTCAGCAGGTTCCCGGTGCGCAGCTGCCCGCGCAGGCCGCGCGACACCATCCGCTCCAACACCAGCGGACCGGCGTTGCGATCCTGGTCGTCGGCGATGGTCTTCTGGAAGCTGCGGCCCAGCCGCGCCGGATACATGTCCACAGTGACCGGCATGCGGAAGCTCTTCTTGACCGGGTCGAACTCCACACCCACCGAACGCACCTCGCCCATGACGATGCCGCGGAAGTCCACCGGCGCGCCCGGCGACAGCCCGCGCAGCGATTGGTCGAAGTACAGCACCGTGGTGATCGGCGTGCCATCCGGCTCGCGCAGCGCGCTGGCCTGATCGGCCGCCAGCAGGAAGTCGCTGCCGGCCTTCGCTACCGTGTCCGGCTTCTGGCCGGTCATCGATTCGAACGCGATGCCGCCCACCAGCACCGCCGCCAGCGATTGCGTGTTGACCTTGAAACCGCTGGAGTCGAGCCGCACATCGACGCCGCTGGCGTGCCACCAGCGGGTGTTCTGGCCCACGTACTGGTCGTAGGGCGCGGTGATGAAGACGTTCATCTTCACGCCGCGCCCCTTCTCGTCCAGATCGAAACTGGTCACCTGCCCGACCTGGATGCGGCGATAGAAAATCGGCGAGCCGACATCGACCGAGCCGAGATTATCGCTATGCAGCGTGTAGGCGCTGCCCTTCTCGTCGCCCGCGACCTGCGCCGGCTTTTCCAAGCCGACGAATTCCTTGCTGGTCTCCTCGGACTTGCCGGCGTCGACGCCGATGTATGCGCCGGACAGCAAGGTGCCCAGCCCCGACACGCCGCTGGCGCCGATCCGCGGCCGCACCACCCAGAAGCGCGAGTCGGCGGAGGTGAAGCGGCTGGCGCCCTTGCTCATCTCGATCGTCACCAGCACCTTGGACAGGTCGCGCGACAGCGAAATGGTCCGCACCAGGCCGATGTCGACGTCCTTGTATTTGACCTTGGTCTTGCCGGGCTCCAGCCCGTCACCGCTGCGGAAGCTGACGGTGACCGTCTCGCCCTGGTCGATGATGGACTTGGCCACCAGCGCCACGCCGATCAGCGCCGCCAGCAGCGGTATCAGCCACACCAGCGACGGCAGCCAGCGGCTGGCCTTCTGCACCTGCGGCTCCGGTGGCGGCGGCGCAGGCGGAGCCGCGTTCTCGTTTTCAGACATGCTTCTCTCCAGATGTATCGATGGGATCCCAGATCAAACGCGGATCGAACTGCATGGACGCGATCATAGTCAGCACCACCACCGCGCAAAACGCCATCGCCCCCGGCCCGGCCGTGATGACGGCCAGCGACTGGAAGCGCACCAGCGCCACCGTCAGCGTGATGACGAAAATATCGAGCATCGACCAGCGGCCGACGAATTCCACGATCCGGTACAACACCGTGCGCTGCAAGGGCTGCCAGCGCGAGCGCCGCTGCGCGGTGAAGGCCAGCAGCGACAGCGACGCCAGCTTCAGCACCGGCACCACGATGCTGGCGATGAAGATGATGACCGCCAGCGCCGGCGAGCCGCTGGTCCAGAAGTAGACCACGCCGCTGATGATGGTGTCGTCCTCCTTGCCGAACAAGGAGGAGGTGTACATCACCGGCAGCAGGTTGGCGGGTATGTAAAGAATAGTCGCCGCCAGCAAAAAGGCCCAGGTTCGGCCGACGCTGTCGGGCCGGCGTTTGTGCAGCGTGGCGCCGCAGCGCTGGCAGTCTTGATGGCGCCCGGCCGGCGCCTTGATCGCCACCAGCCCGCAGCTGTGGCAATCGATCAGCGGTTTGCCGGCCAGTTGCGCGTAGCGGAAGGTCTGCTGCGCGGCGCGGCGAGGCCCCGGCAAATGCTCGCCGATATTCCAGATGATTTTAGGATCGAAGGAGACCACGATGGCCAGCATCAGCGTCAGCGCGCCGAAGGCGAACAACCCCGGTTGCACCAGCACCTGCGCCAGGCTGGTCATCTTGACGATGGTGATCAGGATGCCGATCATCAGCACCTCGGTCATGCCCCAGCGCCGCGCCACGCCCACCGCGCGCAGCAAATGGTCGAAGCCCGGCGGGCGGTGGCCAGCCCGCAGCGCCAGCGTCACGTACAGCAGCGAGCCCAGTTCCACCGCCGGCAACAGGATCGTGAACAGGAACACGACAATCGCCACCAGCTGCATCTGCTCCATCCACATGACGCGGATGGAACCGAGCAGCGTGGCGCTGGTGTTAAGGCCGTTCACCTCCAGCTCGACGATGGGGAAGAACTGCGCGATCAGGAAGGTGAAGATGGCGGCCAGGGTGATCGCCGCCATGCGGCTGGCGTCAGAATGGATGCCGCGATACAGGATGGCCCCGCAACGCACGCAGCGCGCCTTTTCGCGCGGACGCACAGGGCGGCGCTGATGCAGCACGCCGCAGTCGTGGCAGGTGATCAAATCGTATCGATGCACGGGCTGGCCAAAGGGTCAATAGTGCCTCTATCATACGACACTCGGCCGCAACACTTGTGTACGCTCGGACACATACACCCGACGCCGGCGTCGCTTACTTGATGCTGGTGGCGAGTTCCTGGAAATCCTCGGTCTTGCTCAGCGACTGCCAGGTCGCCATCAGCGCCGGCGGCGGCGCCACCAGCTTGCGCGCGCCCAGATCCAGCCAACCGCCGGTGCTGGTGATGCGCGCGGCCAGCTTGCCGTCCGGGCGGATGATATCGCTGCGCAGCATCCAGCGGCTGCCGTCCGGCGCCAAGCCCGCCACTGCCAAGGTCACGGTGATCTCGTCGAGCAGCATCACCTCCTTGAGGTAGACGATTTCGTCCTTCATCACCACAGGGCCGATACGCTGGCGCATCAACTCACTCATCGGAAAACCGTGCTCAGACAGGAACAACATGCGCACGTCGCCCGCCTTGTCCATAAAGGCCGTGTTGCGCATATGGCTGTTGAAATCCATATCGCCCCAGCCGGCCATCAACTTCTTTTCAAACATGACAAACTCCGTGACCGTTAAGCCAGGAAGTCTAACAGGGTTGCGGCGACGATTTTGGTAGCTTTCCTCAAATCCTCCAGCGCCAGGCGCTCGTCGGCCTTCTTGGCGTTCGACTCCGGCACGGTGCGCGGGCCGGCGCCGTACAGCACCGCCGGGATGCCATGCTCGCCGTACAGGCGCGCATCCGCGTACAGCGGCGTGCCTTGCGCTGGGATGGTCTCGCCGATGACGTCAAGCGCGTTTTGCTGCAGGCTGTCCACCAGCTTTTTCGTGCCCGGCAGCTCGCGCAGCGCGTGCGACAGCAGCAGGCGCTTGATGTCCAGCGTGATGCCGGGCTGGCCGCGCACCGCGTCCTCGATCAGCGCGCGCACCTGCGCCTCCACCGCCGCCGGATCTTCCTCGGGAATCATGCGGCGGTCCATCTTCAGCACCACCTTGCCCGGCACGACGTTGGTGTTGGTGCCGCCGTCGATGCGACCCACCAGCATGGTCGGCGAATCGATGCCGGCGATATTGGACTTGATTTTCTTCAGTTCCGGCAGCTGGTCGTAGATCGCGTTGAGGATGCGCGTCGCCGCCTGCAGCGCGTCGTGGCCGGTCTCCGGCATGGCGCCGTGGCCGGACTTGCCGTTGACCGTGATCTCCAGTTGCAGACAGGCGTTGTGCGCGGTGACGATGTTGTAGCTGAAGCCCGCCGCGATGACGTAATCCGGCTTGGTCAGCTTTTGCTCCAGCAGCCAGCCCGGCCCAAGCAGGCCGCCGAATTCCTCGTCGTAGGTGAAGTGCAGTTCCAGCCCGCCCTTCAACGGCACGCCCAAGGCCTCCAGTGCGCGCGTGGCGAAGATGTAGGTCGCGAAGTCGCACTTGGAGACGGCGGCCGCGCGGCCGTAGATATAGCCGTCGTCGATCACGCCGCCGTAGGGTGGATAGGTCCAGTTGTCGCCCGGCGGCACCACGTCGCCATGCGCGTTGAGCGCCACCGTCGGCCCGCCCGGCTGATACGGCCGGCGCACGATCAGGTTGGTGATCGACTCCATGCCGTAGTCCTTCACCGCCTGCGTCGGCACGACGTGCTTCTCGGCGGTCCAGCCGTAGGCCTGGACCAACTCCGCCACCAGCTCCGCGTGCGGCGCGTTGTTACCGGGCGGCGTATCGGTCGGCACGCGCAGCACCTGCTGCAGGAACGCGACTTCCTCGTCGAAGTGCGCGTCGATCCATTGCGCCAGTTGTTCTTTTGGAGTGCTCATATCGTGTTCCTTCATTTGGCGCCGGCGTGGAACCAGGCTGCGAGTTGGGCGCGTTCGGCGTCCGTCATATTGGTCAGGTTCGCCAGCGGCATGGCCTTCAGCTCAACCGCCTGCTTGTAGATTTTTTCCGCGTTCTGGTGAATTTGATCGGCGCTGTCCAGCGCGACGCCCGCCGGCGCGGTCGCGAAGCCCGGCTGGGTCGGATGCGCCGAATGGCACGCAACGCAGCGCTGGTCGATCACCGCCTTGACCTTGGCGAATTCCGCGACCGGATCGGCCGCCGCAGCCACCGCCACAGGACGCGGCGGCGCGATCGCCACCGCCACGCAGGCCAGCAGCGCCACGCCGATGGCCGGATAGCGCCACTCGACGCGCCCCTTATGGCGCAGGTTGAAGAAGTGGCGAATAAAAACGCCGGCGGCCATGATAAACGCCAGCACCAGCCACGCGTGATCGTGACGATAAGTCATCGCATAGTGGTTGCTGATCATGATGAACAGCACCGGCAGCGTGAAGTAGTTATTGTGCACGCTGCGCTGCTTGGCCTTCTGGCCGTGGATCGGATCGGGCGTGCGGCCGGCCGACATGGCCTCCACCATCTTGCGCTGGCCGGGGATGATCAGCATCAGCACATTGCCGACCATGATGGTGCCGATCAGCGCCCCAACGTGGATATAGGCCGCGCGCCCGCTCAGCACATGCGTCAAGCCATGCGCCGCCGCGACGATCAACGTGAACACCACGACGCCGAACCAAAGATCATGCTTGCCCAGCGGCGATCGGCACAGCAGGTCGTACACGGTCCAGCCGACGACCAGCGTGCCGACGCCGATGCCGATCGCCTGCAGGCTGCTGATATCAGCCACCGATTTATCGATCATCATCGCCTGCGCGTTGAAGTAGTAGGCGATGGTCAGCAGCGCGATGCCGGACAGCCAGGTGGAATAGGCCTCCCACTTGAACCAGTGCAGTTCCTTCGGCAGTTCGGCCGGCGCCACCAGGTATTTTTGCGGATTATAGAAGCCGCCGCCGTGCACCGCCCACAGTTCGCCCGACACGCCCTTCTTCGCCAGCTCCGATCCGGCAGCGGGCGGGCGGATCGAATTATCCAGCCAGACGAAGTAGAACGACGCGCCGATCCAAGCGATGCCGGTGATGACATGCAGCCAGCGCACGATCAGATTCATCCACTCAAGGCCGTAGGGGATCAGATATTCCATGTGTTCTTTCGGGTCAAAGATGTGGCTAATTTACAGAAGATAAACGGAATCGGTTCCGGGCACATGAACATTAGAGTATATTAAACATATCCATTCCCGTATAACGCACACTCAACGAACCTCCAACGCACCTCATGCCCGCACTGCCGCAACACCTGGACCTGCACCTGATCCGCATACTCTACCTGCTGCTGGTGGAGAAAAACGTCTCACGCGTCGCGCTCAAACTCAATCAGCCGCAACCCTCGATCTCCGCCTCGCTGCGCAAGCTGCGCGAGCTGACCGGCGATCCGCTACTGGTGCGCGGCGCGCGCGGCATGGTGCCGACGCAGCACGGCGAAAGCCTGCTGATTCCGGCCAAGCGCATCCTCGACGAGACCGAGAACCTGTTCCTGAAAAAGTCGCCCTTCATCCCGCAGGAGGAGGCGCGCACCTTCCACGTCGCCGCACCGGATTACCTCGACAGCCAATTCCTGCCGAATCTCGTCGCGCTGCTGCGGCGCGGCTCGCCCAATAGCCGCATCAAGATCCACAGCCTTGGACCGGGCGTCGACTACGTGCGACTGCTGTCGGACGGCGACATGGACCTGGTCATCGCCAACTGGGACGAACCACCCGAGCACCTGCACATGTCCAAGCTGTTCGAGGATCCTATCACCTGCGTGATGCGCGCCGATTGTCCCTACGCGCTGCGCACCGCCAGCGACGCCATGACGCTGAACGACTACCTCACGCTGCCGCATGTGGCGCCGACGCAGATCCTGCCCGGCTACCTCGGCGTCATCGACGACTTCCTCGACCGCCAGGGCCTGCGGCGCAACGTGATGGTGGAATCGGCCTACTTCGGCCTGATCCCCAATATGCTGGCGCAGACGGACCTGGTGCTGACCACCGGCCGCCAGTTCGTGCGCCATTACGAAAAGCAGATGTCGCTGAAAACCTACACGCTGCCGGTCAAGTTCCCGGCGATGCGCTTCTACCAGCTGTGGCACGAGCGCGTGCACCAGGCACCGGAACACAAATGGCTGCGCGACCAGGTCTGCGCCGCCGCCAAGGGACTAGTAAGCCCAGTGATATAAACCTTACCGCATACCGCATATATCGCGGCGACGCTTGCAAGCTATGATGGTGACCATGATGACACTCTCCGAATTGAACAGCTGCGACACCGCCACCTTCACCGACTACCTGCGCGGCATCTACGAGCACTCGCCGTGGATACCTGAACGGGCGGCTGCGCGGCGTCCCTTCATCAACGCCACCGCCTTGAAGTTGGCCTTGCAGTCGGTGGTCGGCGCCGCCTCGCTGGACGAGCAACTGGGCCTGATCCGCGCCCACCCGGAGTTGGCGGGCAAAGCCGCCGTCGCCGGCCAGCTGACGGCCGAATCGACCAGCGAGCAAGCCAAGTCCGGTCTGCACCTGTGCAGCGCGGAGGAATTCGCGGTGCTGCATAAGCTCAACGCTGACTACAACGCCAAATTTGGCTTCCCCTTCATCCTCGCCGTCAAAGGCCCGGACGGACAAGGGCTGACGCGCCGCGCCGTCATCGCCACCTTCACGCGCCGGCTGAAGAACCAGCGCGCCGACGAAATCACCGAGTGCCTCCGCCAGATCAAGCGCATCGCCGAGATCCGCCTCAACGACCTGCTGGGCGTGACGCTGGACTTCGGCCCGACCGTCATGCAATGGTGCGAGACGATAGGCGCATGGAGCGACGCCGACAACAGCGGCACGGCGGACTTCGACCTGACCTGCGCCTACATGACGCCGGCCCACCGCAAGACCGCCGCGCAGTTGGCGGAATGGATGCGCGAAGCCGGCATGGACGCGCATATAGACGCCGTCGGCAACGTGGTCGGCGTCTACCGCTCCGACGTCGACGGCGCCAAGACCCTGATGACCGGCTCGCACTACGACACCGTGCGCAACGGCGGCAAGTACGACGGCCGCATCGGCATCCTGCTGCCGATCGCCATCGTGCGGCATCTGCACCAGCGCGGCGAGAAGCTGCCCTTCCACTTCGAGATCGTCGGTTTCGCCGAAGAGGAAGGCGTGCGCTTCAAGAGCACCTTCCTGGGCAGTAACGCCGTGACCGGCCGCTTCGACCTGGCGCTGCTGGACCAGACCGACGCCGACGGCGTCACGATGCGCGACGCGCTGCTGGCCGCCGGCCACGATGTCGGCGCCATCCCGGCCATCGCGCGCGATCCGTCGCAGTTGCTCGGTTTCGTGGAAGTCCATATAGAACAAGGCCCCGTTTTGCTCGAGCGCGACCTGGCGCTGGGCGTGGTCACGGCCATCGCCGGCAGCTCGCGCTATCTGGTCGAGCTGACCGGCCTGGCCAGCCACGCCGGCACCACGCCGATGGCGATGCGCAAGGACGCGGCGGCGGCGGCGGCGGAGATCGTGCTGTTGGTCGAGAAACGCTGTGGCCAGGGCGAGGCATTGGTCGGCACGGTCGGGCAATTGCAGGTGCCGGGCGGCTCGGTCAACGTGATCCCGGGCGCGTGCAAGCTGTCGCTGGATATCCGCGCGGCCGACGACGCGGTGCGGCTGGCGGCGGTCAAGGATGTATTGGACGGCATCGCGGAAATCTGCGCGCGCCGCCAGGTGGAGTTCAGCCTGCGGCAAATCGTCGATGCCAGCGCCGCGCCATGCTCGCCGCGCCTGATGCGGCAGCTCGGCGACGCCATCGTGCGCGCCGGCCTGCCGCGCTTCGACCTGCTTTCCGGCGCCGGCCACGACGCGATGGCCATGGCCGCCATCACCGACGTCGCCATGCTGTTCACGCGCTGCGGCAACGGCGGCATCAGCCACAATCCCCTGGAAACGATGACCGCCGACGACGCCGATATCGCCGCCCGGGTGCTGCTCGATTTCCTGCGTAGCTTGCAATAGTGAATCCTTTGGCTGTTGCTTAACCGCGATGAAAATATTTACCGAATAACATGATTGCATCAAATAACGCAAATTTTCGCCACAAAACCACCCGTTAAAAAACGAATCCGGTATATTGATTTTTAAATCCTTAAGGCAATAAATTGCGCCTGGTTTAAAAATACATACTAGAGAGTTGTGGTGGAGACGACGATATCGCGCGCCGGATGGGGCAAGCGGCTGCCCCTGGCGCTGGCTTGCTTGGGTTTGCTTGTGACGGGTCCAGCATGGGCGGGTCGTCCGCTGCTCACCGAAGACGCCGGCGTGCTGGCGGCGCGGGCCTGCGAACTCGAAGCCTTCATGGCGCGGCCGCAAAGCTCGGACGATACCTTCCGCTCCGGTCAGATGAGCTGCGGCACAAGCTTGCAGACCCAATTGGCCATCGCCGTCGGCAGCGATAGCTACTCGTCCACGACACTGCTCGCGCTCGCGGGCAAGACCGCTCTGATCGAACTGACTGCCGATAGCGCCGGGCTGGCCCTGGCCTACGGCGCACTCTGGCAAAACCATCCGCATGAACATTTCCAGCACCATGCGATGGAAGCGAAGGCGGTGCTGACGCTGCCCGTCGGGCGCTATCTGTTCCACGCCAACGCAGGGTGGATCGGCAACCAAACGGCGCAGGCCAGGCGTGCGGATCGTCTCACGTGGAATCTCGCCGTGGAACGGCCGAACGCGATCCAAGCCGTCGACCTGATGATGGAACTGGTCGGCGACAACAAAAATGCGCCTTGGCTGCAAGTGGCCGCGCGCTGGGCGATGGTGCCCGGGCGCGTATTTCTCGACGGCTCGTGGGGCATCCAGGGCAACGCCCAAAAAGATAAACAACTATCGCTTGGGATCAAAATTGGCTTTTGATCCGTACCACTCACGCGTTGCAACCGCAGCGAAAACATTCACGTAAAGGGAACTTCATTATGTCTATTCATGACCTGAGCATGGGCAAGCGCGGCGCGCTGATGGCGGGCGTCGGCATCGTCGCCGGCATCCTGATCGGTACGCTCTCCATCCATCAAATGGGCCAGATGAACGAGTCCGAACGGGCGTTGGCGGAGGACGCGCTGCCGAGCGTGCAGTTCATCAACAGCATCAACGACGACATGGGGAATTTGCGCGCCATCGAACTGCAGATGGCGTCGATCGACACCCCGGAGCGCTTGAAGCAGATCGAGGCGCGCGCCGACGCGCTGCGCGCCAGCACCAACAAAAGCCTCGGGCTGTATGACGCCAAGGTCGACAATCAGCTCGAGCGCGACGAATTCAATCGCATGAAAAACCAGATCGCGGCCTATCAGGCCAGCTATGCGAACACGGCCGCCTACATGGCGCAGGACTTCGCCAACCACGACCCTGCCGTGTTGCGGGCGAAACTGGACGCATCGGCCAGCGTTTACACCGGCAGCGAAAAAGGTGTCGACGCGCTGATGGAGTACAACAACAAGGAGGTCGCCAAAAGCCATGAAGAAGCCAAGTCCATGCATGACACCGCCGTCAGATTGATCGGCCTGAGCATCCTGATCGCCTCGGTCCTGGCGTTCGCGCTGACCTACTTCGTCATTCGCGGCCTGAAGAAGGAAATGGGGGGCGAGCCCAACGACGTGGGCAACATCGCCAGGAGCATCGCCGATGGCGATCTGACCGTGCAGGTCACGACCGCGCCGGAAGATCGCAGCAGCGTGATGTTCGCCATGAAGGAAATGCGAGACAATCTGTTGAAAATCGTCGGGACGGTACGCACCGGCGTCGATACCATCTCGGTCGCCTCCCGGGAAATCGCCGCCGGCAACCAGGACCTGTCGGGCCGGACCGAACAGCAAGCCAGTTCGCTCGAAGAAACCGCGTCCTCGATGGAGGAACTGACATCGACCGTGCTGCAGAACGCGGACAATGCGCGCCAAGCCAACACGCTGGCGGCGGCCGCCTCCGACATCGCGCTCAAAGGCGGGGCCGTGGTGGCGCAGGTCGTCGAAAAAATGGGTGCCATCAATACCTCGTCGCAAAAAATCACCGACATCATCGGCGTTATCGACGGCATCGCCTTCCAGACCAACATCCTCGCGCTCAACGCCGCCGTCGAAGCGGCGCGCGCCGGAGAACAGGGGCGCGGTTTCGCCGTGGTCGCCTCCGAAGTGCGATCGCTGGCGCAACGCTCCGCCGCCGCCGCGAAAGAAATCAAGACCTTGATCGATGAATCCGTTCATCAAGTCGCCGAGGGGAACAAACTGGTTGATGAAGCCGGAACCACCATCGCCGACATCGTCAGCAGCATACAGCGCGTGACCGGGATCATGACCGAAATTACCTTGGCCAGCGACGAGCAAAGCGTCGGTATCAGCCAGGTCAATCAGGCCATCTCCCAAATGGATCAAGTCACCCAACAAAACGCATCGCTGGTCGAGGAGGCGGCGGCGGCGGCGGAGTCGATGCAGCTACAGGCGGGCACCCTCGCGCAAGCCGTCAACGTGTTCAGGATCAGCGACAGCAAATCCCAGGTTCGTGCCCCAGCCCCGATGGAGCGGCGCAGCCTTCGCCTGCTTGCTTGAGCGCGGCGGCGACGGCGGCGACCGGCGCGCCCCACTCGCCCGCGACGCCCTGGCGGAACAGCCGCATCGTTCCCGGATACCAGGGCGTGTCCGCGCGCTCCGTCAGCCAGCGCCAGTCGCAGCGATAGTCGGGCAGCAGCAGCCAGCACGGCTTGCCCAACGCGCCAGCCAGATGCGCCACCGCCGTATCGACGCTGATCACCAGATCCAGATTCGCGATCACCGCCGCCGTATCGGCGAAGTCGCCCAGCCGCGGCCCGATGGCGTGCAAGGCCATGCCGGCCGGCGGATGCAGCGCCTCTTCCTCACCCGCGCCCTTCTGCAAGCTGACGAAATGGGCCGGCACGGCGGCCAGCGGCGCCAGCGTCATCAAGGACGGCAGCGAACGATCCGCATCGTTCTCAAAATCCGCATTGCCCTTCCAGACCAGACCGACCCGCAAGCCCCGCTGCGGCAGCGTTTCTCGCCAATCCCGCACCAACTCAGCTTGCGCCGACAGATACGGAATCGGTGCCGGAACGTCGGCCAGGTCGGTGCCGAACAGGCCCGGCAGGCGCATGGCCCGCGTCCAGAAATCCCAGCCCTCGGCCGGCACCGGCTCGCCCAACACATATACCTGATCCACGCCGGGCAGCGTGGCGAACAAGCGCACCAGCGCCGGATGGCAGACCACCGCGATTCGTGCCGCGCCGCGCGCCTTCAGCAGCGCCGTGTAGCGGCAGAAGTGGATGGTGTCGCCATTCCCCGCCTCCTGCATCACCAGCAGCGATTTCCCCTCCAGCGGCTCGCCATCCCAGAACGGGCAATCGACGACCTGCGGCACCTGATCGAAATCCCAGCGCGCATCCAGCATCCGCCAGCCCTCCTCGAAGCGCGCCTGCCGCAGCAAGACGTAGCTCAGATTGAAGCGCGTCCGCGCATGGCCAGGATCCAGCGCCAACGCCCGCCGATAACACTCCTCGCCCTCCCGCTCGCGATGCGTACACACCAGCAGCACGCCCAACTCGCTCCACGCCGACGGCGACTCCGGCGCCAGCTCCACCGCCGCGCGCATCGCCGACTCGGATTCCGCGAAGCGCTTCTCCCGCAGCAGCAGCACGCCGAGGTTCTGGTACAACTGCGCGTGATCCGGCATCAGCGCGACCGCCTGCAGGTAATGAAACTCCGCCTCGCCCAGCGCGCCCTGAAGCTCTTTCAGATAACCGAGATTGGCGCGCGCCGGCCCATGCAGCGGTTCCAGCGCCAGCGCGCGCATATAGCACGCTTCGGCGCCGGCGTCATCGCCGGCGGCCATGCGGTGGTTTCCATCGAGGTAGGCTTGCTGGGGATCGTTATGCATCGATTTATGGCGAGAGAAGCGCCGCCAGCTCCGCTTCCGGAACCGGCTTGCTGAACAGGTAGCCCTGATAATACCCGCAACCTTCGGAGGAAATAAAGGATAGCTGCTCCGGCGTCTCCACGCCCTCGGCCAATACCGACATCTTCAACGCCTTGCCCAGCGCGACGATGATGCGGACGATGGCCGCGCCGTGACCTTCCTTGGACGCCTCGCGAATGAAGGAACGGTCGATCTTCAACTGATCCAGCGGCAGCCGGTGCAGGTACGACAGCGACGAATAGCCGGTGCCGAAATCGTCCAGCGAAAAGCCGACGCCCGCATCGCGCAAGCGCTGCATTTTCTTCACTGTGCCTTCGACGTCCTTCAGCAGCAAGCTCTCCGTCAGCTCCAGCCGCAGCCGGCCAGGCCGCGCGCCGGTTTGCGCCAGCACCTCCAGCACTTGCTCCGCGAAGTCGGGCCGGTGGAACTGCGAGGGGCTGACGTTGACCGACATCTCCAGCATCGAGGTACGCAGGTCGCCGTTCCAACGCGCCAATTGGCGGCAGGCCTCCTCCATCACCCAGCGCCCCAGTTGCAGGATCATATTGGTATCCTCGGCCACCGGGATGAACTCGATCGGCGACACCAGCCCGCGCTGCGGATGATTCCAGCGCACCAGCGCCTCGACGCCGACCACGCGGCCGTCGATGCTCAACTGCGGCTGATAGTGCAGCAGGAACTCGCCATGGACCAGCGCGCGGCGCATGTCGGCCTCCAGCTCGGCGCGGGCGGAGACGCGCACCTGCATCGCCGCATCGAAGAACGACATGCCGTTGCGTCCCGCCGCCTTGGCCTGGTACATCGCCAGGTCGGCGCGCCGCATCATTTCGTCCACGCTGACCGGCTCGCGGCTGAAAACCGCGATGCCGATGCTCGGCGTGCTGTAATGTTCGATGCCGTCGATCCCGAACGGCGCGTCGAACGCCTGCAATAGCTTGGCCGCATGCTCGCGCGACGCATCCACCGCCGCGCTCTCGGTCGCGCCCAGGTCCTCCAGCAGCACCACGAATTCATCGCCGCCGAAGCGCGCCACCGTATCGCTGCTGCGCACCGCGTCGTTCAAGCGGTCCGCCACCAGTTGCAGCAGCATGTCGCCCTTGTCGTGACCGCGCGTGTCGTTGATGCTCTTGAAGTTATCCAGGTCGATGATCAACACCGCGCCGGAACAGCCGGTTCCATGCGCCACGCCCAGGGCGTCCTCCAGGCGGTTCAACAGCAGTTGGCGGTTCGGCAGGCCGGTCAGCTTGTCGTAGAAGGCCATGCTGTGGATCTCGGCCTCGATCGCGCGGCGCTCGCTGATGTCGCGGAAGTAGATGGTCAACCCTTCCTCGGACGGATAGGCGCGGATCTCGGTCCACAGATTCAGCGGCGCGTAGTGCTCCTCGAACGACACCGGGCTGTTGGTGTCGATAGCTTGATGATAGGCGCGGTGGTACGGGCCGCCGACCGCCTCGGGAAAAACATCCCAGACGTTCATGCCGACCACGTCGCCGCGCTGGACTTGCAGCAGCCGCTCGGCGTTGCCGTTCATGTAGCGGATCCCCCAGCCGTGACCGAGCATCAGGACGGCATCTGAGATGCTCTCCAGCGTCGCCGTCAGGCAGGCCGCCTGCAGCGCTTCGGTTTGCGGTTGATACGACCCTTGCATATCGCTAGCAGGCGGCGCCTGATTCGGTTCAAAACCGGATCAGTATGCGCCCCCGCCGCGAGGCGGCCAAACGAT
>Ga0247815_10001955_pt1 | contig 15402 bp, 12 predicted proteins | sample UWRJL194509B1_FD_181014 | JGI IMG/M metagenome (GOLD analysis project Ga0247815, IMG submission 181014) | Plant litter microbial communities from Arlington Agricultural Research Station in Wisconsin, United States - UWRJ-L194-509B-1 | ecosystem: Environmental > Terrestrial > Plant litter >...
CATGACCGGCAACTGCGAGCCTTGGAACGCAAAGCTCGCAAACTAGGCTACCAGTTGGCACCGGCAGCATGATTTTTTGCTATGAAAAACAAAGGGTAAGGTTCTGTTTGATAGGAGAGGACTTGTCTTCGATGGGTGCCGGCGCAGCACCGCATATAGCTCAGGCAGCGCCGGGCTGCCTGGACTGGCCTATCGAGGACAAGTCGGATTCGTTCGCGAAACGCTGTATCTGATGCAATGCGTCATGCCTCTCGCCAACAATTGGTTCCTACCACAAGCGCTCACCCGCTTAATTGACCGGCACCGGGGCAAGCCTCGATCCCACAAGATCAGCCCAAGGCCGCATCTGGGAACGACGAGAAGATCCCGGTTTTGGTGTATTGCCCCAGTAGCGTCAATTCTTCATTGGACGTGGCAAAACCCAACAACACATCCGCGCGGCTGTCGCCGTTGGTGATGTTATTGAGGAAGTACTGGAAGCCCACGGCATCCGGAGCCCGATTCAACGCATTCTGATACATGGTCGTGATGAACTGCGCATCGCTCAAGTTGGCCAGAGACGCAGCTTCGTTCGACTTCAGGAAGGCCGTGGCGATAGTTTTCAGGGCGGCATTGGAATCTGCACCGCCCAAAGCCTTGATATGGAAGTTCAGGCCGTTCTCGTCACCCAGACGATTGAAAGTCGTCTTGTACATTCCCTCCAACACCTTGGCCGTTGCTGGCAGATTGAACAGCAGCACGCCATCATCGAAACGCACCCGCTCGATATTACTCAACTGATCCGCGCCATTGGCGCCAGTCACGGTGTAAGTGCCATCGCTATTAGCCGTGACCGTGCTCTGGGACCATTTGCTGCCGGTTTCCAGCGCGGTATCGACCGCGAACAGTGAAGTCTGGCCTATAAACTTGTCGGCGCCCGAAGTACCAGTCAGTGAGCGACCACTGCCATCGGCGACGATGGTGGTGATGGTCTGGGTCGGCACGTCGACCACCGGCGCGACGACTGACTTGATCAGCGTGCCACCTGCACCGTCCGTACTCAGCACCAGATTGCTGTCAAAGGTGCCATTAACGGTCAACTGGGCGATCTGGACGCCGTTGGAACTGATCTTCAACATACTGCCGCTTAGGCTGACAGTTGCGCCCGCCAGGGCCAAGCCGGTCACGTCGATGGCGTCGTCCATACCTAAGTCGGTGATGGTCACGCCATTGAGGTTGGCCGCACTGTCCTTGAAGGTGTCCGCACCGCCACCGCCGGTCAGGGTATCGGCGCCGCCGCCACCGGTGAGCGTGTCCTTGCCAACGCCACCGGTAATCGTATGGGCGCCATTGCCATCTATCAGCGTCGCACCCACCGTGTTGCTGGTGGTGATGATCTGGATGTTAGTCAGGGTGGTCGCCGACAGGTCAAGGCTGGCGCCTGCGGTGGTAACAGTGTTGCCAATGCCTATGCCGGTGATGCTGGTGATCGCACCACCACCAGCCTTGGTCTGGGCCGCACTCAAAGTAAACGTGGCGCCCGCGGTAGTGTCAGCCAAGGTCTGGACACTGGCCAGGGTTTTGGCGCTGACATCGAACCCTGTGCTGACGGTTTTCAGGGTGTTGTCGCCGTTGCCCAGGTCGATGCTCGTGAAACCCGTAAGCATGGCAGCATTGACGGTCAACGTATCGCCGCCCGCACTGCCGGTTACGGTCTGGATATTGCTGAAACCGGCCAAGGCAGTCAGATCGTAACTGCCAGCGGTGTCCAGGGTCACATTGTTGACGCCGGTGCCGCCATCGACGGTGATGCCGCTCGCGGCCATCATCTGCGCCACCGCCACATGGAAGATGTCGCTGCCACTGCCGCCGGTCAAGATTAATGGGGTAAAGCCGGTGGTGCCAATCTTGAACGAGGTTCCGTCGGTGCTGGTACTGATCAACTGGCCAATATTGGTCAGCGCGGTACTCGACATATCTAGACTGGTGCCGGACGTGGTCACGGTATTGGACGTGCCACCGGATACCCCGCCGATCGCCGAAAGGGAACCGCCGTTGCTGGCCAGTTGGCTGGCCGCAATGACGAAATTGACACCCGCCACGCTGCTGTTGATCGTCGGCACGTTGAGCAGAGTCTTAGCGCTGATATTCAGTGTCGAGCCACTGGCTAGGGTTAGCACGTTGGTGCCGCCCCCCAGATTGATAGTCCCGACGCTGCTAATCATGTTGCTGCTGACTATCAGCGTGTCATCGCCCGCGCTGCCCGTGAAACTCTGAATATTGCTGACGCCACCTGTGAGCGTGGTTAGGTCGTAACTGCCAGCGGCTTCCAGGGCCAGATTATTGGTGCCGCCGCCGCCGTTGATGACTTTGAGCAACGCCAGCTCAGCCACCGTGAGATTGATGGTGTCGTTGCCGCTGCCACCCACCACTTGCATCACGCCAAGCGTGTTACCAACCTGGGTGCTGGTGAATGATTTGAACGTGGTATTAACCCCGTCTGTGCTACTCAGGCGCTCGATATTGCTCAGGGTGACGCCGGTCAGGTCCAGCACACTATCGGTGACACGCAGGGTGGAGGCACTGCCGCTCATTGCTTTAACACTGGTGATATGTCCTGCACCCAGCTGGCTGCCTTTGAGAGTAAAGGTGTAACCGGCTCCCAGGTTTTGCAGGGTCTGTATATTGCTCAGGACGATTGCACCGACATTTATGTTCCCTGCAACGATTTGCAAGGTGTTGGTACCACCACCCAGGTCGATATCGGTAAAGACACTCAGTTGCGACTGGCTGTACATCTTGAGAACGTCGTCACCACTGCTGCCAATGACGCTAGCTATGCCGTTGACGTTTGTTGTCCCAGTGTTCGAATAGTCTGCGGACAGGAAATAAGTACCGGCACTGGTCAGTTGCAGGGTGTCATTGCCACCGTTGCCGTTGATTACGTCATCAGGATTCAGAGAGCTGGCGTCGGTCTGGAAGGTATCAGCACCAACAGTGCCAGTGATGCCGTCTGCACTGGTGGTTAAAACGTAAGTACCCATGACACGTCCCTGAGATGAAAAACTTGGCTCCATAGTGCCAGCACCCACCGGAACATGACAGGCTGCAGAAGAACCTTTGCAGCGCTGCTCATTCAACGGATGAGCCGCCAAAATGCTTCAGGCAATAGCTGGAATGAAGATGCAGTGTTTTTCGAGGCGTTTCTGAGGGTGTCAGGCTAAATGATGCTGGCCCATCCGCCGCCATCGGGGACAAGTTCCCTCCTACCGATTTGCGCGGATCCGGTGGGAGAGGACTTGTCCTCGAAAAGCATTAATCCAGCTTGAACGACGCTTCCAGCGCGCAGACGCCGGCGAAGTGTTTGTAGCCGGTGTGCCCGGTTACGTTGAACACCGCTGCCTTGTCCCACCAGTCGAAGTTGTCTTCGATATGGTCGGCGCCGCCATGCAGGGCCAGGGTCAGGCTGTAGCTGCCGGGCCCGATGTTGAGCGCCGGGATAGTCACGGTCAGGGTTTGTTCGACGCCGGCGTTGACGCCCAAGTCGCGCAGTTCGCCACGCAACCAGGTGTTGGTGCCGAAGATGTCGTAGCCGGTGCGGTCCTTGAACATAAAGCCCAGGGACAGGTCGTAGATTGGCTCGTTGGCCTTGATTTTCAGGGTTAGGGTCAACGGCGCGCCAACTTCCAGCATGTGCGCGGCGTTGCCGTTGCTGCTGATGGTCAGCTCTTCAATACGCGCCTTGCCATTGCCGGAGCGGCCAGCGTAAGGCGCGTTGACGGCCTGGGCCTGCAACGAGCCTTCTTCCTTGCGGGCGATCAGCGAGTTGTAGAAATCCAGCACGTCGTCCGGTTTGCCGTCCATGAGCATCTTGTGGTCGCCCAGCAGGATGGCCCGGTCGCACAGGCTTTTGATCGCGCCCGGATCGTGGGACACGAACAGCAATGTGGTGCCCTGTTCGCGGAAATCACGAATCCGCGCGAAGGATTTGTGCTGGAAGTAGGCATCGCCCACGGCCAGCGCTTCATCGACGATCAGCACTTCAGGGCGCACGGCGGTGGCCACGCTGAAGGCCAGACGTACGAACATCCCTGAGGAATAGGTGCGCACCGGCATGTCGAAGTAATGACCGATTTCAGCGAAGGCCTCGATCGCGGGCATCAGTTCGATGATTTCATCGCGCTCCAGCCCTTGCATGCGACCGGCCAGCGCCACGTTCTGGCGACCGGTGAATTCCGGGTGAAAGCCCATGCCCAATTCCAGCAGCGCAGCGATGCGCCCGGTCGTGGTGATGGTGCCTTCGGTGGGCATTGCGGTGCCGGTGATGAGTTTGAGCAGCGTGCTTTTACCGGCGCCATTGACGCCGATGATGCCCACGGATTCGCCCTGCCCGACCTTGAAGCTGACGTCGCGGATGATCCAGTTCTGATCGCGCTTGCATAGCCCGAGCCACGTGCCCAGTGCGTGCCAGCGACCTTTGAGTTTTGGATAGGCCTTCCCTACCTGGTCAACGAGAATAGTCATATCAGATCTGATCAAGTAGGTCGTTGTAGCTGCGCTTGTACAACAGCACAGCCAGAAGGAAAACGATAAGACCGAACACCAGCGGGTAAACCAATGGGCGCATGCCCAAGGCTTCGCCCAATAGCGCCCGTTGCGCGGTCAGCACCAGCGGGAACACCGGGTTCCACGACAGGATTTCCTGCACCCGCTCAGACAGAATGCTGAGTGGGTAAACGATAGGCGTGGCCCAGAACAGTGCCTGGAAAAACACGTCGGACAGTTGCCCGATGTCGCGGAAGAACACGTTCAGGGTCGCCAGTAATGCACCGACGGCAATGCCAAGCAGCACGGTAATGCCCAAAATCGGCACCAGCACCAAGATGGTCGGCATGATCGGGTAACCCGAGACCAGCATGAATCCGATCACCAGCACCAGCAGAATCAGGCTGTTCAGCGCCGCAACGGCAATCACCGGAATGAACAGAATGAATTTGGGAAAGCTGGACTTCTTGATCAGGTTGGCGTGTTCGAGAAATACCCCTTTGCCACGCTGAACCAGCTCCAGCAGCAAATTCCAGGTGATCAGGCCGGCACACAAATAGATGCTGTAGGCGTACTGATGCTCGATGCCCGGCATACGCGCCTGCATGAGGCGCGAGAAGATCACGGTATAGATAAACACCATGAAGATCGGCGGCACGACTAGCCACAAGGCGCCGAACGTTGAGCCGGCATAACGGCTTTTGATCTCGCGCAAGGTAATGGCGTAGATCAGCCCCCGAAAACGCAGGACATCTTTCAATAAGGAGAAAACTGACAAGGTCGTTTTCATTGTGCTCGGCTCGCCATGTTCAGGAAAGTTCCTAGTTGTAGGGCCACGTCATCCCAGGTGCGAGAAAAGGGCTGGGCCGTTTCTCGCTGGGCAAAAGTGTCGATGGCCTGGATAAGTTCGGGGAGGCTGTCTGGCTTGATGTAGCAAGGCCATTGCCGGCCGGCTTCGCGTAATACCGGAATGTCGGCGGCAATCACCGGGCAGCCCTGCATGGCGGCTTCAAGCACGGGAAGTCCAAAACCTTCGTCTCTGGGCACATAAATCAGGGCGGTGGAGTTCCGGATCAGCCACAGCAGTGCAGGATCACTCAGGTTGGCCGCATGAAAAAGGCGCTCATTGAGCAGCGCGTGAGTTTGCAGACGCTCAAGCAACCGGTCAACCTGCCAACCGACATTGCCCACGAACAGCAAGCGCGGTTGTTTGCCTTGGGCCCATAACGCGTCAAACGCATCGAGCACCAGCGCGTGGTTTTTGCGCGGCTCCAGCGTCCCAATGACCAGGTACAACGGGTCGTCCGCCGTGGCGGGAGCAGGCAGCGAATCCTTGTAGCTGTGGATTTGCTCGGCGCTGGGCATAAGGGTGCAGAAATCACCGCCATGGGCCAGCACGTTGACGGTTCTTTGCAGGTCATGTCGCGCCAGACGTTCCACCAGACGGCTTCGTACCGCCTGGGTGGGCACGAACAGTTGCTCGGCGCGTTTGGCTAACGCATGCAGGTGCTCGCTGAAACGTTGTTCCAGCCCTTCGCGAAACCATTCGGGATGTTCCAGCGGCAGCAAGTCGTGGACCATGCCGACCAGACGCGCGCCACGCGCCAATGCAGCATCTACTGCAGGCCATGGGTTGGCGTACCAGGAAGCATCGAACAGCAGCAGGATATCGCCGTCACCGGGTTGAATCAGCTGGCCCGGGGTTTGCTCATGAATACCCAGCCCCTGACACGCGTGCGGCGCCAAGCAATCGAAGGCTTGCCACTGATCGCCGTCGAAGGTGACCGGCAGAATCTGACAACCCGGCTGACCGAATTGACGCTGCGCTGCACTGAGCAGACAACGCACCACACGCTGGATGCCCGTGTGCAAACCGGATTCAAGCAGGCGAGTGGCGTCGAACAGAAGACGATTCATGGACAGGAAAACCGCTTCGAGGACAAGTCCTCTCCCACAACTACAGGAACGGCGGCGTCCTTGTGGGAGCGGACTTGTCCGCGAGGGTATTGGTTCATATACCGGGTTGTTGCATACAGCGAATGGCTAAAGATACGGCTCACCAAAAGCAGGCGCGCCCGCCGGCGGAGCAAAGGCTCCAGCGGCGGGCGGCACATACTGAAACTTAGAAGGATTTACCGGTTTTCACTCGTTCCAGGTCAGCATCAACCATCAACTGGCACAGCTGCTCCAGGGTGGTCTTGGCTTCCCAGCCGAGCACGCGCTTGGCTTTTTCCGGGTCGCCGATCAGCAGCTCGACTTCGGAAGGACGGTAGAACTTCGGATTAACCTGAATAACGGTTTTGCCGGTATTGGTGTCGATGCCGTGTTCGTTGTCGGCGCTGCCTTTCCATTCCAGATTGATGTCGACGGCTTTGAAGGCCATGGACACGAAATCACGAACGGTTTCGGTGCGGTTGGTGGCCAGGACGAAGGTGTCCGGCTCATCGGCTTGCAGAATGCGCCACATGCCTTCGACGTATTCCTTGGCGAACCCCCAATCACGCTTGGCGTCCATGTTGCCCAGTTCCAGGACATCCTGCATCCCTAAGGAAATGCGCGCTACGGCGTCGGTGATCTTTCGGGTCACGAACTCTTTGCCGCGCAGTGGCGACTCGTGGTTGAACAATATGCCGCTGGAACCGAACATCCCGTAGGACTCGCGGTAGTTGATGGTCATCCAGTGGGCATACAGCTTGGCCACGCCGTACGGGCTACGCGGGTAGAAATCGGTGGCTTCGGTCTGCGGAACCTGCTGGACCTTGCCGAACATTTCCGAGGTGGATGCCTGGTAGAAGCGGATCTTCGGGTTAACGATGCGGATCGCTTCGAGCAGATTGACCGCGCCCAGACCGGTGATTTCAGCGGTGGTCAGCGGCTGGTCGAACGACACGCCCACGAAGCTCTGAGCAGCCAGGTTGTAAACCTCAGACGGCTCGGCTTTCTGTAGCAGACGGATACTGGCGCTCAGGTCAGTCAGGTCGTGCTCGACCAGTTCCAGGTTCGGGTGATTGGCGACGCCGACTTCTTCAAGACGCCAGAAATTGACCGAGCTGGTGCGACGATAGGTGCCGTAGACCTTGTAGCCTTTTTCCAGCAATAGCTGGGTAAGGTAAGCGCCGTCTTGACCAGTGATACCGGTGATAACTACAGATTTGGTTGGTGCGTTCATTGTTTAGTATTCCGGTCGGGGACTGGGTCCGTTTTACTGTTATTGCTCAGCCAAATGTTGACGCTCTCGACGCTTTCATCGGACAGCTTGCCAGCCCAGCGGTTGAGGATGAACAGATTGGTAATGAAGTCATATTGAGTCTTGAGCAGATCACGACGAGCCTTGAACTCATTCTGTGTCGCGGTCAAAACATCCACAGCGTTGACGACACCGTAGGTGAAAGCTTTTTCGGAGGCTATGGTCGACTGCTCAGCTGATGCCAAGGCGTTACGATTGGCACGTATTTTTTCGACGCTTGAGTCTGCGGTCAAGTACGCATTGGTAGTTTCTTTGACAACCTGCCGACGAGTCGCTTCCAATTGCTGCTCGGCGGAGATCTGGTCCTGAACCAAACCCCGCACTCGCGCCGACGTCGAACCGCCGCTGTAGATAGGCACGGATAACTGCAGACCGGCTACATAGCTATCGGTTTTGGGTGCCAAGGCATTGTTATAGCCTTCGTTGGTATTTTGTGCACTCAGATTCAGGGACAAGGTCGGATAGTGCCCGCCTTTGCCCCCACGAACCGCTGCGCCGGCAACTTCTACGGCACTGAGCGTGGACTTGAGCGACGGGTTGTCCTCTATCGCCTGCTGTACCCAAGTGTCCAGACTCTCGTCCGACACCTTGAGTTCCACATCGGAGCGGATACGGCTGAGCTTTTCAGTCACCGGGCGACCGACGATTTCAGACAATGCGGCGCGGCTCAGGCGAACCTGATTGCGTCCATCGACTTCCTGGGCCGCCAAGGTATCGACCCGCGCGCGCAGGTCGAGGACATCAGTGATCATCGCGTACTTCTTCTCATACAGGGCGTTGACCCGGTCGAGGTTTTTTTGCGTGGCGCGACGCTCGGCCTGGGTCAGCTCCAGCTCATCGTCCGCAGCAAGCGCGGCAAAGTAGCGCTGGGCCAGATCGACAGTCGCTTCGGCCTGGGCTTCAACGGTCTCGGCTTCGGTCTGCTTGATGGTCAGTTTGAACTTCTGATAGTTCTCCCAGGCCGCCTTGTTGTAGATGGCCTGGCTCAGGCTGAGGCTGTAGTTTTCGCTGTTGTAGATCTGGTTGGTGGTTTCATTGACTTGCTTGATGCGGTTGGCACCGGCATTGGCGGTCAACTGCGGCAACAACGAACCAAATGCTTCACGGGCGTGTTCCTTGCTGGCCTGGGCACGCGCGTAAGACGCCAGTACGCGCGGGTCTTCAAGACGTGACTCGCGGTACAGCGACATCAGGTCTGCCGAATATTCCTTGGCGCTGACACTGGTCGGTGGCGGCTTGGGCGTGGTCGGGACGGCGATTTTCGGTTCGGCGGCCTGCACTTGAAACGACAGCATTCCCAACATCATGTATGGAAACAGGAGGCGCACAATCATTCCTCGATCATCGATTCGGAGATAGCGTTGCGTGCCGGCTGCAGGATGTACTGCAACATGGTCCGCGACCCGGTATTGATCAAGGCATCGGCCGGCATGCCCGGTACCAGCTTGCGGTCACCCAGTTTCTTCTGGCCAGCCTCGGTCACGCGCAGGCGAGCCAGGTAATACGGCGCACCGGTACGCTCATCGGTCAGGCGGTCAGCCGACACTTGAGTGACGACTCCTTCGATTTCCGGAGTGGTTGCGCTATTAAAGGCACTGAAACGGATCTTGGCGGTTTTGCCGACGCCGATGCGGTCGATATCGACTGGCAGCACATGCACTTCGACGATCAGGTCGGAGACCGACGGCACGATGTCCAGCAACGGCGTGGCCGCGCGTACGATACCGCCCACGGTATGCACAGTCATACCGATCACCATCCCGTCATCCGGAGCACGAATGACGATGCGGCTCAGACGGTCCTTGTATGCCGCGGTGCGTTCCTGCAGGTCGAAGACCTTGGTCTGGGTATCAGCCAGTTGCTTGGCGACGTCGGAATTGAAGTCCTTGGTCAGCTGCACGATCTGCAACTGGGTTTCGTTGATCTGCAGGCGAGTCTTGGTGATCGTCGAGTTGTGATCGGCAATCTCGGACTTGAGGCCGTCCAGTTTGCGTTCCTGTTCCAGCATGCGCTGCTTGTCGACGAAGCCCTGAGCGAGCAGCTCGCGCAACTCACCGATCTCGCCGACGTAGGATTTGCCCAGGTTGTTCTTGGTGCCAATCATGTTGCCAAGGCCTCTGATCTGCTCATTCAGCTGACCAATACGCTCTTGCAGTACGGCAATTTCACCCATGCGCGAGTTGCGGCGCGCATTGAAGATCTGGTTTTCGCTGAATTGCGCTTCCTGACCACGCGTGGTGTTGGGCTCAATCGCATCACCGAAATCGATGGTGGTCTTGCCATCACGCTCGGCGCGCAGGCGCGCTTCGGTGGCCTTGGCGGCAACCAGTTGGCTGCGATTCATTTCATATTCAGCGCCGACCTGAGAGTCGTCGAGAATGATCAGTGGATCGCCCTTCTTGACCGTATCCCCGTCATGCACCAACAGTTCTTTAACGATACCGCCTTCCAGATGCTGAACAGTCTTGCGATAGGTTTGCACGGTCACAACACCGGGCGCGTTCGCGGCGCTGTCCAGTGGCGCAAACGCCGCCCATGTGCCGAAGATGCCAAACACCACAAAAATGATGCCGAAACCCAGCCGACGCGTCTTGGCGTCGGAAGTCGGTAGATCATGGAAGTTGTCGGCTGCGGTGGTAATCATAGTTTTCATCGACATCTTCCTGATCAGACGCTAGAAGGCGCTGCGCCTGAGGTAGCAACCGGGGTCGCTTTTTGTTGGGTTTTCGCTTTTGCACTGAGCTCGGCAATTACTTGCTCGCTCGGCCCGTACATGCTGAGCAGGCCATCCTTCATCACCAGCAGGCGATCAAGTTGCGAGAGGATATTGGTGCGGTGAGTGATCACGAAAATGGTCGCGCCCGTCGCCTTCAGATACTCAAGTGCGTAGGACAATGCGCGCTCGCCCACTTCGTCCAGGTTCGAGTTCGGCTCGTCGAGGATGATCAAGCGTGGCGTGCCATAAATGGCGCGGGCCAGGCCGATGCGCTGACGCTGACCGCCGGACAGGTTCACGCCGTCACTGCCGATGACGGTGTCGTAGCCGTCTGGCAGCAACAGAATCATCTCGTGGACACCGGCGACCTTGGCGGCCTGGACCACCAGTTCAGCATCGACGTCGCCGAAACGGGCGATGTTTTCGCTGATTGTGCCTTCAAACAATTCGATGTCTTGTGGCAGGTAGCCGATGTACGGCCCCAGCTCTGCCTTGTCCCAGTTGCTGATATCAGCACCGTCCAGACGCACGGATCCGTGCTGCGGCGGCCAGATGCCCAACAACGCTCGGGCCAGGGTCGACTTGCCGGAAGCACTTGGCCCGATCACACCGACCACGGTACCCGCCTGAACGGCGAAGCTGATGCCTTTGATGATGGCCGAGCGAGAGCCCGGTGCACCGACAATCATGTTCTCGACAGTCACGTTGCCTTCCGGGGCCGGCAGCGCCATGCGGACCGGTTCCGATTGCAGCTTGCTGAGAATTTCATTGAGACGGCTGTATTGGCCACGGGCGGCAATGAAGCCTTTCCAGCTACCAATGATCAAATCGATTGGCGCCAGGGCTCGACCCAGCAACACGGAACCGGCGATGACCAGCCCCGGGCTGATCTCATGGTTGACCGCAAGGTAGGCACCCAGGCCGAGAATCAGCGACTGCACCATCACCCGAAAGGTTTTGGACATGGACGTGACGACGCCACCGTTGTCGCTGGCCACCGATTGCAGCAACAGGACTTTCTTCTGGCGCAGCGACCAGCGATTGATCAGGGAATTGAGCATCCCCATTGATTCAATGACTTCTGCGTTACGCAGATTCTTGGTGGTGTAGAGGCTGGCCGCGATGTTTTCCCGATTCGCATCGGCGATCGCTTTCCCGGTTACTTTTTCGTTGGCATACGCAAGGCAGATCAAAACGATCGCGCAACCGATGGCCATCCAGCCATACCAGGGGTGGAACATGAACATCACAGCAACGTAGATCGGCAGCCAAGGCGCATCGAAGAATGCAAATACGCCGTTCCCCGTCAGGAACTGACGCAAACTCGTCAGGTCACTAAGAGGCTGCGCGGAAGCGTTCATACCGCCAGTAGCCAAAGCCTGTTTGAAACTGGCGCGGTAAACGTCGCGACTCAGTACCACATCAAGCTTGGTGCTGACCCGGACCATGATCCGCGAACGGATCCACTCCAGCAGACCGGTGGTGATGGTAAGGACGACCATGATGATGGTCAGCATTGTCAGGGTCGATAAGCTTCCGCTGGTGACCACTCGTCCGTATACCTGGAGCATATAGAAGGTGGGAACAAGCATCAGGGCGTTTACAAACAAACTGAAAACACCGACTGATATGAAACTGCCTTTACAAGCTTTTAACGCAGCCTGCAAGCTGTTTTCATCTACGTTGCGCATAATTTCCGAACTGCCACGGGGGTATGGAAAAGCGCGGGAGTGTATCACCCCCCTAACGTGCAATAAATGAAAAAGCATTTATGGGAATCAGACGTCAGTCTTTTCCTACGTAGGAAAATTCTCTTATTTGTTGTTGCAACGCCCTCAAACGCAAGAGTAGAGTTTCGCGCATCTTCAATCCCCCATGTTGTTTCCTAACAATCAGTGGTTCAGCTGCGATCCAGTAATGTTTCAGTCGTGAACAACAGACGGGCGGTTTCCCTCTCGCAGTACCAGTGGGTTTGTCATGCGCGTTCTGCATTTTTTCAAGACTTATTACCCTGAGACCACCGGCGGCATCGAGCAGGTCATTTTCCAGCTTTGCCAAGGCAGCCGCGCCTTTGGCGTTGAAGGCCAAGTGCTGACGCTGAGCCGCAACCCCTCCCCTGCCCGGCTGCAGGTTGCCGATCATCATGTCACCCGGGTCAAAGAAAATTTCCACATCGCTTCAACCGGGTTTTCCCTGAAGGTGTTCAACCAGTTCAAGGAAATGGCCGCCGAGGCCGATCTCGTTCATTTCCACTTTCCCTGGCCAATGATGGATCTGGTGCATTTCGCCACCCATCATGGCCGACCGACGGTACTCAGCTATCACTCGGACATCATCAAACAGCGCACATTGCTCAAGCTCTATAATCCGCTGATGACCCAGCTCCTCAAGAGCATGGATCGCATCCTGGTGGCTTCGCCTAATTATCTGGAATCCAGCGAAACGCTCAGGCCGTTCAAAGACAAAACGACGGTGGTGCCTTACGGACTGGATCAGTCGGCATACCCGACAGTATCGACGCAAAAACAGGAGCAATGGCGCAAGCGAGTGCCGGAGAAGTTTTTCCTGTTTGTGGGTGTGCTGCGTTATTACAAGGGTCTGGACAGCCTGCTCAGCGCCCTTGAAGGCGTGGATTATCCAGTAGTGATTCTCGGCGGTGGTCCGCAGGAGCAAGAACTCAAGGCTCAGGCGGAAAAGCTGCAGTTGCGCAATGTGCTCTTCCTGGGTCGGCTGGATGATGAAGACAAAGCCTGCCTGCTGCAGATGTGCTACGCGCTGGTCTTCCCTTCACATCTGCGTTCCGAGGCATTCGGGATTTCTCTGCTGGAAGCCTCGATGTATGGCAAACCGATGATCTCCTGCGAGATCGGTACGGGCACCACATACGTCAACTTGCACGAAGAAACCGGTCTGGCCGTCCCGCCCAATACGCCGCTGGCCTTGCGTGAGGCGATGCGCAGGCTGTGGGATAACCCGCAACAGGCTCAGGATTTTGGCAGCAAAGCCAAAGCACGCTTTGAGAAGCTGTTCACCGCCGAGAGCATGTGCGCAGCAACGGCGCAAATCTATCGCACGTTATTAGAATTTAATGGTGCTCCGGAGCGTGTAAAAATATAGTGAACTCAAGCTCCGCTAGGCCAAACGTATCGGAGCTGCTTTTGTGGCTTCACGCTGTATGAGCGATTATTCTTCGCTATGTGCCTTAGGCCCGTCTTAGCTGATAGAGAACAGTTATCATTTCTGTAACGGAGATCACCGCCACCCCGTCAATCAGTTGTGGAACACATCTATGAATTTCTTCAAGCGACTGCTGTTAGATAGAAAGCTGAAAAAAATCCTTTCGAAGAACGCGTGTCGCTTGGACAATGGCATTAAAGGCTTGCGTGGCGAGACTCAGCTGACCCTGGAACAGGGAGTAAAGCTACATCAGATCAAGATCCTCTCACGCAAACTGACCATCGGCGCATATACCGATATTGTCAGTGGTTCGGAGCTGCACGACGTGTCCAGTATTGGTCGTTACTGCTCCATCGCCAAGGACGTTATCATCGGCCAAGATCGCAAGTCTCACCCCCTGAACTGGCTGACATCCCATAGCGGTCTAGTCGGTATGCGTCAGAAACTAGGCGGTATTGCCCCACACCACGACGGCGTTAAGCAAACGATTATTGGTCATGATGTGTGGATCGGAATGGACGTGCTGATTCTGGATGGAGTAACCATTGGTACTGGTGCGGTGATCGGTGCGCAGTCGCTGGTCAACAAGGACATTCCACCCTATGCCATCGCTGTAGGCTCGCCTGCTCAAGTCGTGCGCTATCGGTTTGATCAGAACACCATCGACAGCCTTCTAGCCAGTCAGTGGTGGAACTTGCCAGCACAGCAGTTGGCCGACCTACCTATTGAAGACCCGCAAGCTCTGTTGAAACAGTTGCAGGGCAACGTGGCACCGGATGACCAGCCTGCTCTGGTGATAGTACATAGCAAGCCTTTCTCTGTAAGTTACATCGAGGCTCAGTGACTCGCTCCGGGATGTAATCTCGTTAGTCCACATATGATCCGACATAGCCCGCATTATTCAATCATTATAGCTAGATATATAGATAGCTATCTAGCTATCTAGCTATCTAAGTAGCCAACAACCTTTCAGAGCCTCCCTCGACGCCCCTCCTCCCTTGCCGATAGCGTGAAACCCATCCAGTAAAAACTCCCTTGATTCGACAGCACCAATGAAAACAGTTGAGGTTCGCTACACTGTGATTTTCGTCGTACTGATCGCCGTCATCGCGCTAATTACCGAGCAGAGCGTCGAGCATTTCGTTGCGCCGCAAATTCAGGCCACCGAGGTGGTGTTGCAAAAGGTCAATCAAGTGATTCTGATCAGGACAAGCAAAGTAAGTCCAGGGGCAGCTGATGATCGTCGAACGTGACGGCAAGATCCTCACCAATCAGAAAACGAGTCCCGGCGAGATCGTGCTCAAGAATGTAGAAGACTTCAATAAACTGTCGCTGTTTGCGAAACAGATTCAGGAAAGCTTGTGCAGGATCTCCGGCAGCAACCTCAGCAGGCATATAAAGATCCGCAAGCCGGCGACCTAACTTTTTTCCTCAAAGCGGTGCCCGGCACGCCTTGGTTGAGTTTTGTCCTTGGTGGAATAAGTCGAGAGCACCACACACCTTCAAGGCATGCAAAGCGACGCCAAGCGCATCACCGATGTACTTGAAGTGATTGGCGACATGGCTCAGCAAACCAATCTGCTCGCGCTCAACGCCGCGATCGAAGCGGCCAGGGCTGGCGAACAAGGTCGTGGCTTTACCGGACGCACACAACAGAGCACTTCGGAAATCAACGAGATGCTGGCCAGGCTGGAACAGGGCGTCAACGATGCCGTGGGGGCGATGGTCAAGACCAAGG
>Ga0247815_10001956_pt1 | contig 15399 bp, 20 predicted proteins | sample UWRJL194509B1_FD_181014 | JGI IMG/M metagenome (GOLD analysis project Ga0247815, IMG submission 181014) | Plant litter microbial communities from Arlington Agricultural Research Station in Wisconsin, United States - UWRJ-L194-509B-1 | ecosystem: Environmental > Terrestrial > Plant litter >...
TCATAATGATGACTAATTTCATAATCAATACCAGTTTAGTTGGCAGCCATAGTTTGGGCATACCATAATTTAAAGTATTAAAATTCATACTTTTGTTTCGGTTTAAAGTTGACGCTTATACGATTGACATTGTGGTCCTGTTCCGGTTTACCGAACAGGATGGTGCCGACTTGAGACTTTCAGCGCAGTTGTGGTTCGAACACTTCTGCGCTTTTTTATCTGGTCGGGCCGGGCGGCTGCATGTTAGGGTAAGTTTTTTGTCATGTTGTGTTTGTTTAGGTTGTAAGTTGATTGGTTAATTCTATAGTGGTTATCTATATTTTTAGTTACTTATATTTTTCGTTACTTGTACTTTAATACGGTTACTTTATTTCCCTCCATTTTAAATCTTACGTCTTCCGTCCTGGTCATCATTTCCAGCACGGCTGATATATTTTTATTCCGTGATATAAACCCGCCCAATAGTATATTCTTTGGTACACCAGGCGCATAGGTCACCTCTACATTGTACCATCTGGCTACTTTTCTCATTACGCTTTCCAGCGGTTCTTCCTCAAATCTGAAAAAGCCGTTTTTCCAGGCCAGGGCCTCTGCAATATTTGCCTGGTTGATTTTCATGTCAGACGGGGTGATAGTCGCTGCCTGGTTTAATTTTAAAACTGATTGCTGACCAGGTTTTAGCATCAAGTCGTATTTTCCATAGTTTACCTTAACACTTCCTTCAAGCAGTGTAGTTATCAGTTTAGGTTCATCAGAGTAACTATTGATGTTAAAGTGCGTCCCTAAAACCTGTACTTCCTGCAGTGCTGTTTTTACGATGAAAGGATGATTTTTATCTTTCGCTACTTCAAAGTAGGCCTCCCCTGTCAATTCTATATTCCTGTCTTTTAATGCAGCAAAACTTGATGGGTATTTGATGATCGACCCGGCGTTAAGCCATACTTTGGAATGATCCGGGAGGATGATTTGCGTTTGCTGCCCGTTTCTGGTCTGCAGGGTATTGTATTGCGACCTGCCTGTCTCTCCCGCTTTCACACGGTAGGTGATCTGTCCGTCTGCGGTCTTGCTAATGCTTACCCCGGCTTCTTCAGCAATGTTACCCGCTGCAGCATCGCTGATATAAATCTGCTTTCCGTTGGCAAGCGTAAGCATTGCGCCATTTTTACCGGGGGCAATATCTTTTGTAAATTCTGGTCGGTGGTCGTTAACAGCATAGTTGCTGTAATACAACATACCGGCACTATAACCAATGATCAGCACTGCGGCAGCCACAGCGATTTTTCTTAGCGGCCATAATAAGCGGGTAGTTTTCCCGCTTATCACAGGCAATTGCTCATCCTCAGCATTCAAAGGATCACTTTTAGCAACCAGTGCAGCTCTGATTTTTGCCAGTTGATCGACCCTTGTTTGTCCATTCACTTCTGTGAGTGATTGGTCTTGATATCTCATATACCATGATTCCAGCATTGCATCCTCTTCAGGAGTTGTAGTTCCTTCAAGGTATTTGTTGAGTAATTCAAGGGGATTTAAGTTGTTCATGCTGTTATAGATTTATCATCCATTTAATACATGACAATTGAAGTGGCACCTTCAAGGTATCCGGAAATCAAAAAAAATGAAATAATTGAAATTAATTTGAAATGCAGCTACTTAATATCCAAGAAATATTAAAAACCCCGAAGATCCAAGGCGGATTCGCAATGTTTTAAGGCTTTTTTTGATTTGCGTGGCAACGGTAAGCTCAGAAGTACCTAATAAATCAGCAATTTCTTTGTAGGTAAGGCTTTCATTGCGGTGCAACAGGAAAACTTCTTTCATCCGAGGTGGTAAAAGGTTAATTTCATTCCTGATTATTTCAGAAAATTCCTTTTCACGAAGTGTGATATCAGTGACGTACTCACCTTTTTCTATAACGGAGCTGAGAGAATTGAGATAATTGGTTTGGCGCTGTCTTTTATAAAAGAGATTGAAAATCCTGTTACGGACGGCAGTGTAGAGGTAATTACCTAAGCCGGTAGTGAGGTGGATATTGGCCCGTTTTTCCCATAGATCGATAAAAAGTTCCTGTAAGATATCCTCCACGTCGTCCATTTCGGGTAATTTTCGGATTGCATGGTTCTGCAAGATCACCTTATAGCGGTCGTAAATTTCTAAATAAGCGGCCTGATCATTATTTTTTAATAAATCGAAGAGCTCACTATCAGAAAATCCTTTATAATTATTCATTATGGTTTTACCACTCGATGTTTAGGTTGCGTGCATAATAATATAAATAAATAATGAATACACTATTGACTATTTATGATTTTCCCACCACTTTCAATACATCCTGTCTAAAAACCCTTTAACCATTTCCATATTTTCTGGTAATTCTACCAGAAAATGGTCGGTAATACTGAGCTATATTGAGCGATTTAAATCATAAGACAATACATTGCTTCACTGAGTTAAATCATCGAACAGGGCAATTTTACCGCAGACTAAAACATATTTGAAAAAGAGTTACTAAATGACCTCGACAACCAATCGCAAGACTCACAAAAAAGATGAAAAGAATATCTAAAATGAGTAATCGTGACAACCTAAGGAACAAGGAAATCGAAGCTGTAATGAAAGTGCCTGATATAACTTTAAGGAATTAGTTGAGCAATGCACTTGCATCCCGGAATCGCTAAGCCCGAAGACCTAAAACTGATGCATTTTTCGAAAGTGTGCTCACAGAAGCAAGCCGCACCAAATGAAGTTGCAGACCATTTTGTATCCTTTGTTTGTTTCATATCTGCAGGCGCCAACCGTCTGGAGATGAATTTTTAACGTTTTGTCTTCTCAGGGTAATTGGTCTAAGTACCCCCGCTAGAAAGTTTCCATTTTCTGTAGCAATATTTTTTTCTAAATTTAATTGATATCTTTAATAGCTGCAGATATTGTTATTTTACTTAAAAATGAATTATGGAATGTGCCTTCAACTTTAACTATCCCAAACCAAAAGATGAAATGGTCGAAAAACTTCGCGCAGCGATTCTTGCGCAAAGCAGTGGCAGATTCGAGGGTGACACGACTAGCGGCGAATTCTCTTTCAAAGTGAAAGTAATCTTTAAATGCGCGGGGACCTACAAGATATCAGGAGATACGATTTTCGTCGAAATCTCGAAAAAACCGCCGGTATCATGCGAATACATTGAAGAAGAAATCAAAAAGTATATTGCTTCCGAGCAAGCTTAACGATCTCTCAAGCTTTCATTTACACGGACATCAAACGAAGTTAAACAATACCAGTTCCAATCTGATCGTTTTGTCGGGGTCTTTATAGTTGCGGAAAATAAAGGAATAAGACGTCTCCTTTCGTTTCCCCTCATAACTGATACATAATGGATGGGCAGAAACTGTTGCAATTGAAGATTCCATAAGCTTGGTAAAAGCTGCAACCTTGGTATTAAAAATCATTAACGCTGCCTTTCCGTCCCGCCAGACCACATACCGTTCAAAAAGTTGATCAATTGCCTTCCTTAGATATTCATTCCCTTTCCAAAGCTTACACTCGGCGACCATCAGCACTTCTTTTTCCCTGTTCCTGATCAGAATATCTGTTTTGCCCACGCCATGAAAAGTCTCACCAGTCACTGTATGGTTATTTGACAGGGAATCCAGAAAATTCACAAAATAATCCCGATACCGCTCTTCGTCCATTTTAGTGGAGAGGCTTTTAAATCCTTCCAACCCTACCCCTAGTTTAAGCATATAATCGAGTACCTCGAAATATGCAACATCACTAATTCCTGAAATCACTGATTCCTTAAAAATAGGATCAGCGGGACTTCGGGAAAAATAGTTTTCCAGGATTAGTTCTACTTCCTGCTGAACCTCTTCAATAGAAAACGGTCGCTGGGCGTAAATGGTAAGATCATTACGCCCATTGTCTTTTGGTGTAATATTAACTTTTCCGACTGAACGAACTTTCCTGATGTGGCTAGCAACTGTGTTTAATAACTCTGCGGATCGCAGATATACCTTTACCCAGGAAGTATAGTCCCCGTGCCCTATTTGAGTATCAAACTTTTGTCCGGATAATGCTGGTTTAGAATTTATTACAGGTGCAGGCTTGTAAGGTTTCTGTCTTTCCTTCTCAGCGACTTTCTGTTGTTCGGTATACCAGTCTATGATTTTCTTGCATTTGGTGTCATCAGGAAAGTCTTTCGCGCCTTTGTAAAGATAACTCCTTGGCTGGCGGGGAATCAAGAGGTGAATAAGCGGGATAGCTTGCTCATCTTTCAACCGATAATTTCCTTCGGTGTGCAGTACATAAAGCAGATCAAGATCCTGATGTAATTCCTTTAATGCCTCCTCATCGGCAGACTGGATGTGAACAAAAAAGGCATTCATAAAAATATTTATAGCGAAATCAACACTTGGATCCGTGTTCAGAATGTTGCCATTTTCATGAAGCAACGTAATTACTGACCCATACTGTTTATTTTGTAAATGCTGATAAATGATTTCAGGGCTTAACATTGGTTGAGATTAATTTATGAAGCTCAAGGTAGAAAATAAATCGTTAACGGCCATAGGCGCTTCATTGACTAAGCTCAAAGCACGAGCGTGGTCGGCTAGAGTCAGATCAGGATATTTGAAACTGGGCTGCCGACTAATTCAGCTCCATAAGTTGTTGTTGTAGCTTTTTTTTGATAATCTTTGCAGGAATTAACCGCTAACCAGATTTCGATGAGTAAAACCTTCAATATATACTGTGATGAAAGCACACATCTTCTGAAAGATGAACAACCGTACATGCTGATTTCATATGTAAGCTGTGCATATCCGCAAATCAAGATACATAAAAATATATCGACTGTCTAAAGGAGAAATACAGATACAAAGGTGAAATAAAATGGGTCGATGTATCCAAAAAAATGAACCTGTTTTACCTGGAACTCATCGAATATTTCTTTGCCACGGACCTGACGTTCAGATCAGTAATTGTAGACAAGTCACAGATTAATGAGGAAAAACCTCACTTTACCTATAATGACTTTTACTTCCAGATGTACCATGAACTCATCTGCCACAAGCTTAATCCTGGTTACACCTATAACATATATCTGGACATTAAGGATACCAGGAGTCAATCCAAACTAAGAACCCTTGATGAGTCGCTTAACATCAACAAAAACATCAGGACAATTCAGTTTATCAAATCTTACGAAAGTTATCTGATGCAAATTGCTGATTTAATCATGGGCGCTATAAACTACCACCTTCGTGGACTGGATAAAGTCATTGCAAAAAATAAAATAGTGGAAAAAATCCTTTTTCACAGCAAAATCGACTTGACACTCTCGACTCCGAAATCAGCAGATAAATTTAATTTGTTTCATATCGATCTAAAATAGTCCATTCATGCTAAACTTAACTAAGAATTATGCAGATCTTCTGGATTTGATCGGGCTGAACGGGCCACAAATAAACGAGTCTTTACGAAGAATATTTAATCGGGATGTACAGGAAAATAACAATTTTAAGTTCCTGACCAAAGTAATTCGGCCGATAAAAGTCGACGGGCAGCCATCACTTGATACGGTTTTTTTGCACTTGACAACGAAACGTGTCGAGGTAAAAGACGGTAGAAAAACATATAAGCGTGCAGAATTTGATTCAGATAGATCGGTACGTTTGCACTGGCTTAGACACCATATTGACAGAGGAGAGACCGAAGAAGTTGAAATCTTCAGTGTGACCGAAAGAGACTATGTTTCCAGGAAAGACGTAGTCAACACCTACATCTATAACATTGAAAAACAATATGTTATAGTACTCAGGCCTCAAAATTCAGAATTGGACTATTACCTGCTTTCTGCCTACTATTTGAACGAGAAATGGGCAATTGGCGCGATGGAAACTAGAATGAACAAACGTCTTGCAAAAGTCTATTAAACCGCAAGGCTCGGTACATTTCTTGATGTATCGAGCCTCGAAACTCTGTTCTCCTAATCTGGCAGAATGAGCAGTACAAATGTAAGCATAATATTTGCATGTGCAATAGGTGTGCTTACTTATTCTTCTATTGTTACATCATCATTCATTCTTGTTGCATTTTCATGAACAGCTGTCGATTCAAATTGTTTCTTCCTCCTCGTAAATTGTAATGTCCTCTTTTGTTCTACTCTCAAAAAAACCTTTCCTATTCCAGATCATTTAAATGATACTCCTTTTCGTATTGCTGTGCTACGCCAGCCATTTGACTCAGTAAATCTAGCGCTTCATTTGAAACGATATCGCTTCCCTTTGACATTAAAAAATCAATCCCCGCCATTATTTCATGGTATTCTATTTCATTTTTGATTGGTTCCATTGCACGTTATTTGAATTCTAGGGTATTAAGTATTGAATAGATGGTTTTTTTTCTTTCGGACAAATCTTTCGATTGTAGCGGCTAGTTCCCTCGATTCCGTAGCCAGATAGCGATATTCCAATATTTTCCAGTTATTGAGTACATGCTCACGTTTACCTTTGTTGTTCCTGGTACCACGACCAAATGGTTTTGGAAAAAATGACTGCATTCGATCTTGAAGTTCTCCACCGATACCAAACTGAATAAACGCTTTACTCGATGCGTTCCTGATTTGATATACGCCAGAAAGGTGATACGCTTCAATCTCCAGGCAGTTATCCGGTGAAGGCATTTTCAACCAGGGCGACCACGGCAAGGAATCAACATCACCTAATTCCAAGACCTTGGTAACTTGATCCAACTTAACGATATCGCTTACATGACTCATCTGGAACAAGATCGACCTTTTGAAATAGAAAGTGAAACAAAATTTTGGGCATAACAAAATACGCTCTGATTTTTAGGTCAGAGGGTTACCAAAATTTTTCAGCTAAAGCTTGGAACTTGCCTGAATTTTACTAAATTGGATAGCAATAGCCAAACAGTAATACTATGATTAAGTCTATGTTCTACCTTTTTGTAATCGCTGGCATCTGCGTAGCGGCTATAATCGGCGGATTAAATTCTGGCAACATTTTGCTCGGATATGGAATTGCTTTGGCTGTCCTTGCCCTGGTGTCTTATATATATCTGAGAATTGCGAAAAAGCTACCCAACGAAGATTTAGAGAAGATTAATTTGCCCAGCTCACTTTTTTGATAAAATGCGGTACGATGAAAAAAGTAGTTAAATAATTTACATGATCACTATAATACTACTAATATTAGCATTACATTTGCCCAGCTTAATTATGATTGAACACAATAAAAGTATCGAAGGAGACATTAATCTTCGGCTTAAATTTCCAATACCAGATTTTAATAATTACTTTTCACCCCATTTGGCGCAATATGAGTGTAATCAACAGTTCATTTTTAGATTTGAAAACGGTAAGAGAAGTAATTCGTAATTACAGCCCATTGCTTTATTCACCTAAATTACGATCATTACTTACCGCTATTTATCCCAACGAAGAATTCGCTGCAATTGATAAATTCGGATTGCACAAACGGGTGAACCATATTCTGGTAGAACAATACCCTGGTGAACAACTCCTCAAATATGTTCTTTTTGATGAAACCAGAAGAAGAAAGCTCGTTGGTGCCTATGAGATAAAAGTAAATCGAAGCAGGGTCGACTTTTTGACGATTAATGGGGTCACCACAAGCTATGAGATCAAATCCAGTTTGGATAATCTTTCAAAATTATCCAAACAATGCGCTGATTATCTGCTTGCATTCGAATATAACAACCTTGTTACTCACCAAAAGCACCTTCAAGCCGCTCTTAAAATTGTCCCTAAAAGTTTTGGTATTTTAATATTTGACGGGAATAAGAAAACGGTATACCGTAAGGCTGAACTCAATGAGAGCATTGACCCTGGCACCCAGTTATCTTTACTTACAAAAAAAGAGTTGCTTGTTTTCTTTGATGGCCACAATACCGTAGAGGCTGTTCTGGCAAACTACAGCAATGAACGCATCAACAATCTTTTTAAAAAAGCATTAAAAGAAAGATACATGATCCGCTGGCAATTCATCGTCAGGAACTTTTTTAAAATTTTGCCAATTGACCTGCAATTCTTTTTCAATACAAATATAGAACCGCAGTACATCTACAACAATTGATCAAATAAGCTCCCCTCCATCTATTCTGGTCTTAATGCAATGTAGGTAATGTTCCATTGAGATCCGCTTAAATTTGGCAGCGCTCTTACTTTTTTCCGTACCTGATTCCATTTTATTGATAATATCCCATCCCTTATTGTCCATGCTTAAAAAAGGAAGAGGCGATGCGTGCATCCTCCTGGTCGCATCAGAGTTTAGAACCTTAGGAATTATGATCTCCAAAAAATGTTCAAGTTTTTTCTTTTTCTCTGTTGTCCTGAAACCGTAATACTGATTTTGTGTCGCATCGTAAAAAATGAAACCTGGGCTAATCCCGCCGCCATCGGTTACATCATCCTTTTTAATACCTGAGTAGTCTGCAAAAGAATTTCCGCCTATGGACTTATAGTGGTTCATCAACTCATTGTCAACTTTGGGAACTACCTCTCCATGATCCAGGCCGCTATTTGTTATGTTCTTGCTAAGGGCACTCCTGAGCAGAATAATAGGGCAGGCAGTAAAAGACTTTAGCAAGTCCTTAACAAGGATAATCTCTGCATCGAACAAATCAACCGGTATATCCTCAAGATCAACAAAAAAGTAATCCTGGGGCTTAGCACATCCGGCAACAGCTGTGAGATCGTTTTTTAATGTTCTGAATGAGGTTCGAAACGCGAGTTTCTGAAACTTGACTCTTAGTGTTTTTTCCTGAATTCCAATGGAGCCAGGTAAATTGTCTTTTTCGAAATATGTTGAAATAACCGGAATTACCTTGGCAGCTAAAGGTGCCAGTTTCAACATATATTCGGTTCTGAGCTCCCTGTTATCGACAACCCGACGGAGAAATTCGAGCACCACGTCCTGGGTGTCTTTTCCCTGATCCATATGAACTGGCAAATCAACAAAAACATATGGGCTTTTTATTCTTTGTAAAATAGGCAGGTGTACCTTTTCAAATGATTTTTCCGCCGGAGCCTTTCGCACGTTCCCCTTTTAGTCAGCCCCTCTTTAACCGCGCCCGGCACGCGGTCAAATTCCTTTACGATTTCTACGTATGGAATGATATTCTGGTTGAACGGGAAACGAAGTAAAACTTTCTGCTCTTCTTGTCTCAACCTAAAAATTGGCGTGTAAACTAGTTGATCTGTCATAATTAATTTAATTAGTATTATAAGTCGATATAATATTCAAGATGAACTTTCACCTTCAACTTATCCCCGAAGCTAAAAGGAACTCTTTTTAATTTCTGTAATCGTCCAAGTACAATACCACTATGGGTATTATAGTTCCTAGCGATTGCCCTTATATCCCGCTCGGTAATTGTTCCTGGCAAATCGTCAAGAAATGCTTGAGGTAAAACCCACTGTTGGGCGAATTCGTTGGCTTCCTCTTCTTTGACTTCATCGATATCAAAACCATCAAACTCTTCGATAAAGACATCCTTTTTCCCATGTAAAAGAATATGCCCGGCCTCATGAAAAAAAGTAAACCAGAAATGATCATTGGTTTTATAGCGATCCGTTATCTGAATCACTGGAATCCCCCCTATCCATCTTGCGGCCCCGCTTATAGGCGCCTTTGGCATGTTCAACGAGTATACCAATGCCACACCTGCGGTTCTGCAGAGTTCTTTTAACTGGCTTGCAAAATCTTCAGGATGATCCGGGATTAAAGCTTTGATCTCCTTCAACACCTCTTTAAATTTTTCTTTACTAAATTCAGGCAGAATCATTTTCGAAACCTTAATTTCTCCTATTCGCAGCCATGCTGCCATACTACCAAGGGCAGTGGCATGCGCGGCACTTTTTCGAAACTTTGTTGAGGCATAATCATTGACATATACTAAATTCCATTGAACTGGTGTAGCTACCCCGTAGAATTTAAGGCATTCATCAACCATTTCGACTCCAACTTTGGAACTCTTCAGATACCCGAAATTTTTCAATTCTTTAACAGGCTGTTCCTTTAACCAGCTAATGCATGTTTCTAAAAATTCCTCCTCTTCGATTCTGGCAAGTTTCTCCCGGTATTGGGTTTCCCTATTTAACCAAAATTGCATATCGATACCCAAGACTTTCTCCAATTGCATTGCAGTATTAACAGTTATTGGAGCTTTTCCTGAAATCAAGTCATTAATCTTAGCAGGTGTTTTCCCGATCCTTTCCGCCAATTCGGCCTGGCTCATTTTCAGAAACTCTATCGTTTCTAAAATCGTATCACCGGGTTTCGTTAATAATTCTTTTTCTATTTTAATATTGCTGCTCATGTGTGTGTTTGTTAGGGATTAATGGTAATCTACTGTTTCTATAATCCTTATGCAGGTGACTTCTGTTAATATAATTTCTCCGGCTTCCGTTTTGGGAACCGGATCGTGGTTGATGTCAAAAGATAACCTGTAATTCGGCGAAATATTTAGTGCCCACTCTCCATCCTTAGTACCCGCAAGCGGATGACAATTAGCGGCAGGGATCTGCATCAGGACAGCAAGATTCGGCGCAGCCTTGATTTCATCCAAACGAACCTGAACCTTTTTAGCCATAACACCAAAAGCCTTGGCTACTTCAGCTGGCGTGCTTAGTTTCTTTTTTATTTTATTTGAACTATACTTGATGTCCATCCTTAATATTTAATTACCGAAAAAAGGTAATAACTTTTTCATAACAAATGTACAATATTTTATTTAACTTCCAAATAACTGAAAATCAATGCTTTTTTGAGCACCAAATTGCCTAGCGCCAACACTAGATCTGGACAGCTGTCTTCTCTACGGAACACAATTAAAATAAAACAACCGTCGCTTTGCAATTATTTCCACGACCAATTAACGCTCCCACCTCAAAGCTGTATAACTTTGCCTGGGTCAAGTTTCTTCTAAAAGGTCATGAAAAAAGCAAAGACAGGCAAAACAGGATAGCACAGCCAGAAACAAATCGACGCCAATTCAAGGAAACTGCTCAAGACCACCTGCGACCAACTCCTGGGTGAAGGCTTCTTTGACAAGTTCTCCCCCGCTCTGGAATAGCCTACAAGATTATCTGCATGTTGGAAACTATTTGTAATATGTAACAGAAAGTGGAAGATTAACCGATGGCCGCTGGACCGGACTTCTAGTTTTATCATGAGAGCAGTTTAATAGCTTTAAAATTAATGAATTAAATGCTGATTGTGCTAAATCTTCGAGTTGAAGAAATGAATTGATATCAATTTCACTATTTTAAGTGGATCCAAGTGGTGGATATGGTTTAGATTTGTAATTTCGACTAAAATATTTGCCAATGCACGGAAGAGAGACAGACCTAAAAGAAATTGTACATGAATTTGCGCTATGGGAGCGGAAGCTAGGGCTATTATCATCCGTAAACATGAATGATCTCAACCTTTTTTCCGAGCACTATGCGAAAAACTGTTGAATATTGTCTTCAATTATAACTTTATTAATGCAAATTCGGAGCATAGTAATTCTAAATCCGTTGACCTGAAAGACAGGGATAATCGTACAGCAGCAACCTCTTACTTGACAATCAATAGGGCTGACCCTCTAAAAGACGATGAAATGCAATATTTAAGTTTGAATGTACAAACGCCTAATTTCAGTTTTCCAATAATTAGCACCAATATAATTGCGACAACTTATATTCAAGTAAGCAATGAAAACCTTCATATATATGTAGGTATGCGCATACCTTGGAATTATGCTTCAAGGAATGAAGAAATGAAGCTGGTTCAAACTAAAAATAATACGTACGGTGATGAAACTAAACAAATTGACTAATGAAGAAATATAAAGGAGAATTTTACTATCCCGAATTTCCTGACATTTTGGTTTCCGGAGTTCTTATAGTAGATGAAAATAGAAATATTAGTTTAGAACTATTCGGGTCATTGAATGATTTTTTTGGGTATACAAGATCTGCTGGTACCACTATTCATGGAAATCTTTTTAATGGAAAAAAGGCAACACTTTTATCCTGTTCCAATAAAAATTTCGAGATCAGGTTTGGTGTCACTCAACTAGAGCAATTCAAAGCAAAATTACTGTTGATTGGAACACATATCCTATCAGAAGATGAACTTTTTTTTAATGAAATAACAGTAGATATAGATCATTTAGCAGAGTGGATAGGTGTAACCGGAAGTAGCTTATCATTCCAGGACGGATTTAAAAACCTTACCTTTAGGTACAACCGTCCAGAAAATATAGAATTTCCTATAAACGATGATTTGGTTGGAACATTCTTTTTCAGACAAATATTTCCGATACAGGCGCGTGATTTCAAACTGGAAGAAAGAACATTTTTCTCAATTTCTTCTACTAATACAAAGAGTCTAATTACTATGATCTCTTTAATTAGAGAATTTAGAAAACTGCTCTCATTTTTTATCGGCACAAAAACAAAAATCAATCAGCTCGTCCTTATCTCTCCAAATGAGACAATAGAGCTGATTAACCCAACAACTGATAAAATTCATTTTGAGGAAATACATCTACTTTTTAATGATCAAGACGGCAATATAAATAAATCAGTGATTGATGATTTTCCAATAAAATATGTAGACATAATTGATGTTTTCCCTGAAGTACTTTCCAATTGGTACGATCAAAAACAGACCGATTTAGTTCCTATCGGAAATATTTTGCTCGAATGCTTGGTAAATAAGTCGGTTTTTGACGACAACCAGTTTTTAACAGCATTTCAAGGGGTGGAAGCTTTTCACCGAAGGTTCCTTCAAGATACAGCGGCATTGAAAGTAACCCATAAAGCGTACATGAAGTCCATACTGAATTACATCGATGATCCAGATTTAACTGCAAAGTTGACCGCCCAACTCACCTTTGCTTATGAAATGACGGCTAAACAAAGGTTTGCAGAGATTATTCCGAGGTTGAAGTTAATAATGCCTAACATCACAGAACAACAAATTGAGATATGGATTAAGGAGATGGTTAATTCACGCAATTACTTAACACATTTAGATCCCTCTGGGCTAAAGAAAAAGGCTGGTTCTAGGAAGCTAATGCATTATACTGAGCTTCTCAAGGCCACGTTAAGCTATCTTATTATGTCTCGGATTGGCATCCCTCCAGAATTCTTGAAAGGGATCGAAATGAAGTATTGCCAAAGCATTGAGTATCTTATAAAAAATACTGAAATCATACCTGGATAATTAGGATTTGAAACTTGATGTATTATAAGTATGGTAAATTGCTGTTTTGCTACTTATATTAGATTGGCTAGCCATTACATGGAGACTGTAAAGTGAACTGTTGTATATTTGAATAAATAAAAAAAACGCATGGAACAAGGCCGGTGAACTGTTGGTAATAAATACCGTCTGACACGTTTAGCTCCCATGCGTTTTTACATCTCAAAACTGAATAGTTCGGTAGGCTGCGAGCCTGTGTATTTTATTTGTTCTTGATCAGGAATAACTAAGATCCATCTACATTTTTTTAGCGAATGTTACATAATATACTATAATAGTGTATAAAAATTAATTATCAAAATAAATGACTACCGAAAAAATTAAAGATATTTTTGAAGACTACCTACCAAACCATCAGTTGAATACGCATTATTGATCAATGGAGCTTGGGGAAGTGGCAAAACTTTTTTCTGGAAAAACAAGCTGGCGCCGGTCGCTACTGGAATGAGTAAAAGGGTTATTTATGTGTCGTTGAATGGAATTAGAAAGATAGAAGCATTGGAACACTTGATGTTTATCCGAATGCTTCCATATCTGCAAGAAGATGACAAGGGACGAAAAAGTAATATGGCAGTGATCTTTGGCAATATTGCTAATGCAGTTTCAAAGCACTACTTGAAAAACAGCCTCAGCGACCTTTTAAAAGGCGCCAGTGTTGATATGTTTGATTATAATAACACCTTGGTTTGCTTCGATGATCTAGAGAGGTGTCAAATACCAATTAAGGAAGTGTTAGGTTATATAAATGATTTTGTAGAGCATAAACACCTTAAAATGGTTATTCTTGCTGATGAAACACACATTTTGGAATTGCCCAATGAGCATGTTTCTTATGCCAATATCAAGGAAAAGGTGATTGGAAGGGTACTTAATTTTATTCTTGAACCCAAGGATATAATGCCACAGCTTTTCTCTAGATTTTCCAGTGCCAGCGAGTTTTTTGTTTTTCTTCAGCAAAATGAAAGTTGTATATCAACAATCATAGAAAAATTCAGTGTAAAGAATCTTCGTATGATTTCTTATTTTCTTGATATCCTGGAGAAGATTTATCCATTATTGAGGGATGAACAACAGTTTGTCATTGATGAGGTGATATTTTTTTCGGCATCGATATGCATTGAGTTTAAAAGCGGCCGCTTGGAGTCAAAGGATTACAATGATTTTAGGGAGCTTGATGATCTTACGCCATATTATTATTCTCGTTTAATGGCAGATCCAAAAGATGAGGATAAAGATGATTCTTTTATTAAGCACTATTATGACACTTATATTGGTGAAGATATTTCTCACTTTCATTTCTATCCTGCGGTGTACAGTTATATCCTTTCTGGTTACCTTGATAAATCAGTTCTTGCCAATGATTTGGCAAAGCGCACGGTGGTCCCAGTTCCAGACCACATAGAATCATTCAGTCGTTTGATCAATTTTCACTTTAGGAGCTTAGAAAATGACGAGTTTTCAGAACTTACAATTAAAGTAAAGCAATATGCTGTTGAAGGACTTTATTCTATCTATGATTACCTGCAAATTGCTGATTTCTATTTTTTCTTTTCAGATAATAACCTCATAAATCTTACTAAAGAAGAGGTGAAGAAATTTTTTATGATTGGCCTTGAAATAGCTGGACAACGAAAGGAAATTGACATAGGAACTTTTGAGAACATTATGCACTTTAAAAAAGATAATCCCGAAAGCGAGAAAATTAAGAATGTAATTGCCAATATCCATAAAAAGGTTATGGATGAGCAGCAACAAAAGCTTGGTTCGGACTTATTGGCACTAGTTGCATCAGCAGATAAAGAAAAGATCGTTGAGATATTCCAAGAAAACCAGTTTTCGAAAACGTATTTGGCACGAATCGACATGAAGGAATTGGCTATCTGTATTTTGTCCGGACCCAATAGAATCCTATCGGTATTAAAGGACATTTTGGTTAGTCGCTATAATTCTTCCAATATTGGTGAATTCTTGTCTGAGTGGATATACCAATGAAAATGACCCCCGTTCGCCACTGCAAACTGTCCCCTCAGAGTTGAGGTTTGAAAAGAACAAAAAGTTGTTGTGCAGATCGGCTCCTTAGACGGATATTTTTTGTCCGGTTTA
>Ga0247815_10001957_pt1 | contig 15383 bp, 12 predicted proteins | sample UWRJL194509B1_FD_181014 | JGI IMG/M metagenome (GOLD analysis project Ga0247815, IMG submission 181014) | Plant litter microbial communities from Arlington Agricultural Research Station in Wisconsin, United States - UWRJ-L194-509B-1 | ecosystem: Environmental > Terrestrial > Plant litter >...
GAGGGATTTAAAGTGATCGATATTGAACCTGGAGCAGGGGCAGTCGGGGTTAAAGAAATGAAGGAAAACAGGCTTCTCATTTGTAAAATGCAGTGCGTTATTTACCGGGATTATTTTTCCGTTGGGTACTGTTTTATATGTTGCCGGAACAGGCGTAGGCAAAGTATAAACCAGTTCGTTGTACCAAAACAGCGCAAATACGACTGCGCTAAGCAAAACAAGCCAGGCAGAGGCTATATAATATTTCTTCATTTATTGATGAATCTAATTGATCCGGGTATTGTTAGTATTATTGAGGGGAATATAAACGAATTAAATGTTACAACGGATTTTTTAGCGGCTCATTTTTTATTCAGTTTATTCAGGGGCAAAAAAATAGAATTCATAACTAGTGTTGTGAACTTTATCGGTATTTTGTCTTTTTTCTTTACAGCTATTTTGCCGATTGAACGTTTAGGACTACCCATTATTTTATTGAATTTTAGAGTCTTTGATGGAGTTAATATACCGATGACAAGTGGCAATCCGAATTTTTATCTGTTAGCTATTACCTCCTGCTCATGAAACAGTGCTACTAAAACATTACTCTGGCAAATTGGGGGATCTGCTTCAATAGGAGCTGTTCACTTCATAACTCCACTGAATAAGAATGCTGTCTGCTTGGAGTATCAGGTATCTGAGCAATAAAATAATTACTTGACCTCAAAGACACTTCAACTCCATCAAAATCGGCACTGAGGGTTTTCGCTGTCAAATCATTGGATTTAACAACTCCGTGAGCACTGCTATTAAAAACACCATCTTTTAGGAAAATATTCGCAATCCCTGCTTGATCTCCTATTTCCCAAAATTGCAGAAGATTATTAATTTTTATTAAGATCGTTTGTCGTTCCATATATTATCGTCAACTTATGTATTAGCTTATGCTATGAACAATGATGAATATCACTGTCGAGTTTGGCGGGATAGCTAGCAAAAATAAGTAGGTAGACCCATGTAAACAATACAGGCATGGATTTGCATATAGGGCATATTTTTGCTCTATATGACTACTTTGGCAAATATTCGTCCCGTTCTTTATCATAAAACGGTGGAATAATGGGAATACAAGATCTGGCACACGCCAGATTGTTGCACAAATCGAAATTTCTCTTTTTGCCCTAAAGTTCTAATTAAAGTCAGATCAGTCAGGACCGTCTCTTTAAAGGAGTGATTTATGATAATTGGAGAATGAAAGGGATCTAACTGAAGAAAGAGCTCCTTGTACCATCATTGATACGTAAACAATAAACGAATATTACGTTTATTTAGAACTGCAACAGAAAGCTTACTTAGGAGATGATCCAAAGAAAAATGAAAGAGCCATCAATATTCCGGCAATTATTGGAAAAAAGCTATTTATCTAACAGTATTGATGTTTTTATCTACGCTCAACCCAATAACAACGATTAAAATCAAGCGTCAGAGATCCGCTGATTCAATGAGCCTACCCTTGTCGGTGATCATGATAACCCTAAAGCCCCGATACTTTTCCACCAGCTTAATACCCGCATCACCTCCTAAGACTATAATAGATGTACTTAAACCATTAGCCGTTTCAGCATCAGGGCCAAACACAGTCACACTGCTCAATCCCTCAGCAGGATATCCTGTAGCTGGATTAATAATATGCGAATAACGTTTACCATGAAGGATAAGGTAATTTTCATAATTACCGGAGGTAACTACTGCCTCATCACGAAGGGTCACAATTTTCATGACCTTTTGGGGTTTAAAAGGATTGGTAATTCCAATTTTCCAGTCTGTACCATCTGGCTGTCTGCCCCAGGCACGCAAATCGCCCGATGCATTAACTATACCGGATTTGATGCCATTCGCTACCGCGATCTGCCGTCCTCGGTCTGCCGCATAACCTTTGCCTACTGACCCAAAGCCTATCTTCATTCCTGGCAACTTAAGAAAGATGGTGCATTGAGCGCTGTCCAGAATGATATTTTTATAACCCACCTTTAGAACAGATTTTCTGATAGCCTCAGGAGAAGGGGCTTCGGTCATGGTACCATCGAACTTCCAGACTTTTTCCATGGCCGCAAAACTGATATCAAAAGCCCCGCCGGTAACCTCGGAAATGCTGATCGCCCTTCGGGTAAGTTCATAAACTTCGCGGTCAACCTTTACCGGCTGAATACCCGCATTCCTATTCACTTCAGATACCTGTGAGGAAGATTTCCAGTCAGAAATTAGGTTTTCAATTCTTGATACCTCACCTATGACCGTATCAATCTGCCGCTCAGCAGAAGCAGAATCAGGGGCGACAATGGTGATTTCAAACTTACTCCCCATCAACATGGTTGTGCGTTTTCGAAGATATTGAGCCTCGGCAGCAGATCCAACGTACTGCAAAAGAACGAAGATTATAATTTTTATTAAGGAAGGAGGTTTTACAGTCATCACTAAGTTGATTAAAAAGATAGGTTGATTAACAAGGTATAATTTTTGGGTTAATAACAGTCTGTCAGGATCTGCCCATTCAACTGGTAATGGCTAACCGACTTCCCTGTTTGATCAAGCGCTATCCGTGATAGTATGTTTAGAACATCAGTTTGCATAGCAAGAGAACCACAGACCATAATGACCCCACCGCTTCGCAGCAAAACTGCGAAAAAGTTAATATCTCTTTCGATCATATGAGTGATGCGCTGGTGCATGCCTTCCTGCGAAGTTGCAACGTTTAAAGAAGCTAATTTTCCCTTTTGTAAAGCCCTATGCAGCTCATCTACATGTGCTGCAGCCAATGAAGTTCTTGTTTTGAAACCTCCGTATAAATGTATCTGAACCTTGCCATTGTTTTCATTGATCATTCCTAAATAAGGGGCAATGCCGGTCCCGTTTGCCAGCATGGCAACTATTGGGGCTTTCTTTGGAAAATGAAATGCCTGATTGGTAACCAGTCTCGCTTTTATGCGCTGACCAACCTGTAGCCGGTGTAAGTAATCTGAACCTGCACCATCCGGGTAATGCTTTACAATAAGCTGGACATCTTGGTTGATCTTTCCTATGGAGTAAAATCTTTCTTTGGCATCATCGTTTGGATAAATGGTCAGAAGGTCTCCCGAAGAAAACCTGCAGTTGCGGCCAGTGCGAAGCCTTACCGTGAAAATGTGGTCTGTATTTGCTACTTCTGTTTTCTCTACTACTGTCAACGCTCTTAGACCTAATGGCCTGGTATTTAAAAATGCCGCAGAAACCAGTAAAGGGATATCCGATTTTTCGCTCCAGGCTTTTGCCCAGCTGCCAAACTCTTCTGCAGATTTATCATTGACAGTGTATGTTTCCAGAAAAGAGATGGCCCATGGCTGCATACTGATAGCCTTATTGAGCCTATGTGCATACCCACAGAAGTCCGGATAAGACCTGGAACCAAATCCCAGAACTGACACCTTTACTGCATTGTCCTGCGCATGCTTTTCCAACAGCGCAGTGAATTTGCCCGCATTGGCAGGTGCATCACCCAAGCCATGAGTGGCCGTAAATATAATCAGATGTTCAGCCTTTGGAAATATTGTATAATCATTTAGCTGGGCGATATACGAAGTTAAACCAGCTGACAGTAACTGTTTGTGAAAAGCCCCCGCAAATCGGAATGTACTGCCATTTTCTGAACCAACTAAAATCACATACTTACTTTCCCCGGCTTTGTATTTGTTTTTGACCCTGCCAGACCTCCGCTTAATAGTGATGGCAAAGCCTGAATATATAAAAAACAGGATATTGAAAGAAGAAAAGGCAAGGATAACAGCCCAGAGGACACTGGCTTGTCCGGTATGTAAGTCGAGACTCAGGTTAGTCAGCATGGTGGTAAATGGGTAGCGAATCTCAAAGAGCACTTCACCGTTAAACTGGTTTATACCAATCTCCCTGTCCTTTAGCTTTAGGGTGTAGTATTCTTCAGGGTCATCCGCGAAGGGGAATTCTATTGATTGCAGTTCTGAAAGCATAACATGCTTAAAAACAGCAAACTCAGCAGGGTCCTTTTTAAGGGGGCGGCCTGAATGTTCGGCAGGAACGAGATGCGGTGTAATCTTGTTGTCGTGAAATACGCCAAATCTCACTAATGACAAGTAAGTACCCGTTACTGCAATGATCAGAACAGGTATTAACGATAAGCGTCCAAGCAAGACATGCCAGTACTGTGCAAAGTTTTCCTTGATGATCCTGTCAAAAAAATGCCGTAGGCCATGCTGGCGTTTGATGAGCAGGATCATGCCTGATATGGTGATCAATACCAGCAGTAAAGCAGTAATCCCAACAAAGAACCTGCCTACTTCATGAAGGAACAATGAGCGGTGCAGGGCGGTTACCCATAGTATAAATGCCGTTTTTTTTACAGGACTGCCCAATATTTTCCCGCTTAAAGGGTGGATATACGCATTAACGCTGTTGCCATCAGTATCAGAGCCATCCAGTGTTACAAACTGATTTTTATCTACACTCAGTTGAATAATCTCGGGATATGCTTTGCGGAGTAGGGGTAAAGTTTCGGAAATCGTCAAATGATCCATCCCAGCCACACGATAAGAGGGGAGTTTTTCATCGATGGCATCAACAGCAAGAATAACTCCGGTTATCGAAGCAAGGGCCAGAAAAAGAAAAGAAGATACAGCCAGGATTAAGTGACTGTATCTCCAGAGAGAAATTGTCATGCGATAGTGCTATCGTTAATTAGGAATAAGGCGTACATACCTGATATAGCCGGTACCTTCACTTTTCATAGATAATGCTGCAGTTGTTAATGGGATCTCTACATCTTTCAAATAATACTTTTTACCTTCAACCGCTGTTTCAAAGCGTAATTTATAGCCTGTATTGATCTTGCTGTTTTCTATTTCAATCACATTGATACTGCGGTCGCCGCCTGTAACAGATGCTCCGGTAACAGCGCTCAGATTGGCAGGTTTCTTCGCATAGAATTTGTACCATTCATCTATGCTTTTGTACCATTTTTTGTCGGCTCCCATTACATACAATGTCTTTTCGTATGCATCTTGAGGATTGACCAGTGAAACAATAACATATGCACCCTCACCAATATAATTGGACATCTGCAGTAAACATTTGTATTTCTTTGTTTGCCCGGTCGCGCTGAAAGTGAACGCCGTAATCAGGAGACAGGCAAAGCTTAATTTGGTTAATACCTTCATGTCATTTATTTTAAGAAATCAACGGATACATTTTTCTGACTCAAAAACTCGTTTTCTTTGGCCAGATCATAAGCAGATTCGTTGACTGATGTAACAGCATTTTTTTTTGCTCCGATGGTTAAAAAATACTTCAGGATCGTATCGTCCTTAGATGTCATTGCTGCCTTGTGTAAAGCCGTCATTCCTTCCTTATTTTTCGCATTTACATCGATTTTAAGACCCGAAAGTTGTTTTACCACTGCCAGATCATTTTTCGCAGCTGCAAGATGGTATAAGGTATTTCCGTCTTTCTGAGGGGCAGTCATGTTCAGTCCTTTGCTTTGCAAGGCCTTCAGCTTATCAGCAAAGTCTTTTTGCTGCTGTGCGGCTGCTGCTGCAAGAGCAGCAGGATCTGGAGCTCCACCAAAACGTCCGCCACGTCCGCCGGCCGGATGGTAAGATTCAACCAGATAGTAAGCCAGGTTATTTCCTTCTTTGTCGGTAACTTTCACATCAGCACCATTTTTGATCAGCAGGTTCACGACTTCAGCTGTTGAACTTTTTACTGCTGAGAGTAAAGCAGATTCCCCTTTATTATTCACTGCATTGATGTTTTTAACTTTAGGCAGCATTAATTGCACAACTGCAAGGCTTTTAGTTCCTGATGCACTGATAAAAGGTGTGTTTCCCTGTTTGTCTGCTTTGTTAACATCCACTCCTTTTCCAACGAAATAAGTAATGATCTCGTCCTGATCTCGTTTCCTGGTGATATTGTGCAGTACATTCTGGCCGTCTTTATTGGTCACCAGTGGATCCATCTTCAGCTCGTCAACCAGATATTTATAAACCTCAATTTTATTGGCGGTTCTGTAAGTACCCTGTGAGGCTACCATCAGTGCGCTTCCACTTGATTTTACGCCTTTTTCACGCAGGGCTTTCATGATTTCTACATTACCCACCTGCGCTGCATCATCAAAGGCTGTGTTGCCTGCATCATCTGTGGCATTGAGTGAAACACCTTGCGAAACCAGGTAATTTGTGAGGCTAAGATCTTTGTCGAAACCCACTTCCAGCAGGATCAGGTTTGCTCCGCCTTTATTTGTGAATTTCTGCTTGATATCTACACCGTGTTTCACAAACACCTCAGTAACCGGGATCGTAAGTGCCCCCTGATAAGCTGCAAAAGTTAGTGCAGTATGGTCGTGCGCATCCAACATATTCATATCTGATCCTTTAGCAATCAGATAGTCGGTAATTTCCGCATTTCGTTTGTTGGCAGCAATATGCAGGTAACTGCGGCCCTCTACAGTTGAATGTTTAAGATCAACTCCCGGCTGATCAATAAGGTATTTAATCGAAGCAACAGGCGCATCGCCCCCTATGGCCAGGAAAATAGGGTCTGCGGCACCATGTACGGTTTTGAAGTCAAATCCTTTGTCCAATTCTGCTTTCACTGCGCTAACCTCAGGTTTTGTTTTCCAAAAATCCCGGCTCAACAGCTGGCTTTCCTGCGCCTGAGTACTTAATGCTGTAAGCAACAGTCCTGCAAGTATTATTCTTTTCATTTGTATAATTTTTAACTGTAAAGGCTTGCATCACCGTATTGAGATAGCTGATGCAAGTCTGTAATAAGACTCTAGTTGATGCTGCTTTGAGGGCTTAATTTTCCCATTCCCGGAATTGCTGACACACCGGAAATCGATATACCTTTTGTAGCAACTGCAGTTGCGGGATCAATCACATAAACTGTTGGGTTTGTTGTAGGAGTTACAGCAGAGATGTATGCTTTTCCGTCGGCAGTAAATGGCCATCCTACACTTGTAATTTCGGAAATCCCCGGAAAACCAGTTCTTACCCATTTGAAATCTTTGGTGCTCATACGAACCACTGCATACTGAGTAGCAGCTGTCGCACTGGCAGCTACGCCAGTAATGTTATACATTTCCAAAAGGAAGTAGTCTGAGGTGATGTTCCATACTTTACGTAATTTATATCCGCCCGAAGCAGTTTGGATATCGAAATAATAACTGGCATCAAAAGCAGTAGCATCCTTTTTGATCAGCAAAGCGCCGCTTTTTTTGGTTGTGGTAGTGTAACCGGTAGAGAACACATAGGTATTTCCATCTCCATCGTTGGCAAGTTGGTTATAACGTGCCGAACGGAACTGTCCGCCCGAAAAGCTTAGACGGTCATCTTTAAGAATGGACGTAATATTCATTTTAGCATCCATCTTTGCGATATAGATGCTGTCCAGGTTTACGGCTCTTCCATTTGTACCTGCAGCCAGGTTGATGGCAGTAAAGAAGGATTCATTTCCTGCATCAGCTACACCTACAAAACTTGCAGTCTGGCCACCGATTAAATTTTGACCTACCACAGGATATGGTGTAATTGTGTTATTAGCGGTAAGATTCATCGAATAAAAAACAGAACCCAGTTTACCATTATTAGTACCTGTTAAGGTTTCACCGTTGGCCGCTGCCACTAAGTAGTGACTAAAGGTTCCGATGGTATTGAATCCATTGTCTAGCACAAAGTCATCAATCTTTTTGAGTACGCCAGTTGAGCTTAGCTGGAAAACCGAACCCGGAGCTGGGTTGCCCTGCTGGTAGCTGATTGCAAAAAGCGCGGTCGTGCCATTATAGCCCCACTGCGTGTAGCCAGTCATGTTTTCAATGGTACCCGGATAATTAGTGGTAATGGTAGTGTCTTTAGCCAGGCTGGCTACTGCCATGGTGTAAGTATAAGTTGTAGTTCCGTCGGATGAAGTACCGGCCAGAAAGTATTTGTCTGCACCGGCACCTGATCCGGTTTCAGTCTCATCTGCCGATGAGTCTTTTTTACAGGCCGACAAGGATAGTGCTGCCAGTCCTATGAGTAGAAATTTGTTTTTGAATAGTGATTTGATCATTTCTGTATATATTTAAGTCAATTGTTTAATTGTTTTCTGTCTGTTTTCTTCTTTTCATCAGGTAAACCCTGAATTTTCCATAGAATGCCCTGCCTGGTTTGAGCATCGCAAAATTATCGGCCAGTTCTGCATTGGTGATGTTCCTTGCCTCCAGGGAGAAATTGTATTTTCCGCCTTTGATCATGTATGTGGCACTAAAATCATGTGAAACCTGGGTGGGCAGGGTATATTTGTTACTTGCATTTCCCATACTCTCCCAGTTGAGGTAAAACGCATGGACGTAGTTTAAATGGTAATCAAGATTGAGTGTGTTCTTTGTTTTCCCACGGCCAATATTGTGGAAATAATAAGCGGCATCAAGGCCACCATACTCATAAGGGACATTTGGCATGCGGTCTTTGTAATGAGTATTCAGTACCGAAGCCTCAGAGCCCCTGTATTTTTCATTGTCATAAAGGCTCATCACAGAGAAGGTACCTCCGATCATTGCTTTGTTTCTGAAGTAGTACCTCAGCTCGGCATCTACGCCCATATTGCGGGCATTACCAAAGTTCACCGACGTGAGTGTACCTGTACGTACCAGAATTTCGCGTTTGATAAAATCATCCGTATTCCGGTAGAATCCATTCACATCCAAATACAGTACATCTGTATTTTTAAACGACTTATTGAAAGTGAAGCCCAGGTTATAATTCATTGAGTTTTCTGCCTTAAGGGATGAATTACCTACTTCAGCGTTTTCATCGCCGAACAGTTCATTATCCGAAGGCAATCTGTAAGCACGCTCTGCAGAAGCTTTGAACTGGAAGGATCTCCAGAAGTATGTTGTCGCAGCTCCATACCCCATAGTATTATAATCTTCATTACGTTCCTGATAGTCTGGATGTCCCTCATCACCTGCATTGTACGGTCCCCTAACCTTTTGGTAATAATTTTTGCCAAAAACGCTGATGTTCCAGTGCTGAGTCGGGCGGTAGCGATAATTTAATCCCAGTACGTTTTTCATGCTCAAACGGCGCAATCTTTCGTATTCTGTTAATGCTTCAACTGATGCAGTAGAATTGATACTCCGTACCGATCCCGATTGTACATCATTCAACGTAAAAGCATTTTTTTCATTCAGCTCATAGCTTACGTTAGCCATTGCAGAGTAATTGGAATTGTTATAATCTGATAATGCAGTTACTCCTCGTTCTCCTTTACTTACTGCAAGTGCCTTTTCACCCAGCCAGTTATATTTATAGCTGGATGTATCCACACTTTGATTAGTATTGAAATTATAATTTCCTGACGCACGTACCGTTAAACCCTGCACAAGCAGGTTTCTTTTATAGTACTCTATATTGGGCTGGAAGCCCTTTGATGTGGTGTGCACATCTCCGTACACAAACTCTATGTTTGCCGGCGCATTTTGTACTTCCTGGTAATCTTGGCTGGCAGTTGCACCGACAAAGAAGCGGTCGGCCCATGATTTGTTTACCCATCCTACCTTGGCAACCACAGTTTCATTGTGATAACCGCCATGGAAGCGTTTATAGGATGATGTATCCCTGGAATACTGTCCGTTGGTAATCAACCTGCTCTTTATAGTATAATCGTTATCAGAATAGGTTTGGTATGCGTTTAGCTGGAACGAGAAACCCTTTGGCGTAGTATGTCCGAAAATAACATTTGTGCGGTGGGTATTGAAGGAGCCATACGAATAGGAAGCATCCAAATAAGTGTTTGTGGTACGGTTAGTAACGATGTTTATTGCCCCACCAATAGCATCTCCGCCAAATTCAACAGGTACCACTCCTTTATATACTTCAATACGTTCTGCCAGTGAAACCGGAATATTATTCAATTGAAAAGACGAACTGTTTCCCTGCATGGGAACTCCATCCATAAATATTTTAATGTTCCGGCCTGTGAAACCATTCAGTGTAACATTTAAGTCCCCGCCCACACCCCCGGACTCGCGGATTTTTATACCAGATGCCTTTGCTAGAAGATGGCCTAAATCCAGCGTAGAGTTATACTGAGATTTGGCATCTAATACAACCACATTAAACGGAGATTCGCGTATCTCACTGATGGCTGTTTTATTTTTTATTTGCACTGCATCGAGTGCAATATTATTTGAGGTCATTCCGAAATTGCGCTGCAATCTTTGGCCAGGATAAACTTCGATCCAGGCAGATGAATTTCGAAAACCTACACCAGTGCATAACAATCGGTATCTGCCTGCCTGAATGTTAAGATTATATGTGCCTGATTCATCAGTGGAAGTCTTGATTTTTGTTCCTTCGACATGAATAGTAATCCCTTCAAGCGGCGTCCCTTTTCCATCCCGAATGATGCCGGTGATTGCTCCCTGCTTTTGAGCCATCAGGAGAATGGGGAAAACGATAAGTAGTAGGAATAGTAGAGTTTTTTTCATCAATTCTTATTTATACTAATTTTAAATTGATGCGAAAGTAAGGCTAGTTAGTGTTTGCGAGGTACCAGAAAAGGAAAAATAAATAGCGGTTTTGGAAGAAATAAATGTACCATCGATAAAACACCGTTTATAATCGACAAAGTGGCTTTATGATGTTAAATTTACCTTTACATTTGCAGTATATATTTAGACAAATTATAAATAACATTAATAAGGCACGATAAAGCATGACTGTAAGTATAACGCTCCAGGAACAACGACGAACACTTTATCAGATAAAGCTGGAAGATAATTATAATGAGTCAGCAGAATTAAAAGCGATAAATATTGATAATCAGCATCATAATGGATTTGAAATGCATTATTCTATCCACTGTATGCCGGGTTTCTGCCTGATTGACGAACGTGTAGATGCAGAGCGGTATGATACCATTGATATTGATGTACAGGGCAACTGCCGCATAGCATCTTTATATATGAACGGAAAATTCGAGATTACCGATTATGAGCGGATTCGCAACGAATTTTATGAGGCAGGCAGCATTAGGTCATCCTCTTCGGTCAATTCAAAATGGGGGCTTAGTGTATATAGTGGCGATCATACTCACAGGTATATCATTATATTCAGCAACCACTATCTTTCTAAATTGCTTGAAAATGAAAAATGGTATCCCAATTCCATTATCTGGCGGGCGCAGCCGGGTAACAATGCGGTGCCGGAATCAGCCAAAAGTGCCTACATTGACAGTGGGATGAAACACATCTTGGATGAAATCTCGAATGCCAGCTATGAAAGCAACTACAGACGCGCATATATAGAACTAAAGATAAAAGAACTGATCTTCCTCTTTTATACACAGCGGGAAAGCAGTGATCCTGATAATAAACTCCCGCCTGCAATGTACCACAAGCTGATGCAAGCAAAAGCGTATCTTATCTCAAATTATGTTGAAGCACCGTCTATCGTACAGCTCGCCCGGATTATATCGCTGAATGAGTTTTATTTAAAAATGTACTTCAAGGAATTGTTTGGTACCACCATTCACCACTTCATTATCAGGCTTAGAATGGAGGCCGCTGAAAAACTACTCAGACAAAACTGCTCCGTGCTCGAAACATCTGCACGTACCGGTTACCGGAGTACCTCCCATTTTATCTCCGTATTTAAAAACTATTATGGAAAAACCCCAAAACAGGCAATGAAGATATGATCAATCTCATCAGATCCAAAGCACAGTTCATTAACCTCTGCGTCCATCTCATGGTATGGTCGCTGTTAATCTACGTCCTTTTCAATTTCCCTCCGCTGGTAGGCAGGAATGTTAAGATACCACGTCAGTTTTTGACCAAACAGATTTTTCATATGGGGTTAATGATAGGCACGTATTACCTTAACACGTACTACCTTGTTCCCCGCTTTTTGTTAAAACGCAGAACAGCGTTATTTGTATTCAGCCTCTTGGTGATCATGATATTTGCCGGCCTTTTTATGGCCAGGATCGAGATATGGTTTGCACTTTCAGAGCACCTCATAAAAGCAATGGGAAAAAAAATATGGCAAAATGCTTATGTAGACTTCTTCGGACTATTTACGACTATGTTCGTTTTTGGCATCAGCACCAGCCTGGCAATCATGCAGCAGTGGAACCGCGACTGGAAACTCCGGCATGAGCTGGAGGCAAAACGTGCGGTTGCTGAACTCAGTTTTTTGAAAGCACAGATCAATCCACACTTCTTTTTTAATACGCTCAATAGTATTTATGCACTTACATATATCAATGCAGAAAGTTCACGTGAGGTATTACTTAAGCTATCTGGTATGATGCGCTATTTATTGTATGAAACGCAACATGACAGCACTACTGTTGCTAAAGAACTGGCTTTCATACAGAACTATGTTGAAATCATGAAACATCGGCTAAACGGGAATATGATCGTGGACATTCTGCTTCCACAAAACATCTCTGATTCATCCATAGCTCCAATGCTGTTATTACCATTTATAGAAAATGCTTTTAAACATGGTGTAGATGATATTCTTGCGGGATCAATATCCATCCTGATAGGAGAGGAGGAGAACTGTTTGAAACTGCATATTGAAAATACTTTTACAACATGCGACAATGGAACTGATGTGGATGGTAAAGGCATTGGTCTGGTCAATACCTTAAGACGGTTGGAACTTTTGTATAAGGACAGGCACTCCCTTGATCTCATCAACGATCATCATCTTGGTATATATACAGTCAACCTTAATATTTCGCTATTATGAAGATGAATTGCATCGTAGTAGATGATGAACCACTGGCACTGGGGCTCATTAAATCTTTTATTCAGCAAACCCCATTCCTCAATCTTATTGGTTGGTATTCCAGTGGTGGCGAAGCATTACACTATTTGAAGATGCAGCAGGTAGACCTGATTTTCCTTGATATTAGAATGCCGAAACTAAACGGAATAGACCTGGCAAAGATACTCCATCATAGTGAGCGGGATTCGCCGCGGATAATCTTTACCACCGCACATGACCGGTTTGCCATCGAAAGTTACAAGGTGGATGCGCTGGATTATCTGTTAAAGCCTTTTGGATTTAATGACTTTTTGCGTGCTGCAAATAAGGCTGTAGCTTATTATGAGCTCAAAAAACTAAATCAAAGCCCTCCACAGGATGACACAGATATTTTTGTGCGCGTTGGGCACCAGCTTGTACGTATTCCCTGCCAGGAAATTCTTTATATTGAAGGCCTGAAAGATTACGTGATGATCCATCTGGTTGGAGAGGGGAAACCGGTGATTACTCTAGCGACGCTAAAATCACTTCAAATAAAGCTTCCTTTAAATAAGTTTATGCGGATACAGCGTTCTTACATTGTAGCACTAGATAAGGTACGGGCTGCTTCAAGAACCAGTATCTGGATAGCAGAGAGAGAGATTACTGTCGGCGAACAGTATAAAGCCGCAGTCCAGGCAATCTTTAATAAACAGTTTGAAAAACCATGAGTCGTTTCTGGAAGCCAAATTTCTAATGGCCTCTGATCTTAGGCCGTACTATGATCCTTAAAGCGTTCACAACACGTTAAGCGATTGTTTGCTTTGCTCCGAATTAAAGTTTTTGTGGTCAGGGACTCATTATATTTGATTCAAAGTTCCGTAGATCTACGAACACTTTTATATACGAATCAAAGAAATTTGTAGGCTAAATCAAGAAGTTCCCTCCATGACATTTTGGAATTGCAACTATAATAAGAGAGTCTTTTGGGAAGATACATAATTGTTCAATAACAGTTTTCTATGTACCACGAGTATCCAAAAAGTAATTACAGGTCGAAACATACCACTGTGGATTAGCCTTAAGACAGTAAAAGCAAAAGCCTACTCCATCGTATATAGCCTGGGTTTCATCGGCACAGCTTTAAAGATCGTCGATTGCCTTTAAATATTACTTATTTGTTTTTGACCTTTGCTATCAAGGAAATAAAATACAATTGAATAGTATGAAAGATAATATTATTACTGCTACCTTAAAAGTGCTTCATGAAAAATCGGATTTAGACAGCCGTCAACGACAATTGCAGAGAGCAGCACAGGTTGACAGGAGGAATGAACAAGCCCACCAATGGGATACAGCTTATATGGCTGTGGGTAAAGAAGAAGGGGAATTTCTCTACTTTCTTGCAAATGTTTCCAAGGCTAAAAACATTGTTGAGTTTGGATGCTCCTTTGGTATCTCTACTATTTATCTAGCTGCAGCTGCCAAGAATAATGGAGGTCACGTAACAACATCAGATTTTGAACGCACCAAAGTTGAAGGTGCCGCTAAGAACCTCGCTGACGCGGGCCTAAGGGATTTTGTAACCATCTTAGCTGGGGATGCACTACAGACTCTTGCTGGAGTAGAAGGCGCAATTGATCTACTATTTCTAGACGGTGATAAAGATCTTTATCTACCTGTATTCGAAATGCTAAAGCCTAAGCTTAAAATCGGTTCTATCATATTGGCAGACAATGCAGATAGGAATGAGGTTCAAGACTTCAATAAATTATTAACTTCGTCTAATGACAATTATATTACCAGTTTTTTATTCGAAGGCCGCTTATTGACCGCTATATGTATTTAATGGGCACAATTTCTTAGTTAAAACTGGATTTTATTTTTCACACTTAGTAACCCAATTGTGATTATGGAGCAGCCAAACATTATCAAAGACATTGTTATCAGCTTTCCATTATTAAAAAAACTGACTAGCCAGGACGCGAATACGCCAGCGATCATCTGCGCACTTCCCAAAGTTGCTGATGCCCGTCCGGCCTCCTTTGAAAAGGGCTGTAAAGCAAATGCAGTAGCGTTTGGGTTAATAAAACCAAGGAAAAACAGGAATAAGAACACAAAACAAAGTATGGTTATTGCTCTAGCGGTTCATAAAGGTATACCTATGATTGTATTCATTAGGCTTCCCGGTTTCAGTACTAATTTTTTTCCTAAATATAATGCAGCCCGCAATATCAAAATGTATTTGACTACTAAGCCCCTGAATTTCAAAATATCGCTGAAGAAAAAAGCAAAATATCATTAAAGTTCACACCATTGTTGTCGTCAATTGTTTGTATATTATCCTTCCTTGTAAATGGCATGGAATACTATTTTTATGATTATGGATAATAGAAGATCATTTTTACTGAAAGCAGGACTGTTAAGTGGTGCTGCAATGACTGCTGGTTCACAATTAGGCTCGGCAATGGAATTTTTTTTGCCGAAAGGTGTGAGTACAATCGGACTGCAATTGTATACCCTGAGGGATGCCTTAACGAAAGATGTACGGTCCACGATTAGCAAAGTTGCCGGTATTGGCTATAACCATGTGGAAACTTT
>Ga0247815_10001958_pt1 | contig 15383 bp, 16 predicted proteins | sample UWRJL194509B1_FD_181014 | JGI IMG/M metagenome (GOLD analysis project Ga0247815, IMG submission 181014) | Plant litter microbial communities from Arlington Agricultural Research Station in Wisconsin, United States - UWRJ-L194-509B-1 | ecosystem: Environmental > Terrestrial > Plant litter >...
GAATTTGAATTACTTTTACTCAGAATCTTTTTACGATGTCCATCTACAGTTAGTTTACTGATGAAAAGTTCCTGTGCAATTTGCTGACTAGTCTTTCCTTGCAACAACAAATCAAGCACTTCCCGTTCTCTTTTTGTAAACGGTGATTTCTCAGGGTTAAAGGCCACACGGCCAACGCTGACATCATGCAGGCTGGTTTCGCCATTTAAACCAAGGAAAGATAAGGTCGAACCATTCGTTCTCTTGAGGTGTGTAATATCAGTATGAATATCCAGAACCCGGAGCACCGCACCATTCTCATCACTTTGGATGGTAACTGCCTGCTGTAAAATCCGAATGTAGGTACCGTCATTTCTCCTCACCCTGTAATCGTAACTTACCTTATAATTCATTACTTTTTTAGGAGGCAACTCGTTAAAGAATTGTGTAACCCGATTTTCAAAATCCAGAAAGTAAGGTAAATCTACGGGATGGATAATCGATAGCAGATGTTCTATAGTAAAATCTTCAGCCGAATCGAGTTTTAAAACCTGTTTTACAGCTGCACTGGTAAATTCGACCCGTGCATCAGAACAATTAAAGATAAAGTAGTAATAATCGCCTACATAGATCATGTCCTGGAGCTTTTTATAGACTTCCAGCTCAAAAGAGGCATTGCTTGACGAAACATTCTTCGCTATTTGAAACCAGGTTTTCTTGACCTCATCAATTTTGATTTTACCCATGTCGAAAGCAGCTAACTTGGCAAATATACTTATTTAAACAACTTGAAATAACCCTGGTTGAATGCGCTGAATCGTTAAATTCCTAAATTTTGGAAATCAATCCAATAAATTGATCTATACACCAATATATTAATTTATAAATAATAAATAAATCTCATTAGTATAATAATGCCTTGTTATTTCACATGAAGTGCGTATTTTTGTCTTAGCTTATTCCAGTTTTATGACACAAGTAGATCCTGAAAATACACTTGCAGAACCCATACTTGCTTACGCAAACAGTACCCGAAATAAGGACCCATACTTCTTTGATCCCCTTGGTGACATTGGATTCAAACGCCTGTTTGCCGCCCAGCAAAACACAGATTTCAGCATTTCTTTTATCAATCATGTGTTGGAGGGAAAACGGCAAGTGGTCTCATTGGAAGTACTAAAAAACGAATACCCCGGAGATACCTTCTTAGAAGGCGGTGTTGTAATTGATATGGTTTGTAAAGACGAGAATGGTAGATTTTTCCTGGTCGAGATGCAAAGAAAGTTACAGGCCAACTTCAAAGAGCGTTCGCTCTTTTATGCTTCGAGGCTGATTACCGAACAGGCACCACGAGGTAACCGCAAGCAATGGGCTTACGCGCTGAAGGATGTGTATGTGATTGCTTTGCTGGAAGAGTTTACCATTGGCACCGACGCCGATGACTCCTGGCTGCATGACATCGCGCTGGTCCACACTGGAACGGGAAAGGTATTTAGCGAAAGGCTGGCTTTCACTTATATAGAGTTTTGCAATTTTAGCAAGACGGTGGAGCAATTGGCAAGCGGCCTGGAACAATGGATTTACGCGCTTAAACATCTGAATCATTTAAAAAAAGTGCCGGATTCATTTACTGAACCAGAGCTGGTTCAGTTTTGCGAAGCAGCCAGGTATATTAATTTAACTAAAAAAGAAAAAGATATGATCAGTGCAAAAACAAAACAGAGATGGGATTATTATAGCGTCATGAAAACTGAAAAGGATTTAAGCCGTGAAGAAGGGGCGCATGAAAACGCTTTAAAAACTGCGATCAAACTTAAGAAAAAGGGTGCCTCAGCTATAGAAATCGCTGAATTGACTGAACTTAGTCTTGATGAAATAGAAAAGCTGTAAGATTTACTGATCCAATTTTGCGAAGTGGCGAGGTACATTAATTTAACAAAAAAAGAAAAGGATATGATCAGTGCAAAAACGAAACAGAGATGGGATTATTATAGCGTAATGAAAACTGAAAAGGATGCAGGTGCACATGATGCCTATGTAAAAATTGCGACAAAACTTAAAGCCAAAGGGTATAGCATAAATAAAATCTCCGAAATCACAGAACTCAGTATTGAAGAAATAGAAAAGCTGTAAGCTTGCCAGTTACCGAACACCCGCACTACATCTGCACAACGCTTGCGGATCACTATTACCATTGCCGTAATCCAACCATAATTTGAAGATCTCAATACCCTTCGTCGATTGAACTTCGATTTTAAGTCGATACAAGTTCGAATTACAATCGATTGCAAATCGAAGATAAAACGTATGATCATCGACCAAGAATCGAACAAACCTACAGATAAAGTGAAGCGAATGTGATATCAGGACAAGGGTAATAAGCTTCTGCAAGCGTTGCAGCAAGGTTTTGGCAGTATTCTGCGCCGAATTAGCCAAGCCGGAATTGGCATACAAGGTTACAAAATCAGGAACAAATCAGCAGGTTCAATTGCAACAATATACTTGACACCCGCATCAAGATAGATAAATTCCAAATTAGTTTGTATATTTCGGACACAAACCAAATAACCATCACATTATGAACGAAAACATCAACAGAAGTGCACTATTTAACGGGAGTTGTCTCGCAATCATTACCACGGCTTTCTCCTTTAGTATCAGGGCAGGTATTCTTCCTCAGTTGGGAACAGAATTCGGTCTGTCGGCTGAACAGCTTGGATTTATCAACTCCATGTTCTTTTTTGGATTTCCGATTTCCATGATCCTTGGTGGAATTTTCTACCATTCTGTGGGGCCAAAAATCATCATGCAGATCGCAGTAATCGCCCATACCATTGGTATCTTGCTGACCATTTATGCCGGCGGTTATACCGGATTGCTGATCTCTACCTTTTTCATCGGTTTTGGTAATGGCTGTACAGAAGCTGCCTGTAACCCAATGATCGCAGACATGTATGACGACAGTAAATTAAATAAAATGCTGGGCAGGTTCCACATGTGGTTCCCTGGCGGTATTGTTCTGGGCAGTTTGATTTCCAAATTCATGACGGATGCCGGTTTTACCTGGCAGACCCAGATTTGGGTGTTGATGATCCCTACTATTGCTTATGCCATCATATTTTTCGGTAAATCGTTTCCTAAGCCACATGTAGAAGGTGTAACCTCGATCAGTAAAAACTTCCAGGCCATGCTTTCACCGCTTTTCATCTTCCTTTTCATCTGTATGGCGGTTACTGCGATTACCGAGTTTGGTCCTAACCAATGGGTAAGTGTTGTATTGAGCAGCAGCGGTGCTGATGCGATGCTGGTACTGGCCCTGACTTTCGGTGTAATGACGCTAGGAAGGCTATTCACAGGCCCTGTGGTAGCTGCATTGGGACAGACTGGTGTATTATTGGGCGGTGCGTTCCTTGCCCTAATCGGCATTTATATGTTCAGCACAGTTACTGGTCCTATTGCCTATTTGGCAGCAGTGATCTTCGGACTTGGTGTATGTTTCAACTGGCCGGTCATGATCGGTGCAGTAGCACAGCGCGTTCCATTGAGCGGTGCGCTGGGTATGTCCATCGTAGGTGGTGTGGGTATGTTTTCAACTTCCATCTTCCAACCTTTTATCGGTTCATGGATTGATTCTTCGAAGGCGGCTAAAACCGCTGAGGGATTGAGCGGTGCAGCTTTAGAATTGGCAGCTGGTCAGGAAACGCTGACCAAAATGCTTGCTTTCCCAATAGTACTGATTGTGTTGTTCCTCATCTTATTCTTCTGGCAAAGAAAGGCGCCAGTTGCGGCACCGGCACATTAGATCCTGCTACATCGAATTTTCGCTTGACACGGTTCGCGATATTGCGTGACAGAAGAGCTTTAAATTCATTAAATACTATATCAAAATTTTAAGAACCGCCCCAAAATTATAGGGGCGGTTTTTTTATTGGCCTACCTGGGTAATTGATGGTGAACATCGATCACATTGACTAAAGGACTTTTAAAAAAGAAACATCGGTAATCTTCTGAAATATTTAACAGACAAATACGATCCTTTGCAAGCCTGCCATTTTCAATGATCACCTTCAGTTAATTTATGTTAAATAGCAATGACAAATTTGACGATGTCATTTTAATTTACTTATTTCAAGAAACGAACTCGTATGACAAAGTACATTTTAATCGCATTACTAATCATCGCAGCACTGGGCTGTAAAAAAAATAAATTTAGTGATGACGACACCACGCTTTATAAATGGAAAAGGGATTTGTATAGAGCGCAGGTGCTAAAAGAGGGACCAGCCTCGTTTTTTTCCAGAGATGGAAAGGTAGAAAACAATCATCAAGCGATCTTGATCAGTTCAGACGTTGTGATCCTGACTGAGTACCGAAAGGATCTGCAGCAAGACAGCATCTTTAAAGCCACTGGAAGAATGCAAGTTTATAAGTACGAAAAAGTGGAAACAGTGAGCAATTAACCCAATCTGGGGATTCATCAAATGCAGTTGCCTGTTTCGCAAGCGTAGCTGTCTTCGCCAGCTTATCAAAATTTTGAGAATCGCCCCAAAAACTATTATTGAGGCGATTTTCGTATTTATTGAGCTAAATGATATACTTTAGCAGAGGTCAAAAAGCTTTGTTTTTATCTGCTTAATATGGTAATAAAAACAGCCTGATTTGACTAAGAAAAAGAGTATAAATTTAAAAATAGATATGATATAAGGTTAATATTATAATTTTGCCAAATCTTCAAAAATATTGAAGCATTTAGCACCAAGAGCTTTGTTCTGCGAAAACTGGTAATTTAAATAGAACAACAGAGGTAGGTGAAAGTGCTCGCGTGAAAACGTGGGCCTATCTATCCGTTGTTCAAGGTATACCAGTACCCCGCAGGACGTTTAGGTAGGTACCCACGTTTTTGCATATCCTGTAAATCCGTTCAGTGATCATTTAGCAATACAACTAAAGGCCATCTCCAACCTAACCAAGTTCAGTTATAATATTAGCCTGGATATTAATTTGAGCCATTGGAATATGAAGCAAACTGAAGAAAAGACATTTGAGTTAGGGTCCTCCCCTAGCGAAACCCGAGCCTCGACAGGTTTCAATTTGGGTTTCGATTTAGATTTTAGCCAAGTACTCGATCCAAGTTCTATTCCTAATCCCGATCCAGGTTCTAACCACAGTTCCGATCCAAGTATTATTCCTAATTCCGATTCAGGTTTCAACAAGAATAAAGATTTCTCCTATTTTCTGGAAAAGCTGGTTGATAAATTTCAACCGCTTTACGTGTTTTGCTTTGCAAAACATGTGGAATCAAGTGAAAAGATCAGCTGTTTTGCCCTAGCAAGCCACAGCTACAGTTGCGACTACCATCTGCTCATGGTTAGCGAGAAAAGCACACGAATTGAACACACGGTTCAGGATTTTGCCAACGCGCATTATGACGAGGGCAAAATTACGATTCTGGTTCACGGAAAAGAGTCAATAGACAAAGCCATTGGCTCAAATAACAGATTTTTTATAACCGTATATAAGACCGCTGAGCTTTTGTACAGTTGGAACAGCGTCCCACCCCTAGTTCATGACGCTGATTTTGACATTATTGCAGCTGGTACCCGAACAAAGAAATTCTTTGAACATCGGATATCCTTGGCACAGGGTTTTATCGACTGCGCCATGGAATGCATGGCGAAAGGCCAGCACAATTTGTGCGTATTTAATTTACATCAGGTAGTAGAGCAATGTTGCATAGCGCTCATCGGTTTACACATGGATTATCGGTGTGATATTCACAACTTGAGGCGGCTGATCATGTTGTGCAGGTGTTTTTCAGATGAACCTTATCAGCTGTTTTTTCGGGGTGACCTTGATGACGAGCGCCTGTTTGGGGTTTTAGTAGGGAGTTATATAAAGGTCAGGTATACTGAGGATTTTTGTATTGACGCTGAGGATTTGAAGAAGTTGTCTGGGTATTGTGTGTCGATGTTGAAGATTATTACAGCTTCTACCTACCCATCTTAATTAAGTTTGTTAGTTTGAATTTCCGGTAACTATTTACCAATCAATCGGTGAGGCCCAATGTTGATGAACAATAACCTTGACTTGGTGGTATTGCTCCAACACCTACTTGGTACTCCCTCCAATGGCCGTCGTTCATCCTGATATAGCGGTGTTACTCATCAAGCTATTCCAGCACTATACAAACATCCTCGGTAAGGGCAGAAACAGGTCAGGAACATAAAAGGAACGGGACAGGTTCGGGTAAAGGGTACCTTTATCCGATGTAAAGGCGTTTCTAAGGCGTATGCCCTACGTTGTTGACTACAGTAAGGCCCCTGCAAAACCAATCTTATTTGTCTCGTCGTAAAATTCATTATTTGCGTATGTTTGTCTCATTAAAATTGTCTTGTAAAATATTGACATCATTACAAAATCAGGATTTGATTTTGTAAGCTACCTGAGCCACATGCGCTTGGGTCGAAAAGAGATATTGATCAATTTTTACAGGAAACAATGAATAAGATTACGAAAATAGCCGTCTTAGGTGGCGGTGGCAGAACCGGGCAATACCTCATTAGCCAGTTAATAGAAAAAGGGTACAGCGTCAAAGTGCTGCTTAGAAACCCGGAAGCCTTTCAAATAACAAATCCCTTAATAGAAATAGTCCACGGCGATGCGCTTAATGTTTCAGTGCTGAACAGCCTCATTGAAGGCTGTCAGGCAGTGATCAGTACCATCGGCCAGCGTCCGGGAGAGCCTTTAGTTGCAGAACAGACAACCAGGAATGTGTTAGCCGCCATGATCGAACATGGGATCACGCGGTATATTTTAGTAGCAGGCATCAATGTAGATACGACCTTTGATCAGAAAGGGCCTGACACCATTGCGGCGACGAACTGGATGAAAACAAACTTTCCGGTGATTCAGGAGGACAGACAGAAAGCCTACGCCTTATTGACGCGCAGCGCTATAAAGTGGACACTGGTACGTGTCCCTTTCATCAACTTTAGTAAGGCTACTACTGAAGTGGAGGTGGCGCTAGACGACTGTCTGGGGAGTAAAATAGATGCCGGAAATATTGCTGCTTTCCTGATCAGGCAGCTCCATGAGGAAACCTATTTTAATACTGCTCCATTTATTTGGAACGTTTAATGATAAATGCGTATGGGTCTTGCAGGCCCATGCGCATTTAAAAAATACCCATTAAAGGGTATTGTGATAGCTTAGCTTTTCCAATACTTTTGGGCAAGATTTAATTTTCACATCATCCCTTGAACTTTAAAATGACATCTGCAAAAGACCCTTCGACTGCTTCTGACTTCCTGATCGGGGAATGGAAGACCATTGACATTACAGTTCCTGAATATGCCGAGCAATTGCATCCGGAAGTGCTGCAAACATTAAAAGCAGACTTTTCGAAATCCACTTTCCTGTTTAGACCAAATGGATCTGGGGTAGTCAATATTGTATCTCAGGCGAATACGGTGCAAGAAGATCCGTCATTTAACATGGACTGGGTTTACGAGGCAATTACCAGGAAACTCAACGCTGCAAGCCGCAAAGGCGACGAGACCTGGATGGAGGAGTTTGGGATCGAACAGGATGGTACGAACATCTGCCTCACCATTGACGGCGAACCGCCCCTGACCTTTACACTTGAGAAATTTAACCATTCATTATAAGCACGAATTATAAATGCCTGAGCCATCTGAACTGGAAGCCTACGCCAGGAATCTGGAAGGTAGATTTAAAGACCGCATACTAGAAAGTATCGAGGTGGTTGTCCATAAAAAACTAAATGTCTATAAACAAGACCTGCAGCAACAATTGGAGGGTCAGCGCCTGCACAATGTCATCGTAGATGGGCGGTCCCTGCAGTTCCGTTTCCGGCGTGGCCGGGTTATGAACCTGCATCTCATGATCTCTGGACAGGTGAAGATCCTGGAACCGGGCCAAAAAACAGAGTTCCCGATCGTCATCTTTCGCTTTCAGGGAGGAGACGGTTTTGCGCTTACGGATCCGAAGCGGCAAGCAGCGCTGGTTTTGAGTCGTACTGATTAAATTGCTTTCGTGTGCAAGGGTTCAGCATTAGATATTAAACATTGTTCCGGACGCCGCGGTATGGAAATAAAAGGATAGATCTGTTTTTTAGCCAACAAATCTTATCTTAGTATATGAAACGCTCCAAATTTCTCCAGTTATTCTTAGGAATTGCTTTATTCCTTAATTTCCTTAGCGCCAGTGCACAGACTGTGTTTGAAGGACAGATTATCAACAAAACAACCGAAGCCCCGGTACCCAATGTCAATGTAAGACTGGCCAGGGAAAAAATCACGGTAACGAGTAATGAGCAGGGCTATTTCAGACTGGCAAGCGCTGATTCTCTGTTGAAGGATACGCTCATTTTTAGTTCAGTAGGCTACCAGACTTTCAAACTCTTCACCGGTTCTTATCAGAAGAACGGCTTTATTTCGCTGGTTCCCACCAGCACAGCACTGGAAGAGGTGAATATTACCAATGAAAAACTTAAAGTGCTTCGTTTGAATGGGTTTGATTTCGCCAATATTCAGGAAGATCCCCGAGAGGTGTTTACGTTACCTTCAAAAAATGTTCTGACTCGACCCACGAGATCCATTCCACCAAACATCACCTATCCCTTTTCGCCGAGATATCGCTTTATCGCCAAACTGTTCACTGCCCCGCAGGGAAATGTAGTGCTGACCGGCGTGGATTTAGGAAGAAGGGAGCTGGATGAGATGAAGTATCCAGACCGGCCTCTGATCACTTCTCACAGCAAAACCCGTTTTTTGCTTCATGTACTGTCGGTAGACCCTAAGACCGGGGCGCCGGACACGCCGCTGTTCAGTAAAATGATCAACCTGACAGACAAGGCACTTTGGGTCAAAATAGACCTCCGAAAAGACAACATCATCATCACTCCTGCCGAGTTTTTTATCGCGATAGAATGGCTGCACATCCCTTTCAACGAAGTCATCAAGCTAAATTATTCACCAAAAGTACGTAAGGTCACTAAAAAGGGAAACCAGTTGCTGGAAGATGTATCTGAGTACGCCACGCTTTACGAGCCCGCGTTGATCCAATACACAAAGAAAAAACCTGATGTTTCCTGGATTAAAAACCAGGAAAACAAATGGCAGCTCCATGATTCGCTACACGAGGGTAAGAGCTGTGAAATTGCCCTGTCAGCCACTATAAGCTATTAAGCCATGAAGAGATTACTGATCGCATTGCTCCTGATTTTGGCTACAAATGTTTATGCCCAGGACAAATTAAACGTCTTTCACATCGTCGACGGCGAGACCAAATTGCCCATTCCAAGTGTTTCGGTTTCCATCATCAGGGCGAAGCTGGCCATCAATACCGAGATGGATGGGATCTTGAGTATTCCAGGCGACTTATCCACGATGCGGGACACCATTATTTTTGCTGCCCAAAACTACAATGTCTCCAAATTTCAGCTCAGGGAATTGAAAGGAAGGGACAGCATTCTATTGACGAAAGTTCCTTTTTTGGCTCAGACGAAGCAGTTGGTCCCTAAACCTGACACGCTGCTCAATGATTTTGACTGGAGCGATATCGAACACTATGCGGGTGTCAATGCCAGAGCAGCTTCATTTGAGTGGTTGCAACTGGCCCAGCGGTTTGATTCGCCTAAGATTGGTGCTGTACTTAAAAATGTCACCATTTATCGACTTGTCTTCACCTTAAATTATGAAAGGCAAATGAACTTTGTGGACATGGAATATACCAAATTTCGCGTGCGCATCTATGGTTTGGACAGCCTGACGGGTGGCCCTGGCCGGGATTTGTGTTCGAAGGTAATTGAGGTAAAAAGCAATGGCAGGAGACAGATGAAGGTCGACCTGACGGATCTTAACGTCGTACTCCCAGAACATGAATTTTTTGTTGCCGTAGAGTGGATCAGGGATTTTCACAACATGGGTTATGTGAGATGGAATAATCCCAATGGCCAAACGGACCGGGTAATCAATTACCGGCCGACGATCGGTATCTCTCCTGTGAAAACGGGCAATCTGAACATGTGGGGCATGAATTTTAGAAGAGAGTGGCTTCCGTACCGTTATTTTTCGCCCGACTTTACCGACCTGGCCATAAAGGCTACAGTTGGCAAATAAAAATTTATGTCCCCTATTCGTAGGGATCGCTTTTTAATTACTTTAGCACCATTCATAAATTAAACTGATGGACAGAAAAAAGAAAAAAGCCGCTGCAGAAAAAGCAAATGCGCAGAAAAAACAGCAGCAAAATGAGCTTAAAACTAGATTTATTACCAGAATTAAAGCGCTGATTGACTCCTATGCGGGGCCGCAGCATACCGCCAAAATTCCTTTACTCTGGATTGAAAAGTTGTATGAGCTTCGGTATTCTGTACTAAAAGCCAAGCCTCATGCCGATGCGACAATTAACCGCATCAAAATTGTCCACATTAACAAATTCATCAATTACTCCATGCAGCAGCATGAGTTGACGTTAGGCAATGGCAACAAAGTTCCGTTGCAATGGTGGGTATCTGAGGGGATCACACTATTGAATGCTATGCAATCTTTGAACGAAGACAAGAATCCCCAATATGAAGACATGCTGGTACATTTCAGGCCATACTTATTTGGAACGAAACCTTATGAGGAGGCACAGCAGCTCATTCTTGACATCCTCGAGGAGTCTACCCGTCTGCTTGGCGATTTTAACGACTGCCTGATCCGCATGGATATCTCGGAAACGACCTGCTTTTCGCAGTTTAATGAAACAAATGACGTAATCATCCGCACATTTAAGCCGGAATTGAATTATGAATTACTGGATGGGCAAAAAAAACCGGCAAGACGACTTGGCTGGGTCAACGATGAGTTTGAATGGCGTTTTTCTAAAGTAAAAGCCTCATTACTCGGTTTCAAAACGGGCAGTCTGGACATTCCCCTACCCGTTTATGTACACAAACACGCGCTGGACAGGCTGAAAGAAAGGATCAATATTGTGCCGGGGGTGATGCATGAAATCTTGTTTCACATCTTTAACGAAGACAAGATAGCGCACCATGTCGTTCCCGGAGGTAGTTTGGTGATGTATCCCGTAGCCGATGAAAAAGTAGGCTACCTGGTAGTTAAGTTGCATGCTGATAAAATCGTGGTGCATACTTTCCTCTTCCTAACCAATAATGGTACGCCGGAGGGCTTAAAACTGGCGCAATTACTGGAAATTGAAAAGGCCGATAAACAATTCCTGCAGATCGATAATCTCCCGGCTTTTAATGCCTACCACATAGATCAAAACCCGGTGTTGAGTAAGTTGTTTAAACAAGCCGGCTGCGGATCATTACTCAAACTCGGTCACCTGCAATCTTTTACAGAACAAGAAGTGAAGGACAAGGATCCGGAGTCTATCCTGAAATACCTGGCTCATTCGCCTTATTTTAACAGAGAAGAGACCGCAGAAGATTAGTCCCTCTTCAGTAAAGCACTTTTTATTTGCCGAGCATTTTCTTGAATATACCCAGTCCCACTTCATCGACACCAACTTCAGCATTGGACAATACCACTGCAGCCATTTTCTGTTCAATGCTGAAGATTAGAAAGCTGCGGCTGCCGCCGGTTCCGCCGTTGTGCCAGTAATAATTGGCTCCTTTAATCTGGAAAACGTGCCAGCCCAGCCCGACAAGAGGTTCTTTGGAAAAGGTGATTTGATGTGTCAGGTCAAAAGCGTTCGACAACACGGTATTGTCGCAGTGGATGTTGTTTTTCGCATAGGTCAGCAAGTCATTGACCGTAGAACGCAGGCATCCGCAAGCTGCGAGGGCCTTAAAATCCCAGGGTTTAGTCTCTGTACCTTTTGCGTTGTAAACCGCGGTGAATTGCTTGGTTGCTTTGGGGGTCAATATCTGCGCGGTGTTGCTCATCTTTAACGGCCCGGTGATGACTTGTTTGACAAGTTGCTCATAATTTTTGCCGCTAACTCTTTGCAAAATGACGCCCAGCAAGCCCACCGATAGGTTGGAATAAGCATACATTTCTCCGGGAACAGTGGCCAGTTTGCAGTTTTTCAAATTGGCAAACAGCAACGCCTCATCATAATGTAGGTATGGGTTCAGCGGGTCCATGTTAGGAAGAAAGTTAGGCGGTATAGAAGGCAGTCCCGATGTATGGTTACTTAAGTTGATGATTTTGATGCTGTTCAGTTCAGGGTTGACCAGCAAGGAGTCCGGCAGGTACTTTGTAATTGGGTCTGTTAAACTGATTTTTCCCTGATTGACATAATAAGCCAGAATGCTGGCTGTGAAAGTCTTAGTGATCGAACCAATCTCAAATATGGTGTTGGCATCAGGAAGGTTGCCTTCTCCTTTTACGATCTCACCGTATCCGTAAGTTTTTATCGCTCCGTTAACTAAGATCCCGATGCTCAGTCCGACAGTATTCGATTTTTGAATGTACTGACGCGCAACGGAATCCACCTGCTTATCCAAGATTGATGTTAGTGTGTTGGAAGTGGCAACAGGCGCAGGTTTATTGCTTTGCCCATCAGTATTTTGTGCGATCGTCTTTAAAGATGCCAGGTTCAACAAAAAAACCGACAGCAGGAGGTAATTTGGCTTCATGCTTTTTATGACGAATATAAGCTAAAGAAATGGCTATTGTTTTTATTTTGATTCACCAAGGAACCCTTCCAGCATAGGCACTACAAACAATGCCTGTCTTGAATTTGATTTCAACGTAGTAATCTCTTCAATGTATTCCCCATGCACACCAGGGACAATAAGCAACTGAGAACCAGCAATAAGCCTTTGCATTTCAAGCGCATGTTCCGGTCTGATCACGTCTTTGTCTCCTACAACAATCAGCGTCTTTGCTTTGATCGATTTGATCAAAGAATCCGGCATGTCTTTAAAATTTACCATTCTTTTTGCATCGCGATCGTGCATGACCTGCAGACCGGATGGACTGGTTGCAACTTTTAGATAGGCATCTTTTAATTCAGCCGGCATGTTGGACAAATCTGCTTGTTCCATGAAATCCCAAAATGCGGCAGGTACACCATCTCTTTTGCAAAGAGCCGAACCCAAAATGATTTTATCAACCACTTCGGGGTGACGGATGGCGATCTGCATTGTAGTCGTGCCGCCATTACTGAAACCAAAAAAGTCCGCCTTTTCGATCTTCAGCCTCTTTAAAAGTGCGGCAACATCATCGGCATCCTGCTCAAAGGAGGAATCCTTATTGCGGTCGCTAGTTCTCCCATGAGCTTGCAGTTCGACAGCAATCACTTTTCTGTGTTTAGCAAACATTGGAATTATCCTTCCAAATGTGGACTCAATGGTTGACCCACCACCATGAATCAACACCAGGGCTTTACCTTGTCCATGAATTTCATAGTACATTTTAATTCCGTTGACCTCTGCATAGCCCTTTTCAGAAACCGGGGCATTTTTGCAGGAGGATAGGGTCAGCGCTGCTAAAGCAGCTAATAGTATCGTGCTTTTCATTTTAGCAGCAGATTAAGTTTATTAAACATTTTGATCCAGCTTTGATAAGCACCAGTTTTCTTGGCCTCTTCTTCTGAAACCGTCTGATGGATACTGACTTTCGTTTGCATACCAATCGATTCAAAAGTAACCGTCGTGACCTGTTCCTCCGGCCAGTCCTCCGTTTTACCAGCGTCTACCGAACTAATGGAATCACCTGCCTCATTGGACATGACCATCGTTAAAACCAATTTTTGATCAGGCACGACCTCCAGGTAATTTCCCTTCACCCAGCACGGCCCATGGACAGGGTCATGGATGCAAGAATGAAAATAGCCGCCTTCTCTGACGTCGATGGCTTTAAATTCGATACTGCAACCGTCTGGCGCATACCAGTGTACCAATTGCTCAGGGTCTGTCCAGGCCCGAAATACGATTTCCCTGGGCGCATCAAACAGGTGGGTAATGAAAAGTTCTTTTTGTTTAGCGTTCATATTTCTTATTTTTTAATTGATGCCAGAAAATTATCCAGTTTATCAAATCGCTGGTTCCAGAGTTTGCGGGATTCCGTGACCCAGTCCGTAACTGCATCCAAGTGCTCCAATCTCGCTTCGCAGACTTGCTCCCGTCCCTTCTGACTCATAGAGATAATGCCGCATTCATTAAGGATCTTAATGTGCTTGGCAATAGCCTGTCTGCTCACCCCAAAATCTTCTCCAATCTGCGCAATGTTGAGCGGGCCCTGGGACAATTTTTGAATGATCATCCTTCTTGTGGGGTCGGCTATCGCCTGAAAAACATCTCTTCTTTCTATCATAATACAACCGAATGGTTGTCAAATATAACAACAACCATTTGGTTGCACAAATATTTTTTAAGAAAACAAATTACTGTAAATTTTCTATCTTAGCCTTACAATGATCAGCCCCATCCACTTTGAAAATGACCACTTCTTAATTCACAGTTTCCGGCCCTCGGATCTCGAACGGTTTACAGGACTTGCCAATGAAGTGTTTTGCATCCTATCCGATGACCATACCCTGCATTACCTGCCCGCAAAAAGATTGCAAAGCCTGGAAGAAGCCGAGCATTTCCTACGCTCGATGATCATCAATTTCCATTCCGGTCGCAACTATCTGCATTTTATTTCTGATAAACGCAGTGGGAAAGTCGTCGGGATGATTGATCTCATCTCCCCTGCCCTTGCGCGCGAACATTACCAAATAGACAGGTATCCGTTTTTTATAGAGTTTTACCTGGCGAGTTTTGCCAGCGGCTGCTATCTGATGAGCGAACTGCTGCCTGCCGTTGTAGACCAGTTATTAAACCAAGGTATTGAAAGCATCGGCGCTGTTGTGAACCGTCAAAACACGCCGGCAAAAAAAGTACTTAAAAAAGCGCGGTTTAAAAGAAAACAAGCTTTTGACGTCCTGCAAGACTTTTATGAGATTAGAGTAGCGTGATCCTATTTGGAAAACTAGCTTAGATATTCCCCCAGCTGAGGATATTCACATGGCTTCTATTTTGAAATTATACATGCTCGCTGTGAAAATTCACTTGTTTTTATGGTTCAAATAAGTTTTTGTAATTTAGGCTCCAAACCGGTAACATGTTCAAAAAAACTACGCTCATTTAATTCATTGGCATACATGCATCAGTTGCTAAAGAAACACTACTGGTTACAGATCGCCCTTCCGGTACTATTGGCCAGCCTTGCTACCTGGATCACTTTGCATCCTTTGGTTGAGGTCAGTTACCGAACCCCATACCTGATGTTTTTCGGCGTCATTTTTATCAGCTCAGCCTATGGCGGCAGTCGCTCGTCTATTATTGCCACGGTGAGTTGCGTATTGTTATCTTTCTTATTCATACAACCAAAATACCAGCCCCAATCTGAAATCTTTGGCGTGGCTAATTTTATTTT
>Ga0247815_10001959_pt1 | contig 15379 bp, 16 predicted proteins | sample UWRJL194509B1_FD_181014 | JGI IMG/M metagenome (GOLD analysis project Ga0247815, IMG submission 181014) | Plant litter microbial communities from Arlington Agricultural Research Station in Wisconsin, United States - UWRJ-L194-509B-1 | ecosystem: Environmental > Terrestrial > Plant litter >...
TTGGGACGGGGCTCATCGTCAGACGACATGAGCATATCGTCGATCTGAATCTTGCGCCGTTTCCGCGGTCGTGCAATCCGGACAGGTTCGTCGTCCTCCTCCGACTCGACGTCAGGTTCATCCTCGCCGTCCTCGTTGGCTCGCGCCGGGGGCGGCGGCGCTGGCGCTGGCGCTTGAGTACGAGCAGGAGCAACCGTGGTGCGGTGTGGCGGCGTGGGAGGTGGCGTGAGCGAACGTGCGCGCTCCACGACCACAGGCTTCGGCTGCGCAGGCTTATTGAGCTTCTTGAACGACAGTCCTTTCAACGTCTTGTACTTCTCCTCAGCTGGAGGTGCATTGTCGTCCGCTGCGGTATGCGCTTGCGCCTGTGCTTGCTGAGTCGCGCTGACCTCCTGCAATGCCGCGCGAACGGTCTGTGCAATGGCCACGCGGGACCGGTCTTCCTTGCGCTGCTGAACGCGCGGAGCTTCGGGCGAGTTGGTCCGTCTGGAATTCGGTGGCTTCAGCGTCGAGAGTGTGACTCGTTGATGCATCATCGGTATGCCGCTCAGTGCGATACACGCTCGGCGCGCCGACGTCCCCTGGGTGAAGGTAACGTGCCAACCACGGGCGTCATGCAGGACCTGTACAGCCGGACATAAGCTCGAGAAGTAAACAACGCAACAGGGCTCGACCACTCACCTGGTCAACATCGAATGCCTGGAAGTAATGTCGGACATCGTCCTCTCTCAGTGCGCGCCCACCGCCTTCAACGAGCACGTAGTCGTAATGATTGCGACTCAGAACATCATTCACTTGCGGATCGTGCTGCCTGCGTCTTGCAACAGGCGAGCGGGATCCAGGAGGCGACAGCGAGCGCGACGGACTGCGCTGGGACGGCTTGTAACGCATCTCGCCCTGCCTCCGATACCCATTCGCCGGCCCACTCCGTCCACCACCGCCATACTCGTTCCCACGGCTACTGGGACCGGGCGCTTGACCTGCACCCCGCCCCCGTTCGCGCTCGCGCTCGCGCTCGTAGTTCTGCGGCCGATGGTACGGCGGGTAATCCTGCATACGGTCGCCATTCCCGTTCATTCCCATCGACGTCGCACCAAACTGCGGCGCCTTTGCCATATCCATAACCATTATCGGTTTCTGCGTCTCCGAAATCCTCCTGCGCATCTCGTCGCCCGCGGCAGCCTTCGCATCGGCTTCTACCTTTGCTTTGTCAACTCGGCGCTGGTCGTATACTGCGCGAACGGCTGCCTTGCATTTGGTGCCGTCGCCGTCGAGGGTGATGTGCATGACAGACGCGTCGACGCCAACGCCGAGACGTTGGCTCGTCTCTGTCGCAGCCGCTCGCGCATTTTCGTGCGTCTCGTACTTGATGGACACAATGCCGAGCGAGCCACCGCTAGTGCGATCGAGTTGAGGGTCAAACGAGCTGATTTGGCCGTACCGCTCGAAGTGACGTTTGACGATGGGGAATGCGACGAGTGGGTTAATGCCGGTGACAAGGATAGACGTAGGAGGCGGAGGACCGACAGAGTTCGCGTCGTACTTTTGGCGTAAATTGGTCAGACCAATATAATGTTCGGTTAAGAACAATGTACTCACCTCCCACTCGACAGTGTGAAAATCCTGGCGCGCGCGGTTGAGCGTTTTCCGCCTCGAACCAAGACGCGGGTCGAGGATGACGATGGGTGGGTCGGTCGGCTTGAGGGGTTCGCCATTGACGCGCTTGATGAGTTCTTTGCCTTTAAAGCTCACATCTGCCTTGTTCAGAAGTGGGTCATGCACCACCTTGTAGTCTTTGGGGTCTGGGAAACCATCTGGAGGCCATGGCAGTTCGCTCTGCATCGGCTCGCGCGGTCCGTCTGGTTCAGAAGGCACCACCGCAGCTGTCGGTTCAGCAGATGACGGAGGCTTGTGGTCTTCTGGCGGTGCTGGTGGTGAAAGCAGGAGGTCTTCCGGTGGCGGTGGGCTAGGAAGGCGTGCCTCCGAAGGGAGACTGGATCGCGGTGGGGAAGGAGGAGGAGCATTTTGGGGCGGCGAAGGAGGACGAGCGCGCGGGGAAGGTGGACGCGGCACACTGGTCGAGCCGCGAGACTGGAATGGTCTGTCTGGTGATTGAGACCTGCGTCGGGGTGGTGGACTGGGCGAACGGCGACGAGAGCCCGAGGCGCGAGGCGGTGACGGCGGACGCTGGTAGCGGTCCCAGTCTCGATACCGATCATGTGTATTGCTACGGTAACGGTCGTGATGATGAACTGGACCAGTGTATGGTTGTGGACGAGGTGGCAGACTTGCAGCAGCGGGAGGAGGAGGGAGATTGCGAGGAGGTGAATCCCGTCTTCCGGTGCGATTCCCGGGAAACCTGCCACGTTCGACCTCGCGTGCGTTTAGTCGCGCAGTCTCGACCCTTTGCTCTGCCAGACCTGGTGCAAGTGGAAGTGGCAGTTCTGCAGGCGGGATCGCGGTTGGGCGCAATGGTATGACCAAACTGTCTCTGATGAAGCTGTCTACTTCTGCCTCGGATGCGCGAACGCCTGGTGTTGTTGTTGGTGGTGGTTGAACTGGTTGGGGCATGCCAGACTGCCAGCGCTTCTGGGGTGAGCGGGTGTTGTCGTCAAAGACATTGCGGTTTCGGATGTCTGAGGCAGGACGCCCATCCTGCTTGTATGGAAGATTTACGCCTGGTGGAGGAGGCTGGGGTGGTGCTGGGTCTGCTGGAGGTGGAGGAGGAGGAGGACGCGCGTTTGGTTCTGGTGGCCGAGGAGGAAGAGAAGCAGGGAACGGCGGGGGCAGGGGCGGGGCTGGAGTCGACGGCTGCGGCGGTGGGGGCGGCACCGACAGTCTTCTCACTGGTGCATCCAGCGGATTGGGCTGTGTAGGCTGCTTTGAAGAGGTATTTGAATTGAGATTTAGTTTGAATGATACTTTGGGAGTGGTCACCGCTGTGACCGACAGCGAAGGATCCTGGTCAGACGCGTGCACGGACGTTGGGTCGGCTGGCGGGGTAGCCGGGTCGTCGTGTGATGGGTCGGCGGGTGGATAGTGGGCGGCGGTCATCGGCGGCGGGGTCAACGGCGAGCGCACTCGCACTCGAGGTGAACGGCGACCAGCAGACACCAGACTCGGCGACAGCCAATCAACTCCGATGTCACCCTTCCTCGTCCCCTTGCCGTTCCACCGCTGCCTCGAGCAAGCCTATCCCGCGTCGCTCTCATCACTCGCCATTGTCACCTGCTGACATCTTCAAAGGCCTTCACGCCACTCAGTGGGTCGACTGGGAGTCCATATGGCCTGCTGAGAACGTCCCGGCATCGCGCAAGAGGGCAAGACGAGTGCAGATCTAGTCTTGCGCCTCGACCCGGCATTGGCGCGACCTCGCGGCATCTACTGATCTCCTGATCCGACTAGCGCACCCACATGAGGTTGTGGGAGCCTTCATTCCGCCTTGCGCTGACTCCCATTCATAACTGAAGCCTCCCGCCTGACTCACAGTTGTAGACTTCCAAGTTCAGATCACGCCCAGGCCTAACATGCCGCCAGGCACGCCCAAAGTTGTCACTGACTTCCTTTTGGGAGCCTGGAGCCGCTCGTCAACTCCTCGCTTGCGGCACCGGTACCACCCTCACATCTCTGTGTATTATTTGAACAGTGTGCCTCCCATACATGTCGGTCGCTTACCGAAGGCATTCCCAGACTAACAAACTGTGATATGCTATCACCAGTCTGCCTGTGTTCTGGCTGGTCTGGGTCATCATCATGTGATCCAACCCCCTTCACCGATGCCAATACACAATCCGTTTACAACCACCCTGGGCGATGTGTTTGAACCCTTTTGCGATCGCTGGTCGTCGTTGTATGCATTCCCATAGCCGAGCCCTTGCCACCTCAGTGTCGCACTAGCAGGCCCGTCGGAGTTGAATTACCCTACGGTAGTTGCCCTCTTGCTCCACCTCCTTGATTCACTCATGCCGCTGTCAATACGTGGTGGAAGTTACAACCTGCGTTACGACAGCAGGCCAGACAACAAGACCGTCAAAGAGTCTCTCGCCGCACTCCCCAATCCCTTACGCAAACCTGCCCAGTTCTATTCTGACGTACGGCGCGAGCGCCCATGGAGCGAACGTCGCATTCGCGTCTGGCAGCAGCTTGCCGCCGAACACCTGGACATCATCGGGTTCCAAGAAGCGTTGCATCGTCAGGTGCTCGACCTGCACGAACTGCTCAATCTCGATGGTAATGAGTTCAGTTACGCTGGCGTCGGACGTGATGATGGCAAGACACGCGGCGAATACTCGCCCGTCTTCTGGCGGTCGTCTCGGTTCGATCTCGTGTCAACCGACAGCTTCTGGTTGTCTCGTACGCACCGCACGCCGAGCAAGTTTCCTGGTGCTGGCAGCACCCGCGTCTGTACTGTCGTCCGATTGCGACCAAAGGGATCATCAGGCCCGCTGATTAGCGTTATGAGCACGCATTTGGACGATCAGAGCGAGGAACAGCGCAAGTACGGTGCTGCACAGATGCTGCTTCGCGCGCGGTACGAGGAACACGTTCACGGCGCATCTGTGCTGCTGTTCGGCGACTTCAACTCGACGCCTGACGGGCACGATAGTGGCGCGTATAACGTGAGCATCGGCGCGATACCTGGCCCGGAGCTCGAGGCGTCGTTTGCCAAAGAGTATTCGGTGCCGTCGTCTGCGCCGGATTTCCGTCTACTTGATCTTCGAGGAGAGACGCCTACGGGGCAGATCGAGGGTCACTTTGCAACCTATACCGGCTGGAGCGATGTCAACAGCTCGGGGCCGTACAAACGAATTGACTTTATCTTCGCAGGATCGAACTCTAAAGTTCGATCGCTCAGCTACAAGGTAGCTGAGAACCTGACCGATGACGGCTGTTACGCCTCCGACCACAGACTCGTGATCGCTTCGCTGGAACTGTAAATATATCTGTATGATCAGTCTGTACGATTTAGCTTGTACGATCAACTCAGGGCTCTCAATCGAACAAACAACTTTGCATGAACTTTCACAAGAGCCGAGCGCGTCAGGATCTTCGCCAAACGACGATCCGAATCGGCCGACCGCATGATCGGTCAGCAATTCACACCCACCTTGTCCTCCTCCCAAACACCCAAACCGATGTCCACCTCTTCTGCAGAGACCCCCGTCTCGCGCCGTCTCGCACGCGTCAAACGCATCATCGTCGTACTCGCCGGCAAAGGCGGCGTCGGCAAATCCTCCGTAAGCACCCAACTCGCGCTCTGCCTCTACCGCACCGGCGCACGCGTCGGCGTGCTCGACATCGACCTCACCGGCCCGTCGATTCCCCGCATGCTCGGTCTCGACGGCTCCGGCGTACACCAAAGCAGCTCAGGGTGGATACCTGTCTTTGCGGATCCGCGAGCCGAGGGCGGGGTCCCGCGGCTCGCGTGCATGAGTGTCGGGTTCTTGCTCAAGCGGAAGGAAGATTCGGTCGTGTGGCGCGGGCCGAAGAAGAATGCCATGATTAGGCAGTTTCTGAGCGATGTGGCGTGGGGCGAACTCGATTATCTGGTTATCGACACGCCACCAGGTGTGTTGAGATTCTCATGTGGCGCGAACGATACCCCTATTCTTGGATAGCTGACCGCCTCTCTCGTTCGTCACAGGTACTTCGGACGAGCATCTCAGTATGATGGAACATCTGGCTCCTGTTGCGGACCGCATGTCTTCAATTATCGTCACAACACCACAGGCCGTCGCGCTCGCCGACGCCGCAAAGTGCCTGTCCTTCACACGCGCGGTATCGCTCCCCGTCCTCGGCCTCATCGAGAACATGAGCGGGTACGCATGTCCGTGTTGCGGCGAAATCAGCAATGTATTCTCCACAGGCGGTGGCAAAGCCATGGCGGAGCGCGAGGGGTTGAGGTTCCTGGCGAGTCTGCCTGTCGATACCGAGCTGGTCACGCTCCTCGATGCGGCCGCGGAACCAGAAGGCGGTGAGCCACTCGCACCTGAAGACGCAGCGGCGCCCTTTCCGTTGCTGCATCGGTATGAGAAGACACCTTCGTTCAAGCTGTTTCACGATGCGATTACACGATTGGTGGAGACGAGCGGGAAGACAGAGTCAGTTGCACCCACAGGGTGACTTGGATTCGAAGATGCATAAGTTGGTACAGCAGGTCTTCTCGGTAACGTATGTCGCAGACACTATCTGCTTAAGAAATATTTTCTGGTTGGAATGCGTGCGAGGAAGGAGCGAGGCGCGAGGCGAGTTCGAGGATGCGAGACTGAAGAGTCGTTGGAGCAAGTCCATTCGTTTTGAACGAAACAGAAGAAAATGCGAGATGAAGGTCAAGCGAATAAGCAGGATGAAGCGAAACGTGAAATGCGAGTTCAGAGTTTGCGAAGAATGACGGCTCGCTGAGGATTTTGATCAACGAGCATGCGGGCGCGATGGTGCGACGAGGAGACGTGCGGGAGCAGGAGCGAATGCGATTGGATGCGAAGCGGGTACCAGAGTTAGAATAGCGAAGCACAGAGACGGGAGCAAGGAAGCGAGAAGTCGAGAGCCGATTGCAGAAGCGAGGGAAGCGAAACGAGTCTTGTCCGAGGAAGGTCGGTATCTACCATTGCTGAAGCGGCGGACCGGCGTTGCCACCATAACGTCCACCAGGGACGTGTTGCATCTGTGCTGCTGCGGCTGCGGCTGTAGGGTGGTGCATCATAACTGCGTGGTACGGCGCAAATGCATGCGGGTTCGGCGTCTGGTCGTGCATGTACGGCGCCGTCCACGCGGCGTCGCCAGCGTTGAGACTCGGGTAAGTATGCATGTGCGGATGGGTGGGCGAGACGGGAGTTCCTGGTCCCGAAGCACGGAACATAGGCGCGTGTGAGTTGATGCTAAAGTTGAGGCTCGCGTTCTTGTCGTTGCGTCCGGTACCAATAGGACCTGGTGCGTTCATCGGGCCGCCCATCGGGTTGCGGAGGACCTTGAATGGCACTGCGTACGAGCTGACACCAGCGCCTTCGTGCTGGTGGTGCTGATGCTGATGCGAGCTGCTGGGGAACGTTCCGTCGCCACCATTGTTCTGCCCCGCAGCGCCACCGAACCACATCTGAGGAGGATAGGAGTAAAAAGCTGGCGTCCAGAACTGGTTGTGCTGCTGCGCCTGCGGTAGCTGAGTGTTCTCTGTGCCCTGTGCCGGGTGCTGCTGCATATCAGGACGACTGTGCGGATAGTACATGGCGGCCTGTGTCGGGTGAACCCATGGCACGGGCACTGCGAGACCGTTCTGGTCGTACATGATTGATGGCATGCCGTATGGGGCGTGATGCATTGGCATGTGCTGTGGCCAGTGCTGCTGCTGGTCGGCTTGCGTGCCGAGAGGCTGAGCGTGAGTCGGACCCGGGGTGTTGATGGACTTATCGCTAGAAGCGGCACTAGGACGTTGGGGCGTGCTAGGGAAGTACGGCATAGTCGGGATGGCGTAGGGGTAATAGAATGGCGGGGCGGCGAACTGTGGCTGCGGCAGGCCAGATGCACTCGCGGTGTCTGTGACGGCTGCGTCGACAGGCTTGGAAGTGGTCGCTGGAAGCTGAGCCGGAGGGCGCGGTGTGTCAACCACTTTTTCGGATGTATCGAGGTCGGCAGAAACTGGTGCAGCGGGTACCGAATCCTCGTCGTCAGTCGTGTTCGGCATCGCCTCGGTGGCGAGAGGGGTCGGCTCAACAGCGGCGACCGAGATGTCGTGAACGATGAGGCTCGCAAAAGAGGTATCGACGTCCGTCTCGCTGTCCGATGGTGCAGGCACCGAGTCCACGTCCGTTGATTCGACGTCAGTCGAGCCGGTCGTTGACTGCGACACGCTGCGCGCATGGGTGACTGTGACCATAACACCAAGACCAACGCCGGGGATCTTGACCACGGGTGCCTTCTCGTCAGTGATATCCTTCTCGAGCGAGGATGAACGGCGCGAGATAGACGGAGAGCGACCAGAGTTGGAGAGGAGATCGGGCAACTCGACCTCGGCCATCTCCTCGACATCAGGAGTGGGCAGAATCTCCGTCACGGAAGTGATCACCCTCTTCACCGCTGCGTCGTCCTGTTCGTCGACCTCAATGTCACCGGTCTGCGCGAAGCGACGGCTGAAGCTGCGACGGCGTATCGGCGCGCCATTGCTGCGCGGACGAGATTGCCAGTTTTGGCGGAAGGGCATCGAGTCCTTGACGCGGACCTTGATTTGCTGGCCCTCGTGATCACGGTTGACCTGAATACCAAAGAGATGAATCAGCTACGAGCTATAGGAAGGGAGATCATATTTCACGCACATGGTCGGCAATAGCACGGTATGTTGAGGTGCTGCTAGCAAAGCGGATAAACGCGAAGGCGACCGGCTTCATCGCTGAGAGCTCGAGTTAGTCACCGCCAGTAGTGCGTAGCAATGACCCAAACCTACCGGGACGGACGAAGCGGATGCTCTCAACCTTCCCATAGACTTCATAGAACTCGCGGATACGCTCCTCGTCCCACATCGGCGGCCGGTTCATCGCAATACCACCCACGAACAACGTGTACGGATCCTCCTGATGCTGGTGCCGATCGTCATGCATCATCTCATGCCCAAACTCTGCCGTGACCGGCGTCTCCGGGACAGACGGTGCATTGTCTGTGCCCGAGCCTGTTGGCGAAAGAATAGGCGTTGGGCTGCGCGAAGGCACTTGCTGCAGCAGGTCATCCTGCACGGTTTGGACGTGCTCGACGAGCGACGAGACGGGTTTAGTCCACGCAGAGAGGTTGTCCAGGTGTCTGCCACGACCTCCACCGGGCATGTTGGAGAGCGGCGGGAAGTCGCGTTCCGTGATCGCAAAGTTCGGCGACACGAGAACGGTGCCATGCGTCGGTGCACCACTGGCGTTCACGGTGCCCACGACGTTCGGGATCGGGTTGGTGTGAGTCACTGGTGCGAAGTGCGGGCCGCGGCTAAGACGAGTGCTATGAGGAGACTGCATGTCGAATGGAATCGGAGCGAGCGTGGGCGTCATTGGTGCAGACGTGGTGCGCGACGAAGGGTTGGTCTCAGCACTTTCAGGAACGTGACGTGGGCCGAAGCGACCGGCAATGAAGCTGGGACGAGGTGGAACGGCATCAGGGTGAAACGGATGGTTGTGCGCCCAGGAGACGGCCATGAACGGGATCTCGGCGAGCACCTGAGATGGCATAAGGATCCACGGCTGAGATGTAGATGAACGACATGAACGCACGTTGTGAGCCGAGACGGCGTCGTTACGGTACTCCCATTTGACCTCCATTACTTCGGGAGACTGCATCTCGTGAACCGGCGTGTTGTGAGGCATGGGGCGCATGTCCACAGGAATCTGAGCCGGTCTGAACACGTCGAGAGGACCAAATGCGGCACAGAGAGAGCGAAGAGTCTGTGCGATGAAGAGTTAGCCGCCAAGTCTAGATTGGGGAGCAGCGCTGGGCGCACCTCAGCATCGTAGGCGAGTGGAGCGATATAAACTCCAGCGTGCGAGAGAGGCTCGGCAGGCTGTGGAAACGAGGCATGGTTATCTGGGTTAGCGACGTCAAACGCGTCGGCCTCGGCGTCGAAGAGTACATCAACGTGTCTGTAAACGAGCAAAAGGTGAGCTCGACTGATAGAGTAAGAGACAAGACGAGTGCCGCACCTGGCCTCGCGAGAGCGACGGAGACGGATAGAGGAGGGCAGGTAAGGAGCTGTAGAGTTGAGCTCGACATCGCGGCTGAGGCGAGTGAGGCGAGTTGGGCCAGTGGGTATCTTGAACGAGACAAAGAGGGTGCGGAGAGCGCGGGCACGCTCGCAACGGATAGTGCGATGGTGGAATGTCGTGAGATGGAATCTTTCAATGAAAGCCGCAGCATCTTCACTAGTCTGCGATTAGGGGTTAGAGGCAACTCTAGGTTTGGTGCTGGATTGCTCACGTAGGCTTGAATAAATGCACACACGGCGTTGCGAGAGTCGGGACCAATGATCTTGACGTGTTTGACCGGACGGTAGGTGCCGAAGAAGTTGGCGAGAGCGTTGCGGAGATCAGACTCGGACATGTGAGACGGAAGACTGTGTGGCGGGGCGGAGGAAGATGTCAACGACGGCGAGTCCAAGAGTGAGATCAGAAATGGGTGAGACTGACCTGGCAACAAATACGCTAGCATCGTGAGGGTATTGAAGCTGCTGAGGGCTGATATGAGGGTGAACGATTGAGTTGGGAACGAGCGAATGCGGTGTCGGAGGTGCAAAGACTGGAGTTGGCAGAGGTGGCTGAGTAGACCAATCGGTGGCGGCAACGAAGTTGTCATCGGCGACAGGCGCAGAGATGGTCGATGAGACGGGTGAGGGGCAGACAGAGAGCGGTGCAGGCGTGGTAGACGAGCTGGTATTGCTGAGCAGAGAGAAGCGAGTGCCCCAGGCGCGATTGTTGCCACGGTCGTTGAACATGTTGAGCGAGCACGAAGCTGTTGTTGGCGAGCTGAGCAGAGCAAAGATCAAATGAGAGTGAGATACGAAAGACAGTCGCGTTAGGCCGAGCTGCCTTTTGAACGTCCTCGTCTGCGCCCGCGATGCGCCATTCCGGATTCGGAAAGAGAGATGAGAACATGGATGCGCGCACGTCCGGTGGCGTTTACCAAACACTTATTCGCACGCTGAACTATATGATTTAGACTGCACACGAACCTCACACAGTGTTGTGAGGCATAGAGACGAGTAGCTATAACGGTTGGCCATGTCCAAGGAAGACCATGTCCGCGGAGCACACCGTAGAACAACACCTCGCGCAACGTTTGGCGAATGTGACATTGTGAAATGACAGCGGCTCTTCACCGTCAGTGCGTGCTTCGTGTGTGCCATTGACTGCGATGACGGAGTTACAGTCGTAATTGTGTTCCATTCGCAGCGTGTGACCAACGCCACCGTCTGGCCTATGAGGTTCTAGAAACTCAGAGAGCAAGCACAGTAGTACCACCAGAGCGCAAAAACGAGCATATTCGAGATATTCGGAGAGCATAGGTCGTGCACCCAGGTTTGGCAAGCTCGACGCGACCATTTTGACTGAAAACTGAGAGCACAATCCTGCGCACGGGCCATCATTAGACCGGCCCGAACCATACGAGCACGAGGTAGGGTTGCAGTGTTGTCAAAAATGCACACGTTGGGGTGAGATCCACGCCCGTTCGAGAAGTTCGAGTCTAAGAGGCGCATCGGGCTTGGCCGACTCAGCCACTTGTCTCTGTCTCATCCACGCGGTCTGCAACATGTCCGACGACGGTGGCGACTACGATGGCGGGTGTGTTGCGTAGTGTCCGCATAGTGATTATAAACTAATTGCGCATATTTTTCAGCTATGTTGATGAGAGCATGGCCTATGTGCGTTTGCGCCACAAAGATTCGACTTGCGCGGGTCTGCTGACGGCCTTTGACGCGGCGCATGTAGGATGACGAGCGCATGGATACCGGGAACGAGAATGGCCAGGAAGCGCAGGACCAGAACGAGATCAACCATGCGGGCGGCGACGAGCTGATCAGCGGCCAAGGCGGCCAGCAGCTCAACGGCACGAACCAGGGTGGGAACAAACCAAAGTACACTGAAGCGAACAAGGTCCGCATTACGACGCCGTACCTCACAAAGTACGAGCGTGCGCGCATCCTGGGCACGCGCGCGCTGCAGATCAGGTTCGTTCCTTGGTTTGACCCTGGTGTCTGCGCGACTCTAATTTGCCGCTTTCATAGCATGAACGCACCTGTACTTGTTCCTCTTGAAGGCGAGACAGATGCACTCGCTATTGCAATCAAGGAGCTCTCGCAGAAGAAGATCCCACTCAAAATTCGACGATTCCTGCCCGACGGCAGTTGGGAGGAGTGGAGCATCCAGGTACGGGCCTCGAGTCCTATTCAAAAAGAGACAACGTAAATTGACACACTTTTTTTTTTGCTTCCAGGAACTCATTACAGAGTAATCCCGACCAGGAATGTGAAGGGTCGGTGAATCCCGTCCTCTGGTGCGCTGCCTGGGATTCTTGCGCTCAATCTCCTGTTTCAATCCTCCATGCGATTCCTACCTTCTGGTCTGCAACGAGGACGTAGCCCGTTGCACCGCGGTAGAAAAGACGGTGGCATTCAAAAATGTCAGGTGGCGGCCATGCCACGTCCGTCGCAGGAGAATCTTGAAGTTTTCAATATCTCAGGATCGCGTTGCTCTGTTTTTTGTTCGGTCTTGGCCTGTTGTCGGCACATCGTTCTTGCTTTCAACCGTTGTCTTGCCACTCTGTTCATTACCTCACGAACGGTGGCTTCTGTAAACGCCCAGCTGAAAATTGTTCAGTCACCAGTCGCCACCACACCCTGAACCCCCCAAACTCCCTTGCAGGTCGTCTGAAGCGATCTCAGTGTGCACAAACACGCGCACGTCGCGCATCGGGCGGGTGTCTCCGTTGTGAAGCTGCAGGCGCCCAGGGTGCGCGGAGCTCTGCGACCTGAGAAGCTGTTTGACATGAGTGCCTGACGACGTACGACACGGCCGCCAGGTCCAGAGGCCCGAGGGCTGATCACGTTGATCGCGCTGGAGAGCGTGTGCATTCACGGGGGTGGGTGGGAACTTGCGCTGAGGTCTATGATCAGATCGTCGCGGAGAAACGTGCTCACAACGCGACTGGCTCCGGCAACATTCCGTGCTGGCTTTGCCTCTTGCCTTTCTCCTCGATCCCGCGGCCCGTCTCTTTGTGTTTCCGAACCCGGGCCTTTTCGCCTCCTTCGACCAACACATATATACATACACACCTCGCCTGCTGTTGCCGCTGTTGCCGATACTCGCCGGCACTGCAGCCACGTGTGTTAAGGATCGGCGATGGCGAGCCCTGTGGTGCAGAGCCAGACGCCCGTGACCAGCGCACGCCGCAACGCCGGTTCAAAGCTCTCTGCTTTCCTAGGCTTTGGCTCGCGGTCGTCCAGCTCTACCTCGACTTCATCCAAGAAGCAGAGAGAGCCGCCGCCGCCCGCGCACGACTTTGGCGTACGGTCCAATCCTGAGCGTCTTCCACGAACACCCGTCGTACCGAGCCCCTCTCGTGTCTATGCCCCCTCAGTAGTCACTCAAAGCCTCATAGGCATTGATGCGGATCCTTTTGGTGCTCAGAGGTACATACCGGCTTCGCCGCAGCGTGCTGCTATGGCTCCTGCGGTCACTGTCTCTGCTGCTGAGAACTTGCTCAGACCAGACGTTTCAAGCATCAAGTCGGGTCGCCAGCAACCCGAAGAGGTTCCTCACGCATCTCCCAGTACCTCACTGGGTCTCTTTCGCAAACGCACCGACAGTGCACGGTCAAATGGAAAGCCAGCTCCTCAGCAACTCCCCATCGGCACTCTTTCTGCCACTCCTACAGAGTCTAAACGCGGTTCCTGGCACGCGCGCCACAGGTCCTCCGTCACGTCCATCGACCTTCAGCTGCCCAAGTTCTCACGGTAAGACAACGTTTGCGCGCCGTCTCAGCATGCATTTCCGCTGCCCCTTTTGACATGCAGCCGCTGATGACTTCTTCTGTTCCGCTGTCGCTCAGGTCATCTCACGCCAGTGACGACTTTTCCTCCATGCTCGATGCTGTGACAAGTATGGGTTCGCCAACAATTAATCCAGCAGCAGGACCGTCGTTGTCGTCGTCTAATCCCGATATTGCGAGTATGTCAGCATCGCGCCAGCACGGCCACCTAAAGGTCCAGCGCCCCCGCACCTCTGGCTCGACGCCAACTCCACTGTCTGCGTTCCATTTACCGACGCCACCAGCCCAGAAGGCTCCATCATCGAACGCAGTTAGCGCGCCCGCGTCCGCGCCGGTATCACGATCGCAAAGCTACACCCCGACAAGTACGACCACTGCGGATTCACGACGCACACCCAAGAGCCCCAACACACTTCGCCGACTACTACCGACAACGCCGCCCACGCACTCTCTTCCGCCGACGCCGTATATACCGCAAGGCGCACAGTCTGCAGAACGGTCGTTTCGGGACTCTGCCGGGAGTGGCGTGGCAAGCTCGACAAGCCATGCGGGGTCGCGCGCGCTAAGTCCTATCACGTCGAGTCCAACAGGCGCGTCTCTCCTGCCAAATACCGGTGCTGATGGTGGCCGCTCGTCGAAAGTGTCGAGCACTGAGTCAGCGTCGTTATTATTTGCCGTGGCGAGCCCGCATGAGAGTGACGAGGGGTCGCTACATGAACCGCGACGACGAGCGAACCAGTCCTCGGCACGGGACCTGCCCAGCCCGCGAGCTTTTGGAAGCCAGCCATATCCGCACGGGCATCTGCGCGAGAGCGTCGCGAGCGATCTGGGCCCGGCCGTACAGCCGAGCAATAGCCTCTTTGCGGCAGTAGCTCATCCCTTGCGTAAGGCGACATCGCAGAGCCAGTTGTCCGGACCTAGTCTCGGGAACCGGCACCGCGCGGACAACAGCACTGGGTCGACAGCCACGATCAAGTCTGCGGTGATAGCACTAGGTCAGACGCCCGCAAGGGCGTTGGACAGTGGGGTAAAGCTCGTGCGAAAGCAGCGGTCGATGCACAATGTCGCGATTCCGCCCGTTCCTCGGCAAGTTGTTCCTCAGCCAGGATCGGGTAAGTCTGATTGGCACTCAGGACGTGCAGCGATGTTCATTTTCATTGTTCGCAGGATCGTCACCGCCCACAGGGCAGAATCTCCTTCATTCATTTTCGCTGAAGCGCATTTCGGGTGGTCATAGCAAGAACAAAGGCCGGAACGACTCCGAAATCTCGGTTACGCCGCCCGACGCCAGAAGACCTATCGAGGATTCAATTCACCAGCGGAGCCGCAACGCGTCGAACCACAACACCATTGGGTCTTCTTCTACCCGACCGACTTCGCCAGCCGTGTCAACATTTTTCGACGACTCAGACTCGATCAACGGATCAACTTTCTCACACGACGTGAGCGGCGGTTTCCGCAGCCGGACAGGCAGCCATGTCACGACGAACGGTCGTAAACCCTCCGACCTCATCCAGCAAATTCTGCCGCCAGACGAATACGTCTCTGGTTGGGCTCCAACGCCCGGGCTTGGAACGGACTCGGACTCCAGTCCTGCCGGTTCCACGGTGACTGGTCGACGCATCCCAAGCAAGAGCATGCCCAACTCGCCAACAACATTGTCTCCGATGTCACCAACGCATGAGGCGGAAATGGTGCTGACTTCGCCGGTCGGGTTCGGAGGTGGGTTGTCTTTGGCGCCGATGCCACCTCCACGACGTCAGCAATCGCATAGCGCTGGACGTGCGCGGGGAGGATCTCTTCTGGCCGAATCTGCTGCGGCAGCTGGTGCGATACCCGGAGGACGTGCGGACACTGGGCGACGACCATCTCT
>Ga0247815_10001960_pt1 | contig 15378 bp, 16 predicted proteins | sample UWRJL194509B1_FD_181014 | JGI IMG/M metagenome (GOLD analysis project Ga0247815, IMG submission 181014) | Plant litter microbial communities from Arlington Agricultural Research Station in Wisconsin, United States - UWRJ-L194-509B-1 | ecosystem: Environmental > Terrestrial > Plant litter >...
ATGCGGGGGTGCATTGTACGGGTGATCGCCATCGTGTTCGCCTGATCGGTGGCTGCCCGGTACAGCAAATTCCGTGACCCTTGAGCACATGAACACAAGCAAGCAACCATAGCGACTCAAATGAAACCCTTTAGCTCAGGTCCCAGTCAGAACCTCGAGCTGCACGCATTCAGGGAGGATGCGCGGGTGTCGGGATTCGAGTGAGACGGAGAGCCCGACGCGGACTGCTTGATGCGGTGTTTTGGGCTGGGGCGCCGCCCGCATTAGGAACCCAGCCCTGTTGTCATCGAACACCCTGAAGCCACAAGATGATTGGGAGTGTCACGAATAGCTAAGCGATCAGGCGCTCTTCGGTAAGCGAAGTAGACCAACGTCCGTGCTTGGTTTCAGGTAGACTGTGCGGCGGGGCGGGGCGCAAGTCATCAGAATTCCAGAAACCGTGATTCTCAATGTGTAGCAAGACGGCGCGCGGACGAGTGAGGGTTGCTTGTGAGACAGAGTAGGAGGGCAAGGAGCTATAGACAATTTTGACAGTGCCGAAGACCCAATGTGTGTCAACAAGTGAACGTGATTGCGACCGTGAATTCAATCAGGGGTGTTTGAAAGGGGTTTATATGATATGCATCCAGCAGCCAGCAGCTGAGTATTGGTTAAAAATACCATGCTATATCCTGGCGGCGATGATGTGAGCGGCGAGGATATCCTCGAGGCCGTCGGAAGCAGATCATACTGACAAGCCACCACTGTGTTAACATAAGCTCTGACTGGACTTTGAATTCACGCTCAAAATATTCAGACACGAAGACATGCGACGCTTTTAGAGCACCCAAAAAGTCGTCTGAACCGAGGTCCAAAGAGTGAGCAATGTCAACGGGCTGTCGCACGGCGTGCTACATGAGTTCTGCCCGACTCCAACACTTCGGAACTAATCACTAACTTTTTTGTGTCGAGAGAAGTGAAGCCCGAAATTTCTCAACAGCAGATGGACCCCACAATCAACCCAAGGCGATATTTTCTACAATTGGCAACGATTAAGATATTTGGATACTCTATGCAGTCCAAGGTTCTGGTTGCGAGAGACTACAAAGAATGAGAAACCAAGTCCACGGCGATGACAAGCACGTGAGTGACAATTGGAACGGAATTTAAAGTGATTTGAGTGTCAGAGCGAAAAGAGTGTCGCGGCCGCTCAACCGAGCAAAGCCTTCGTCTTGATCCTGTCCCTCTCCTGCAAGCATCGCACCTTCGGTTCGGTTTGCCAATCAAACACGGTCGAACGTTCCTCCTGGCTAAGAGTGAGCCGGTTGAATATATGGCGTGCAACCCGCTGATGCGTCATCTTCGACGGGTGGAAGCAGTCTACATCGCTCAGCGCTGCAATGAGAAGCATCAGCATCCCGATCGAATTACGCAGTTCCATGCACACCTTGAACAGGATACGTTGTCAGAGGTAGGTCTGCCGGTTGCCATATTGCGGCAAAGCCAGGGTACGCGGCTCTCTGGTACTCTTTAACGATCTTCATGAGACGGGTATTGTACTGGTCGGTCAGGTTGTCCATGAGCGTGCGTGTCGCGTTTCCGGCGGCACCCCCAAGCACCGCGCATGTGCATTGGAGGTTGAGATGTGGAAGACCGGGGATACCGACATGGTCACTGCAGAAGACGGTAAGAAGCGAGAGGGAATGAAGTGACAGGGTATGTACCACCACGACTGGTTGGCCGTCAACGAATAGATCTGCGATACCTGTATCTCCCGTTAGGCTCGGATAATGTATCGCTCTGCCCTCGGATGTGCGCACCCTGAACACTCCCACTACGTTGACCAGCACATTCGGGATGTTCTCCCGCACATGCTCAAGGGTCTTCCGCACGTTCTTCTCGAACAGATCTGCAACGAGACTCCCGCCGATGCCCCCCGCCACACAGAGCTGGCACACATCATTGCTGCCAATCTGGAGGTTGAGATACTTGAGCTCGGAGTCCTTGAAGCCGGAGGCCTTGTACTGCGGTACGAGATAGTCTAATCTTTGGGTGAGATAACAGCAATGGATCTGTATTAGGGGAGTAGAGACGCACCCTTTGCTTCGTGATGGAGGTTGGCCGCGAGCGCACCGTATCGCGCCGCGTTGAACTGGTCAACCTTCGGGATCCAGCCTATGATATCTGGCAGACAAACTGGGCCTAAAGAAGTAATTCGATTCAGCATAATGATTGCTACTTGTTCAGCCCAACAACGCACCAAAGCAGACATTCACCCCATGGGAACCGACGCTCGCGCCCTTCGGCCGTGTACTGCGGTAATGGCTGATCAACTGTGCGTCAAGTCAGCATCTGGACTTCATATACGCCGTTCCGCATAATGAACGATCAGCATGAGGCCCGCGGCCACCGGTGTGTCCGCAAGGAGGAGGCTGGCCCACATACGGAAGAGGAAACGTACGTTGGGAATTGTGATTGCGCCAGGGTCGCCACCGACTGCGTAGGAGACGCCGCGCCACTCTTTGCGGCTGTCAAGGCGATTGGGTTGCAAGCCCTAAAGATTCACCACGTTAGTTGTTGTCTGAAGAAGCTGCAGTAGGTGAGGGAGAGAACGTGCCTCTGCAAACGCGCCGGCAGTGATGCTATCTCCGAGCGCCATGAAAACGCCAAACTCGTCAGGGCGCGCATCCTAAAGTAGATCGAGGTGTTAATACAAAAAACTCAACTTGTGCGACAGACGATGATGCGAGGTACGTACATGCACAGAAGGCGACGACACGTCGCGGCGAGTGATGTTGGGACATGTTGCAATATCCGCGACGTATGTCGCCGTGGTACCGGCTTGACGCTTCGCCAGAGCAGGCGAAGCAACAACCGCTGAGGCGGCAACGAGGAAGGAAGCGGAGATGGTGACGGCGCGCATCCTGGTGTATGTCCTGTGTGTAGATTCTGGATCGAGTCGACAGGAACGGTGACGGCAACGAGGAGAGGGAACAACAGGTGAGCAACGAAAGCGGCTCTGAGGAAAAGAGAAAAGTGGATGGTCTGAGCAGGTCTTCTGAACAACTTTCGGCGGATTTATACGAGGGTGGATCTTATGCTTGGCCGGTGGCTACCTGTTGCAGCGACTTCTGTGACTCTCGAGCGCATGAACACAGCAAGTAACCATAGCCACACTCAAATGAAACCCTTTAGCTCAGGTTCCAGCGCGAGCCTCAAACTGTCAATACTGCAGGGAGGATGTGCGGATGTCGGGATTCGACGAAGATGGAGAGCCCGACGCGGACTACTTGATGCGGTGCTTTGGTCTGGGGCGCCGCCCGCATTGGTTCCTGGCCCTGTTATCATCGACCACCCTGGAAGCCACAAGATGATTGGGAGTGTGACAAGTAGCTACGCGATCAGGCGCTCTTCGGTAAGCGAAGTAGAGCGGTGTCCGTGCCTGGTTTCAGGTGGACTGTCCAGGCGAGTCATGTAATTTCCTGGCGCCATGACTCTCGTTTTGTGGCAAGACGGCGCGTTGACGATTCGAGGGTTGCTTGCGAGACAGGGCAGGAGGGCAAAGAGTCCCTTGACATTTTGACGGTGCCGATGGCCCAAAGTGTAACAAGTGAACGTGATTTCGGTCGTGATTTCAACAAGAGTGTTTTGAATGGGTTGAACTGACAATGCTAGCCGGAGAAGCGATTACATAAGACGTACATGATCAAGAACTGTGTAAGAGTACAGATGATGGGGTTCGAGAAGTAGTCCATGAATGAGAGGAGCGACGACTGTGAGCGTGTTGGGACGAGAGCAATTGCAATAACGAGTGAGCGACATGGCTGAAAAATCTGCTCAGGCAGATGCGAGGATGGAGAGTACGATGAGGTCGATGAGGGGTCGATAGCGAGAATGAGTAGTAGCAATAGCAAGCATCGGATGGAAACACTCAGTCGTCTGAGCCCTCCTCAGGCTCCGGATCGTCAATAGGAGCTGGAGACGAGCTGGAACCAGCACCTTTCGCCCCGGTAGCTTTATTTTTGGCGCCCTATGGGTTCAAGAATAGGATTCAGCGTAATGTCCCAAACACCAACGAGGCGAACACATGCGGCACATACACGAGGTGGGAGACCCTGCTGTGCGCGCTCGTCTATTTCGCGCTGCTTGTCTGCGGCGGCAAGAAGCTCGTAAGGCTGAACAAGGAGGGTCAGTACCCCGCCGGACGACTCGGCTATACAAAGCACGAAGGCACTAACTTTCTTCTGTGCGGGCGACAGCTCCTTCCACATCCCACCCATGATGGTGATAAGCTCCGCTGTGTAGCAAGTTCTGATCAGGATTTACGTGCAAATAAAAGGGCTCTTGGTTCACTCACTCGGTTTCGAGTTCGGATGCTCCTTCTTCACCTGCGGGCGCGTGGCGGTGGTGAAATAGATCCACGCCGTGAGGCCGCGCTTGGGCTCGTTGCTCTTCTCCTTCTTCTCCTTAGGCGCGGTCTTGGTTGTCTTGGTAGACTGCGGGCAAGTGCATGATGTCAGAGGAGGCGATCTCATCGCGTTGAACGACGATGAGCGACCAACCTTAGAAGGCTTCTCGACTTTGGGCATCTGAATCAAGCACGTTAGAGCGCGTCAAGCAGAATCTCGGGACAAACGGAGAGTTTAAAGGACGAGCAAGGCCAGACAGACGGGAGCGCGGGCTTGATTAACACGATGTGGCTGATGAACACATCGACGAGCCAGAGCCGGCTCTGGCCTCTCGCAGGCTTCAGAGACACACATCCACGCGTCAGACTTACCTTAGAGTACTTTGAGTATAGTAAAGATGGTACTGATAAAGAGGAGGCGAAGAAACGAGAGGGAGAACAGGATGTCGGAGCTGGAAACACGCGTGCCCGGACTTTATGTGGAGCGTCAGCCAACCAGATGCCTGCATTCTCGGAGCCAAATTTGCATTCAACTTGTTTGTTCAACTGATTTCACTGCTCTACGCCCACGCGTGATCTCGGGATGACGCGCGCCGCTGGTATCACACTCATGGCGGAGTGTCGAACGTGTTCGCTCGGATGGTGTGCGGCGCACCGCCAGCGCCATCGCCTATTCGACTAGCAGGTTAGAAGCAGTTCATCATTACAGCTAATTTTCTCAATCTAATTGATGGACCGAACGCCCTAGTTCACAGCTCTCTAGTCTTTGATGTAAGGTATAACACATATCGTTAGGCGACAGGTTGAGACGGATCAGGTAGTCCAAGGCGCGCAGCCGCCTCTAGGCTACGTCTCATGCCGGCCTCGTTGCTGTTCGCCTCAAACAGCTCGAATGCGCGACGAAGCCGCACCCCAGGTCTGAGCTTCCGCGCCTCATCCGGCAGCGATTCCACCGGTATCGTCACCTGAAGTTCAGTCATCGCGACAAGGTTATTGGCAGCGTCAAATGTGGCACCGCTCTGGACACTCGACCGGAGAACAGCCGACCAGCATGACCACGCCGCGAGTGGATGCGAAGAGCATGCGAAAGCTTGGCCGATATAATACAAGCACTCCAGTGTCGTAGGAAATTCATCCGCCTTGCGAAAGGTAAGAATGGCCACTATCAAGGTGCGAAGAGCCATCTCGACCTGGCCTAAGTCGAGGTCTAGCTTGGCGCGTTCTAAGAAACAGAAAGCGGCCTCGCTACCGCTATATCCGATCAGGCGTCTGGCCATAGTGAGGCAGTGATCAAAATCCTGGGATGCTGCCGCGTAATTATGCTGCTTACGGCGTAAAGCACCGCGCATCTTGAAGCACTGCATCGCTGCTTGCGACTGCATGGATCCAGTTCCCTCCAACTTGTCGAAAATGGAGCAACAGAGGGCGTCAGCCCTGTCCAGTCGGTCGGAGTGAAGCTCGAGTGTGGCTACATTCTTGATGCTCCACACCCATGCTTGAGGGCGTCCCAACTGGAGGAAGATGTGCGCGTGACGCTGCATGCACGAGATCGCAGCCTGGTGATCTCCACGGAGGGTCATGGTGTGAGTGAGAACACGGAGCGCGGATGCTTCGTGAAAAACGTGTCGAGTTGTTCGTGCATGCTCCAGAACCTGTCGGGCCGTAACCTCGCTCGACTGAAAGTCGCACAGCTGCATGTCAAATTCTGCAAGAAGAATTCGGCAGGAGTTCAAGCCATCCTCGTGCCGAAGCTGCTCATAGATCCGCTGGGCCTTGAGGATTAATGCGCGCGCCCGCGCCTTGTCGTTCTTGTCGGCATTATAGGTGCCACTAAATCCAGCCAAGATTATGTAACAGCGAGCGCGGGTGTGCGCTATCTCGGGAGCGTCTCCTTCGTCTTCCACAGCGTGGAGAGCCGCCAGGAGCTCACGACGGGTCCCTGCTACATCGCCACCACGACCCAATACATTGCCCAAAGCCACGTGAGCGGCTGATAGTCGGCGCTTATTGTCTTGTTGCCGGGCGTAAGCAACCGCTTTCTCCGCGTACGACTTCTCGGTTTGATTGTCGCGGGAACCATCACATAGTTGCATGAGGACATCAGCGAGATAATCCAGTCGACCCACGCGTTCCGCAAGCAATAGCGCGCGCTGAAGAATGCTTTGATTCTTGAAGCCACGACCAATGCAGTAGTTGTCGAAGTGGTAAATTGACGGAAGTACTTCCGCAACCGCGTCGTCTTCGATTGCGAGAATAAACTCAAGAACCGCCCTTGCGTTCTGAAGTTCTTGTATAATTAATTCATTGACCCCCGGGATGTCGGATTGATATTGATAGCGCTCTAGCGGCGCGACAAAGTCGACGAAGTATCGCACGAGGCAGAGCACGAGGCTTCTCGGAAGAGTCTGGTGACGCTGAACAAACTCACGGACAGGAGGGAGAACGCACAGCCTGCCCGACGAGTTTGTGAATGCAAGGCTGGATTGCTTCAGCACGGAGATATGCTGGCGTATCCGCGGTAAACCAGGCTGGAGAAACCGCAAGCCCTCGTCTGTCTCGACGATTCCATCGACAAATAGAGATGCCACGAGAAGGAGATCTGCAGTCGCTGGCAGAGACCTCATCCTTGGACCGTGGAGCGATGTGCGGATGGATAGATCCAAGCTGGAGAGCTTATTATCGTCGCCCAGCGTGAGCATTGATGTGCGTTCCACCAGCCAACGGCTGAGTAGTTCCTCAGGAGATTCGTGCTGCATCATGGCAGCAACGATGTGAACAGCGAGGGGAAGGTCCCCCAGAGCGTCGAGCAGCTTGCTAAGAACTTGAACGTCCGAGTCGCTCGCGGAAGGCGCAGTGAAATAGACTGTCTGTAGGGCCGCATCGCGATTGAATGGTAGTAGGAGGGGGAGATGTGGTGTAGTCCAACGAGTGCCGCTGGGCCTTTCGGCACCGCGCATAGTGACGAGCACTGAGATGCCGCTCAACGCGGATATGGCTTCGAGAAGACTCTCCGTTCCACTGCGAGAGTTTGAAGGCTCCCAAGGGGTCTCGAAGTTGTCAAAGACAACCAGAGTAGGCTGCTCCGAGAGATTGTGCATGACTTGCATGCGTAGTGCCTCGCCAGACAAATTGAGAGCAGTTGCCAGTGCGTTCAACACGCCGGCAGCGTCTGCAGCGCCTTCGCAGGAAATGAAGAGGCGGCGTGTCTTGTAAATGTCGGCCACGCGCTCATGATGCACCACTGCGAGTGCTACAGAAGTCTTTCCGACACCGCCTGTGCCGAGAATGGCGAGACATGCGCCGGTGCTGACGTGGTCGCAAAGAGTGGACACAACTAGATCAACTTCTCCCTCGCGGCCAAATAGAACCTTTGCAGGCCGCGGAAGCGAAGGCCAACTACGGTGACACTGAGAATTGTGAAGCGTAATCCATAAATGAACGGGATCTCACCTAAATGACTGAAGGTTGGTTGGCGACTCGAGTGCATCGAGTACCCGTTTAGTGGAGTCCTCGGCACGCGCCGCGGCCCGGTGCAGCTGCTTGGAGGTTTCGATTGCCATGGCCAACTAAGCTCCCATGACGTACAATAGTGTCAGAGAGTGATCGTAACGACGATCGAGAAGCGTACCTGAAAGATCTGCAGGGCGGCATCCAGATCTTCCCGAAGCATGCGAGCATCGTTGCCGAGTGTTGCACGATGGAGAACCTTTGCGATACGACCGAGGCCTCTCATCTTTTCGAGAGAGTTCACTATTGTCTCGATGGCACGATGTAGCCCGGCGAGGGCATGTACCACGTCTTCCGAGAGTGGGGTGTCACCATCTTTGTCGTCGAATGCTCCGTTCACCGTCAAAACGACTTCGCCGATGTGGCGCGCAAGGTGTTGCACATCATCCTTTGCATTTTGGGTACCCTGGGTATCTCATTGAGACAGTAGTGAGCGAACTTGAAAGGAAAGCGGGGAAACATGCATCCGTACAGAGCTAATATCCAATGCCAATGATGCCAGTCGAAACAACGTCTGAACGGAAGGAATTGGACATAGTTGACTTGCATTGGCAAGAGCAGACGCGGTCAGTGCTGCAACACCAAGAGAGTTGGCCTGTCGTTTGGGCATATGTAGCTGTGCCCCCGGAGAGTTGAGAGGGAAAGCAGTGCGTATCCATGTACCTGAGGCGTCTCAGCGAAGTTCTTGGCTCTCAGTTTCGCCGGGCTCCTGGAGGTTGCTACGTCAACATCAAAGTTCTTGGCTCTGAGCTTCGCGGAGGTTCAGACAGGGGATTAGGCTTCTGACCGCCTGGAGCGGCTAGAGTGGGCGTTCCGAGTGGTTCCCACGAGAAAGCACTGATAAGGTCCCCCGGAGATTCACCGGAGGCTGCTGTCAAACAGTTCACGTCCGCCGGCTGGCGCAATGTTGACGAACAGTCGCCACGTGCCGCCAGTTTCGCCAGCTTTACACTTACCACCACTTCAAGCAGCACGTCTGGGTGGTGCTGGGTACGTCAGCAATTGGAGAAGATCGAACAACAATCACAAGGAGAATTGTCAAATGCGTCAACGGTGAGGAAGCATTGAGCGGAAAGCTGCTGAGTTCGTGCTGCATCTTCCCCTGCGTCATAGTCTGGGATCTCATGGCCAGCCTAGATGAAACCTGTCATAAACTCCGTAAAGCTTAGCCCTCTCTAACCTTCGCGCTGCTGACCAACGAATGCCCGTTCGGCTGGGCCATCCGGTGCTTGGACGGGAACATCGGGGGACCAAAGAGGTCGAGAGTGCATGCAGACGGTCGTTAGTTTACTGTCTGCGCTAAAAAAAATCATGGTAATATTTCCACTACTTTGGTTGCTCTCTTGAAGCTAAAATTCAGCCTCCAGAGGGGCTGAAGATTTCTGACGCGACGTGTGACGAGTGTGACACGCTGAATCCCAACCTCACCCAATTGCATTTACGCGATCGCTGCTGCTGCAGCAGCCGCCGCCACCGCCCCCGCTTGCCTGCACTTTCGGAGTCAAATTGGTGTTTAACTTGTTTGCTCGAATGAGTTCACAGCCCCATGTCCACGCGTGATCCCGGGATGACACGCGCCGGTGGGATCACACTCACGGCGGAGGTGTCACACGTGTCCGCTATTGATAGCGTCGCGCACCGCCGGCGCTATCTGTATTCGACTGGCAGGTTGGAAGCTATCATTCATGGTAGTTCAATTTCACTAATCCAACTAATTGACCGAACGTCCCCAGTTCACAGCTTTCTGGTCTTTGATGTAATGTACAACACACACCGTTAGCCGACAGGTTCAGACGGATCAGGAAGTCCAAGGCGCGCGGCCGCCTCTAGGCTGCGTCTCATACCAGCCTCATTGTTGTTCGCCTCAAACAGTTCGAACGCGCGACGCAGTCGCGCTCCGGGTTGGACGTTCTGAGCCTCTTCGGGGAGAGATTCCATCGGTACCGTCGCCTGGAGCTCAGTCATTGCGACTAGGGCATTGGCAGCATCAAATGTGGCACCACTATGGAGACTCGTTTTGAAGACGGCCGACCAGCATGACCACGCTGCGAGTGGAATCGAAGAGCCTGCAAAGGCTTGGCCGATGTAATGCAAGCACTCAAGTATCGAGGTAGAGTCCTCTACCTTGCGAAAGGCGAGGCTGGCTACTATCAAATTGCGGAGAGCCAGCTCAACTTGATCCATATCGAGATCGAGCTTGGCTCGCTCCAAGAGGCAAAAAGCTGTTTCACTGCCGCTGAAGCCGACCAGTTGCCTCGCCATAATGAGTGAGCGGTCGAGATCATGTGAGGCGGCCGCAAAGTTACGCTGTTTACGACGCAGGGCACCGCGCATCTTGAAGCCTTGCATGGCTGCTTGCGACTCCATGAGGTCAGTCCGCCCCATCTCCTCAAACATGGAGCAAAAGAGAGCATCGGCCCTGTCCAATCTGTCGGAGTGAAGCTCGAGTGTGGCGACATTTTTTATGCTCCAAACCCACGCAGGAGGACGTCCCATCTGGAGGAAAATGTGCGCGTGACGCTGCATGCACGAAATTGCAGCCTGGTGATCGCCACGGAGCGTCATAGTGTGAGTGAGCACACGGAGCGCAGCCGCTTCGTGGAAAACATTTCGAGTCGATCGTGCATACTCCAGAACCTGTCGGGCCGTAATCTCGCTCGACCGAAAGTCGCACCGCTGCATGTCGAGCTGCGCAAGGAAGATTCGGCAGGAGTTCAGCCCATCCTCGTGTTGGAGCTGCTCGTAGATCCGCTGAGCGTCGAGAATGAACGCCCGCGCCCGCGTCTTGCCTTTCCCGTCGGAATTCCAGACCCTATTTAACGTAGCCAGAGATACGTAGCAGCCGCCACGAATGTCCGCTATTTCCGGATCGTTTCCTGCGTCTTTCACTACGTGAAGTGCCTCCAGCAGCTCACGCCGATCCCCTTCTACATCATCAAAGCGCCTCAGTATAGCAGCCAAAGCCACATGAGCAGCTGCGAGTCGACGTTTGTCGCTTTGTTGCTGGGCATAAGCAACCGCCTTCTCCGCATACAACTTCTCGGTTGCACGGTCACGGAACCCATCAGATAGTCGCATGAGAACATCTGCGAGGTGATCTGCTCGACCTACTCGTTCCGCGAACAGCAGCGCGCGCTGGAGGATTCTCTCATTCTTGAAGCCGCGACCAGTGCAGTAATGGTCGAATTTATAAATCGATGAAAGAACGTCCGCAACCGCGTCGTGTTCTGATGCTAGAAGAAACTCTAGAACCACTCTGGCGTTCTGAAGTTCCGGCACGATAAGTGCGTTGACCCCCGGGATGTCGGATCGATAGCGGTCTAGCGGCGCGACAAAGTCGACGAAGTATTGAACGAGGCATGGTACAAGGTTTGCTGGGAGCGTTTGGTGGCGCTGAGCAAACTCGCGGACAGGAGGGAGAACACAAAGTCTGCCCGAGGAGTTGATGAATACAAGGCTAGATTGCTTCAGCACGGAGATGTGTTGGCGTATCTGTGGTAAACCAGGCTGGAGGAACTGCAAACCGACGTCTGTCTCGACGATTCCATCGACAAATAGGGATATCACGAGGAGAAGGTCAGCAGCGGCTGGAAACGACCTCATTCTGGGACTATGTAGCGAGGTGCGGATAGACAGATCCAAGCTGGAGAGCCTATTGTCGTCGCCCAGCGTGAGCATCGACGTGCGTTCCACTAGCCAGCGACCTAGTAGTTCTTCGGGAGACTCGTACTGCATCATGGCGGCGATGATGTGAACAGCAAGCGGGAGATCGCCAAGCGCGTCGAGAAGCTTGTGGATGGTCTGAATATCCGAGTCCTCTGCAGAAGGTGCGCTGAAGTAAATTGTTTGTAGTGCTGCATCGCGATCGAACGGTAACAGTATGGGGAGATGCGGCGTGGTCCAACGAATGCCACTGGGACGTTCCGCGCCACGCATGGTGACGAGTACCGAGACACCACTCAACGCAGATATGGCTCCGAGAAGGCTCTCCGCTCCAGTGCGAGAAGCTGAGGGCTCCCACGCAGATTCAAAGTTGTCCAAGACGACGAGTGTAGGCTGCTCTGAAAGCGTATGTAGGACTTGCATGCGCAGTGCTTCTCCCGATAGATTGAGAGAAGTTGCCAGTGCGTTCAATACTCCGGCGGCATCTGCAGCGCCCTCGCATGAAACGAATAGACGACGTGTCTTGTAAATCTCGGCCACGCGCTCATGGTGCAGTGTCGCGAGCGCGACAGAGGTCTTTCCGACGCCGCCGGTGCCGAGAATGACGAGACATGCACCGGTGCTGGCATGATCGCAGAGGGAGGAGACGGTGAGACCAAGCTCCCGATCTCGGCCAAATAGAATCTTTGCCGGTTGAGGAAGCGGCGGCCAACTAGGGTGATTATCAACATCGTGTAATAACGCGCACAAGAAGGAGCAAACCTTGAAGACTGAATACTGGTCGGGGATTCGAGTGCATCAAGTATTCGTTTGGTAGAGTCGTCAGCACGGGCGGCGGCGCGGTGCAGTTCTTTGGAAGTTTCGATTGCCATGGATAACTGAACACCGCAGCAAAGCGACTAGTCAGTATTCTTTTTCTTTGTGTAGCAGTGTGCTATGAGCATACCTGAAAGGATTGCAGGGACGCGTTCAAATCTCCCCGAAGCATGCGAACATCACCGCCAAGTGCTGCGCGATGGAGCAACTTTGTGATGCGACCGAGGCCGTTCATCTTTTCGAGAGAGTTCACGATTGCCTCGACGGCGCGATGTAGCTCGGTGAGAGCATGTGCCACGTCTTCCGAGAGTGCAGTATCGCCATCTTTGTCGTCGAACGCTCCGCTAACGCTCAAAACGACTTCGCCAGCGTGACGCGCAAGGTTTTGCATGTCATGATTTGCATTTTGAGTGCTCTGAGTATCCCATTGAGAAAGGAATCAGCGAAAAGAAAGCAGGGAAATGTGCGTCCGTACAGCGCTAATATCCAAAGCCAATGCTGCCAGTCGGAATAGCGTCTGAACGGCAGGAATTGGACATAGTTGACTTGCATTGGCGAGAGCAGACGCGGTCAGCACTGCACCTCCAAAAGAGTTGGCCTGTCGTTTGGGCATAGCTGCGCTTACAAAGAGTTGAGAGGGAAAGCGGCGCTCAGCCATGCACTAACGGCCGCTCAGCCATGTTCTTGGCGCTGAGCTTCGCGGAGGCTCAGACAGGGGGTTAGGCTTCTGACCGCCCGGAGCGGTTAGAGCGGCCGTTTCCAGTGGTCCCCACAGAGGAGAGGGTGACAAAGAGCGTGCAGCGATTCACAGGAGGCTGTTGTCAAACAGATCACGTCCGCCGCCAGGCACAATATTGACGGACGATTCGTCACGTGCCCCCTTTGGAATGCTGGTCATAAGGTCGGCCGTGCAGCAAATTTTCGATTATTCGCTCAAGTAGGTTCGCCTCAGTCCACTCCGCCCGAACAACTGAAGCTAATTTTGTGCCCGCCCAAGTCCAATTCTATCTTGCAGATTAGCGCAAGTATTACTTCCTAGCTGCAACATCCACTCTGCCAGGTGGTAGAGCAACACCAACTCCCTCATACAACTTATATGTCCCAGATTAATGGTGGAAAGCAGATGTGTCGCAAACTTTAATGCAATTTGAACTTCATTCCAATCTTGAAAACTAACATGAATTGCACAACAATGCAGGTGCTAACACAAGAAAGAGATGGAAGGAGCGCTGAACTTCTAAGTAACAAATTTTCATCTCAGAAGGTTCGATCCTCTATCTCTATCTCTATCACGCGCCGTTCAGACTACAGGCTCAGACGGATCAGCAAGTCCAAGGCGCGCAGCCGCCTCTAGGCTGCGTCTCATACCGGCCTCGTTACCGTTCGCCGCAAACAACTCAAAAGCGCGACGCAACCTTGCTGCAGGTTTGAGCTTCTGCGCATCATCCGGGAGTGATTCTACCGGTATCGTCGTCTGGAACTCTGCCATCGCAAGCAGAATATTGGCAGCATCAAAGGTAACCCCGCTCTGGAGACTCGATCTGAGGGCAGCCGACCAGCATGACCACGCCGCCAGTGGATGTGAAGAGCTTACAAAAGCTTGTCCCATATGATGCAAACACTCCAGTGTCGAGGTAAAGTCTTCCCCCTTGCGAAATGTGATAATGGAGACTAGCAGATTGCGAAGCGCCAGCTCGACCTGGTTCAAGTCGAGGTCTAGTTTGGCGCGCTCTACAAGGCAGGCAGCCATCTCGCTGCCGCTGTAGCCGATGAGCCGCCTAGCCATCTCGAGAGAGCGATCGAGATCCTGTAAGGCGGCCACGAAATTGCGCTGCTTACGACGCAGCTCACCGCGCATCTTGAAGCACTGCATCGCTGCTTGTGACTGCATGAATCCAGTTCGCTCCATCTCCTCGAACATGGAGCGAAAGAGGGCGTCGGCCCTGTCCAGTCGATCGGCATGAAGCTCAAGCGTGGCTTCATTCTTGATGCTCCATACCCATGGAGAAGTGCGTCCCAATTGGCGGTAAATATGCGCGTGACGTTGCATGCACGAGATGGCCTCCCGGTGGTCGCCACGCAGGGTCATGGCGTAATTGAGAACACGGAGCGCAGATGCCTCGTGAAAAACATTTTTGGTTTCTTGCGCATACTCTAGCATCTGTCGCGCCGTCATCTCGCTGGATTGAAAGTCGCATCGCCGCATGTCAAGTTCCGCAAGAAAGATTCTGCAGGAGTTTAACCCGTCCTCTTGCTGAAGCTGCTCGTAGATTCGCTGAGCGTCGAGGATGAGTACCCGTGCTCGCGCCTTGCCTTTCTTGTCGGAATTCCAGGTGCCATTCAGCTCAGCTAGGCGTCTGTAGCAGCTTGCTCGGATATCCGCTACTTCCGGAGCGTCGCCTTCGTCTTCCACAGCGCGGAGCGCCTCTAGTAGCTCTCGGAGATTCCCTGGTACATCGTTACAGTGTTGCAATACATTCGCCAAAGCCAGATGAGCAGCTGCAAGTCGGCGTTTACTGTCTTGTTGCTGGGCGTAGGCAACCGCTCTCTCCGCATACGACTTCTCGGTCGGATAGTCACAGAATCCATCAGATAGTCGCATAAGCACATCTGCGAGGTAATCCGGTCGACCTATTCCCTCTGCCAGCAAAAGCGCACGCTGGAGGATGCTTTGATTCTTCAAACCGCGACCATGGCAGTATCCGTCGAATTGATAAATTGACGGGAGTACCTCAGCAATAGCGTCGTGTTCCGATGTCAGAAGGAACTCCAAAACCACTCTGGCATTCTGAAGTTCCGGCACAATAAGTGCGTTGACTCCCGGGATGTCGGAGTGATAACGCTCTAGCGGCGCGACAAAGTCGACGTAGTATCGAACGAGGCAGAGCACGAGGATTGTTGGAAGCTTCTGGTGACGCTGAACAAACTCACGGACGGGAGGGAGAACGCACAATCGACCGCGGGAGTTGGTGAACACAAGGCTGGATTGCTTCAACACGGAGATA
>Ga0247815_10001961_pt1 | contig 15377 bp, 12 predicted proteins | sample UWRJL194509B1_FD_181014 | JGI IMG/M metagenome (GOLD analysis project Ga0247815, IMG submission 181014) | Plant litter microbial communities from Arlington Agricultural Research Station in Wisconsin, United States - UWRJ-L194-509B-1 | ecosystem: Environmental > Terrestrial > Plant litter >...
GATGAGATTATAGAGGAATTTGAACTCTTTTCTGACTGGATGGATAAATATGAAAATATCATCGAGATCGGAAAAGAACTGCCTTTAATTGATCCTAAATATAAAATTCCGGAGAAGCTGATTAAAGGCTGCCAATCCAGTGTTTGGCTGCAACCTGAATTTACAGATGGGCTGGTTCATTTTACTGCTGACAGTGATGCAATTATTACCAAAGGACTCATCAGCATGATGGTTAGGGTACTTTCTGGTCATACGCCTCAGGAAATTGTAGATGCAGACCTGTACTTTATTAATACCATAGGCTTACAAAATCATTTATCGCCCAACCGTTCTAATGGCTTGCTCGCTATGCTGGGGCAAATGAAAGCGTATGCTGCTGATTATATTTCACACAAAAATGTTAAGTTATGAGTGAATTATCAATAAGAGATCAGATAGAGGACGCGTTGCGTACAATTTACGACCCGGAAATACCGGTGAATATTTTTGAACTGGGACTGATCTATAAAATCCAGATGATGGACAATAATGGTGTTCATATTTATATGACGCTGACTGCTCCTGCCTGTCCTGCGGCTGGAGAAATTATGGGTGAAGTAGAAACAAAGGTAAAAGCCATCGAGGGCATTGGCGAGGTAGAAGTCAGGCTTACTTTTGATCCGCCCTGGGATAGGGAAATGATGAGTGACGAGGCCAAACTGGAACTTGGGTTTTTGTAATGGAACACAAAGCTTCATTTAGGGAACGTGCTGTCGAACTGCTGAAAACCAGTGGCCCACAGTCTTTATCGGCACTTGCGAAAGAATTTGAAGTGACGGTGGAAGGTGCACGTTTTCAAATGCTCCGTTTAGAAAAGGAGGGTATCGTAACCTCCAGCAAAACTGTAACGGGAAGAGGACGACCACAGCAATTATGGTCGCTCACCAGTATGGGGCAGATGCGTTTCCCCGATACCCATGCCGCACTCACAATAAAATTGATGGAAGTGATGAAGGAGACCCTTGGGGAACAGGCAGTGTCACAGGTAATCGATGCCAATGGAGAAAGAGGTACAAGCCGTTACCTTGCGGTATTAGAAGGTATTGAAGATATTGAACAGAGGCTAACTGCCTTTGTTGCCATCCGTACCGGAGAGGGTTACATGGCACAATTTATTAAGGATGAAGATGGTTTCATATTCATTGAAAACCATTGCCCAATTGGTGCTGCTGCCCATGCAAACCCTGGAATTTGCCGTGCCGAATTTAAAACCCTGCAAACCGTTATCGGGCTCAATGTACCCATCAAAAGGATAGAGTACATTGTTGAAGGGGGCCGGAGATGTGCATACCGCATATTCTCTCCAACCAGGTAACTATTTAATTTTTTGTTTTGCTGGAAAATCATTCTAAAAGGGTGGTTCTAAATTGCTATATAATTATTTTAGTAGATATCAGACCTAATTATAATCATATGCAGCACCTGGTTGTTGATCCTTTCCTGCTTGTTCGTTCTCCCGCATATAGTTACGAAAATTTCAGTGAGCTGTACCTTAGGGAGGTTTTACACCACGATTTTTTTAAGGCCGCACTATTTGTGGCGAGCCAAAGTTTATACTTTGAACTGCGTAAAAAAGCTTTCAACTATGATGACCTTGAAACAGCTGCGCGCATTACCCTTTGGAAATATCTGAACCGGATGTGCTTCAGGCCACTTCCATACGGTTTCTTTTCGTCCTTTTCCGCCACCACATGGACAGATGAATTGAATGAAGACTTATGCTGGTCTGGCACAGAAGAACTAGTTATCCATCCAGACTGCAAGGAGCTTAGTAATTACATTCAGACTTTGCCCCTCGGTAATTTCGATGACCTGAAGTATTATACCAATACTTCTATTTATAAGTCCTCAAAACAATTAAGATTTATCAGCCAGGCTTATTCTGCACAAAACAAGTTTGCGATCGTACAGGTAAAATTGGTTCCGGGCTTAAATAAGCTATTGAAGTATATTCTAAAAGGTCACACAAAACAAGAAATCATTGATTTCCTTAAAACCCAGTATGGGGAGGATCTTCCATTAAAGGAATATTTCGAAAGTTTGCTGGCAGGGCAAATAGTCGTTTCAGGTTTAACACCAAATGTTACCGGAACTAATTTCAGTCAGCGTTGTCTCCGCTTAATTGAAAGATATCCTGACGTAGATGTTAACAACTTCAGGACCTTCCGTATGAAGGTCAATGATACTGCTCTGGATTTTTCAGCATTAAACAGGCACATTGAATTGATGGCCGATAACAAGACCAGTTCCTATAGCCTGTACCAGCGAAACATCAAGGGTGGATTGCGGATCGGTTTAATGGACAGGCTCGTTGCATTGATAACTAATATGGATAAGCTTTGCGCAGCACGTCCGGTAGGTTCAATGGGTAGTTTTTTGGATGCTTTTGTTCAGAAGTACGACCAGCAGGAAGTACCTCTGATGCTGGTGCTTGACCCAGGTTCGGGTATTGGTTATGAAAACCTTGCGACTGCGTTTAATGCTCATGATGATAACTTTCTGAACGATCTTTATGTAAAGGAAGAAAAAGACAGCAAGGCAAACTGGGGTATTGTAGAAAAATTGATCTTTAAAAAATGGAACAATTTAAAGTCGGCGCGTAATGATAAAATAGTGATCAGTGCAGATGACATTGCAAAACTTCCTGCCAGTGCCAAACAATTGCCGCCAGGATTATTTGTGCTGTTTAAACATATTGACGAGGAAATATGGATTGATGCCATAGGTGGTGTTTCAGGAATTGAGCTGAGTGCAAGGTTTGGTGAAGATGGGAGTGAGATCGCAGCGGCCTTAAAGCTTATATGTAAGCATGAGACCGTAGTGAACGACACGTTTGTTTTTGCTGAGATTGCCTTTTCACCAAACGACCGCAGTGCCAATATCAATCAACGGGCACACTATTATGATTACGAAATCCCTGTACTTACCCATGCAATGCGGCCAGAAGAATTTACCATCCGATTGAGTGACCTCGTGATCTCGGTGAGAGAGCAGCAGGTATTCCTGCGTTCGCTAAAACTGAACCGGTTTATCATTCCCAGGTTGAGTTCGGCCTATAACTACAAGTTGTCTACCATACCTGTTATCAGGTTTTTGTGCGATCTTCAATTTCAGGGTGTGCGATCCAATCTGTCCTGCTCATTGCAGGATATGTTCCCCGGAATGGACTATTATCCTCGTCTCCAGGTGGAAGATGCCGTAATCAGTCCGGCCACATGGATATTAAATAAAGAGCAAATCAATAAAATTACAGCCGGAGATGGCTTGATCGATGAGCATTTAAATATTCCCATATATTTCAGCCTGCATGAAGGCGATAATTTTTTGGTGTTTAATCGCTTTAACAGTACCGACCGTTCCATTTTTTTAAAAAGTATCAAAAATAAAAGCTCCGTAACCATAACTGAGTATATTTTTGCGCGGGAGCCGGATTTAAAAGATGCCGGTAAACAAGCTTTTGCCAGTCAATATGTAGCCTGCGTATTAAACCAAAACAAATCATATCATCTGCCTGCCATGCCAGTCCTGGCACAAAAAAAGGAATATATGAAGGTCAAACGCTCTTTCATGCCTGGGCAGGAATGGCTGTACATCAAACTTTATGCACACTATTCACTAACTGATGAAATACTCCTTAAAATTGTATTCCCCCTAACCCGAAAATATAAGAAAGAGAACCCCGCTTTCAAATGGTTTTTTATCAGGTACCGCGATTCGGCACATCATCTCCGGCTTAGGTTTTATACAGCGCTGACATCGCCACATGCCCTGCTGTCAGATCTGATTAGTAAGCTTGAATCCTGGGCTGCCGAAGGCAAACGTACGGAAGTCATTCTCGATACCTATCAGCGTGAGCTGGAAAAGTATTCGGCATCACTTATCAATGAGGCAGAGACCTTTTTTTACCGTGACAGCGAATTCATCCTTTCAACATTCACCGGCAGGGAACTGGATACCTCTTTTAAAATCAGCTTTGCGGTAAACAGTTCACTACATATGATCCAGTGTTTAATTCCCGACAGACAGAAACGGGATAGTTTTTTGGCAGAGGCGCTGCGTACAGTATCAGCTGAATTTAGCAGGGATAAAGAAGTCTTGTACAAAATGGACTTAAAGTACAGGAAATTCCAGCAGGAACTGGTAAAAAACCAGCAATTTTTGGATCTGCGTAAACGTACCTTAGCATGGATCAATTATGATATCATGCTTCAAAACCTGATTGGTAAAATGGTTCATTGGGAAGAATCGGCGCAGTACAATTTGCTGATTAACCTCGTCCATATGCATATCAACAGAATATTTGAAAGCACTCCAAGGGAATACGAATTCCTCATTTATCATTTCATGAAAAAACATCAGTTATACCTCAACTTTACTGCTAGCGGTGGGTCTTGATAATGTGCGTGTTAATTTTTTGCGCGAGGCTTTCCTTAAATGAAGAACCTACGGGGAGTATCTTTTTATCAATGATTATCTTGTTGCCTTCTATCTGGGTGACCTTATTAATATTGACAATGTGTGATTTATGGACCCGAATAAAAATATCAGTAGGCAATCCGGCTTCCATCTCTTTCATGGTTAAATAAATGATGTGGCTGTCAGTAGGGGTATGTATAACAATATAATTATTCAGGCCTTCAATATACTCAACATCATCAAAATTGATTTTTAATACCTTGCCTTTGATACCAGGATTTACGAAGAAGAAAGTATCACTTTTTTGTGTTTTCAAGCCTGCTTTTTTCAGGCTTTCTATCACTTTATTTAACGATTTGACAAACCTTGGAAATGAAATTGGCTTCAATAGGAAATCTGAAACATTTTTATCAAAGCCTTGTACTGCATAACCCCCGTGCCCGGTGGTAAATATAATGGCTGTATTGTTGTAAATCAGGTCGGCTACGTCCAGCCCTGATATTTCCGGCATATCAATATCAAGGAAAGTGATATCAATATCCTGGTGTTCATTAATATAATTCACGGCTTCCATTGGCCGCTGTGAAGTGCCTACCACCTCAAGTATTCCGCTCTCTTTAGCGTATTTTACCAGGGTGTCGATGGCATGTGATTCGTCATCTATGATATAGCATTTATACATACACTTATAAGGTTATTAGTAATTCAAAAATGTAGTTCTCCTCGTCTTCAATAATATTTAGCTGATGCGCATTCGAATAGTAGGCATCAAGGCGAAGCTTGAGGTTTTTAAGGCCTATGCCGTGGCTGCTTACTGCCTTTCGTGATTTTATTTTCCGGTTCCTGCAAGTGAACTGCAAATGGTTATCACTAATTTCCAGCTCTATTTTAACCGGGTGTTCTGCATTGCGAAGGTCACCGTACTTAAAAATATTCTCCACAGGTGTAAGTAAAATTAAAGGCAATATTTTTACTGACGAGGTGTTACCCGTGACATTGAATGATAGTTTTAAATTGTGGTCAAAGCGGAACTGGTTCAGGTCGATAAAAGTACTGATTTGCTCTATCTCGTCATCAAGGTCCACCTTTCCAGTTTGCGGCGTATCTGTTAAGGCGTAACGCATTATATCTGAAAGCAGTAGGATAGGGGTAGATAGTTCTTCAGAAGTTTTTAAGGCCGTGTTGTACAGGAAATTCAGCGTGTTAAATAAAAAGTGTGGGTTGATCTGAGATTTCAGATACGCAATCTCAGAATCGGCTAGTTTCTTCTGCAATTGTTCTTTCTGCAGCTGCTCTTGTAGTTTGCTGGTTTCAAGGTCGCTGATTTCCCTCCGTTGTATGATGATGTGCAGGGCGAACCAGTATCCAGTGCTTAGACCAGTAAAATAGATAAATCTCCATACTGTCTGCACCAAGCCTGTATATAGCTCTACAAAAGGATCATAGGTTGAGAGACCCGTGTGCAGGAAAATTTCTGAAAATGTATATTTTACTATGATAGAGCCAATCAGCTCCAACAGTATGCAAGCCGTGGTAATATAAAAGGGCTTTTTGTAAATAAATGGCAGTATAATATGTGCGTTTACATAAAAGAGGGCAATGTTAACAAAATATGCATTGAAATAATCCAGTGGTGTCCAGAATTTATGCGAAAGGAAAATGCTAATCGAAGATTCATACAGAATAAATGCTATCCATACCAGGATGTGGATGCGATAAAATTTTTGGGTTTTTATGTTTTTTGCGAAAACCATATATTCAAATATAGGGGATAATATGGTCATTTACCCAGACATTCCGGGCGTTCACGTAATAACTTTTTTAATCAATTGAGACACACTTACAATTGATGTAAACCAATCCTTTACATCATGAAAAAGTCATTCTCAAAATCCCTGAAATTAGAAATTAAGCCACTTTTCCAATTTTCTGCTACAGAAAATAAGGGGCCGGATCCTACTGATACGGTTACAGTGACCATTACCACAACTACCCACGGCTTCCAAAAGCCCGCGAATAGGTAAGTTATCTGAATCTATTGATTTGGCAGGATTACCAGCAGCAAAATATTCCAATTGTAGTAGTTTCATAATATTACAGGGATAATTATGCTGATGGTAATTCTGGCTTCTGTTTTGTTTATATAAAGTTGAACCTGGTTTCAGGGAAATATTGAACAAAACATCATACTATGAAAATTACAAAACTTAAAGGAATTCTGCTTTTATGTGCAGGACTTTTTCTGGGAGCTTCGGCAAATGCCCAGGTTAAAGAAGAGAAAAAAATTCAGGATGCAACTAATGTCTTAACAGATTTCAGTAAAATGAAGGAATCAATACCGGCTGAACTTTTGGCTGTTACGCAAGGTATTATTGTTGTTCCTAAGCTAATCAATGCAGGGCTTGTAGTTGGTGGTAAACGTGGCAAAGGTATTGCAATGGTGAAAAAAGCAGACGGTACATGGAGTAATCCTGTTTTTGTTACTATGACCGGCGGTAGCGTAGGTGCACAAATTGGCGTGCAATCCGTTGACCTTGTCCTGGTATTTAGACACAGTGCAAGTTTAACGGAAATAAATAAAAGCAGTTTTACATTAGGGGGTGACCTTTCAGTTGCTGCAGGACCTGTAGGCAGAAGTTCAACGGCGAATACTGACTATAAACTGGAAGCAGAAGTGTACTCTTACTCAAGAAGTAAAGGCTTATTTGCAGGTATCTCATTGAATGGCGCGTCCCTTGATATTGATGCCGCTGCCAACAAAAGTTTCTATGGCAAAGCAATGGCTGCAAATGCTATTTTTAAAGCACCGGCAACTACATCTGCATCGGTTGTAACATTGAAATCAACTTTGTCAGCGATGAAATAATTAGAATATCAAGTGTATTTAGGAAAGGATCAGTTTAAACGCTGATCCTTTTTTATTACCCATAAAATGCTAGTCCACTTATTTATGCTGATAGAGAAACAGTATGAAATAAAGGAGGAGCAGGGAAGTTCGTAATGTTGCCAAAGCTTTGCCTAATTGGTTACGCACTGTTTTTGGCGATATGAGCAGCCTATCTGCAATTTGCTGGCTGCTGAGGTCTTCTTCAAAACGCATTTTGAAGATTATCCGCTGTTGTGGCGGAAGCGCATCAGTTAATAAATTGAAGGCTTTTAGGAACTCAGTAAAAATAATATCAGCATCGGCTCGGTCCAGAGGATCCTCTATCTGGTTTACAAGCTCAGGGATGCTGGTATACCGCCCCTGTTTTTCAAGAAATTTAAACACCGTATTCCTGGCAGCAACGTATAGATAGGCAGGCAGGTTATCGATCCTGATCTGAGATCCCCTTATCCAAAGCTGCGTAAAAACTTCCTGTGCAATGTCCTGAGAACTGTCAACATCGTTTAATCTTTTATAGGCAGCATCAAATACCTGTTTCCAATATTTATCATATAAGATATTAAAAGCAGACTTGTTACCTTCACTTAACTGTTGCAGAAGCAATGCATCCTCTGCCTGCTGGGAATTTTCCTGATACATCATCACCCCTAAATACCCAAATCTAAAAATAATATAGGTAGATCAAAGTAAAATCGTTTTACCAATGTATATTAATGATGATAAAGAACGAAATCCTGCAGAAATTGGATGGCTTGTCGCCACTATAAATTATCCAGTTTGTATTCCAGTTCCGATAAGGTTGGGTCTGTTAGTAATACATTCAAATTTTCATCAATTAGAAACAAGGAAGGTACCGCTTTGATGCCAAATACATCCATAATGGGTTTACCGCTTAAAGGGAAATCCGCAAGGTTAGCCCATGGCATATTCTCTTCTCCAACTGCTTTTTTCCATGCGCTTTGTTTTTGGTCTACAGAAAGACTTAGCATCGTTACACCCCGATTGTGAAACTTACTGTAAATCTCCTTTAACTGCGGTATTTCTTTCCGGCAAGGAGCACACCAGCTTGCCCAAAATATCACTACAGTAGCTTTTTTCCCCTTTACAGCATTTAAGCTGGTCATCTTGCCAGAGGTGTCTGGATATGTAAACATTGGAAAGGAATTTGCTGAAACGCTATTATGCTGACTGGATGTATTCACTATGAACTTAAAACCTCCTGATTCAGTGTAAAATAGATTCTTACTGTTGATATCCATCCAGTTTTTCCATTCCTGAGCGGTTTCGAATTTCTCTGTCGTGTATCTCTCCAAAAGTCGATGCGCGCGCGCCGTATCCTGTTTTTTGACCAGGAGCTCTATACATTTTTCCAGCAAGCTCAGCTTTCTGTTGGAAATACCCAATTGCTGTGCATCAGTATCTAGCTGAAGGTGATTTGCATCCTGCGGGTAAAAATATTCGTAATTGTCTGTATAATATTGACGATACAGTGATGTGTTGGTACCAAATTGCTCAAATAGTCCCGCATCAGCGATATTTTTCAAATACTCTTCAAACGTTGGTATAGATGTATCAGGCTTCATTTGCAGGAACATTTCGTTGCCTTTACCTATATTTTCTCCTTTTTCTTTTTTATTACGCAGCTCCTGCTGCATGTTCTTCATGCGCACAATATCTTCCGCTTTAGCATTTAATGTTTGCAGGTAAACGTCCTTGCTGAGCCAGTAAATTTTTTCATTCACATAGGCCCTTGTCAGATTTTGCGTTTTTTTTACTATTGGAGGTTTTTTGTCGTATTTTTTGATGTAACATACAGCGTTGACAAAAACCATTCTGGCTTCTTCCGTCATCAATTGCGGCGACTCTGCGAATCCCCACATGAAATAATTTCCATGACGGCCCAATGCCACAGCAGCAGCATTTTTACCGTTTACCCCGCCAGACATTACTTCAGCATCAGGTGAATCATCAAATCCCTCACCGTGAGATACCATACCCACCAGGTAACGGGCGTCATCAGAGTAACTTTCTGAAACCTTCCATCTGGGCATTTCTTTTGGCATGTTAACACCATGGTAACCAACAGAAAACATCACTGGTATCGCTTTGCTTATCATTGTTAACTTTACTTTATTCGGAGAATTAAATATTTCGTGCTTCGTCCGGATATTCAATGCTTCGCCATCCAGGCACTGGCAATACCAGTCAAATTTCAATCCTGCAGGTATACCTACATTAGGGGCCATTGCCGAAATCAATATTACGGGCTTATCAAAGTTCGCCGGCAGATTGACCGGACCTGCATCAATAATGGTTACATCATAGGCCTCAGACATCCCGGCCTTGTAGTCGAGCACATCAACAGTTTTAACACTGGTGAAATTACTTTCCAGAAACTTTCTGAAATCGGTCATCCTGTTTTTGTAAATTTCCTGAAAGCGGTCTTCCCTAGTGGCATAATAAACCAATTTGGGAGGCATAGGTTTTTCAGGACTGTAGCCAACGTAAAGAACGCTTAGCGGCATTTTTGCTGCTGCCAGTTCACTGGCTATGCCAGATTTCCAGCCAAATGTAAGCAGTAGCGGTAGTAGTGTAAGTATATTTTTTAAACTCATGTTTACTTCATTTAAATGATAACCCGGCAGATAAGCCGCCGGGTTATGGATAGATATAGGGGTAATAACAGGTTTGCGTTAGAGGTTTAGGGCAATCATTTTCCTGCTGGGCTGTAAACATTTGTTTTCATCGCAGGTCTGATAATAAAGTCCGCATTTGATGACTGATCCTGGTTTTACGGAACCCAGGTTCAGCGTCAGCTTAAACGTTGTTTTGCCTTCGAAAATAAATGTGCCGTTGCTGCCAGGAAATGGACTAGCGGCTGAGGTTTCCCATTCATTTTTTGCGGTGGCGCCATCAGGTAACTCCAAAATTGTTTCCGTTTGAATGAAGGGACTATCTTTTGGTAAAAAAGCATAAATATGCCAGCCCTTCAGAATATCTGCATGAACGATTATTTCTGCTACAGTTTTATTTTTTCCGTAAACCAGTTCGGCAGACACAGAAACCGGATCGTTCAGTGTAGGGGCTTGTACCTGTGTGGTTTGAACAGTGTTCGGAGCCGCTTTACCGAAAGTATTCGGCATAAATTTAAAGCCGCCCGCCTCTGTATAAAACAGGTTGGCCTTATTTTGGTTCAGCCATGTCCTCCATTCTCCAACGGTTTCAAACTTTTCCGTGGTGTAACGTTCCAGCACCCTTCTGGCCATTGCTTCATCCTGTTTTGCCTCCAGCATGGTAACGCATTTTTCCAGTATCGCTACTTTACGGTTTGAAATTCCCAGCTTGCGCGCATCTTCGTCAAGCTGAAGGGAATAGGCACCGTCTGGATAAAAGTATTCATAATTATCACGGTAGTATTGGTGATATGAACTGGTGTTGGTTCCAAATCTTTTGAAGAGTATTTCACCGGCCTGCGTTTTCAAATAGTCCTCAAAGCTTTCTGTTTCATTAGTAACGGGCATTTTCAGGAACATCTCATTCCCCCGTCCGATGTCTTCACCTGCAGCCTTTTTGTCTTTCAGTTCCTGTTGTAATTTTAACATCCTTGCATTGCCCTCGCGTCTGGAAACGATGGCTTTTTGATACAGCGCTTTATCGATGCGGTAGATCCTTTCATCAATGCCTTCCCGTGTTTCAATCTGAACCTTTTTTACAATTGCTGGCATGCGGTCGTATTTTTTGATATAACAAACGGCATTGATGAACACATCCTTCGCTTCTTCCGTCATATAATCCGGAGAGGCGGCAAAACCCCACATAAAATAGTTTCCTTGTCTCCCAAGCGCCACGGCTTCAGCGTTTTTGAGGCATACACCGCCAGAGATTGATTCTGCATCAGGCGAATCATTAAAGCCCTCCCCGTGCGAAACCATTCCGATCACATATTTGCCATTATCATCCGCGTTATCTTTTACTACATTCCACATCATCATTTCTTTGGGGGTTTTGGCGCCCTGGAAACCATTAAAAAACGATCCTGGAGTAGTTTTTTTTACCATCGTGAGCCTGACCTTATTTGGAGTTCGAAATATATCATGTTTTGTGTTGATATTAAGTGCATCGTTTTCCAGGCATTGGCAGTACCAGTCGAATTTTAATCCAATGGGTAATCCGATATTTGGTGCCATGGCATGCATCAGGACCATAGGCCGGTTAAAATCGGCGGGGAGTTTTACCGGACCTGCATCCATAATCGTCACATCAACATTATCAGAAAGCGAAGGGGTGTAGTCCCTGGCGTCAACTACCTCTACGGTTGTAAAACGGCTTTCCAGAAATGATCTGAAATCGGCCATTCTGGTTTTGTATACTCTCTCCACCACAGGTGCCGATGTGCTGTAATACACAATATTGGCCGGCATGGGCTTTTCAGCATGATAGCCCACATATAGTATTTTTAAGGGAATTTTTTCCAAAGGCAATCTTGCCATTGCCGGAACGGCCGCCATCACCACGAGGCTGAATAAGGCCATATATAATTTGAATGACTTCATAGTATATTTCATTAAAAGCTTAAATATTAAAAAATGCTTTAACCATGTTACAAACCAGCATAACCTGGATTTTGAGGGCCAAAGGCAGTATTTATTTGCAGTTCACTCATCGGTATGGGTAATATATATTGAATTTTATTTGTGATAGTTGGCCGTAATTCAGTAATTAGGGACGATGGTAATCGTAATAAAGCCATCCATTCAATACTATTTTCGCCAACCATATTTCTTGAATATTCCAGGTAAGTTTGTTTTAAAAGTGCGTCTGTCGAGTTAGCGGCATCAATCTCTGTAAAGTTGGTGATGCCCGATTTTGACAATACTTGTTTGAGCCGTGTTTTGGCAATTGCAAAGTCGCCACCCGAGCGGATGGTAGCCTCAACTAGCATCAAATACACTTCAGTAAGCCTGAAGACATATCCTGTTTCAGAGACCACAGTAGACTGGCGGGTCGACTGTACAAACTTGATAAAATAGTTCTGGCCGCTGGTTCTGTAAGGATCACCGATAATCCAGTTTTTTCTGGGATCGTTGTCGTAAAGCGCTATCAGTTTAGGCTTAGCTGCATAAATTGCCGAGCGGCCGATAAAATTTGCGCTCATGTTATCATAAACCAATTCCTGATTAGCCTGTGGCTTAATGCCAAAGATTACTTCAGTGCTTGCAAGGCCCTTGGTGTAAAATAAATCCTTCAGGTTCGGCTCAAGCGTGTAAGGGCTTCCAGTGATAATCGTATTGGCCAGCGCTGCGGTTTCTGCATAGTCTCCGCTCAGCCCACGGTTAATTAACACCCGCATCTTCAGCGCCATTGCCGTCCATTTATTTGCATACACATTTGTGCTGGCAGCAGGGCAGTTTGCCACTGCATAGTCTAAATCCTGGAGGATAAAATTATAGCTGTCTTTAACCGTATTTCTGGGTTTATTTTTGTTGGTCAGGGTAATGAATTCATCCTGGTTAATTACCCCAAAGGAGCTGTTGATATCAAACCATTGTCCGAAATAACTTAGTAAGGTGAAATGCGCATAAGCGCGAAGGAACTTTGCCTCCGCAAGAATTTGTTCTTTCCTGCCGTTTATGAATTTGTTGTCAGGCAGTGCCTGGACAGCAGTGATCAGCCCATTCGCGGCATTAATTTGTTTATAGTAGCGTTCCCATTGTGAGGTATAATTAGTGCTTCCGAATAAATTGTTTTCGTCGCCGTTACCACCGGTAGCATTGCCAAGGTAGCCGCAAAACAGGCCTCCCATCAGTTGATTTGGCCTCCAGTCGGCAAAGGTACTCGTGACATTTGCGAGCCTGAAGTAAACACCGTTTAAAGCAATATTTGCAGATGACTGATCGGTAATTGCATTTCCTTCAACTTTTGCATTGTCTGGAAGTTTATCCAGTTGTTTTTTACATCCGTAAGGCAACAGCAAACTGGCCATCAGGAGCGTATATAAAAATATCTTGTTCATTTTCTTAACCTTAAAATCCTAATCTGAAACCTATTGTGTATTGTTTTACCGTTGGGTAACCACTTGCATCACTGTATCCATTTATCAAACTGTAAGGGTCGTTGCTTACTTCAGGATCTGGCCCAGGATATTTGGTTACAGTAAACAGGTTGGTAGCCGACATATACAAAGAGGCGGTCTGTAGTTTCAGCTTATCCATAAAGGACTTTGGAAGCTGATAACTTAGCGTCACACTCTTCAACTTTACAAAGGAGCCGTCATAAATATTATTGCTTGATGTTCCAATTTGACCTCCCTGGCTGTAAATTAGCCTTGGGCGTTCAGAAGTTGTATTTTCGGGTGTCCATCTGTCAAGTATCCTGATGTTTTTATTGCTTAGATCTGTTATTTTCTGATTTTGGATGTCTGAGAGATACAGGATTTTACCGCCGTAGCTAAAGTTGAACAAGCTGATGAGTGAGAAATTTTTATAGTTCAACGTATTTGTATAACCACCGTAGAATTTTGGTTCCGCATTCCCGATGATAAGGCTGGTGCTGGCAAATCCGCCTGGACTAGCTATTGCAAACATCGGGTCTCCAATATTGAGATAAGGTGAGATAAACGGCGATAGGCTGTACTCTTTTTTATAAGCGGCCAGTTGTTCTGCACTATTAATTATCCCCATAAATTGTGAACCATAAAACAACCCTACAGGAAGTCCTTCACTGATGATGGTATTGCCAAGGTAAGTGCCCGAAACGTTAGGATCAGAAAATTTGGTGTTGATATTGGTTACCAGACTCCTATTGAACGAAAAATTAATGGCCCCGTTCCAGGAGAATTTAGATTTACGGATATAATCACCCCTTACGTCAATTTCCAAACCTCTGTTTCTGATAGTCGCCAGATTTGCATAAACACTGCCGAAAGAAGAACTCGGCTGTAGTGGCAGGTTGAATAATAGTCCAGTTGTCTTCTTTTCATAAATGCCAACATCTGCAACCAATCTCGACCTGAACATGGAGAATGTGATCCCTGCATCTTTTTGTAAAGTGGATTCCCATTTGATGGTATTGTTCCCTAATTGATAGGGCACTAAAGCATTTGTCCCGTTATAAGAAACAGGGCTATACAGGGTGCGGAACATGTGGTCGCCAATATTTTGCGTACCTGTATAACCTGCACTGGCCCTGATTTTCAGGTCATCAATCCAGCTTACTTTCTTTAGAAAGTTTTCCTGCGACAATCTCCAGGCTATACCTGCGGAAGGAAAAATGGCTGTACGGTTATCCTTAGGAAATTTAGAGGAGGCATCAGAACGTCCGGTTACAGTGAAAAGGTATCGTTCTTTGAAAGCGTAATTCGCCCTTGCGTAAAAACTTAACAGCGAATTCTGACTGGAGGATGCACTGTTTGGCAAAGTGACCGCTGCAGAAGACAGGTCATTTAGCACAAAGTCGTCAGGGAATCCCTGCCCGCTGGCAGAGAAAGTATTGCTGTTGTCCTTTTGCCACGAGGTACCAATAATGACATCAATACGGTTATTCTCGTTAAACTGCTTGTTATAGCTCAGGTTGTTTTCAAACATTAAACTTGTTGTTTCTGTCTGTCCCTGCGTGGCGGTACCATTTTGCGACGACCCGGCTCCACTATCCGTAACAATCAAAGCGTTGCCCGGTGCATAATTTCTCTGACGATATGCAGCGTAATTCACAGAGCCTACGGTTCTGAATTTCAGGTCTTTAATAATATCATACTCAAGGGCAACTGATCCTTGAAGGGAAGCTGTTTTTCCGCGGTTAATACCATTGATAAGTACGAGCGGGTTCTGTAGTCCCGATGATGCATACGAACCCAATTGATTTCCATTAAAAGCATTCACAGAACCATCTGCATTGTAGGGCTCAAAGGTAGGCGGCGCAAGCAATGCCTGGGTATAGGCGCCATTGGTAATGTTATTGGTGGTAAACCCGTAATTGATGTTCGTAATCGTGCGCAGACGGGAGGTGATATTGTTTCCAGGTTAATTTTACCAGAAAC
>Ga0247815_10001962_pt1 | contig 15376 bp, 14 predicted proteins | sample UWRJL194509B1_FD_181014 | JGI IMG/M metagenome (GOLD analysis project Ga0247815, IMG submission 181014) | Plant litter microbial communities from Arlington Agricultural Research Station in Wisconsin, United States - UWRJ-L194-509B-1 | ecosystem: Environmental > Terrestrial > Plant litter >...
CGATCGCTCCGCCACCATATAGAGTGGATGCCGAACCTTTGATGACCTCAACCTGTTTAAGGTCAAGTGGCGGTATCTGTAAAAGACCCAATCCGCTTGATGCACCAGAATAAATGGGAAAACCGTCCTTAAGGATTTGCGTATATCTACCGTCAAGCCCTTGAATACGAATACTTGCATTCGCACTTGTTGGCGATGTGGTCTGTACATGAATACCTGTGCTTTCTGCTAAAAGCATACGAATATCTCCAGGTTTCATATTGCCCTTCTCCACCAATTCTTCACTTCCTATAAATTCAATCCGGGTAGGAATATTTTGTATGCTCCTTGTACTTCTTGTAGACGATATTACTACTTGATCCAATTCTTCTGAACTTTCTTGAAGTAAGATTTCAATAACATTCTTGTCCTTTAATGGAAATTCTAAGGTTTCAATATGTTCATTAAAGCCCATATAATTGAATTTGATTCCCTGTAATCCGTCAGGAATATTTGCTAATGTGATTTGCCCATTTTCGTCAGACGTCGCGGCGATTGACGTTCCTTTTATAGATGCTGTTACACCATTTAATGGTTCATTTGTTTCAATGCTTTTGACAACAATATTTAATGTGTTTTGTGCATATGCACAAAGGTTTAGTGCCATAAGAAATGACACAATGAGTATTTTTTTCATTGTAAAGATGATACTTAATGTGAATAGATAAGGATAACAACGCGAAGCATCGTTACGAATTAATTTGTGCTGTAAGAGCTACACATTAAGTAAGTTGTGGAGGATGCCAAACAGAATAAGGGAAATCTGAAATAGGTTTTATAAAACTTAGTGCTATTTTTTTTTCAGTTTCTATGACTGGATGTATAATTGAAAAATGATAAAAGGTCATTACAAACCCCATACAGGTATTACAATTCATAAATGGCGAACAACATTTCGTACAACCGTCTTTTCCTTGTTTGTCGTTTTGTGTTGTTTGCTGTCTAGGTTTAATACATCTATCTTCCCTTAAGCATGATGGTGCTGTTGATAGAATCAACACCATAAAAGCCAATATGAATGATAAATTTTTCATTTGGCAAATGTATAAATTTATGCTCAATTTCACATAGTAATAAAGAATTAGAACATCAACTGTTATTTTTAAATAATATATAGCGAGAATTAGAGAAGAGATAGTATTAAATTTCTATCTTTTTTAAAAAATATATTTGGTTTATAACACAGAATCTTTTCTTTGGCCGCTTTTACGGAAAGAAAAGAAGTTCTCTTAAATAACAAAAGGGATACTGCATATCCCTTATAAAATTTTCGCAGCCTGTTTGATAAAATGGCGCATTGTGCATTTTTATTAAAGTGGGTGCACCGCTTAAAAGCAAAAAGACTGTCCCGACCTTTTGGGAGGGAGTGTCTTTTTGCCGCCCGATTTTCGGATCAGGCGACTTTGAGGGGCTGTGACTGAAAATTTCCAAGATTAAGGAAAAAACCCCTGTACTCGGTCATTCCGTAGCGGAACAAACTCCACAACAGCGAACATCCCATTTGTGCCAAGGCAGAATTGATAAATAATTCCTGTTTTTCCAAGGCTTCTGCTAAGGAACAGCTTGGTGTGTCGTCCTGTTCTTCGGACTGTAGTAGCAATTCCCCAAATTCTTCGGTAACAAATGGCAGGCTTGCCACCGTTTCATACTTCTCAGAGTTGGGTTGCTTAATTTCTCCAATAGTGGATAATATGACCTGTCCTGTATGTTGGCTGTTGCCAAAGTCTAACCAGTATTTTGGCGTATCTCTATGATTTCTACGGTTGCATAATTCTTTAAGTATTTCAGCAACGCCAAACCTCGCCTGTACATTGTCCACACAAGTAATATAGATAGTTGCCTCTGCATTTTGAGGCAGTCTTCCCAAACTATCTTTCTCAAATTTCACCGTTTCCGATTTCCAATAAGTTCCCATAAAACGATTGGCTCGGTTTATCAGGGCAACGGATTTACATAAGCCAACCTCGCACTCGGCAAAACGCTGTCTGCCCAAATTGGCAGTCGTGATAACATCGTCGTCCCAAAGGCGAACGGATAGTCCTGCGTGTCCAAGTTCAACTAAACTGTGGTTCATTTCCATTAAGGCGGTCAGTACTTTTGAACCCGTGCCTCCTGCACCAATTATGTTCACAGTGATAGGGTTAGTCGGATTTATGAGGTAGTTATCCGTAAAATGTATTTTTGTTTTCTCGGTATTCATGGCAATAGATTTTTAAGTGTTTTGTTGTTTTTTTTCAATACTTCTTTAGGAAAAGGTTTACCCGTTTGGATAAGCTCTTTCCAAAGGTTTACACAATTGCCTTGTATCGGACTGTTGTTTCCTAGTAAATGGCTGAAGTAACTGTTGAAAAAGTAATCTTCCCAAGCAAGTGTAAATTCTTCTATCGAAGCGGAGTTTTTGATATTGATATTGACCGAACCCATACATACTTTCCCATCTTGGTAGATGTTAAAAAATGGTGCGCAATACAAAGGTGTTTTCTCTGTTGGTCTTCTATCGCTTACAAGTGCATAAACCGTAAGGCTGTTTTTGTTGGCATACCAAATCATTGGTGGTACATACGCAATTCCGTTGGGTATATCCAAATTCTCCACAAAATACAGTTGTCGCTTTTGTGCTTTTGAGTGCCATAGTACAGCACCTTTCTCTTTATTAGGATTGATATGCAGTATGTTCGACCCCAAAATCCCATTGGATTTTAAAAAATCTTGTTCCTTGTCCTTTTCTGTTACCAATGCCCTTGCCAATACTTTTGCTTCCCTCTCTGTGAGTGGGTGGGCATTAACAGGAGTGCCGTTATTGTCCATATCAAAATGCTCCACATATACATCGCTGTCCGCTCCTTTGGTTTCATAGAAAACAAGTGCAGATTTAGGATGGTACAACGTACCAAAGCTTTCTGTTATATCTATTGTATTTTTCATTTTCTTGTGGTTTTATAATTATAAAGCAAATCGCATATATCGTCCAAAAGGGCAAATAATCTGTTCTCAAAATCAAGGGTGTTTTTCGTTACCGCTTTTGTGTCAAATCGTTTGCAGATGGTCGGTTCCTGCATTTCTGCGTATTCATTAAACTCGTTGTTGATGCTCTGAGCAAGGTTCTCGTATAGCCATCCTTTTGTGTGCGATATAAAAGAAATATACTTTTCCATACCAATGGTTTCATTGTCGTCGTCGTCATTATCAGGGTCTTGTTCCCGCATTGGAGCATTTCGGAAAATGCTTGCCTTTGGATATTCCGTAAATAGTGCAAAGGCATTAGAAGCTGTCAGCCAACACTCGTGGTCGAATGCATCACTACTTTTAAAAGTGTTTAAACGCTGACCGAAGACCTGTAAACTCATAGGGTTAAAAATCTTTTGCTCAATACAATCTCCAATGAATTCCGCTTTTTCAAACTCAAGCTTATACGCTTCATTTTCGTCTGTTTCATCGTCCTGCTCCACCCATTCTTTGTGCATTTCATACATCCAATACAGGTAGCTGTCTTCCTGCCTGAAATAAGGAATATCAGCAATGTGGTATAGGTAAGAGCAAACAGAAATAAGCAGTTGGGCGTTTCTTTTGCGTTTGGGGTCGTGTATCATCTGATACAGCGGTTCAATCGGTATATAATACAGGGTTGTGCCTGTATTGTATTTTTCCTCACTGATGAAATACGTTTTCTTACTGTCCTGTACTAAACGTATTTCCTGCCAATTCAGAACACTTTGCTTTAACTTTTCTTCCATATCCCTTATAGCCAATGCCATATTGTAAGGATAGTCAAATTGGTTAGTTTGCATAGGTTCAATATTATAATGCTCTGCAAGTAATGACAGCGACTTGTAAAAATCCTTGTGCATTTTTGCTGTTTCCATACAAGCCTGTACCGTTTGCGTTTCTTTCAGTCTTGGCAGGAACGAAGTCTTTAGAAAACCATTGGCAACATTTCCACAGGGATTGACCTGCGTTTGTCTTTTTGAACCTCGCCCGCATCCTTTGGTTTTTGCATCCAATGGGCGAACTCGCTGAGCTGTTTGTGCAACTGCTTTTGTCTTTTTTGTTCGGGTAGCTTGATTGTTCCCGATATGATATGTTTGTGCATAGTCCATTGTTTTAAATTTAGATTTAACCTTTAGTGCCCATTACGCTCTCAAATCGGTATTCTACTGCATCATCCTTGATGGCGGGTGCGGATATTTTGGCGGTTGTCAAAATGGGATACCTGTTGGCGTAAAAATTTAGTACTGCTTCCACGCTCCAACGTGGTTCGGGATCGGTCAATATAATATCGTGTCCTTTATCTTTGAGTAGAAACACTCTTTCCAATTGCGTTGCTAATAACATGATGATGAATTTTAAGTTATTACATTTAGTTTTCCTGTGCAGTTTCTGTTGGGTAGTCGGCAGTAACTTCTTCCACTTTTTCGGGTTCGGGTTTTTCTTCCTCGATAGCTCCGAAAAGACTTGGCGCAGAAAACTTGTCGGATAGTTCTCTTTTGCGTTTGCGTATCTCGTCAGCCTTTTCAGGGAACTCTATTATTTCGGGTACTTTTACCCACGCTTCACGGAATTTGCCCTCTTTCTCCAATTCATCTGCCTTTGCCATTGCGTCTTTGAACTTCTTGTCTTTGGCATCCTGGTCTTTCTTCTGCTTATCAGCCTTTTCTTTCTCCATTGCGGACTGTTTTTTGGTTTCTTCCAACTGCTTCATAAAGCTTTCCATATCGACCATCAAACCCGAAGCGGTTTGTATGGGTGTGGTTATGTTTTCGAAAAAACCGTTGTCGAGTTCTTCTGCTGTTCCCCGAAGATTAAGGGGCGGTATAATATTTTTTGCGTTATCTCCGCACTGTTCGTTTTGGAGCATAACCGATACGATTAGGTTGTTTTCTGCTCCTTTTGCTATGGTGAGTTGCAAATCACCTGTAATCTGCAACTGTGCTATCTGATTGAAAAAATTTGTATTCATCGTTTTAAAATTTTAATTGTCGTCTAATTGTTTTTTAATGGCTCTGAGTTTCTCGTACATATCTGTCCAATAGGTTTTCTTCCTTTTATCGAACTCGGAGAAACTTCTATCCTCGTGACGGTATTCCTTGTACTGTCCTGCCATTTTAATGGCTTCTTTAAGGTTTGTTACCTCAATAGGGCAACCGTTCAAATCAGTTATCTTCATCACTTTATCAGTTCAGTTTTCAGCCGTATAAACTCCGTTCTCATAATAGCCTGCAAGCTGTTCCCAAGTCCTTAAAAGGCTATTGGTATCTATATAGAAATATTCGGTTCTATTGCAGTAAATGATATATATAGCTTCGTCTTTGTATTTCGTTTCAAGGCTTTGTGATTTAGCCATATTTTTAGCTTCGTCTATTGATTTTGCTTTCATATCAGTTATTTTATAGTAGGCTACCACCGATTAAGGAGGTAGCCTTTGTTTATCTAATTAAAATTTAGGATTTCTGCACCATCTAAGGCAAAGCCTGTACACAAGTCAAATGCTTTTTGTGATTTGAGTTGGGCAGTACCACCCAAAACAATGCTTTGTAACTTGGCTTCGCTATCCTTGTAATTGCGTACATTCTGATAGTAGCCCGTAACAGCGTTATATGCGCCGAATAATGTGCCTTTAGTCGTGTCCATTTGCTGAGTATCGCTTACCATAGCGTAGGCAAACGCATCCTCAACGGTATTTTTGAATACGGTGGATATTTCATCTTCCGCACCTTTTTTAAGCAAATCATACGTTTCCTTATTAGGACAAAGTGCCAATTGGATTAGCTTTCTTACCTCTTTGTCTGTTACCTTTACTTTTGCCCATTCATTGAATATGCCTTCTAACTGACTGCTCAGGGTGTTCGCCAATCCCATAATCTTGTGGGCGTTCTCGATACGCTGTTTTGCTCCCGAAGTGTGTTTGATACGCACTACATTAGTCATACTGCGTAAGGAAGCGTTAAGAGTGTTTTGGCATACGATACGAATAGGCGTAAAAGCGGCTGTGATACTTCCACTACCATCGTGCGAAGTGGTCAGGAAAATGTATTTTTCGGTTACATCATCACCATTTCCAACTCGGATATAGTCGGGTAGCTTGGCTGTGATAAATATGCGTTCCCCATTACCCAGCGCTCCTGCGGTTTCATATAATATTCCCTCTCCACCGCCTACAATGGCATCAAAGAAGTTGAATGCTTCACGGTTCTGCACAATATGATAGTCTTTGCCTACCACGCCCAATACAGCATTGTTATCCGTGCGTATATTGGCAAAATAGTTAGGGACTTCCAATTCGCTACTGCCAATCTCGATACTGTCAGCCGTTTGAATAATACCCGAACCTTTGGTAAATAGAGGACTTTTAACGACTTCGTAATCTAACCCTGAAAATTTGATAGCTTCCTCACTTGTTGGGTATTGCTCTACAATTTGCCCTAGTCCGTGCCACGCTTTTTCCTTTACGCTAAAGAATGAATAACGTCCTGTTTCGCTGTTAAAATTGATATTATGTGCCATGATTTTAAAATTTTAAATTGTTTACATTATTTAGGTTCTCGTTGTTAAAATGGTAGGTCGTCCTTTGTATCGTCATTATTGTTTCCCGTAGGAGCCTGTACCGCTTCGGCTTTTTTACCGCCCCCGTGCAGTTTGATTTGCGAGGTGTTGAAGTTCAGTCCTGCGTGCGGTTGTCCGTCACTGCCTGTCCACGCTCTTGCGCTCACTTTTCCTGTCAGTTCTACCACTGTGCCTTTTGTAAGTATCTGCGCTACTTTTGGACTAAGCCAATAGGCGCAGTCGAAATACGTTGTCTGCTCTATGCGCTCACCCGCTTTGTTTTTGTAGCTGTCGTTGATGGCTACCGAAAAGTTTACTACTGTTTTGCTGTTCGACACGTTGCGTACCTGCGCATCTGCTGTCACTCTTCCTGTGATATTCATAATTCCTGCGATTTTTAGTGATTAATTTTTTTTTGAAATTTTATTCGGCAATGAGAGGAGGTGCTGTTTTGTTTCATCAAATCCATTTTTAATATTTTATTTCTCATTGCTGACATTTTTTTTATTCGTCTAAAGAGCCGGAGTATGCTATGTTTCGTTTCGGGAGCATAAAAAAGGTTAGTGTTTAGCAATAGCAAGGTTTTGACAAAAAATACAACCCGGATGGGTGGAGATTTTTTGTCAAACCTGAAGGGCTTGGCCTTGCTATTGCGTTAAGAACACGGAGTTACCTTTGCTGCTGAAATGAGACAAAAGCATACTGGTTATTGAATTTAAAAATGAAGGGAAGTAATGATGACTTTGTTGAAGGATTAATTAATATTCATAACTTTCTAAAAGTTATATGAGTAGAGTCCTGCTAATAAATAGTGTATAAAATGGGGCGAAAAAATTATCATCCTTGAAAAAATTGGCGTATAATTGCCAATATTTGACAAGTCAATAACAGAAAAGTGGCAAACCAATTCGGAGATAAAATAAGGCAATTACGCGAGGCTAATAATTTGCTTCAACGGCAAGTTGCGAGCAAATTAGAAATTGACACTCCAATGTTGAGTAAAATTGAGCGTGGAGATCGCAAGGCGAAAAAAGAACAAGTTTTGATATTTGCAAAATTGTTTAATACGGAAAAAAGATTACTTCTTACTTTATGGTTAGCCGATCAAGTTTATGATCTGGTGAAAAACGAAGAAAATGCAGCTGATGCGCTAAAGATAGCTGAAAACCAATTCAAGTACGATACTAAAAGATAATGATAGATAAAAAGCGACATATTCAAATTGCAGAACTAAAAAAACTCTATAATACACCGCTGTCCTCAAATAGAAGCGGCGCGCTATATAATGCATTCTCGTACCCTACAAAGATATCGCCGGAGGCTATAGGCATTTTTATTGCATGCCATACCGAAGTTGGCGATACAGTTTTGGATCCATTTGCAGGGAGCGGAACTACTGGATTGGCTACAAAATTGTGTGACAAGCCTACAAAGTATATGATTGATACTGCCAATTCTCTGGGTTTAAATCCAAAATGGGGAAAAAGAAATGCAGTACTCTATGAATTGAGTACATTAGGTTCTTTTGTAGCCTCTGTAATGTGTAATCCTCCTGAAAAAGATAAATTTGAAAAGCATGCGTTGCATTTGCTAAAACATGTAGAGGAGGAATTACTTGATATATACTCTGTCTTAGACAATGACGGACAAAAAGGGAAGATAAGACATGTTATATGGTCTGATGTCCTAGTTTGTCCTTCCTGTAGCCATGAAACTACCTTTTGGCAAAATGCTGTAACAGAAAGCCCTCTTCAAATTGCTTCTACTTTTAACTGCGTTCACTGTCATAAGATTACTGAAATAAATAAAGTTCCACGTGCTACTGAATTATTATATGACGAAGTTACAAACAGCGAGCAGTTATTTAAAAAGCGTGTACCTGTTAAAGTTTATGGACGCACAGGAAAAAAAACATGGAGCAGATTGATAACTGACGAAGATATCTCCCAATATAACAAGTACCTTAAAAAATTTAAAGCGGAAAATTTTCCAAATTATAAAATCAATTGGGGAGTTCTATATCGAAAAGGTTACCATACAGGTATTACACATTTGCATCACCTTTACACAACTAGGAACGCAGTTGTATTTTCAAAATTATGGAATTCGATATCTTCTTATCCAGAAGAATATCAAGATGCCTTGAAATTGTTACTTTTGAGTTACAATTCCTCTCACTCGACTTTAATGACAAGAGTAGTTGTCAAAAAAAATAGTACTGATTTCGTTATTACAGGATCACAATCCGGAGTTCTTTATATCAGTAACCTTCCCATTGAAAAAAATATATTTGAAGGTATTAAAAGGAAAATAAAAACATTTAAACAAGCATTTGATTTAGTAAGTAATAGTAAAAGTTCTGTTTCAATTTTTAATGGTAGCAGTACTACATTACAAATTCAAAGCGAATCTATAGATTACGTTTTCACTGATCCGCCTTTCGGCGATTACATACCGTATTCTGAAATTAATCAGATTAACGAGGCATGGTTGGGAACAATTACAGATCCTTCTAATGAAGCAATTATAAACACAGCACAACAAAAAGGGTTACTAGAATATAAAAATTTAATGGGATCAGTCTTTTCCGAAGTAAGTCGCACTTTGAAAAGCACTGGATCAGTAAGTTTGGTATTTCATTCTGCAAAGGCAGAAATTTGGCAAGCACTGATAGACTCTTATCAGCAAGCTGGATTTCAAGTGAGTGCATCAAGTGTGTTAGATAAAATCCAAAGCAGTTTTAAGCAAATAAACTCTGATATTAAAGTTCAAGGCGATCCTCTGCTCTTATTGACAAAGTCAGGCGTTGAATATGGAAAATCTATAGTAAGTAGTAATGAATATGATGCCGAACTAATAGAAGTAATACTAAACAACGCATTTGTACTACCGGAAAATACTGACGAGCAGAAGCCTGAAAGACTTTTCTCTAGATATATTAATGAATGTATTAAGACTGGAAGTCCAGTATCCTTAGATGCAGGTACATTCTATGAAATTATTAAAGAGAAAATGGTAAAGCATCAACTCTCGCATTAGAAAAGTAAATTTGGAATTGACATTAGACAAAATATCGCAAAAGAAGGAATTGGGCCAGTTTTTCTCAGGAAAGATGGTGGCCAAATTATTGGTGGCCTTATCCAATTCTGATGATGTAAGAACTGTTATAGATCCAATGTGCGGAATTGGAGATATGCTATTACAATTTAATTCTACATCAAATCCCGTAACTAGCATAAGCGGCATTGAAATAGATCCCTTGATTTTTGATGAGCTGAAAATAAGAATGGCAACATCAAGATCCAAAAATTTGATCGTCGGTAATGCTTTTGACAATTCTATTATAAAAAAAATGTTACCGGAGGGATATGATTTAGTTATAACTAATCCACCTTATGTAAGATATCAAACGGTAAATCAATTTGAAAAACAGTATTCTTCTGCCCTTGGAATGAAAGAAATCCAAGCGAATTTAATTCAAAGCTTACAACATTTCACTACTGTTGGAGAGCATGATAAACAATTGCTTAAATTAATTATACGTAACATTTCAGGATTCTCTGATTTAGCTGTGCCTTCATGGATATTGTGCTCCCTACTGGTTAAAGATGGAGGACGTTTGGCAATAGTTGTACCGGAGACTTGGCTCAATAGAGATTACGCACAAATTGTAAAATATCTATTGCTGCAATGGTTTCAAATAGAATATATCGTTGAAGATGCAAATTCTTCATGGTTTTCACCTGCTCAAGTTAAAACGATCCTGCTCGTAGCTAAAAGAATTCCAGCTAAGAACTCTATTACAACTTGGCACAAAGAACATTTCAAATACATTCAATTGTACAAAAATGCACAATCCGATAACAGTCTAGTAGGGAATATTTTTCCTAAAAGCAATTATCCTGAAAAAGAATTTATTAGAATCATTGAAGACAAGATATCCAATAATGCCAATTGGCAAAGTCGCAATATTCAGATAATAGATTTTGCAAATGAATTACTTTCAGCAATTGAAACAAAGAAATGGTATAAAGAATTACACAACGAGGCAGGAAATACAGACAGGACGCCTAAAAGACTTAAACCTTCTTCAAATCTGCTTGAATGGTGTGATGATGATAAAACTAAATTTTCACAATTTTTAGATTTAGGTGTTTCCGTAAGTCAGGGACTGAGAACAGGAGCAAATAATTTCTTTTACCTTATGGCTAAAGATGAAGGAAATGGCCTTATTACCGCTTATCCAAATCCCATAACAGGTGTGCGACCTTTTCTCATTGAAAAAAGGTTTTTCAGGGACATTATCAGAAAACAGTCAGAACTTCCAGATAAATTTGCTCTATCATCATCTGATTCAGTAAGTGTCGTCTTGTCTGCACAAAAATATGCCCTTCCGGAAGACATTGCATACACTGTTAAATTCAATAAGGAATTTAAAGGAATGTATCAGGAGGTTCCAGAACCACTGGCAAATTATATAAGAATTGTATCTCGCCTAAAAAATGGTTTTCGTCCAAATGATAATTTGATACCTGAACTTTCGGCGGTCAAAACAAATGTAAGGGTTTGGAATAAAAATAAACCTGAAATAATTCCAAGATTTTGGTATATGCTACCAGAATTTTCTAAGCGACACTACCCAGACCTGTTTATACCAAGAGTTAATGGTGGTTCTGTAAAAACAAGAATGAATAGTAATTGTAAATATCTCATTGATGCTAATTTTTCAACAATATGGATCAGCGATAGTAATTCGATATATGATAATTTTGCACTGCTAGCATTACTTAACAGTACTTGGGCGGTGATAGCGATGGAAGAATATGGTACAGTGATGGGTGGTGGAGCCTTAAAATTAGAAGCTACACAATTAAAACAAATACCATTTCCAAATTTAGATATTATGTCGATAAAAAAGCTATCAAAACTGGGAGAAAAACTATCAGTTGCAACTTTGACATCTTGTGATGTTATATCTAGCATCGATGTTGTTATAATATCAGCATTAGGTTTTACTTCAAATATTCATCATAAATTAGATGAGTTACGACAAATTAAAGAAAACCTTTTAAAAAAAAGAATCTCTAAATGGACCACACTACTATAAATATTGAGGCAGCTCGTCAAAGTCTAATTGATAGTATTAGATTAATAAGTGAAGGAAAAAATGAACAGGTCATACGGGACAGTTTCACATCACACCTGCGACAAATATTTCCCCAGACACCAAACTGGGTACTTAGACATATTCATGGAAGTGAAGCTGCTGTCAAAATATTGAAGGAAACAAAAGGCCGAACCGGGTTTGTCGATAATCTTGTGGATCTAACGGCAATAGAATATGAAGGTAATCTGAATGTAAACTCAAAGTACAATACCGGCTTTAATCAGGTCAAAGACTATGTTGCCAGCTTAGTTAACCAAGGGCATGATCCTGAACTAATCGTTGGATTACTCTCTGATACTGTCAGATGGTACGCATACACTATTGACATCGAAAAACTTTCAGACAGCCCAGCTTCTAGGGACAATATTATTCTTAAAGAAGTTGAAGTCTTGGACTGCAGCAAGGCTACGGATAAAGAAGCAGGCGATTTAACTAGATTTTTGATTAAGTATTTAGGTCGTATTGGAGCGCGACCTGTAACCGCTGATTCAATCGCTGGGGATTTAGGTTTCAGGAGTAGATTCTGTGAACCATATTTGCTATCTCTGACCACAATTGTTTCCAATGCTTTTGATACAAATCCGAAATACGCAAATCTAATTTCTGAGTTGTGGTGCAATTTTGTAAGTTACTTAAGAGAAGACGGAAAATCTGATCAATTTGATTTGAAAACATATGTTGATGAATATTATATTCTTACGATAGGGAAACTGATTTGTGCAAACTACCTAGAGAGAAGAGCTCTAAGTTCAACTGAACTCGAACTGGAAACAATTATAAATGGTAGCTTTTTTGAAAACAAGGGTTTACTGAATTTTGTAGAGTATGATTATTTTGGTTGGTTAAATTCGACCGATCATCTTCATGAAATTTTACCTCTAGCCAAGGCCATTCAGCAAGATTTGGTTGCTTATAATTTTACTTCTGATCCAGGAGAGGATCTTTTTGGAAAATTAATGGCTCAATTAGCAGACAGATCACAAAGACTACTATTGGGACAAGAATGGACACCAGGATGGCTTTCTAATAAATTGGTATCACAAGTCGTTGCAAATCTTACTCCTGATGAGCCTTTACGTCTGATTGATATGTGCTGTGGGTCCGGTTCTATGATTATAGAAACACTCGAAATTGCTAAACAGCGTATCCTTTTAAACAATGCAACTTCTGCAAAGGAACATCGAATTCACCTTTTAACCGAGTCAATTACTGGATTTGACATTGACCCTTTAGCAGTTATGTTATCTAAAATTAACTGGGTATTAAAAGTCAAGGACTGGTTACAGCCACTTGGCTCCTACCAGATATCAATTCCCATCTATCACGCAGACTCTTTATTTGCAATTACCCCTATTTCAAATAATATGGAGCAAAACGAAGAAGGATTTTATTCATTAAAAATTGCCGAGCATTCTATCAACTTACCTTCTTTCCTTATTACTCCTGCGTATCATTCTTTCTTTGACAATTTAATTGATATTGGTTATAGGCTTGTTGTTTCCAACAAGCTTAGTACACCCATCTCTATTGATAGAACCGCAATCAAGCAGCATCTACAATTAATTCAAGAATCTGTATCCATTCAGCTTGAAGAAAAACAATTAGAAGATGTACTTAATTTTTTTACTGACTTTATTGATAAAATAGATGCATTAAATAGAGATGGACGAAATGGAATATGGTCATATATCTTAAGAAATAGCTTTCGTCCGGGCCTTGTTTCAGGGCAATTCAATGGTTTGGTTTCCAATCCGCCCTGGCTTGCACTTAGTAAAGTGGCGGATAATCCTTATCAGTATGCATTGAAAAAGATGGCCGACGAATTTGGTATTAAGCCTGCAGGTTCATCGCATTTGCATATCGAACTGGCTACGATCTTTTTACTATACGCCATCCGGCAATATCTTGTCGAAGGTGCAAAAATTGGATGTATCGTTCCCGATACAATACTAAATGGACATCATCACAATCGATTTAGAACTGCTCAATACAACAATGCCAGCAAAGCTGTGCATTTCGATATTGATGAAATATGGAAGGTACAGGAGCATGCTTTTAAAAACAATGCTATAGTGCTTTTTGGAACCAAAAAATTTCCCTTGAGTACTGAAACCCCGATTACAGGTAAGAATGTATTTGAAAATGGCGATGGTACTAATACCTTGTTCTACCGAAATATTCAAGGAAGTAGAACGGCATGGAGTGAGCAGGATTTGTCGGGATCGAGTGAAGGATTTTACATACCTGCAAATTTTAGACAAGGTGCTGATATTATGCCTCGCAATATGCTTTTTTATGAGACTGCCCAATCTTTAAATTCACAGCAGTACGATGTAAAGTCCATTAACCGATCAACAAGCCCAATTGCTTTTACAATTAAGGATGCAAAGAAATTTCAGGATTTTATTATAACTCCGAGAGTACTACCAAAAAAACTATTTTTTAATGTAATTACTTCAAATTTACTCACTCCTTTTGATGTTGGAGAATATCAAAAAGCATTGCTGCCTATTAAAAAGAACTCACAGAATGTGTGGGTGCCGTTATCAACCAGTGAAATTGCATTGGAAGGGGCAATAGTCCAAAACACATTCGACTTTATAGCGAAGACAATAGACCCGCAAAGTCCAACTGTAGACGCAATATACCAGTTGATTGATACACGAGGGAAGTTAAGACAACAGGTGGTTAATGAATCTGGTTATATTGTGATGACTGGCGCTGGTGGTGGAAAAGTCTGTTCTTCTTATATTGATATTTCTGGCACGGATTATTCACGATTAATTTTGGATCAGACAGTATATTGGACGCAAGTACAAAGTGAAGACGAGGCCCTTTATCTAACTGGTCTCTTAAATAGTGAAGCAATCAACTCTATTATTGAAGATTTTCAACCTAGGGGTGCATTTGGGAAAAGACATGTGCATAAGCTTCCATTTGGAGTAACGCCACCTTATGATGTTAACCAAGCTTCTCACAAGGACGTAGTTGCAAAAACGAGGGCTTTACTAACAGAGTATGCTGAATTAAAAACTTCAGCTACTTTAAAAGATTTATTGAATCCAAATCTGGGAACTTTAAGTCGGCGAAGAAAATTGTTAGCAGGATTCATAAAAAATTTGAATTCTTATAAGGAATATGAAGAATCATGTAGGTCCTTGTACGGGTTATAGATTATAAATTAAATCAATTTTTTAGGTTATAAATTACAATAATAAGTTTATGAGAATAAGAACTATAAAAATTCAAAATTTCCGATTACTTAAAGACTTTTCACTTGACCTAGAGGATGATTTATCATTAGTAATCGGGAAAAATAATTGTGGCAAAACGTCTTTACTAGCTGTTTTGGATAAATTCCTAAATCATTCTGATAAATCTAGATTTTATTTTGATGATTTCAACATCGATTTCCAAAACGATATTAAGGCGTTAGTTGAAGGTCCCCCTATAGATTATGACAATTATAAACCTATTGGTATTAAACTAAAATTATTTATAGAATATAGTGAGAAAGATAATTTAGCTAATATTTCAAAGGTGATGATGGATTTGGATCCTGACAACAATTTTATTGTATTAAGTTTTGAATATGTATTACCTATTGACATAATTGAAAAATTAAGGATC
>Ga0247815_10001963_pt1 | contig 15370 bp, 14 predicted proteins | sample UWRJL194509B1_FD_181014 | JGI IMG/M metagenome (GOLD analysis project Ga0247815, IMG submission 181014) | Plant litter microbial communities from Arlington Agricultural Research Station in Wisconsin, United States - UWRJ-L194-509B-1 | ecosystem: Environmental > Terrestrial > Plant litter >...
GTTGAGGACTGCAAACATCGGCCTCCCATTGTCCTTCGATGAGATTGGAAGCGTAATAGCGAGGTCTTCGAGACGAGTCGCTTTCTCGAGGATGTTTGGGACGGAGGCACCGTAGCATCCCTCGAGCCGCAATCGCTTGACCAGCACCCCGAACTCTGGACTCTTCTTGAGTGCCTTAGCCAAGGCCTGAGACTGCGCAGTAGACCGGATGATGCAAGTGTGAAATGCGAGTGGTGTGGCGATCCGCAGCCAGCGCTTGCACACGAGCAACACATCCGCATTCGAGTGGTCGCGATGCGAGAATGGCCCTGTATGTGTCTCAAAGCTGATGAAATCGTCGTCTTGAACGTCCAATATGAGTTCCAGGATGGTAGCCCAGGTCTCGTCGGCAAGCTTGTGCGCCATCGCCGTCTGGTCGCAGAAATAGGAGGGCAAGTAGCCGCACACGTCCGCGATATCCCGGGCCGTCTCTGTTTCTGAACTCAACGAGTCTAACTCAATTGATCCAAATCTTGGCGTTTCCTGATACTTCTGAAAGTTCGAGTAGCGCAACAAACGCGTAAGACTAACCCAGGCCGTGTCGCGCGAAGGACGGAGAACCAACCGAACCACCTCAACTCCCAACACAATCACTCAAAGGCATTGTGCTCATAGTACACGATAAGTGATTGCGCTTTGAGAATGCCTAAAGCATGTGGCCTGTCATAAGATACGCGCAACGTGTCACCGTCGGCGGGAGTGGTACCCCAATTACAGACATGGGAACAGGCCACCTTATACAAGTCCGAGGTTTCCGGATTTAGGACACACTCAGACCTGGCGGAATGATCTTGCTCTCTGCGCTGTCGTTTATGTTACCTCTGGCTGCACCACTAGTTGGGTCGAATTGACTTGGGTACGCCAAGTACGCGATGTGGCGAGCCAACCCGGCCCCGCCGCACCTTGAACGCGTGCACTTCGGCACCTCCCGTGAAATTTTAATTCGGCGCTAACGGATAAGTTACAAAAGAGGTGGTCACTTTTGTTTCGGCTCAGAACACGGCGATTGTCAGTTCCGATGGTCCAGTCATGTTGTGGCAACCATTTTGGGGCGTCAGTGTAGTGGGGAGGCTCTGTAAGCTCATAACTGTTTGATCACCTCCTGCTGTTTGTTGCATATGATACGAACTGGGTGCCGCTCGCTACAGCCACTGAAGGAGAGACCCACCAATCTGGTCAAAGTTCTGACAACCTGACAGTGCTCGATACCTGCAGCCGATAGACTCGCTAGTTTAGGCAGACCTATGGTTCTGGTGAAAGGAAAAGTCAACTCTTTGCTTTGCTTTGCGTGACGCAGGTCATTACAACCGATGAAGGCGTATTCGCCTCCATCGTCATCGACCTGTGCAGTTCAGGCTCAAAACCGCCAGTCCACCATGGAGCAAGGAAGTTTCAGAGAGCTCGATACGCCGACGTCGCAATTGATGACTTCGATAGAAACAGCGCGTACGTTTTACAGGAGAAGAGAATTTCACGCAAATTGAAAGGATCCAGAACTGGCCAAGTCGCGCGCGCGTTTTGCTGCATGCTAATGAACAAGTTGCACCGCGATGACCTACTGCGGGCCACCGGGGAACCCAGGCGGTGGCCGCCCAAAGCCAGGCGGCGGTCCACCCGGCATACCAGGCGGCGGGCCTCCAAAGCCAGGCGGGGCACCGAACGGCGGGGCACCAGGGAATCTAAAATTGGACACATAGTCAGCGTGGGTCTCTCGACGAATAGAGGGGGTAGATGCACGACGCACCCAGGCGGAGGCCGTGAGCCGTATGGCACGGCGCCGCCAGCCACAGGCGGCATCATGCCTGCCATAGGACCCATCCCGCGGCCTGCAGGCATCCCACGTCCGGGTCCCGGGCCAGGGAACATCGCAGCCTACAGAAGCATATTAGCTAGAGTGAGTGATCGGGTGAATAAAATAAGTACACACCTTCTTCTCGTCTGTATCGGCAGGAGGAGGACCTTCTACTGTCAACGAGATAATCGTCTCGCCACGCAGAATAACCAGCCCAAGTGTGCGCTTGATTTCCTGATAAATTGTTTGAGCGTATTAGTAGCATGTCAAGAATGCGCGCGCAGACTGGGCAACTGACCTGCAGCGGTAGAGCACCCTCCGACGCGTCGCCTGCCTGCTTCTTCGGCCGCACCTTGCGGAACTCTGCGATAAATAAGGACATCAAATCAGCCCAGTGCGCGCAGGCAGACAGGCAGATGCACGTTGAAGACAGACCTTCACACTCAGAGAGAACGAGATTCATATGCCTGTCGAATGCGAGCATATGCCCAACTAGTGCACGCCCGTCGTTCAGTGTCACTTTGATGCGCCAGTTGATCAGCGCGAGCATCTTGCCGCCTTTCGCTACACATCGAGTCAGTACAGATCCTTTCTCATTTCCACGACGCGAAGAACCTTTTGGAGGAGGCTAGAAACAGCACGCGTCAGCATGGTGGGTCAGATCGCGTGGACAGCAGAAAAGTGCATACCATGATGGAGATGAGGATGCGCGGGGACGGGAGGCGGATGGCAAGCAGGACGCGCGGAGTTGGAACCGCTCTCTTCCTCAGATAGTTCTCACACTTGCATGCATCATTACATAGGCCGCTTCGTCCATCGTTCGTTGCAATAGCGATGGCATCTCCTCGCATTTTACGGGATGTGATGCATTGTCCCAGCCTGCTCGCTACTCACTCGGGACTATTCGATTCATGATCTCCAGTTCGCTACCTGCTATTGATGCTACGTGGACCACAGCTCAATAACAGTGGTGATTCACTGAAAGTGGACCACGTATCGGAGCTCAGCTACTAATCTGGAGAACGAAACGTGATTTGAACAATGACCACGACCACGCGCCTGCTTGGGCACGTTGCCCAGTTGTTGACATGGGGTGGACCAAGCACCGTTCCAGCTTATAAAGCCGGGCCTCTTCCATGCTCCAGAATACAGAACGTGTTGAACACATCCTGCCACGACCGACTTTCGACATGGCTCAGCTTACCACATCCCTCATACCCAACGTCTATACCGCACCTCCCGAGATCTGGGCCCAAATATTCAGCCTCCTCAGGCTCGAAGACCTGCTCCTCCTCCGGGCGAGTGGTTCTAGCCACTTCAAGGCGCTCGCCGAGGACCATCCCACTTTCTGCAATAACATTCACCTCCTCGCCAGCGGCAGTACCGCACTCTTCCACCACCGTTGCAAAGCCGGCGCACGCAAGGGCTACGCGCTGCGTCTGTATATCAGCCTTCGATTCAACGATTGGTGCGCGTTCGGACGCGTCCTGCCCTCCGACGCTCGTTCAGCGCGAGTCGCCGCTATTGTCGCCACGCTCTGCAGCTTCAGCGATATCGTCAAATCGCTGGGCCTCAACGTCTGTAGCGAGCACTTCCACCTCCTGGCGCCCTATCTTTCCCTGCCTGCTACCAAGCTGGAGTGTTTCAGCCTCGACGTGGTCGACTACTACAGCTCGCAGTTGCTGCGCAGACTCCCGGACGACCTCTTCCAGGGGAACGCGCCTGGTCTGCACGAAGTTCGGCTCGTCTGTGTCTTGCCTTCCGTACGACCGTGCGTGAGTTTGCCCAGCGTCAGGTTGCTAACAGCCACCGGAGGTGCGGAGGACGAGTTCCCACTTCCCGTCGGCTACCACGGAATATTTCCATGCGTTGAACGACTGGCTCTCGGCGGCGGGGCCTGGATCGACTCGAACAACGACGAGATCTCGCGAAACTTCGACACTATCAGTACTCTATCACTGAAGCACATCCAGCTGGACTTTGAGGAGTACGGCGAGAACGGCAGGCTCTTCCAGGCGATGTCAACGCCCAACATTGAATCGATTGTTATGGGCTCATACTCTTACGACGACGCAAATATGAGAGGTTTCCTCCAGTTACTCTCCGAACTTTGCGGTCCAACGGTTCTTACAATGACGGTCCACCGCGCCGGCTGCGTCGAACTATCGTTTGTTTCGGGCCGCGACTCGAAGTCGCTCCGCTCGCGCACTTTAGAGGTTTCCCTTCCTCACGATGGAACAACAGAATCGTCCAACGCCATCACGATCGATCTTTTCCACATCTTCAAGTTGTTGCTACAAGCCTCCGCCCTCAACGTGGACGTCACGGAGCTGCGTATAGACGTCGCTGCTGGCGCTGGGATCATCTCAGAGTTCACTGCAGCCCTGCCCTACGCCAGCGCCCTCGTCTTAATCATTCACCCCGAGACTGAACCCGAGCAGGACTGGCTCGCGGTGTCTGACATCTGGTCAGATTCTACTTCGGAGGCGGATGATGATATGGTGCGCATCGAGGTACAGGCACCTGTCACGCCTGACCCCCGTCTCCGGAACGTGCGCACGGTCAAGGCGTGCTTGGGCAACGGTTCAAAGGCCAAGGAGGTGGAACTACACGAGACCGATGCTGACACCATGGTTTCGCTCCTAAGGCGCATGCCCCTCGCTTGTGCGTCACTTGAGATGGACCCGGCCATCGTGCTCGATATCCAGCAACGTCAGGCGCTGAAGGACGTCTCTTCATGACCTGCCGCGCCGATTCCTAGTCCCTCCTGCCGATTTTGCTCCTAGCGCAGCATGCGCTAGTCTGGGTATCTCGCTCATAATGGTACCGCCTCGTAGACCTTCGACCGTCTTCTAATCTGTAGCTCCTACATCTGATCACCGTCTCCAAAATTCCGCTGCTACACCCGGCCCCGTGATATCTATCTCTAACATGTGAGTCGTTGTCGTGAGATGACGTGGATTACCCACGGTCATATTCCAGTGTTTCATACGAGTACAGCCTCTCATTCAAACACCGGTTGGTAGCGATCATACGAACCCGTTGAACGCAGGTGTAACGATTCAAGTCGAACGGAGTCCGTTCGGACATCAATAAGCGCAGTAGCTAACATCTTGAGTGTATGGTTGCTATGAGGAAACGATACATTCCGTCCGTGCAAACCCGGAGAGCACGAGGCGGACTTGGAACTCTCTCTCTTCTTCAAGTTCACAACAGCGTTTTTCAATATTCCGAGCTCTGCGCTTTTGCAAAACGACAGGGCACATTTCAATAGGCGATAGAGTGACTACATTGTAACCGGGTTCACACGCAGTCGATAATCGGATGAATCGGTCCGCTATTCATGTTACGACTTCGGACAGGTCACGGGCGGGCGGATCTCAGCGTGGCTTAATTATCTGTCTTGACTTCACATTACCTGCAAGCTCAGGACAGTTGCGCGGTGTGACCGGCCCGAGAAGCGCGATTGGATCTATTGTACAAAACTGCTACCACTTCAGGGACCTCAACCACTGTTATGCAACGCCGAGCCTCGTTACTGCTTTCGACACTAATTGCGCATCGATTACGCATAGACCAGTGCTGGGATAGGGTAACGCGCCCGGCATGGCCCATTTCTCATCCACCTGCGAGTCGCTGGACGCCGTGAAGTGGCGCAACCCGGTCCCAACGCAACACATCCCCAGGGCCCAACCATATATCTCAGCCACAACTAGCAACAATGAGCACCCTCGGTTGCGTGCCTCTATTGTTTGTTCTGGTCACCAAGCGACGCGACATCGCCCATATAAGGAGCAAACGCCTCCCGCCGTACTCAAAACATTCCCCATTCGGCACCATCCAGGACCTACCTAACACATGGCCCACCCCACTCGTCCAACTCTTCTTAACCTCTGCGGCGTGCCGTACGAGAGCTGGGACCAGATCCTCGACTATCTCGAGCTCACCGACATTCTCATCCTTCGTAGAAGTGGCTCGCGCTTTCTCAAGGCGGTCTGTGAAGATCACCCCACCTTCTGCCGCGATATCAGTCTCTCAGGACAAATCAGCCTGGAGCTGTTGAAGCATCGCTGTAGTGCGGCGACCACACGCAGGACCCGCACGATCAGCCTCGACATTGACCTTAGCTTCGGTTACAACGACTACTCCACTCAGAGTGGCGACGTCTTGCGCCAATTTACGTCGGCTGCGCGTTCAGCGTTTGTGTCAGACTTACTTGCGATTATCCTACCCTTTCATGGAATTGTGGATTCGCTGGACGTCGATGTCTGCGGGGAGCACTTCCACCTCCTGGCGCCAATTCTGGCGCACCCCGCGCCTGTGCTTGATTATCTGCGCCTCCGAATCGTGGACTATGAGCGTAGTCCAATGCTGCGGCAGCTGCCTCCGGCCCTCTTCCAGGGGGACGCACCTCTTCTCCGCACAGTTAGTCTCGGCTTCATCGTGCCTCCTGCGATAGCGCTTGTGACCTTTCCCGGCGTCACGACACTCGAGGGGAATACCAATCACTCCGAGTTGGCCATGCTCGTTCCTGTCGGCTTTCAGCACATGTTCCCCAGCGTCGAGTCCCTGGTACTTGCTGGTGAAAACTGGAATGCATCCCATTGCGACGTCGACACGATCAGATACCTCACAGCATCAACCCCGCTGAAGCACCTCAGGCTGGACTTTGAGGAGGAAGGGGAGAGCGCACGGCTCCTCGAGCACTTACCGACGAACCACCTCGAGTCGGTTGTCTTCACGTCGTACGCTCACGACCGATTAAGTCCATTTGTCCAACAGTTGGCTGGCATTGACGGGCCGGTATCTCTCACCGTGACCGCTCACCCTTCCAGTCGCATCGAACTGGAGTTTGCCTCGACAAACCAGCCGCATCGTTCACGCGCGCTGGAACTCTCCATCTCCGGGAACTATTGTTGGGAAGGAGACAACACTAACGTCCGCCACGAGTTTGATCAAATCTTTCGGCTACTCCGGGACGCGGCCAACATGAACCATCTCCGCATTACGCAGCTGTGCATCGACGTTGCCGCCGGCCACAGCACCATCTCGAGGATAGCTGCCGAGTTCCCGGAAGTCATCAAGCTCGCCCTGGTTACTCAGCCTGAGACTAAGCACCGGAGATGGCTGGAGGAGGCGTGCAATGCGATTTATCCCTCGATTGATACGCCTATGCAGGGGGTGCACGGGGTCACTTTCCGGCCAGACGATCGTCTCCGTGCCATACGCTCTGTAGAGTTGGCGCGTGGTATCTGCACTGGCGTCGCAGAGCAGGGTCTCTCTGATCGTGACGCTAATGCATTGGTCACTCTTCTGGAGAGGATGCCGCACAAGCCTGTTCCACTCCAGATCGGCAAAGACATTACGCTCTCCATTGAGCAGCACTCCGCATTTATGAATGTTTCCACACTATGTATCTCTACATGATCCCTACTTCAGGTTCCCTTCCATCTCGCCGCTCTAATGCAGTATACCTAGTCCAGGCCTGTCACGACGCCGAATTTCTCGCTTTTCATCATACTTTGCGTCAACTTCTTGACGAATCGAGGACAAACTGAATGGACTGAAAGGCCAGAAAGACCTCTCAGCTGAAGAAATATCGGGTGCGATTTCAGCTTCCAGGCTTGCTGGATGACATAACCGTCGGAAGTCACGACCTGATGACACTTTGATGGCTAGTTACAGAAAAAAGCTCTTAGTCACTTGTATATGGACGCGTGAGGGTTTACGATGACCAGCTGCGACCACGAAGGTCGGAGTTTGGGACCCGCCACATCGCACCTCTCGCTCTTTCTCTTCCCGCCAGAAGCGTTTAGATACTGATTTGTAACCACAAACGCCGGCCATGGGGTTATTGAGCTTCATCTGTCCAACAAGGTCGCCAGGCTCAATACGTAATCTCCGATTTTACCACGGTACCCGTTGCTACTGTTGTTTGGGCCAAACTGGATAGCCACAAGCCACTAGAGCAGTACCATTTCTGATTCCTGACCAGGCTACATACTTGGAGAAGAAAGAATTGATCTAATGCCTCACCGGGCGCGATTACAATGCTTTCGACCACGCACCTGCTTCATCATGCCGAATGGTTGTTGCCAACACCGGTGGACCAAGCAATGTCCCTGCTTATAAAAGCGCCCCTTCCACACCGTTGATGAGACAGTACGCACCCGACACACCCTACCACGCTTAATATTGACATGGCCCGGTCTATCCAACCACTCATACCCGACGTCTACGCCGCACCTCCTGAAATCTGGACCCAGATATTCAACATGCTCGAGATCGCAGATCTTCTCCACATCCGCGCGAGCGGCTCCAGTCACTTCAAGGCGCTCGCTGAGGACCATCCTACCTTCTGCAACAACATCTACCTGCCTGCAACTGGCAGCACTGTGCTCTTCCACAACCGTTGCAAAGCTGGTGCGCGTAAAGGATACGCAATACGCTTATGTGTATTCTTGCGCTTCAACGACCAGTCCACGCACGGACACGTCCTATCGTCCGACGCTCGCTCAGGACGAGTCGCCAGTATCGTCGCCACACTCTGGCAATTTCACAGTGCCATAGCATTGCTGAACCTTGGTATCTGCAGTGAGCACTTTTATCTCTTGGGACCCTACTTCGCCCTACCCGCTCCGCAGCTGGAGTACCTCAGCATAAGCATCATCGACTATGACGGCTCCCAGGTGGTGCAGAGATTTCCCGATGATCTCTTTCAGGGCAGGGCGCCTTTCCTACACGAGGTTCAATTCTCTTGCATCGCGCCACCGGCGAAGCCGTGTGTGCTCTTCCCTAGCGTCAGAGCGTTGATGGCCACCGGCAACGACGCAGGAGATGAGTTCACGCTCCCGCTTGGATACTACCCGATATTCCCACACATTGAGGAGCTAGTTCTTGGTGGCGAAGCCTGGCTCGACGCTACCAACGACGAAGTCCTGCAGAATTTTGGCTCGCTGAATGTGCCAAAGACACTGAAGCACATCAAGCTGGCTTTTGAGGAGATCGGCAAAAACGGCAGGCTCTGCTGGGCCATGTCAACTCATGGTCACGACATCGAGTCGATTACCATGACCTCGCTTGCCTACGACGACGCCAATATGAAAGGCTTTCTCCGCTTGCTCCGCGACCTTCACGATACTGTGTCGCTCACAGTGACCGTCCACCGCGCCGGCCACGTCAACTTGTCGTTCGTTTCGAACGGCGACGCCGTACCGCATCTCTCGCGCGCGTTGGAAGTCACAATTCCACACGACGATACATCAGAATCAGTCGGCGCAATCACGATAGACCTTTACCACATCTTCAAGTTATTGCAGCAAGTCTCGGCCCTCAGCATGACCGTCACAGAGTTACATATCGACGCTGCCGCTGGCCCTGGTATCATCTCTCAGTTCTGTGTCGAGTTGTCTGGCGTAACCGCTCTCGTCTTGGTCATGCACCCTGAGACAGAACCCGAACAGGACTGGCTGGCGGTGTCCGATATCTGGTTGGACTTAGCCTCAGGGGCCGATGATGGCCTCTCAGAGGTGCGGGTTGCGCCTGATCCGCGTCTTCAGAGAGTGCGCACGGTTAGAGCGTCTTTGAGCAGCTGCGTCGGAGCAGGAAAGGTGGACCTTCACGAAACCGACGCTGACACGCTAGCTACGCTTATAAAGCGATTGCCGCAAGCGTGCGCCCCGCTCAATGTGGGATCGGGGATTATACTCACAGTCAAGCAGCGTCAGATGCTGATGAAAGCGCCCTCATGATTGCGTCCCGTCGTCACGATTTCCTCGCTTGTCTCGCCCTCACCGACACCTTATCCCGCGTCCAGTTTTCAGCGCCTTTCATGCCGTCGCTTGCCAAATTACTTCTGTCCGATAGGTCTAGAGTAATTGCTGCTTTTGTTGATCAACCATGTCCCTCCGTCCACATTTCCGTAGTTCACTCTAGTTGTCTCTCTGTCTAGTTCAGTGCACTTAGTGTAAGTATAGAACAACCATCTCCTTGCGTATCTTGTCAGATTACGCTAAGATACCGAGAATCCAAGTAATCTGCGAGCTTAGAAAGGTCTGACACGGCAACTTGGCAAAGAGCCTCATTGACACTCATACTCAAACTTCGACAGTGTCCATCATGCTGAGGCATCTTCTTCGTCCAATAACACTCTTAGACCTCCGACAGCTTTGGCCCATGTCGCTCTGAAATTGGACCTCCCGCCTCATTTCATCGCAGCTCGGCGCAGCACATGGCGCAAGTTCTTAAGGTTTGATAGTCAAGTTCCAAGAATAATTAGGTACACGAGGCGTATATCGAGCTAAGCCTGAGATTTAGATGGTCTCCGGCCACCAGTAATCATGATATATTGCAAGGTCAAATCAACGAGTACACGTAAATGTACAGCGTGACTGTGTTGTGACAACGAGTGTCGGAGTTCGGGACGCGCCGCGTCGCAACTTTCACTCTTACCCTGATCTTCCGATTCCATGGCTTCGAAACGCCTCTTCGTCGTCGCAGGCGTCGGACGTGGAAGCGGCAAGTCTCCATCATAGTATCTTCAGCTCCAGCTCACGCTCGAGAGCTTTAGGCACTGGTGCGGCAGCTGCGTATGTCCTAGGTCACGATGACGCGTTTGAGCCAGGCGGCCTGACGTGGATGGAACAGGCGCGAATTCTCGAAAGCGGGATACCGAATTGCAATGATTGCGCGAAACGAAGGACATCTACAGCGCGCGACTGAAGCGTTGAATGAGGCGGGCGGTGAGGTGTGTTTGTGGTGACGATTCCTGGATGTTACTACTGTCGCCGTGCGCGTGTTTCGATTGGCCCCGTCCCCGTCGGTTTTCTCGACGAGCTTTTACCGCATATGCTTCTCTGTTGTGCTTTGTGGCGTGGGGACCGTTTGGTTCAACATGTTCAACGTTGGGATCGAACTTGCACCGCATTCCTCCATCAAACAACCTGGTTTTGCATGGTGTGCCCTGTCACTGGCACGCTCTCCCGCGGAGCACTCCAAATTCTCTTCTCGTGACTGCTCCCGGTGAACGCAACGTATCCGTGGTTCAACTCGCTCGCGTATCACAACACTAGTCTCTTCAGTTTAGAGTTTCAACTGACCTTATCAACTCACAGGCAGCACCCTTCGCAATCCCAGATTACACTCCCTCCTCCATCGCCTCCGCGTTCGCCTCTATTCGCTCCCACTGGCCCACCACACCTATCCGCACCACGCTCTGGAACACTGGCGTCGCGCACTTCAAGCCGTTTCTCGAACTCAGCGATGCTGATGTGCGTGAGTCGCTTGACGTCAATCTTGTGGCAGCCTTTGCCTTTGCGCGCGAGAGCGTAAAGACGTTCCAAGGGCAGAATCTAGACGAGTTCGGGAGGAAGGGCGCATTGCTTTTTACCAGTGCAACGGCGGCGACACGGGGGAACGTTAACACAGCAGCGATTTCAGCAAGCAAGAGTGGGCTACGAGCGCTGTCACAGAGTCTGGCGAAGGAGTTTGGCAGGCAAGATATACATGTGCGCTGATTTTGGACCTACTTGATGTTTCAATTGCTGGTGGTCGTTGACGCTTGTCCAGGTGGCTACTGCTGTTCTGGACGGCCAGGTCTACACACAGAATTCGGAGAACATGACTAGCGACGGCAAGATAGATCCGGACGCTGTGGCGAAGGTAGGCATGCCATGGCTATGTGTTCTTACGGAACGCAGAACGCTAGCTGACGCCGCGGCCGCGACAGGCGTTCCGCTACCTCGCAGAACAGGACCGGTCCGCGTGGACTTGGGAATTAGACCGTCAGTACCCTTTGTGCACTCATGTTCACGTATGGCCGCTGCTGATTTGTCAACTTCAGTTCGGCCTGCGCATGAGAAGTGGTAAACGATCGGGCACGTGTCGTTTGTCCGAGGTTCGCTGCTGCAGACAGCCCGAAAGGTCGATCCCAACGTGGGCCTGGAATCACGCTTGGACTCTTCTCGCGGGAGCAAACCCTGGTCGACGTCGACCAGCGCCCTTTGAACGCTGTCTATGCGCACGTTATGAAGGCAAACCGTTTAACAACAAAGAGCACTCGAATTGAACACCCCCACACTCGAGGGCCTGGACTCGCGACGACCATCGATGACACGTTCGATTACAAAGTGCAAGCAGCGTCAGGTCTTTAACATGCTTGCTATATGGGCGCTGCTCGAGTCTCGAGGGTGTGTCACCCCAATCTTGTGGCGCGAAGGGCCGACGCGGGCCGCATTGCACGCCTCGCGGGTGTTCAGGATATACAGGTGCCATGCTGAGGCGCAGCAAGCGCGGCCGTCCGCGGCACCTTGTCAGAGCGTCGTGCCCAACCCGCGACCGTCCACGGCTCATGAGAGCCGGTTGCATGGGCTTGTGGCAGGTAGGATGCGAGCTCCTCACTTGCTCAGTGGCAGCGGCGGGCTCCGCATCCACCTCGGCCTCGTCGCCACCCGCCGCCCCCGCCTCAATAGTGTGGATCCCTGTCCTTCACCGCCACACCCAAGGGACTGGTGAACACACCCCCGATTGGGTGTTTGGTGAGCCTGTGGCGGTCGGGCCCAGCCCGAATTGCGGATGCGGGCTTGGGTGCTTCGCGTCGCTGCGAGACCGACAATTGGACGGTCTGTCTCGGCGCGTCACCACCCCCCGCTTCGCAGAGGAAGAATGATGGCCGCTAGTTCAGTTTTTCAGGCTGACTGTGCTTCCAAGCCCTCCCAAGGGGGATGGGTGATTGAGCGATCGGAGGACCTCAGCCGTCACGTACGGGAATAGCCACATCTTGCATGGATAGTGTGCAAGCGGGGTATGACCTGCCCGTTAGCATCGAAATCGATGTCGGGCCGGTAAACATGTGCGTGCTCTCAGTTGGGGACGACGGCAGCGATGAGGAGGCAGGGGAGGCATGGGGAATCTGCGGAGCAACACAAACAAGGGAGTCGAAGCAGACTGACGTGGGTGTGCAGCACGCGGGCACAGGAGGCTCGACTGGCCATGTCGCCACATGTCATGTCATGCAAGAGCGGAATGATATCAGTGCGCAAGACGAAGCGTGGCCGCCCCGCCTGGCTGGGCTCGGCTCCGGCCGCCCGCCAGTATAGACCCGTTCTTGTCCTTAGCTCGCACATACACGGCACAACCCGTCCCGCCTGCGCGCACTGAAGCGAAGACACATACACGCAGTCTTTCGTTCAAGTGCAGCAGTGGGCCCCCAGCTGTTTAACCTCTTATAACGCGCTATTCTCGCCCCGAAAAGTCGGGCTCTGCGACTGCCTTCCCATGGAGTCTCCTACGTCTGCTTCCTCTCCTCGCCTTTCCTCATCGTCCTCTCCTCGCGCGCCGGTCGCATTTGTTGACCGTGCTCCACCGTCTCCCACATCTTCAAACTCACCTCCGCTGTCAGCCGGAGATGCCGATGCAACAAGCAACGGGGGCCGGTTAGCTGAATTGCATGCAACGCTGGCTGCCCTGCGTGCGAGCCAGAATCGTGTTGAGGCACTCATTGCGGCCGAGCTCCAACACCCGCCACCACTGGTCCCGGATCACCAAGAACGAATTCGCGACGACCGCTCAGTGTCACCTGCTGCTGCTCGCACATTCGCCCGTTCAATCGGCTCCCCAGTTCCGATGATGAGGAGATTCAATCCCATCAGCAACGAACGCTCCACCTCCAGCCCGCGTCATCGCTCGCCCTCACCAACATCTCCTGTCCTCAGTTGTGCCAGTGCCAGTACCATCGACCACCACCCCACCTTCTGGGCCCGTTCCAGCGCGACACCGGCGCTGGTGCGGCGCCCAAGCATGACTATTGGCGCGCTGCTCAACCCAACCAGCATAAACAATGTCTCGTCCCCTCTTCCGTCACCTCTCAATGGCCCGTCAACAGGGGCTAATGTGCCTCTCGCCTCCCCTGGCTTGTTGTTTCCCGAAATATCCCCACGGTCCACACAACTGGCGGCAGACAGCGCGCGGCAACAGCAACTTGGCAGCTCCGACGCCACAAGTCACACGCACAATCCCGGGCTCGCGTTCAAATTGACTCGCTCGCACGCGCCGCCCCTGCGCGTTCAGGTCGACAACGATGGCCAGGTCCCGAGTGCAGCATGGCACGACAGGGCAAGGTGCGTGCCGAGCTCGGCGCGAACCCGCGGGCCATCGCGCCTCTTTGTCGTGCATGCACCGATCTGACCTCCACGCTTCGCCAGCTACAGCCCTGGGAGCTCGGTCTCGCTATCGCCCAAAATGCATTCGTTGGGGCATTCTGGTCCAGAAGATTTTGCAATGCATGAAGATGGCGTAACAACTCCTTCCTTCGGTTCGTACCCACGCGCTTGTATGGATTCCCCAGATGTTCTAACGGTACGATGCACTCGCAGCTCCTCGCCACACATCAGGGACGCCAATTCGGCCGCCACCTGTCCACTCCTCATCTGCATCGTCAACCGATAGTATGAGCAGCATCAGTAGCATGAGCAGCATGAGCAGCAGCAGCACTTCGGGCAGCGCCAAGGCGCATCTGTCACCTGCGACCCGTGCACTGTTATCTGGTCCACCTCTGCGCCGTCCGACCCAGGCACGCGGACCCAAACGCCACCTGCAGCAGCCCGCGGGCTCCGACGGTGCTTCGGCGAAACCAGCCAAAGAGCTGCCGTTCCGGTGCTCGCAGGAAGGGTGTACCGCGGCCTTCGCGCGCCGGTTCGAGCTCGACAGGCACACGCGCACACATCAAAACGGACCGGGCAGTGGTGTCGCGTGCCCAATCTGCGGAAATGTGTTCCGGGCCGCGCGTAAGGATGCATTGCGGCGGCACCAGCTGGAGAGCATCGGGTGCCTCAGATTACAGGCAAGGCTGACCGCGGAGGAGCTGCGCGCACTTGACTGTGTGACGGACGATGACAGGCAGAGGCTGCAGTGGCAGCGACAGAGCACTTCGCTATCAAGCGCGGTGCAGCAGCAAAAGCGAGGCGCGTCAGTGCTCAGGCAGGAGGCTGGGCCAGCACACCTCGGGCTCAGCGTCGGTCCGCCGTAGGCGGGTACCGAAAGGCCACCACCACCCACTCCATTCATACCCGTCTTGGATGCATCGTTTGGCTCGCATCAACAGACAATTCTCGTCCCGCTCTCCCTCTCGGCCGGACTCTGCACCCGTTTCGCTTTCGACCGACTCCTCTCGTCTGGCTCTTGGCGCCGTCCGTACACTACCTTTACTGCTTTCGTCAATGGTTCTAGTGTCCCCTTTGCTGTCGCTTTCGCTTGCTGCGCTATCGCTATGAAGCCCTCCGCCTCTGTCTCCACGCACTTTGTTGCATTCCGCCGACTCTGTGACCCTATCGTGGTCCGCTTGCCCTCGGCAAGTCGCTTGCCGGCCTGTTGTGATATCTCCGCCCCATCCCCTGCCGCACGCCCCACCTCTCCACCCCTCACTGTGCTTTATCTCGACCTCTCTATCACTCTGTGCTGGGTAAGACTTTGTCGCCTTGGGCTCGTTTCCTGCTGATACCTTGGCTGGAATCTGTTTTTGTGTTTTGGACTGTACAGTGACCC
>Ga0247815_10001964_pt1 | contig 15370 bp, 17 predicted proteins | sample UWRJL194509B1_FD_181014 | JGI IMG/M metagenome (GOLD analysis project Ga0247815, IMG submission 181014) | Plant litter microbial communities from Arlington Agricultural Research Station in Wisconsin, United States - UWRJ-L194-509B-1 | ecosystem: Environmental > Terrestrial > Plant litter >...
AAAGGTACGCGAAGCGGCGCCAGAAACACCTCGAAAGTCACCGTCTGACGAGAAGGCGATTCGTTAGCGGATGTCGCCGCACTTGCTGCGTCTCTGAGCGCTCCAGCTGGTTCTGCTAGTCCTACGGCTTCAGTACACGGGCATGGACTTACTGGTTCGCTTTCAGGTACGTCCGTTTGGTAGTCTCGCGAGGGCCCTTCGTTAGGAGGGGCCAGTCCGGGATACGTCATCGAGACGTGCCAGGGCTCGAAATGGCAGTTCGGATCCGGATCCGGATCGGCCCAACTGCGCATCATCGCTCCGCTTCTCCGTTCGAGCTCCGCCGACCCCCTCTCGTCGTTCTGCTCTTTGTCCCCTTGATACCTTGTCGAAATCTTTGCGCGCGCAACTTGGAAGCAATCGCCCAGTACGCTTACGAACGAACACGAACCAGGATCGAGTCTTTTGAACGCAGCGACGCCTGGAAGAATACGAAGGAGCTCGTGCGTACCAGCCACATCGTCTACAAACAAGACACTGACGTATTTCGCGTTGTATACTCGTTTGAATATGCTTTCACCGCCTGCGCGCGTTGTTGATTACCGCTGGCTTTCGTTGGATGTCCCCTCATCGATCTTGCGCCACCGACGGGTCGGTTACATCGCGTCTGTGCGCCAACTGGCTTTCAATCGCTTTCAATTGTTTGAACACTCTGTGGGCACTATGGCTTTCAATCTACGTCGTTGGCGTGGTGGTTTTGGTCCTGCGATCGGTGCCGCCTGTCGTGACCCGTGACCTTGCACTGGTCTATGCTCTTGTCATGACACTTCATGCCTTTCAAATCCGCGCACTTGTGATCTTTGACACTTGCCGCTCGCCCCTGCTGTTCACGTTGCTGCCTTTGTCTCCCGCTCCACGTTCAACACTACTACGTGCTGACTGGTGGTTCATTTCATATCATCTGCGTACATCGCTGTGGTCCGCCATCGGTCCGCCCTGTCCCAAATGCGATCTCACCGTGCCTCTGCCACGTGCCTTCATCGCCCCATCGTGCTGTATAACCCCATTGTATGACCTTTTGGCTGTGATCCGGTCATTTCGACTCCTCATTACCTCGCCTGTGTCGTCACTTTCTCTCGCTCTCGTCACCGGAATCGCATCCGTCGCAAATCCCGGATCGCACTTGGTACATGGTTTGTATCGTCCCTTCCCATCGGTGAATTGTCCACGCGACTCACACGCCTTTGCTTGACAAACGCCCATCTGCCCGCACTTGCCGCCCTACGCACGCGCGTTGTCCCGTCGGCCCTGACATCGCATCTTGACTTCCTCCCGTCTGCCTCGTTCCTCTGGTCTTTTATCGTTGCGCTGGCCGCCGTCTCCTCATCGCGTCGACCATAACCCCCCACCGCTCATCCATGCGCATGTCTTCTGCTTGGTCTTCCTTCACCCGCGCTTTGTCATCGGCCTTTTCTACCATGTCGCCCACCGGCCCGTCGAATCCGACGCCACACGCCACCGCCAATCCATCGATTTCGACGACGCCATCGTATACTTCGTCGTCTCCTTCGCGTCTTGCGAGTCGGGGGAATAGGAAACCGCCAAAGCTTACGGATATCCCGATAACTGCACGTCAACCGACCCCAGACCGATTCGATATGCCTGCGGATCATGCGAGTGTTGGTGCGTATTGGATGTGGCGGAGCGCGCGCGCGACGGGTTGTGGCGCGCGATGTGCAATGGCCCCGCGTATCGGCGTTTCTTCGTCGTGACGTCCGCCTTTGTGGCGCGCGCCCGTCCCGCAGACTCCTACTCATTGTGGCTGACCTGTTCTTGATCTTTACAGTTGACGGAGGCCCGAACACCAACAAGCCCCATTTCTTCAGCGATAGTCCGAATGCGCGTAGTAAAACTGTGACCACGGCCGAGGGTCTTTATACGAATGGCCAATTGAACCAGGTGTGTGTTGATTTCGTGAAGGCGCAATGGACTGCGCGCTGATGCAGTGGTATATTGCAGCTGCCGTCGCAACCTGGCAGCTACCAGATCGGCGTGGCGGATGACAAGGGCGTGCGCCGGACCATGGAAGACGCCTACAGGTGCGCTACGTCTTGGTGTCGCGATGAGAAGCGGTATTGACCAACGCGCAGCTTCATTGTCGACTTTGCGGGCGTGCGCGGCCAAGGGTTCTTTGCGATATTCGACGGACACGCAGGCAAACATGCCGCCGAGTGGTGTGGGCAACACTTCCATGAGGTACATCGGGCCCCGACTTGCGCTACCGAAACTCTATCTGACTCGGTCATAGCACCTGCTTGATACACTCCAAACGGTGCCGGCGGGCACACAGATTCCGGACGTCCTTAATAGGACGTTCCATGCTGTGGATGGCCAGTTGAGCAAGATGGCGCAGGAGGACAAGACGCATAGTGGGTGCACGGCTGTTACGGCGTTCTTGCGACTTGAGGACGCGAGTGGCGGGCAGGGCTTTTTGGAAGGTCTCAATGGTATGTGGGTTCGCGCTAGTTGTTCGACGTTGCGGGCTGATGATATGTTGTTTGTAGTGTCTGCTGGTGCAGCGACGACCGTACGCGACTCGACCTCTGCGTCTGCCCCGCAGAAGCGCGACCAGTCTCCGGCTCCGACATCGCCCACGTCGGGCGGCTCGACGATACGGAACTTGATGAGCAGTCTATCGAGAAGTCCTGGGAAGAAGAACGAGAAATTGGCAGGGAAGGAAGATAAGAGTCCGAGGACGAGTACGAGCGTCGAGGTGAGTTTGAGGTGTAGGTGGATTTGATGAGTGGATTGCTGATGGTGTGGGTGTAGGCTCCGCGTCCAGTGTCGCCGCCGGCGAGTGCGGGAGAGTTGCGTCGCGTGTTGTATACGGCGAATGCGGGTGACGCACGCGCGGTGTTGTGTCGGGGTGGGAAGGCTGTTCGGTTGACGTATGATCATAAAGGTATACAGCCTTTTCGCGTTTCCCTTCCAGTGAGCTGACAATTCTCTCTTCATAGGCAGCGACCGCCAAGAAGCGAAGCGTATCATGGACGCAGGCGGCTTCGTCATGAACAACCGCGTCAACGGCGTACTCGCCGTTACGCGCGCGCTCGGCGATAGCAGCATGAAAGAGTTTGTCGTGGGTGCGCCGTACACGACCGAGACGGAGTTGAGCGAGGAAGACGAGTTCTTGATCATCGCATGCGATGGGGTACGTGTTCATTTTCATATATCCGAAAGCTATGATACTGACTATGCGATAGCTTTGGGACGTCGCGGAAGACCAAGCAGCCGTCGATCTCGTGCGCTCGATGAAAGACGCCCAGGCGGCGGCTGAGAAGTTGCTCAAGCACGCTATGGACAACTTCTCGACGGACAACGTGACGGTGTTGCTGGTGCGGCTCGATGTCGCTGGTGCTGGTGCTGGTGCTGGTGCCGCCAGCTCGAAGTAAGGTCCCGGTCGGATGTGCCCGTGTATGCAGCCAATGCTGCTCTGCTTGGTGTATCGTGGTGTGTTCTCACACCGGTGTCATGTGCTCATACTTGCGGCGCTGTGCATCATTGTCTTCCTCCCCCTCATCCGTGGCGCTTTGTTGCTAGCTCTCTTGACCCTGTCACTGACGCCTCGATGTACAGTATTCAAGTCTGATTATTGCATTTGATGACGCGCCATTGTGAAGGTGTCAGTGCTCGTGTACTGTTTCATGCGATGATGTACGTGGCGCGGTACGAAAGCAAAGCGATTCGCAATAGCTCGGCAGCTACTTAGGCATGACCTTCGCGACTCTGCAACTCTGCAGATATGCCGTCTGTGGCGGTAAGTGACAATTCGCAGAGAGTCTAATCGATGAAGGCAGCCGAGCCCGTGAAAACATATCATCACGATTTCAGTTCAAGTGTAGAGTGAACGAGTTACTAGTTGATTTCATATAATATAATCAGCTTAAACGGCGATACGCATTCTTCTGGTCTATGTACAAAGCCGATTCACACATGCCACGGTCCATTGTCCTCTTGATCGCCATTACTGTGGCCGCTGTTGGTCAACAGTCAGTTCGCGACCACAGATTCGACTTGCCCTCCAACTCACTCGCAGCTTCAATCTTCGTACGGCGGAGGCATCTCTACAGCTATCCCGGTACCCTGATCGGCATCCGCAGCCACCATAATGACCTTCGGTCGTCCAGTTGAAGGTCCCAGCGGTGACCGTCCTGACGGGTTGCCTGGTGAGCGACTGGGCGTGCTTTGAGAAGGTGCACCTCCTCTATCCAGGTCGGCAATGACAGGCCTACTGGGAACTGCAGTGGCCCGGCGGCTTCCTGCTGAATGCGAGGGCCTCGAGATCTGAGTGTGCGATGTAGTTGGGAAGTAAGAAGTCACATCTGACGACGGCCCAGCTGGTTCATGTCTGATGAAACCGGCCTGAAGTGGAGGTGAGGCATGTGTGTCCAGTTGGTGCATCAAAGGGTTGGTTTCCGGCAAAGGGGATTCCCGCCCGGTGGATGGGTGTGGGGTTGCAATCAACGGCGGCGACCGCAAGTTGCGTTTCCAACGCCGCCAAAGGAAGAATATGGCAACGAAGAGGATCAAGGCTCCAAGAAGCCCACCTACTATACTACCCGCAATGAGAGCTGAGTTTGTAGATGGGTTGTTGACGTTTGGAGTGGCGGACGCGGATGATGCAGATGCAAGTGTTGTCGTCTCGGACGATGCTGACCTTGATGCAATGGTTAGCGCAGAACATGAGGATCAAGTGTAATAAAACACACCCGGAAAGCCGCATCGCGCTCCCAACGAGAGTTAGCGAGTCGATGGCTTGGCAACAGGTACCCATTGTATCGATCACGACCCGACCATCGACACAATCGGGATGGCTGTTCCTCCAGTTGCGAAACCGTAAGGTGTAATTTTTTCCAGGGTCGAGATCTGAGTGGAAGAACAGTACAGTTTTTGGAATGGTCCACATCGAGTTGTCCGCCGAGTCCAGCGTCTTGCCGTCACCTTCAAGGATCACACTATAGTAACCGGTGTTCGAGTGTGACAGGCCTCTGAGCACGACTGCGCTTGTGTCTGCGACGGCATGATGTGTCAGTGAACATTAACATGAACACCACGAAGTTAAATGTACTGGAGAAGGCGTACGCTGCCTCGGAGGCACGGCCGTGACCGTATATACACGTAGTCGTTACAGTTGAATGATCAGAATATGAGTCGGGATACAATGTCCACTGTGGGCGCAGAGATCTGCTGAGTGCGGTCAAATTGACCAGCGTTATGCGAAGTAACGCACCCCAGAAGCCGTTTCTCGCTGCATGTCCCATCCGGGATCGCGGTCGTCAATGAGCCTCTCCTGCACCGAGTCGCTGTCGCTGGCACTGCTATTCAGCCTTTGATGATGTGAATTAAGACCATAGAGTACCTTAGTAGCGCAATACGCGTCTGAATCACCGCCCCGAAGAATTGAAATTCGTGCTTTGACGAGGCATGAGCAATGTTGACCTCGAGTCGATGGCTTTGGAAGTTTTGGTTTTCGAAGCTTATTGCTCTGCTGGCGCCCTGATAGATACATGCTTCGTTGTAAAGAGCGTCCGTAGTCGATTCATGACCATCGATTCGGACGCTGAAAGTTGCGCCGTTGTCCTCGATACAGAGAATGAGCCCGGTGCCTGTGGGAATTAAGTTTGAATAACGATATAAGCGATAGACACGCACCGACGAAGTCTGCCACAATGCTGGCACCTGGAAATCGCGTTCTCAGGTAAAGACTGCCCTCGCCGTTGAAAAGTCCGTTCACATGCGGCCAGGTTGAACTCCCAGTGTAAGATACGTTCCAGCCCTGCATAATAGAATATCAGCTCTAGTCATAAAGGGCAGAGGCTTCTCACAACAGAGGCTGAGGCGTCTCTTTCGGGGCTATAACTGCAGAGGATACGCATCGGTTGTTCAGGCCGTCCTGGCCTTCACCTCGGATCGCACGTACATCCAGATCCCGCTTGCCGCAGTCAGAGATATTTCGTACGGCGCGAAACTCATAGTCAGACTGTTTAGGTCGAAAATGGGCTTTGGGAGGTGAGGGTGAGAGAACAAGGCACACGTCCTCGGCCAATGAGTGGCTGTGACGACACGGAGGCACCCGCTTTCGACGTGTCCAGCAAAGGTCACAGGTCCTCAAACGAGTGAAAATCACTCCCGTGAGCTGATTTTCCCCTGAGACTGTCGTGTTACAAGGGCAAGCTTGTAGATACGCCTACTTTGATAAAGCAGAGAAAGCTCCACAAACTGGCTGTATAACCGATCTTGAATGGCTAGACCGAAGCCTGTGAACTCAAACATGGCTCTGGTTGCGCCGATATTATCATGCGGGAAATCACAAATAGCAATCTGCGGTTAATGCGCGAGAGATGTGATTCGATAAAATTAAACAAGGAGCGTGTTTGCCGAAGGCCGTGCGGCGACATTCAGCGCTCAGTGATCGTGTCTTATGTAACTTGCCCTCGCACAGCGAGGGAACAGAGGTTTCCTGTTCCTACACAGGGAAAGCCTAACCACTTCCGGTTTCCAGTAGCCGACAATGTCCGCAACGCGTTAAATGAAACGGAGTTTCAATTTAAAAGATTCTGCACATGTATGACCTGGCACAGACTTTTTACCTATGGTGACGCATGTGCCAGTCAGTATGTGTCACAACGGGAGGAGCCACATATTTCGGCTTGAAATATGCCGATTGCAGCTTGCTTCCTTTTCACAGTATTCCGCTTTACTTGAACTGAGGCATAATGTCTCAAGTATTTCACGGGTTTGTGGTTCGGTAGAACGGGTTCAAAATGTGAAAGGCAATCATTGAGTTTGTCTTGAGCAGCCCACGTGCAGAACCGGAACAAAATGCTGTTGGTATTCCATCCGTCTTTGTAAACTACAGCAATACTCGAACAAAATCTTGCATATTCCTTAGGTGCTGCTATTTCTAAAAATGCGGGTGAAATACTCAAGGTTTTACTCAGGTATCGTTGTAGTTGACAAAGACGGATGGAATACCGCCCGCATTTTATACCGGTTCTGCACGTGACTATGCAAACAGCTGTGGGACGTCGCGGAAGAACAAGCAGCCGTCGATCTCGTGCGCTCGATGAAAGACGCCTAGGCGGCGGCGGAGAAGTTGCTCAAGCATGCTATGGACAACTTCTCGACGGACAACGTGACGGTGTTGCTGGTGCGGCTCGATGTCGCCGGTGCGGCTAGTTCGAAGTAATGTCCCGGTCGGTTGCTTCCGCTCGTGTATGCAGCCAATGCTGCTCTTGGTGTATCGTGGTGTGTTCTCACACCGGTGTCATGTGCTCATACTCGCGGCGCTGTGCATCTTTGTCTTCTCCCCCTCATCCGTCTGTGACTGGTGGCGCTTTGTTGCTAGCTCTCTTATCCTGTCACTGACGGCTCGATGTATAGTATTCAAGTCTAATTATTGCATTTGATGACGCGCCATCGTGAGGTTGTCTGTTACGACGGTTGTTCACTGTGATGCGTCGCGGTGTGGCGGACTCCGCTAACCCGATGCCGCCTGAAATTCTTGGGGCTTGAGGTCTGTTGCGGCTGGATGGCCGTTCGCGAATGTGTACCAGATAGCGAACCCACCCCAAGCTCTGATAGCATAACACCTCAGTTCAAATACAAGAAAGTAAGAGCTAATAAATCATACTAATGCTACGATATCCGTTCATCCGTGTGTGTTTAACGAACGCGATGTGCATCCCGATGCTGCAGTTCCACGTCATATGCGTTATCATTATGGTGGCTACTGTCAGTCAAAGGTCAGTATACGGCCTAAAGTTTACAAGTCGTCCTAATAGTCACTCACCACTTCACCTTCGGTACGGTGGAAGCGTCTCGACGCCTGATTCAGTATCTTGCGCAGACTCCGCAGCCATTATATTTAGCTTTGATCTCCCATCAAAGCCACGTTCCAACCCTGCGCACTGAAAGATTAGCGCAAGACACACAGAGCGCAATATGCTCACATCCGAAGCTGAAGCGTCTCGTTCGGGAGTATAACTGCAGAAGATGAGTCCGTGTTGTTCAAACTCGCACGATCGCACTACCTCCAGATCCCGCTTGCCGCAGTCACAGGGATTGTATACGGTGCTAGACTCATCGTCAACCTGGTGAGGTTAACGATGGGGCTTGTAAGATGAAGGTGTGAGAACAAAGCGCGCGGCTTCTGCCAGCACGCCGCCATGACAAACTTGAGGGGCATCTGCTTCGGTCAGAAGTGACAGATTCGCAAGCGAACCTATACGTCTTCTGTGAGAGAATCTTCACCCTAAACTATCGTCATTGTACGAGCAGGGATTTATAAGCACAACTGAGTTAAAAAGAAAAGAAAAGACACCTTTGATGTCTTGCCAATGACCAGGCCGAAGCCATAAACTCGAAGCGCAGTTGTGGTTGCCAATGGGTCACCGTCAGAACACGATGAATAACGCATGAAAACCTGCAGGCAGCACACGGAAGCCTTCCATTGATGAAATCGAAGTAGGGTCGTTGTTGTCAACGCGGGAGTTCGGCGATCCCTATACTAGCACCGTGGCCTAACTTCGCGTCGTTCCGCGCCAGGGTTGTATCATTGCAACCTTTCCGAAACTATCAATCACGTGTAGCACCTTTGCTCTTGACTATCCAATCTTGGATTGATCATGCCGAAAGGGCAGGCACAGGGGTTGGCTCATGATATGAAGGAGATATATTATCGGTGCTTGTGCCCGTACACCGTCTCAGCTTAGATACAGGATCAAATCAGAATGTGAGAGGTAGCTACTCTCAAGTTAAGGAGCGACATGCATTAGCATTTCTCTGTCAAAGCAGAGCACCTTATGCCACAGTTCTGCAATATATAATGAAATCGTTATTTCCAGATCTGCCGGAACAAGGTCAGCTGCAGCCAGAAGCTTAGCACTAGTGCTGGAACCCGCTTACCGTCTCAGCCTCGGTATGGTGGAGGCGTCTCAGCGCTCGCATCAGCGCCGCGAGTGACCTCTCCAGTCATTCTGTTCGCCTTAGATGGTCTAGCTGGTGATGATAACAGTGGGTTATCTGATGAACTGCCCAGACCGGACGAAGTAGTTCGAGAAGGTGCGCTTTCTCTGCTATGGTCGAGGACGACAGGGCCACCTGTCGAGTCTACGATCCAGGGATAGGAGAGTGGATCGCTGCCGGCCGGGCTTCCGACTGAATGCGAGAACGTCGATGTCCTCGGGTGCGACGTAGTCGGAAAGTATCGGCGTGTCGCGTCCGAGAATGGAGCGTGCTCGGGCCCGCTGAAGCCACTCTGACCGTTCGGAGACGATGGAAGAGTGGCGAGTTGGAACATGGAAGGACGTGCGTCCGGTGAGAAAGTTTCTCGTCCGACAGACGGGTAGGTGCTTGCGCCATATTGCGGCGTCTGGGACTTGCGTTTCCGGTGCCGCCAGAGGAAGAAGCCAGCAAGGACAAAGATTAAAGTTCCAAAAAACGCGCCCACGACACTGCCTGCAATGAGCGCCGTGTTCGTAGACGAGGCGTTGGAATTTGGAGAGGGAGAACCAGGCGAGGACGATGATGTCGAAGATGTCTTTGTGGTCGACGGTGTTATCCTTTGCTAGGATTAGAACATTTTGTGTAGATCAACTGCAAGTCAACGCACCCACTAAACCGCATCGCGCTGCCAATCAATTTTAGCGAGTCGAACGATTGACAACAGTAGCGGTGATTGCCGTCCGGGCCAGTGGGACAGTTGGGATGGGTATCGCTCCAGTTACGAAATCGCAGAGTGTACTTCTTGGTAAGGTCGAGACCGGAGTGGACGAAGAGTGCAGTCTTTGGAAGGGTCCACTGTGAGTTGTCTGTCGAGTCGAGTGTCTTGCCGTCGCCTTCGAGGATTACGCTGTAGTAGAATGTGCCATAGCTTGGCGTGCCATTTAGGACGACAGCGCTTGCGTCTGTGGCGACACAAAACTCAAGTTCAAAGGTTATCATCGATGGTAACAGGTTGAGCGTACTGGTGAAAGTGTACGCCGCCTCCGTGGCGCCGCCGTGACCATAAATACAGGTGAATGACCCAGTTCCCTGATCAAACCTCGTGTCGGTGCTAACGTCCCACTGCATGTACGAGCTTTAGCGCGAATCGGTTTCATTGCCACGCGGAGGAACGCACCGCAGAGCCCGCTTGTCGCTGCATGACCCATGCTGGGTCGCGGTCGTCGATGAGCTTCTCCTGGACAGAGTCGCCGTCCCTGGCGCGAGCTTTCAGCTTTTGATAATGCAAATTGCGACCAAATATTATACCCTAGTAGTGCAATGCGAGTCTCAATCACCGCCCCGTAGAATTGAAACTCGTGCTCTGACGAGGTGCTTGCGATGTTGATGTCGACCCGATGGCTCTTGAAGTCTTGACTTGAAAAGCTGATTGTCCTACTTGCACCTTGCGAGATGCATACTTGGTCGTTCGCGACGTCCGCCGCCGACTCTTGACCATCAAAGCGGGCGCTGAAAGTTGCGCCATTGTCTTTCACGCAGAGAATGAGTCCTGTGCCTACAAGACGTCAGTCAGATCTCGATGCAAAAACGATATGCCCGCACCGACAAAGTCTGCTGAAATGCTGGCCCCTACCACTTGAGTCCTGAGGTAGAGATTGCCCTCTCCAGCATCGGGAGCGCCGCTAGACGGCCAGGCTGAACTGCCGGTGTAGGACACATTCCAACCCTGCGCACGCGCATGTTAGCGCAAGTCACTTAAAGTGGGAGCTGCTCACTATATCGGCTAGGGAGTCTCGTTCAGGGCTGTAACTGCAGGAGATGAGCCTCGATTGAAGAAGACTTGCAGCATATCACGTACCTCCAGATCCCGCTCGCCGCGGTCAAAGGGATTTTGTACGGCACCAGACTCATTGTCAGCGCGCTCAGGCGGTCGGTGGCTGGCGCAAGATGAGGGTGAGAGAACAAGGCACCGCGTCTTCTGCCAGCAAGTCGCCGTGTCAAACTCGAGACTCCGGACACCCGCTTCGACAGGAGTCACAGGCCTGCCGGACAACAACACACACTTCTTCCATGAGCGGATCTCAACCTGAAAAGCCGGTGGCACGAGCTTGAGCTTGCAGAAGTAGCCGAATTGACAGAGCAGAGACAAGTTAAGAAACTTCGTTTGACGACGGAACATTAAATAGCCTAGCCGAAATTGGTGAACTGAATCAGAAGCATAGCTGTGCCGGGTTTGATAGCACGGATAAGTTGCACATAGCAAACTGCGGTCGATGCGCGACAGCCGAGAGTGATGAAATCGAGAAGGCAGGTGTTTGTCGAAGGCCGTGCGGCGGAGTCGAGCGGCATGCCCTAACTTGCCCTCGCTCTTTTCCGCGCCACATCCGATCCGCAAAGCCTTCGGAAGCGGTTAACCTCGTGTCGCAGCTTTGTTTCAATATATCAAACACTGTAAATGGTCGTTCCGAAATAGTCGAGTTCAATCCAGGTGCAGACACAGGGTCGACCAGGCGGGATGATCGACACGCTCGTACTGCGTGGCGTGCCTGCAGGCGCTGCTTCCGCATACCCACCGTTCTGGAATGACCTCCTGGCGGCGTGGTCTTTGGGGCCTTGCCTTCATGTTCCATCCTCATCGCACCAGCAACCGCAATGAACACATTAGCCGGCGTTCAGCGCATTTTTGAACTGACCCGGCCTGCGCTTCGCGCTATCCCACTAGTTGGCCAGGCTGTGGAGGGCATACTCGAATCTCTGTTACAACTCTGGCGTCAAGCGGAGGTTGGTCGATCGTTGTTATGTACACGGGCTGTGCAGAGCTAACGATGCGTGTAGCAAGTCGAGGCCAACGGGACTGAGCTCCAGGATCTCAGACAACACACGGTGGTCATGTACGCTGCGGTCGCGCGTGCGTTCAAGTTGACGCCAGTCTCTCAACGCGGGGCTCTTCAAGAAGAGCTCGAACATCTACTTCGGTATGCACAGCTCTGTGCGCCAGTAGGTGGTGATCTGACTCCGTTCGCGCATACAGTGTCCTCGAGCAAATACACGAATACTTCAAGGAGCGCAAGGACAGCCCACGGAGTCTCATAAGCCAGTTTCCGTACGCCGAAATCGACTTGAAGGAGATCCAGCGTCTCAAGGCTCTCGTGACGTCTGCTACCGACTCATTTGCCGTGCGCAACCTTAGACGCGTGATGTGTCTTACAGTAGCTAATACAATTCTCGCAGATTGCTGCGCACATTCACGCGGGAGGCCTTCAGGCAGAAGTCAAGGAGCTAGCCGTCCATCTTCACCACGCAAACGAAGCTGAGAGGGTCAAGATGGAGCAGCGACATCTTGAAGACAAGCGGCGCCTGGATGAGGAGCAACTCGACAAGGTACTCAAAATCAATTACGACCTAACGCACCAGTCTGCGCATGCGCCTCGAGCCTGTCATCCTGGCACGCGTGTCGACATTCTTACCCGGCTTCGGCAATGGGTGATGGACCCGACCTCCGCGCCGATTTGCTTGCTGACCGGGATTGCTGGAGCGGGTGTGTTTACCTTCCACAGAGCCCCCATGACATATTATTGATTTCCATTTAGGTAAATCCGCCATAGCTCGTTCATTCTGCAACGAGCTTGCCAGACTGGAGTACATTGTGGCCAGCTTCACTTACCCACGTGCTCATGACGGCCCAACGTCAACCTACACGATGCTCTCGACCCTCGCGCACCAGATTGCCGCTTCTCACGCTGCGTCGTGGGATGCCCTCGTGGCCGCCTCGAGGACTAGCCCGCCCGTTGCGACCCAAAGTGTCGAGGTACAAACACAGCAGCTCCTCGGCAGCATGTTTGCCACTATTCAGAACGAACGCCCTCCGAGCCGTCCTAGTACATCTGCAGGCTCAGCCTCGCGGACCCCACGGTCTGCGCTGTCAGTGGTCTTGATCATTGACGGCTTGGACGGCTGCCCGAATAGCGACGTCCAGGCGTTTCTCTCCACCCTCCTTAGCACGCTCTCACAGTACAACAGCCCCGCCAAACTCTTCGTTACAACTCGTCTCCAACCGGATATCTGCTCGGCCATTACAACCTCGCTTAATCTTGCATCCAACCCGCGTCTCTGCAGCACGGTCCATCTCCACGCGACGTCCAGTGCACTTTTGCGCGGAGACATTCGGCGGTTCTTCCGCTACGAAGCTCAGTCCATCCGCCAAACCCGCCCTGAACTTTCAGAACGCTGGATAAGCGACGATAATCTCGAACAGCTCGTCGAGATGAGCTATCCTTTGTTCGCGCATGCAGCAGCGGTAGCGGATCAACTAGCCGACGAGCATTCGTGGCCGGTACGGCAGCTGTCGTCGATACTCACGCGAGCAAAGCGGCATCTCGATCCGGACGTGAGCAGCTATCAGAGTGAGCCACTACCGGGTTTGGACGAGATCTACCTCAATGTTTTGAGGAGGATCGGCGGTGGCGGTGACCGGGGGACAACGGGACGAGCATACAGTGCAGCGGCTATCCAGCTTGATGAGAAGCGACGGGAGGCTCTCTCTATTGTGCTCTTTGCACAACGACCTATCACTGCGAGCGCGGCCGCCGAGCTGCTGAGGTACGAGGAGCCGAGCGAGATCGTTCAGCTTCTCCAGGGTATGGCTGCGCTTCTCAAGGTCCCGCCTGTAGGACGGCGCGAGCCAACCATTGAGGTCATACACCCGTCGTTCGCAGAGTTTATCGTCGACGAGAGGCGATGCACGGAGGAACGGTTCTTGATCCATCGAGGAATGTTCGAGCAGAGGTTCGTCAAGAGCTGTCTTGCGCGGTTGAACTCGCTGGTCATTGAGAGTGAGTTGGGCTCGCATTGCGATTTTCAGCGTCTTGATTCTGACTCCTGCGCAGAACGTAGCGCAGAAGTTCATGGCGGGAATCTCAACTTCCTCGACGCTCGTTCATCAGTGTATGCTGCACTGCACTGGCCGGCTCATCTTCTCCAGTCTGTGCTGCGGCGAACGATTGACAGCGATCTCATAGAGCAGTTAAAGTATTTCTCTGCAAACGTGGGCACTCAGTGGGCCAAGTTTCTTGCGCAAGACAATGAAGCCAAAGCGGTCGCGCTTGGCTACCTCAGCGATGCTCACAGGCTGGTCGAAGGGCAGGTTAATACCTTCCAGCTTTGCTTTTTCTTTTCCCTTGCTGACGCGTTGGCGCTTTAAACCTATAGCTCTCAGATGGTCGCGGCGTTATATGGACAACCAAAGACGCTAATGCCCTTCGCGCACTCGTCACGCTGGTGTCACAGACACACAACTTGTCAGAGCCTCTCGACCTCTTGTCGTCCAGCCTGATGCACGACACCTTGTCGGCTTCCCTAGGGGCCACGCTTCCACTTCACCCGCACCGTCTCGCTAGCCTGCCCAATATGGGCTTCGGCGACGGCGATGAGAATAATCCCTCGCCTGCACCCACGAGCAGCCCTAGTCCAGCCCAGACGATAGGGAGCTTGACATTGAGCGATCTTTTCCCAATGCCGCCAACCCATTCGCGTGACCCATCGACTGTGGCACTTACGCGAATGCCGTCGCTCTACTCGCTGCCAAGGATGCCGTCCATCCAGGCTCTGTCCAACATGCCGCCGACTACCGTCATCCCGCGGCTCACTCTACCTTCAAAGATCCCAACGGGGACGAGCGTCGTAGATGCGGAAAGGTCATCAGTTGGTGGTGCTCGGGATGGCTCTATCTTTACAGACGCAGACTCCCATATACAGTTCGCCGAGCCAGAAGAGATGAGAGTCAACCTCGACGTGACTCGCCCTGGTCATACGGAGCATCCTGGGCCTTCGCTCACGGAGTTTGAACCATCGCCAGTACCGTCACCGCAAACAACTCTCGACGGCACGCCGGCGGATCCTTTACTGCGACATCCAGCACAGAAAGCATACTCCAATATCCCAAAGACGTCGACGCCGTCTCTGCCTAGAGTATCCTCCGTAAATGAACTTCTCCCTGAGGACGTTGCGTCATCGCGTTTTCCAGTGGACACCACCATCAAACCGAAGCGAACACTCAGCCGACCGCCTTCCCGATCGTCGAGTCATTCGGCATCGCGAAAGCATACATCAAACTCACTCTCTTCATTACCACCTGTTCCTGTTCCTGCGCGGGAAGTATCTCATCGCCGTCCACGTTCGCCGAGTCCAGGTCCCGTGATGCCACCGCGTCATTCAACCCCAGCACCACCGATGCCAACACGTCGATCACTGTCGGCGGGGCAATCGTTGGTTGTCAAGCAGGAATCATATGCGGATGCTGAAGTTCTGAAGGGAAAACGAGACAAATCTGGCGGCAAGGCGAAGAACTCGCCCGGAAAAGACGGAAAGCACTCCAGCACCTGTTGCA